>SXGQ01140774.1_pt1 | contig 174521 bp, 178 predicted proteins | sample 3178371 | NCBI WGS metagenome assembly SXGQ01 (sample SAMN11356859, study PRJNA531348) | freshwater metagenome | isolation source: freshwater sample F1-20 | place: China: Fuxian Lake, Yuxi | collected 2017-12-25 | reverse complement strand
GGTGCTGCTACTGCTGCTGCTTCTACTGGCGCTGCCGGTGCTGCTGCTAGAAGTTTATTACGATTTTTTTTATTTAATTCTATCTGTTTTAATCTTCTATTAAGTGATTTTTCCAGTGGACCCCTTTTACCCTTTTCACCGTTTTCACCGTTTTCATCCTCGTGATATCCATATCCAGGAATACTGCTGGCAAAACTCTTATTAAGCATCTTTGCAGTATTTCTTAAATATAGTTCATCCGGTGGAATTTTACTACGATTTTCTTTAATTTTGTTAATTTGCCTTTGCTTATTAGCATAAAAATTATTAATTTGCTTTTTTGCTTCTTCGGGATTATTTGGGTTTCGTCTTTTAATTTCTCCTTCTCGTAATCTATCACTTATCATATCTTGCCAACTCCTTGAACTTATATAATTGTTATTATTATTATTATTATTTGCCATTTCTATAAAATAATATTAGATTTAAAATCTCGGAACTCCAGTTTGAAGGTCAAAGTCCGTCTCTGAGCCTACCATCATCACAGATGCAGGTGAGCCACCAGACATCTTTGGTAGTTCAGGCATTTTAAATCCTGAAAGAAATGTACCTACTGAAACAACTGAATCAGGAATCATCTGATATAAGAAGGTCACCATGATGGCTCCAATACAGAAATCACGAATGGCACCCTTCATTTGAAATGGCTCATTCTGGTAATAGATCGTCTGCGCAGTTCCAAGTGCCGATAGAATTAAACCGCCAAGCAGAACTGTAAGAAAAAGGGGGGTGCTCGTGCCGAACATTTACTGCCCTCCCCTAGAAAACTTTTACGCTGTTATTTCCTCAAAATCAATCGCGTTCCCCGAACCATCCAAGTCTTCAAAGTCGTCTAGCGGTTCCGGAGGTGCATCGATTGTTTCAATGCGCTCAACCTCACCGCCCTCAAACATGGAGTGCGTTGCAATTTCATTTCCCTCCAGATTATTGCTATCAAAGATTGTATCCATGTTTGTGAAACTTACAGTGGGCTCTGTGTCGACAACAAGTGTCTGCTGGCCTTCGGGCACTTCGGGCGCAGATTCAACGCCCGCCTCCTTGTTCACTGTCACAGTTGACTTCATAGAACTCTTAGGAGCCTGAACAGATTGCGTATTGGCCTCAGGCACAGGCTCAACTACAGGGACTTTCTCAGCCGGCTTTTCCTCAACTACAGGCTCCACTGACTTCTCAACCTTTGTCTCAATCTTTGTCTCAACCTCCGCTTCCTTCGTTGCAACAACTTCCGCCTCGCCCTCCTCCTCATCCTCTGCGCCTTCACCCTCACCTTCATCATCATTGAGGTACTCACGGAGGATTGTCTTTACAGGAAGCAGACTACGAATCGACTGCTGGATGCCCTCGACAATGAGGGCCTCGACCTGGCGCATATTCTTCTGGCGGTCCATAGAGGAACCCTGCTCAGCGAATAGGAAGGCATTATTCCATAGAAGACGACCTGTTTCCCTGAGAGTACGGTGAATAAAGTGGTCGAGTTTCGGAATTGTAATCTGCAGTTTCTTCTGCTTCGTAGTGATTCGAATGGCTGAGAGAACCTTTGTGTGCGCAATGAATACAGCCGTAAGCAGTTCCTCCAGATAATCACAATTCGAATCCTTCTGAATCTTCTCGGTTTCTCTGAGAACCTTATCCTGATTCCAGTCCGGAATCTCCTGAAGCAGCGCTTGGAAGTTCCAGAGGAGACGTTTTGTTTCGGGCTCCTTGTCCTTTGCAACTTTCAGTAAATCCAGGAAATAGATCTGAAAAGCCGGTGATAGAATCTGGCAAAGTTGACGGGTGTACTCCGTCTTTGCCTCGGCGTAGACATTGATAGAATCTCCGCCGACGTTCATATTATTCTAAAGAGAAGCGGTTTCGTATCGTACGCCATTAAACGCGGGCCGTAGCAGCCTTATTCTCGGCCACCAGCCACGCTAATAGTAACCATGGACTCATTCCATTTCCCCATCGCCGATACGCTTCAAGAACAAGTTCCTGAGGAACAAATCCTTTGGTCTCCAAGACTTTCTGTAGAAGTGTAATCGGATCTTCACCCTTATTCCACGCCTCTAGAACACCTTCGAGACTCGGTGGCTGGGCCTCCGCCTTTAGAGAATTTTTCCATGAACGCACCTCCTTGTAAATACAGCGTGAAAGGACCGGTGGCGAGATACGCCACGGCTCGGTGGATTCCAGAATACAGAGAACCTGAGGCATGGCCGTTTCTAAGATGCGGCGTAGGAACGCCTGCGCCTCCTGCGTGAGGTCCTCGACACCTTCAATCCAAAGAATGGATGCTTCACGTGATCGCACCTGAATATGAAGACGGTCACGACCATCGCGCAAACTACGGTCAACGCGTGCATTCCAATGAAGAAGATTGACTCCACGTCTTTGCGCTTCAGAGCGAATAAACGTGGATTTACCTGAACCTGGGGGTCCTGCAACAAGCCAAGCGGGCTGTGGCATTTGAATTAAATTGGCAACGATGCTTTACGCCTACGCGCGTGAATTGAGGTACTGCATCAGAAGTGCCTCGTCGTGCTCCGCATTCTTCTGTAGACTCTGCTGTAGAGGATTATTGTTGACAGCATCCACAATTACCTGCATATTACGCTCGGTGCTCACATCGAGTTTGAGAGGAGCACGGTACTTGACCTGACCAATATCACCCGCTCCAGGCGGGAGGCCAACGACATTATTCACAGCAAGAGCACGGTCATCAATGATATCCACATCGAGTTTCTTGGATGTCTGAACAACATTCGAGTTGAATGTACCCAGACCACCGTTGCCCGCAAACGGCTTAGGCAACTTCGAGACGGCCTCCTTATTCGGGTTGAGGCGCATATTGTACGCCTGTTGGTGGCTGGTGAACTTCTCCGTGGCAGCCTTGACACCACCATAGTACTCTGACTTCGCTGAAATCTGAGCCTTCTGCGTGGGACGAGCAATATCATCAGGATCATAGACTGTAAGGCGCGTCGGTCCATCGGCAGGGGCCGCAATACCACGGTAATCCCACTTAACTGTTGTCTCCTTAACCGTTGTACGCGCAACATCTGTCGGATCCCAGACTGTAATAGCCGGTGCACCACCCGCGTAGCCAACAGGTGTGCCCGTCTGGCGGATATTTCCACTTGTCTCCTCACGACGTGTAGGACGAGAGTCATCTGCATAGTGAACTGTGTTTGCCTGTGTATCTGCAGGTGTAACATTCAGACCCATAACGCGGTCGCTTGTGTAGAAGCGCTCGTTAGGACGCACTTCATAACCAGACCTGCCATAGTCATTCTCAGGTGCATCCGTATCTGCGCTTGAATACGTTGACATATCGGCGTTACGCATACCTGCTCCACCAAACTGCTGGTGCATTGGCGTACGATAAGAGCCAGTCACGTAGTTTTCACCGAATTCCTGACTGGCCGCAGGACCAATGAGTTCCGTTGTTGTATCCGTACGCGTCGTGTACGGCATGACTTGAACAGGGCGCACCGACTCACGCTGTGACTCCTCAGAGAAGGCTCCAATGAAACGCTCACCCTCTTGGTCAACAAAGAATCCATCAGGGCGGTACTTGCGAACCTCACCAGGATTCTCCATGGACTTGCCGATGAATTGCTGGCCACGAACCACGGTGCCCTTGTAGGAGAGTTTCGGATTATCCGCTGTGCGCAGGTCATCTGTGCGACGGATATTATTAATCATGTGCTCGTTCACCTCGTACTGCTGGAAGCCACCCTTGCCTGTCGCGCCGAACTTCTCTCCAATGGCTGAACCGACCTTTACAGGCTCAAACGGCCGCTCACCATCACGACGACGCATGGCAGGATCTTCCATGCGGCTTTGGAAGAAGTCCGTGTTATCCTCCATACCGAAGGGATTACCGAAAGGCGACTTATTGCTGTCGAACATGCTCTCAACCTCACGCTTTGCAATCTGTGTGCTTCCAGTTCCATTGTACGAATCGAGGATACTCACATTTGTCTCGATGTTCATATTCTGCTTGACACGACCACCGTAGAAGGGCTGCATGTTGTTGTGAACAAAGTCCTTGGTTGACATCACCTGGCCACTTAGTGGACTCACAACCGTTTCACCGCTCAGATAATTAGGATTCTCCTCAATTCCAGGGGCATTCATGGCCACAGAGGGCTTTGCAGCATCAATTGACTGCGGTATAGGATTGAAGACCCGTGAACCTCCATCCTGATTAGGTTCCATTGCAGGACTTGCGGCCAGATTCACAAACTGAGGTGAAGTGCGGGCATAATCGGTAGGAAGCAGACCTGATGCAGTTGCGGGATTTGGCTGTGAAGGGTATGTCTTTCCATAATTTGTTTCATACAACATATCGAGTTGTGCAGGTGAACTTCTAGGAGACTGGCCCGAAGGTGTCTGTGAAAGGACACTTGTAGGGGGTGACGGATAAGCATACGACTGAAAGCCCTCTTTCTTCTTTTTAGGGGATTCAGTGGTTTTAGTAACGAGATATCCTAGGCCTGCTAGGGCCAAAATTGTTGCGACCTCCATGGCTTCTAACTCTAGACAACTTTAATGCGTTTTATTTCGCTCCTTGTCAAGGTCACGGCTCGGTATGTAGAAATCAAATGGTGTCTCGAAGGTCGCCTGAGGTTGATGAGGTACGTCAATCCACCGATTCCATCCCGTGGCCCGGAGAGTACACGGAGGATTTGTAAGTTTGTTAAACGTCATCGGAAATGACATGTCAGGCGCAGATTTGTAATATGTATTGTTGAAATCATTCGTATCGGGGTTATACTGCTTATCATTACAGCGGACACGTGTGCCCATGCGGTTGATATTCTTCAAGTCAGACTCTACATCCGTGCGCCACTTGCCTTGGGGGAAACTATCGCCTGCAAACTGGATGCGCGTCGTGGCATCGACGGGGAATGTGACATCGCACTGATGATTTGGCTTACCAAGATAGTATCTCAGAGCATAACTTGTGATGCGCTGGTCATCGGCCTGACGAAAATCATCGTTTCGGAGGTGTGTTAGCGCCTGTTGTTTAGGAGCCAGCATTCTACTACTATTCAAATGTAGGGATTTTGAAAACCTCTACATTTGACAAGGCCACGAGGGCTTTTCTTAGAAACCGCCAGATATGGTACCTTCATATGCGCTAGTAACGCTCAGGTGTTCCACATGCATCTGTCTTCAAGGGCTCGGGGCCGAAGGTGACAGGGTATGCCCACATCTGAATGGCAGGTATGTGTTTAAGCGTGGTTTCAACGCTCTGTTTTGTTTTTACATTATCACGCTGTATCTTTGTTTGGCCCTCTTTCGGAGGTTGATATTGACGTGAGGGACAAAAAGTGTTCGGAATATTAATCCCCCGTAGGTCCGATTCCAGGTCCACTTGATTCCCTACTATAAGACTTGCTTCATTTCCTCCAACGACACCAAGCATATTGCGCCCAGGCTTTGCGCTCACATAATAAAACGGTGACTGGTCATATGCTTGCGGATTCTCCTTTTTTTCCCATGCAGGGGGCTGTTCAAACGGACCACTGAGCGGATATCCAGCCATTCTTTTCCTGCTTAACAATTTACATCACGGATGTAATTGCGGCTGGGAACACCTCCGCGGATCCAACCATTCGCAGCGACCTCGGGGACCAGATTCTTCGGGTTCTGGATATTCTTCTGCAGTGTCGGGATGAGCGGTGTGTATTGTCCCTCAAACTCCTGCTCCGTGACTGTACCGCACTCCTTGCCCTGGCGAACCATCTCGCTGTGTTGGAGATTGGTCTCCACATCCGGATTTCCGCGACCCGTCCCCATAAAAGGTACCGTCAGGAAAGGGCGCGCCTGAGGACGGATGTTGCAGCGGTTATTCTTGAACTCGGGCTGATTACGGAGAACTGAGTCAACGTCGATTGACTTGTTATTGTAGCCGAATCCCTCCTTCGGGTACATCTGGAGTTGATCAACTGAGAGAGGGTTCACGACACGAGCATCGGGAACAAGGTTGCGAGTATAGTAGGCACCAACACCTACAGACTGTTTGTAGTAAGACTCTATTCCGCATAGGTCATCACGAGTGTGTGTAAGCCGGTTGATCTGCATTCTGACTGAGACAAGGGAAAAAATAGCATGTGAAACTAGAATGAGAGAGAAGCAGGCCACTCGTTTCTGCCGTTGTGTGAAGGCTGTGCGGAAGACTCTGAGGCTACGACCGGGCGCTAAAGGTGCAGCCGCTCGTGAGAGTGCTGCCATTGCAATCTGTACCAAGTCAGTACTACAGACTCGGGGCAGAACATTGAAACGATTTAGTTGTAAGAAGGGAGCAAAACTTGTTACACAGAAGGCTTTTAGTAACTAGCGGTTCATATTAAGCCATGTAACAGGGCTTCCATCAGTGCCAGCTAAGCAGGCTTCACGACCACCCTCCTTGCATGTCTTTCCAGGAATGCGATAGAGCCAATCTGCAAACGACCCCTGGTCATTAGGAACAGTGGTCGACGGCATGGCTACAAATTGACGCTGGCTCTGTGTCTTTCCAAACACATCCGTAGGATCACTTGTGAATTGAACACGGAATACATCGTCAAGCATACCTGAAACAATCGGATTGCTTATATCCTGTGCAGCCGGCTTTGTAGGGTTGTACTTAATCTCATTTACTAAGACATTCATAAAGGGATTTGATGCCGTGGGACGAGTGTATTCCATTGCATCCGGAGATGCTGCCTGTGTGGGGGCAACATCGTCGAAGTTCTCAATTTGACTTGAGCCAGGATCACCTTGTGCCTGAATTTTCTGTAGAGTTCGGAAGGCAGGAATTAAGTAGAGTGTCGTAAAAATCAGGCCAATCGGTATAGCCATTCCGTATTGCAGAAAGATGGCTATAATTGTCGTCGCTAGAAAAGCAAACAGATAGATAAAGATGATTTGGTTCATAACTTCACTGTAGCACGGTGCGCGGCCCTGTGCACATTGAAATGACTTTCCCCATGCATTTCGTAGAAAATTCAAAGGGTCTTCCCAGGCATATGGATCACAAAGTGTGACTTTCATGTCCCTCTCTAGTGCTTACTAGGTTTTACTTCTGTCCCTTTCTCTTTTCAAGTTTCGCACGAAGACGAGCACGAGCCGCAGCAAGTCGGGCATTTCCTTCACGACCTGCCTCACGAGCCGTATCCATGTCGGCAAAACCGAAGGCATTACGGAATCCCTCCATCATTTCAGTGAACTGCGGATTATCTGTGCACTCCTTCATAATCTCCTCTGCTTCTGCAGCCAGATCCTGGGGGCGGAGTTCACCACGCTGAATCTTCTCCTGCATGCGGTGCGCAATCTTCTTAATCGCGCCCTGTAGGATATCAGGCTTTGATGTATAGGCTTCCATGAGCACCTCAAAGGCGCGCATGGGATTCGTTTCACAGGCGCGAATATCGGCCTCTGACATACCAAAGTCCTCAGGGGAAAACTCGCGTACGAGTTCTTCGGCAAACTTGGCAATCTTACCCTTCAGGAAACGCTCGGGAAGATTTGGAATGCCTCCAAGGCCTGCGGCTGCAGAAGCACCTGCCGCACCTGCACCCATACCCGCGGCACCAAGAAACTCAGTAAACTTCTCAGCAAGTTTCTTAAAGTCCGTACCGGCCAACTTCTCCTTCCAGTTCTCCATGAATCCCTTCAGAAACTCACTCTGGTCAGCACCACTCAGGTCATGCATACCTTCATAGAGAGCGCACATGGAGAGAAGTGTTAGGTACTCCTGGATTGAGGCCTTTGTCTTATCAGATAACTCGGCCCATACAGCCTTAGTGATCTTCACACCAGGCAGAACAAAGTTCGGACAGTTCTCGGCCTTGCGTTGCGGTGATGCGTTCACTTCGGCCTTGAATCGCTTCACCTTCATAGCGGGTGCCAGTGCCTTGGCGGCCGTAATCTCCGCCGTGAGTTCTGGGCAGGCACCAAGGAGGTCTGTACAAAACTCATCATACTTCTTGACAAATACAGATTGCATCTATTTGAGAAAGATGTAGAATCCTTTACGCTGTCGCCTTACGCAGTGGCTTTCACGCACTGGCCTTTGCCTTTTCACAGAGTAAACAGAGAACTTTGAGATACTTCCAGATTGCATTCCGATTCGTATCATCAAGTGTCGTCCAGTGCTTATCAAAGATTCCAAGCGCCGACGAGATTTCATTGTATTGTGTTTCAATCTTCTGTTTTGCAAATGCGATTACACCCTCCTCATCATCTTTTTCAACCATTTCATGAGCACCTACATATACATGCTCGTAAAACATATCAAGAATTAGCCTAGGGTTTGACCTCTTTGCCATTTCAATGTACTCACTCGCCTTCTGTAGGTCCCGCTCTTCAGGAAATGCATAGGCGAGGTCACGGAAAAATTCAGTAAGTTTGTCATTAAAAAATCCGAGTCGTGATTTGGGTTGGGACATTCTTCTTAGTAAAATCTATAGGAATATCTTTAGATATTTACACACGTCCTGGGCCCTTCGGCATTCCGTTGTCACGATGCTTCATATATTCCTCCATTTGTGAATCAAACATCTGCTCGCGCTTCGTCTTTTTCTCACCACCATTTCCAGCACCACCGGGATACATATCAGGTCCCTTTGAGCCAGGAGCAGCCTGTCCACTCAAAAAGGCAAACGTTCCAGGCAGAGAGGCTCCTCCATTTCCGTTTGTTGATGTATCCGAGCCATAAAAACTGTAGACTGAGTCGCCTGATCCAAGACCTGATCCAAGTTCAAGCATATTCCACGCCTCAGGCTCAGTTGCAGCGGCGGGGTCGGCAGGTCGCTGGGCCGGCGGTGCAGCAGCAACTGTTTCGCGCATCTTGCGTTCATAAATCCAGTTCATTACATCAGCATCTGTGCGCGGCTCCTTCTCTCCACGAACGACAAGCGTAGGTGTCTTTTCAAGCCACTTTGGAAGTTGCGGCCTCTGGGGGCCGGGGTCAACACAGATATAACGAAATTCTCTCTTCCAAGGCGTTTTCGCCAACTCCTCAATAAAAGCCTTTGACCAAGGACACTTGTTGCTGTAAAAGCAGATGTGAGGAGGGGACGCAGACTCCATTATCTTCTCTTCAGAACTGATTCACGGGAGTCAACCGCAAGGCCATGAAATGGCTGGGCCAATGCCAAGGCCCTAGGCCTAAAATTGAAAGCTTCATCCAAGTAGAAGGCAAGTAGCAAATGTCAGGACCGTATTTTACCAACTTCAATAAGCAAGTACAGAGGGATGGAACTCAACTTCTCACGTTTACACTACAAAACACGAATGTCGCCTATGCCAATACTCTTCGCAGACTTGTTCTCACTGGCGTTGAAAGTGTCGCCTTTCGCAGTGATATGAATGATATGGGAACTTCAACAGATGTAAGTATTATCAAGAACAGCACTTCTATGACAAATGAGATGCTCGCCGACCGTATTGGTCTTGTTCCTATCCGATGGAACAGCGCAAAGCACGGTGCACCAGCAGATTATATGTTCAAGTTGAATGTAAAGAATACTACAGACCGTCTTCTCGATGTCACTTCAAGTGATATTACTGCAGTGCGCCTTGTTGGAAAGGATGGAAAGGAAGAGGATGTTCCGAAGGATGCCATGGACTTCTTTGATGCAGGAATTCTCCTCACAGTTCTGAAGCCGTATCGCGCAAATCATGAGCCGCAGGAGATTGAGTTCACAGCAAAGGCCTCCATTGGTATTGGAAAGGAGCATGCTCGGTTCATTCCCGTTTCACAGTGCGCCTATCGCTATACACGCGACACGAATCCGCAGCGCCAGGAGGAACTCATGCTAAAGTGGGCCAAGTCGATGAATAAGATTACTGGTGAGGAGGCAGCCAAGCCTACCGATATCTCAGAGGAGAAGCGTGCACTTCTGCGGAAGGAGTACGAAACAATGGAGATTGACCGCTGCTATCTGACGGACCTGAAGACGGGCGAGGCCAATAGTTTCGACTTTACGGTGGAGACGATTGGAACAGTTGACGCACGACAGATTATTGATGAGGCTGTTAAGAAGGCGCAGGAACTCTGTCAACGCTACACGAGTTTTACACGGGAGATGCCGCGTAATCTGAAGCCGCCTGTTGCATGTTCCAATCGCCTTGAAGGGTGGGACTTTACCTTCACTGTACCCGAGCGATATGTTGATAACACAGTGACCAAAGAGGATGTGCACCGTGAGCACATTCTTGATCTGCTGAGTTGCGACCACACACTTGGCAATCTCCTCCAGACCTATGTGGATGAGAATCTCTTTGGACAGAACAATGTCACTTATATTGGCTACAATGTACCTCACCCCCTGCGAAATGAGATGGTTCTTCGTATTGGTATTCATGAAGGCGACCAGGTGAATGCTCGCAAAACAATTGAGCAGGCTGCCCAGGGCTGTCTAAAGATGTTTACTGATTGGCTTGCTGATTGGCAGAGGACGGCAGGTATGCAGGTGCCCGCAAAGCCCGCAGCAGCACCAGTGCCTAAGTCAAAGAAGATCCTCAAGGCGTAGGAAATCTTTCGAGTGTAAGTAGATGGCGGAGTTTAGCGCACTGTATGGCGCTCTTATACTTTTTTTAGCCGTACTCGCAAGTCTCTATTTCATTAAGGATCTTAAAAAGCGTATTTCAAAGGCGGGTATCTGGACTCCTGGCCAGGAGGATCCTGAACTCTCTGAGGAGGCCTATGCAAAGGCTGCAGCCAATGTGCCCCCGAAACGTCCTGGAGAGAAGCGTATTGTCTGGGTCATGCACTCTTATGTCCCGAATGTGCTAGCAGGCTCTGAAATCACGGCAGAGGACCAAATTGCCTTTTTAAAGAAAAAGGGCTGGACAGTCTATGTATTAGTGAATCGCTGGGTCGTGCCTGAGCATAAGGGAGTGCAGATTTTTCCGATACAGAAGGATAGACTTAGCGAAGCGCCCGATGGAATCCGCAAACTCTTTCAGTCGGCTGATCTCATTGCTGCGCAGAACTATCCTATCAATGACCTCTTCTTGGCAGTGGATGAGTATAAGAAGCCTGTTGTAGTCTTTCTTCATACGCAGAACGATAATCGTAGCGCACTCTCTTTTCGTATGGGTTCACCAACTTATGTCGTGTATAATGTAAATTTTATTAAACTGGAGAGTACAAATGCTCATCCGAGTATTGTTGTTCACCCTAAAGTCGACACAGAGAAATTCAAGTTTGAGAAACAGAACCCCAAATATGTTACACTGATTAATTGTAATGAAAACAAGGGTGGTCCGCTTTTACCGCAAATCGCAAAGGCGCTTCCCGAAATACAGTTCCTCGGCATTAAGGGGAGTTATGCAAAACAGAATGTGAACGATGAAGATAAGCCGGCAAATCTCACCTATCTGGATACCCAGACAGATATGGTAAATATTTATAAAAAGACGAAAGTTCTCATTATGCCGAGCAAGTCAGAGACATGGGGGCGCACTGCGGTTGAGGCAATGGCCAGTGGAACACCGGTTATTGTAAGTCGGTCTCCCGGTCTTCTAGAATGTGTTGGAAAAGCGGAGAATAGTTGCGACCGCAATGATTTATCATGCTGGATTGAGAAAGTTGAGAAGTTAATGACAGATGAAAAGGCGTACCACGAGGCATCTGTCCTATCAAAGGAGAGAATTATGGAACTTGATTCTGAAGATGAGTATGAGCGCTTAGATGGATTCCTGCTCGATATTGCAAAACGCCATGCCGAAGGCGACGAAAGCAACTAAAAAATTTGAATCAACCGAAGGTAGAAAGGAAGTTTACCATGTGTGTTGCTGAAATGCGTTCCCTTCTTGCAACCGATTATCGCGATGTACGCGCATTATTTCAGAGTATCTTTGATCGAGAGGAATACCCTCAGTTTCAGGTTGCATGGAGGCGACGTGACACTGAGAGAAGTCTCGGTCTCTTTATTGAGGATGTACTTATTGGATTTACACTCGTAAAGGACACGAAACTCTTCTATATTGGTATTGACCCTGACTGTCAAGCAGGAGGATATGGGAGTAAACTTCTTCAGGAAGTGATTTTACGTTCAAAGGCAAAGAGATCCGGTCTCTGTCTTGTACCCGTCAATAACACTAAAGTTATTCACTGGTACATGAGACACGGTTTTAAAATCTCTACAGTGGTTCCTTCAAAGGAGAAGGGTGTACCCTTAATTACAATGAATATGAATCCTTACGACCTTCGTAGTAGAAGGGTATGAGGGGCGAATCTTGTTTTATTTGTTGTTATTCAGTACCTCTAACTGACTTCAAATACTGCACCTGTAAAATGAATATCTGTGAACCGTGTCTTAAAACATGGAATTGCCACACTGATCCAAGATTACTCTGTCCTGTTTGTAGGCAGTGCTATGGAATCAATACGCAAGTTCATTTTTCAGAATTAACCCATCGCATTATCTATTATAATCATTATAATGCAATTGGACAGTTTACTTTTATTGTTTTTATCATAGGACTTATACTTTTTATCATTACTCTCTATTTGCTTTTTACAGGATCAGTATAGATATTTATTAAATCTTCTGAGGCTCAATCTTCCAATTCGTCTCATTAAAAATGCGCGTAGAATCTTTTGATGTTGCAATCCATGTACTCCCCTTATGAACAGTATGTATATAAGAGAGGCCATCTACAATATTAAAGGAGTAGCCCGCGCTGACGAACTTGTGAACCATATAAATTGCATCTGCTGCGAGAATATCCTTGTCAAGAACATCAGTTGGTAAATGGGCTAAGACAGAGCGATTGACGACCCAATTTCCATCATTGAGCATATAATTCCAGCCTTTAATATCAAAGACTGCATTCCAGTTTGACCGGTCGAGTACGTGTCCTGAAAAGATATCAAGTGGTGTCGTGACTTTATTGTCATTTTCATTTACGAAGATTCCACGGCCGCAGGCGTAGAAATGCATTGGATTGAATCCCTTGTTCCAGACTTCCTCGAGTTTCTGAAAATATTCTGCGGGGAAAAAATTGTCGCTGTCAAAGACACCCACCCATTCGGTTGGTGCGAGTTCAATACACTTCCGCTTGTTGTGATAAATTCCGAGACGAACCGGATTTTGGTTGAGAATCAACTTCGGATGGGAGGCCCACTCAGAGGCGAGAATGGCCGCAATATCTTCGCCCGTTTCATCTGAGATAAGCACATGGCGAACCTGTGGGGCATTCAGATATGTCGGCAGAAATGTTTTCAAGAATAGGTCCCAGCGTCGCATTGTAGGTATTGCCACTGTGAGCGGCAGAGACATCTGTCTGAGTATAGTGCGGCGATTTAGGTCCAAGGGCGTGAAAAATTTGAAATAGGGTTGCGACCAATAAAGAACTATCTACAATGGATTCGCCCCTACTCGACTACTGTCGCATGAACCCGCGTTCCTTTACCTACTTTGCTATTGGAAGTGCACCTCATACTTCTGTGGGTGATCTGACTTCTACATTGGACCAGATTATCCCGATATTTCTACGGGAAGTATCAACGCCCAAGCGCGCAATTCACTATGATCCCTGGTTTAAGTTGCCATGGCTCATGGACTACTTCAAGGATGCTGAGTTCAGTGAGTTTGCAGATGGATGGCGCTTTGTGCGAGATGACCTCGAAGTCATTCTCTTTCCGAGGAAGTTCAAGCATTATGGCCAGCACTCTGATCCCCTCGATGACTGGATTGTAGAGAGTCTGATTGCGCAGAGCCTTGAGCAAAAGACACTCTTTGTTCTTCAAGAGTACACTGGCCATGAGGTACAACTCTGGTTTCGTCGTCTCTATGATGCTACCTCAAATAAGCCCATCTTCAGGTCAAAGATTCTCTTTGATATGACCTATGGAGATGATGCAGGATGTATGACTGATTTGACGAAGTATCGACCCTATTATACGGCGCGAGGAGACTTTATTAATCTGACACTCATGACCGGTAATGAAATGCAGAAGATTATTGGTACAAGTGAAGAAATTGATGCGCATATCCTAAAATACTACAGGTCAAAGTGTATTGAACTTGTTGAATTTCATATTGTAAATTATCGTAGACGTGTGAAGGGTGAACCCGTTCTGAATAAATGTTCCTGGTATGAGGAGACTGCTCGTCCCGAAGAGATTATGGAGGTGCTTCATGGCAAATTTGGCGAACTTGCACCAGTTCTTCAGCGCCTCGGTTTCTTGACTCCTTATAAGTTGTCCGAACTGGAGGGTCTACTCACAAAGTACTATCTGATTGATATGTATGAATGGGCTCCCACTTTTAAGAGGATGCTGGGCTAAAAAAATAGATATTAACTAGTAAAAATGCACCATCAAGATACTATCTCATGCTGCATTCTTGGTTTTTTAATTCTTTTAATCATTCTTGGATCTATTTAAACCAATTGAACTAAGATAGTATATAGTATAAAATGATGAAGGCCTTGGTTATTTTTTCTGCTGCGAAGGTGCTCCAGCCGATGTGTGACCTGGTCCCTAACTTTAACCAGTGGTCAGTCATGTATAATAAGTCATATGCGCCTACAGAGCGCGACTATCGTCAGACAATTTACACTACTAACGTCAAGACACTGGCTACAGGCAATGCTTCCTGGATTACCAGTGTTGATGAGTTTAGCGACCGCACGGTGGCTGAACTGGCATCAAAGAATGATACGGTAGTTGCCAAGAGGTCTCGGCGCTCGCTTCGCGGTAGTGTGTAATGTTCATCTTCATCATCGCCTCCATGTCCTCCACCACCGCTGCCACCTGAATGAAACCCTGGTCTGAGAGGTTCAGTAAGTTCCGTACAGCGCATAAGATTATGTCCTTGGGCACCACAATTTGAACAGATGGGTCCGTACATTTCTAATTTAAAAAATGCATGATAAGAACAATCAAATTTGATGAGCCGCACAGATTCAGATAAAAGTATGGAAACCGTTCATTTATCTGAAGAACCAACGAATAACTATGAAGAAATTACAGTAGAACAACCAATTAGGAGAGAGGTTATTTCTAGACAATCACGACGCTGTCAAGTTGCAAGTATTATTTGCTGTGTTGCTGGCGGCACGGCAATCTTTATTGCAATTATAGTTGAACTTGTAAATGCATTTAAGGATAATCCGTACCTTTAATTCCTACCCCTTAATGTCCAAGTTCACGAATAAAAATGGGTGCTTTATCGGCTAAACATTTAATTGGACAATCGTGAGAATCACGAATATACCACTGTTTCTCCGCAGACCAATAATTATCACAGTCATTTCCGCAAATAAGTACAATGTCCGATAAGTCATAGTACTCTTTCGCATTTCCCTCACCAGTTAGAAAAGGATATTGTAAATCGGACTGTTCAGAGGTACAGTGAACAATCACATCATAGTATTTCTCCTTGATTCTCTGTTGAATCAGTTCGGCACTTGGTGCTCTGCGCCATGCTGCAGGCAGAAAACGCGTGTAATTGAATCCCTTTCCATAGAGTTTTTTCGTGGGCTCTACAGGATAATTATCGTAACGCTCCTCGAAATCGGGCCACATATCTGCAGCACCTTTAGTGATGCGGGAAAATCCGTGTGCAAGCATCTCCACCATATAATTTCCCGATTTATCTGCATTTGACAGATAGAGAATCCGTTTTGCGTCAGCATGGCCAGATTTACGGAGAACATACCGTGCAGCCGCTTCTGTTGTCAGATTGTCACGTGTATAGCATAGCAGTCTATCCAGATCGTCATACACTACCGAGGATGAACACTTCAGAATCTCATCATAAGTCAAACTATAGTATTTTGTGTTCAAATTAAACACGAGGGCCTTTGGAAAGTTCGTCATTGTCTTCCGTGGAAGACCCTCAAGATTTGTAAACTCTGTAATTGTGCCCTGGCTGAGAATCTCATAATGTCTCATACAGTCCCAGCCACATTTTAGTGATGTATGGCCGAAAAATGCCTTGCGGTAGTTCTCCATGTAGGGAGCCACATCATCAAATTGATAGTTATGCTCTGCGGTATGCGCTGTTTTGAACGGCACATACGGCACAATCACTTCGGCTGGAATTGAGTACGAGAGAGGAAAGAGCATTTACTAATTGGCTGTGCGAATCCTTAAAACGCCACCTTGCGGGTAAAATTGAAACGAACAATTAGGAAATGTCTTGCCTAACTATGGAGGGAAGAATAAATCCTGTAATTGAAGGCGTACTAAAAAACTCTGCTGAACGTCTTGAACTTTTACAAAATGCGCATAAAGTTCGAATTATAGCCATTTTCGATTGGAATAAACCAGTCAAGGATGAACTCTTTGATACTGCGCGTATGTTATGCACTGAGTATAAATTTGGATTCAGTATCCGTGCGTTTGATGCTACATTTAATGAGGACCGTGAAGAAGTGACACAACTACCTGCATTTCATATCTATTATGATTTTGAATATGAAAGAACAAATTATATTGGAGAAAATCTGAAGGAATCTATACTTGAAGTCATTGAAAAATATAAGGCCAAAAAATGGGGATTTTCATGGCCAAACATTCGCATGTTTTCAATCAATCGAAGAGTTGTACCGGTACTTGGTAGTCTAAATACGGGCACGTACTAGAAGTAGATGTTAAGAAATCTGGTATATCTCTGTGTTTTTTATAACACAGATTACATATTTCTTCTCCAAGAAGTCTTTCGGTCAATTGAACGTTGTGGAGGGCTTGATGAAAATACAGACGTAGTTATTTTTACACATCCGACCTTTCAGACTGAGATTCAAGCAGCGGCAACAGAATCAAATCTGACTATTCAGTTCTTTTTTCTAGAATTTAATACTCTTTTTCATTCTGCAATGGCACGACTCTTTCTCTATGAATGGGCTCAAATATGGATCTATGATAAAGTACTCTATCTCGATACCGATATTCTAATTAATGGAGTTTTATCTCGTATGTTTGAATTACCCATTGAACCTGGAAAACTCTATGCGCTTGAAGAGGGAACAATTGGAAATTCATTCTGGGGTGGGGATCTTTTTGATTTTTCTACATGGGATCATGAAATGCCTGGATTTACGAGTGGAGTGCTTTTATTTAAAAATACGGTCGAGATTAAAAATTTATTTTTTTCAGTTGTCGAACATATTCATTCAGATTGTATTGTGAAAAGGAAATTTGTTCCGAGTACTCTTGAACAACCATATCTTATTTATCATGCGTATACGCAAAATAAGTATGATACTGATTTACTGAAAGACTATGTTGTCAATAATGCTGAGGCCCCAGAAAATAAAATTATCTACCATTTTCCTGGAGGACCTGGAGGATTTGTACATAAATATACAAAAATGTTGGAATTTATTAAAAAACTTCTTTAATTATTTTCATCTGAACTCTGCCATTTTTCATTTCTCTGTTTTCTACGTTGTGTATTGCGCCGCCGGCTTTTATTTCGGTTCTGATTTCGGTTTCGGTTTCGGTTTCGTGTAACCGAACGCCTTTCTGGAACCCAGCCTAATTGCTTCATTATTTTTCGATCATTGAGTACAGCCTTTCGCTGCTCCGCTTCAGCAAATATCTTTTTTACAATGGGTATCTTTTTATCAAATGAATCTGCGCGAATTCCATTTACAAGAACAAACCATTTAGATTTTCTTTTATCCATCATATATTTTATATATGTTTCAGGTGTAGATGTATCATTCTGCATAGATTCATTATCTGAATTTTCATAATTTGAAGGTATAGGAGGCATTTTTTTCAAATAGAGATCATTTTCTATGAAATAGTTTACACCAGGGGGTAAGAGAATTTCCCATTCTCCTTGACCAACTTTGGAATACTGTGAAATAAATAAACACGGTACATCTTTTTTAATTGTTATCTCTTCCACTGTAAAATGCACATTTTTTCCAAGATATGAAGCAAATGAAAGAGATACCTCTGGACTGATAGATGTTGACCAGAAATCTTCACTTGTTGTAGGCCCAGGTCTATAATAATTTGTCTTTACTCCGCGATAAACGACAATATCTTCGGTAACCCGTGGAGAATTAATAAATATTTTAAGAAGATCCACAAGTAGACTTTCAACAAGAGGCCGTACATTTTCAACTGAATTAAACCAAGTAGATTGCATAATTTTTTGAAATGCTTCATCATCATTCATTGAAAAGGAGAGTGGAGGGAACTCGAAATTACGCCCATATACCTCAATCCACTGATATGAATGCATTTCCATAATTGGCAGACTTTCAAATGTCTTTCGTAAATCTGGATACTTTTCTTGAATGGCGTATTTGAATGGACAGATACCTGAAGATCTCACGCTATTTATTAGGTCAATAAATGTATAGCGTTTTTTTAATGCATATTCATTTTCTGAATTTGTATTTTTCACAAATTCATATCGATTTAGTGAATTTCGTAAAAATCCATTAATAAAACGGTCTCCGTGATATGTATACGCAGTCAACGCTTCTTTCCAGCGACCTTGTAGATCATGTAGATATGCACTTTGCGCCTCTAAAAAGGGAACTAGATGAGGCTGTTCTCGAGGAAGATAATAGGCTCGTAGAATGCCCCTTACATCTTTAGAGGAATCAATCATAAGAGTATTTCCATAGGCAGGGGGTTCTAGATATACAAATGTGGCTTCATCCTCTGGAGTGAGTGGAATTATCTCTTGTTTTATAGATGCTTCGGGATTTCGAAACTCTAGATCTGTAGTCATATCATAGAAGAAACTTCGAATCCTTTCGGGTTCTCTCTCTTTTTTAATTTCATTTAGAATATAGTCTCGCCGCGAAGACATCTATAGTATAATTATAAATTATTTAAAGAAACTATATCATAAAAAACTAATGGAAACAAATGATACATTTACACTTAGCATTATAGCGTATTCTCTACAGTTTCTGTGTTTGTCTACCTGGATTTTTATAACAAATAAACGTATCGAACGAATTGAGGCTGCTAAATGTCGGTGTTGTAGCAGAAGTCATCCTCTTCTTGATCCGATAGATCCTTGATGCTCTAAACACCCGCATAAAAGACATAATATTCTTGATAGTCAATAAAAATATTTTTATGAAACTCAATAATATAATCAAGTTGGTGGTGAAAACGATCTGCAAGGCGAAATTGGCTGTCCACCGTTCCAATGTAAAAATTGTCCATTCCAGGAAAACAGCCATTGCGAAGAAATTGATTCTTTGTAGGGCGCGGATTCGCCTGGAGAAATGAGAAAAAAACGGACTCATCGTGAGAAAAATACGGTAGATGAAAAAGGTCAAAACGTGTATTAATTGTAGATTCAGTAGGTTCTCTCGTTTCTTTGAGATACTTTACAATTTGGTATTTGCCATACCAATAGCGTTTCCATCCAAGGAGTGGGGCACGTGTACGCCTTATAATTCCATCTGTGGCCCCAATAAGTTGAATCTTCTCATCGTTATCTATGAGTATTTTTTGGATACGGGGAGCCAAATCCTTGAAATAATTAAGAATTAGACTTTCTGTAACAGGGGCCAAATTCTCCTCAAGAAGTCTCCAACTTATTTTGCTCTGCAGAACTGACCATGTATGAATATAGATTTTCAGATCTGTATAAAGTTCTGATAGGCCTTTTATAAATTTGTAGAGACGGTCATCTGTAAAAGAAGTTCGTATATGACCTCGTAAAATGAGAATCATTCTCCTTTTGCGTGGTTTTTTTCTAAATTAATTTCTCCCCACTTATAGTCATACAAAATGTTTGATACTGAGAACTACCACCAACTCGTCTGCCTGCTTCGTGAATTCTTTATTGCACGGGGGTTCAAGGAGGTTCCGACACAGTCGCGTCTCTCCATTTTGGCGGCCTGTGAGAACCCTCATTCGGTTGCGACATTTATGTACAATGGACTGGTGTGGCCACTACCACAGACAGGTCAGATGTGGCTTGAGTATGAACTTCTTAAGAATCCTGAGTGGCCGGGTGTATTCTGTGTGAGCACATCGTATCGGGATGAGAAGACGCCGATACCAGGCCGTCATGAAAAGATATTCCCGATGTTCGAGTTTGAGAGCCGAGGCGGCATGAAGGAGTTGGAGGCGCTGGAGGCGGATCTTTTGGCCCATCTCGGCTTTCCTGCGCCGGTTGTAGTTGATTACAACACAGTCTGTGCTGAGTATGGTGGGGCTGACATCTTGGAGGATGAGCACGAGGGCCGTATGTGGCGGGAGAAAGGCGCCTGTGTCAGCCTGCAGAATTTTCCTCTGCGAACGAGCCCGTTCTGGAATATGAAGCCTGGCAGCGGCGATCTTTTCAATAAGATTGATGTAATCATGTATGGACAGGAGACAATTGGCTCAGCGGAGCGATCCTGTGACCCTGATGGAATGCGCAAGATGTTCTATTCCATCACGGAGGGTGGCTATGCAGCGAAACTCTTTGAACTCTTTGGAAAGGAGCGGGTGGAGGCGGAACTGGATGAGTTCCTGAAGTTCGACTTTTTCCCACGTTTTGGGGCTGGAATTGGCCTCACTCGGTTAGCACGGGCATGGACTCTGCTAAAGGTGTAAAATTGAATTCATTCTATTAAACTAAAGCAGGTATGTCGTCTATATTTAGTAAGGTTATCTCTTCAAAACTTGAGATTGAACTCCAGAACATTGCATCCACATATAATTTTGCTCCAGAGATATATAAGATTGAGGGGGAGACGGTTCACATGAAAAAGATTGACGGTCTCTGTTTGGCGGATTTATATACAGATGATCCGACAATGATTCCTAGTTGGATTTGGAAGGAGATTCAGAGGATTCTTGCGATTCTCTATGAACGAGAGGGAATTGAATATATTGATATTACTGGATATAACTTTGTTCAAGAAACGGATACAAATAAAATCTGGATTATTGATTTTGGACATGCATATTACACAATACCAGAAAGACCAATTAACTGGTTTCTGAAAGAGGTTCTTGATGGTGGAAAGGGCTGGAATCCGGATTTTGCCTAGGTTTATAAAGTTTATTCTTTATCTACGAAGAAAGAGGACAATTCCACATAAAATAACGATAGAACATAAGAAGGCAGATTGTATAATACGTGATGGACTCATACAGATAGTGTTGGATTGTTCTGTTGTAACTATGGGTAGACTTGGCTGATGCTGATAGACTCTGTTTTCGATGATAATATATTCTTGTGTCTGGGCTGGAGGCACGATTGGCGGCTGAGACTGCTCACTTTCGTAGATTCTATGGCAGATGGGGCATTCAGAACGGCCTTTATGTGTTGAATACTGAATATAACAACCTGTGTGGGTAATAATTCTACATGCACACGTAGGTATTGAATAGTATTGTTGATAGTGTATTTGTATAAGGATATTGTCTGCTGTTTCTTCTTCAAGGCAAAAAAGACATTGCTGTTTGGGCGACTCCGCCATTACTTAGTTAGTAGCGAGATTTGTTTGGGCGGGCTATTGCAGAAGTTTATAGAATGCTTCAGAGCCATTTGTATGAATATATGCATTAAGTCTGTCTGCTGTAATGCGTCCTTCCACATTTGAGATGGTAATGGTTACAGTATTGCGAGAGTGTGTAATATTCACTTCTGGAGTGTTAATTTCTTGAGGCTGTTCCTCAGAAACAGCCTTAATTATTTGAAGAATTGAAGTAGAAGGCTTAGGAACAGATACAACTGGTTTTGCTACAGGTTCAGAAGTTTTAGGAACAGATGCAAGTGGTTTTGCTACAGGTTCAGAAGGCTTGGGAATAGATACAATTGGCTTTGCTACAGGTTCAGAAGACTTGGAAATAGATACAATTGGCTTTGCTACAGAAACTAGAGTTTTCAAAACAGGGACATCTGGCTTTGATACAACAGAGACAGGAATAGAAGGATTCATAAGTGGTCTGAATATCTTCTCAAAGTTCTTAGTAAACTCCTTAAAGACGGGATCATTTTCATAGAAACTGACCTTTGTAGTACAGGGAACAGGAAGCCTATCAAAGTCTTCACCTGTATTAGGAATGAAATCAACAAATGCCAACCAACCATTGAAATCATTATGATTTGCCTCCTTTCCAAGAAGTTTATAGATAGGAATAGCCTCAACCATACGACCATTAATAGATATATGAGCCCGAGAAGATTTCATACTCTTACATCCATAAAGAGGAAACTCCTTCTTCAATGCAAAACTGGTATTACCTGCTACATCAATATGAAAGATGTCCATTTGATAGTAGCCACCAGCAATAGTATGTCTCTCAGAGTAGACTACATTCACTGTTCCATTCTCGACTGAATCTTCAACGGCCCGTTTGAATGAACGCCATTTCTGTCCATAACTGCTTACTACTGTTCGCTTCTTCTTTACATCTTCAATATCAAGTACAAATTCTGTATGTGCAAGAATTTCTTGGGAATAGCGAGTCTGAATAATTTCACGAATCTTATCTGATAGAGATTTAGAAGTAGAGAGAGATGCTAGAACACTTAAATTGAATTTAATGCTAATTTCTGTCCCAGATGGCATCAATGTCTTCTCATCATCTTCAATCTCTTCTGAGAATGTATCCCGTCCCTTAAAGGGCCCTTTAATATGCTGAAGATTCTTTCCATTTCGGCGATAACAAATTGACCACTTTGCTGTTTCATACTCTTGATTCCACTTAGTTAGGCACTTCTTGGTACCATGACCATTTCTGTGGAGGTTATCCATTGCCTTCTGTGCAGCCCACTGTAGAAGACGGCGTTCATTCTTAATTCCAACACCATTATCAGATACTTTTAGGGTACCTGATAAAGCATCATTCATCTGAATGGAAATAGTAATCTTGTTTGCCTCTCCCTGTCCAATTGAACCATCAAAGAGTTCAGGAAGAACAAGAAGTGCCTCAGGAAAATCATCCGTATAAGGAACTGCCTCAAATGCGGAACTACGCCAGAGAGCCGAATAATCTTCACTCATTATGATAGATATATATAATTGAACAAAAATATTCCATTTCATAAGTTTCAAATTTTTGAGCCGAAAATTTGAAGGGAGTATCCCCTCACACTCTATACCAACAAAAATGCCACATATTCTTGATATTGCACGTAGAGTTCTTACACCCTACGTGAAAAATCATAACTCAGGGAATGCATATGAAATCTGGACATCTCTAGTTTTCCTTCGAAGAATGGGTATGACAAATAAGAACTTTGACGAACTGCAGGCATTCTTTACTGAAATTGAGCATGCAGATATTAAACCTTCAAAGAATGGAAATAAGGGTACACTTACCGCAGTCGAGAGAATTAAAAAGATACCTGTTGGAAAGGGCTTAGTCTTTGATGACATGAAGATTGTTGATTTGAAGAATGCTACTCAAGACGATAAAGAAGGTACAGGAGACTTGATTCTTATTTGTGATAACAATGACATGCTCAAGATTAGTATAGCAGAGGGGGCAGCATCAAAGCCGGCCTCTGTTAAAAAGTGTCTGACAAACGCTGCTGCGACACGAATGGGATGCACTGAACAAGATATTGAACAAATTAAGGCCCTTGAAAAGGGCTCAAGCAAAGATGACAAGAATGCTGAACTTGTAAAAAAGTACGGCGAAGATCAGTCAACTTGGCCCAAGCGTCCAAAGACAGATGTTGCCAAGAAGCCGTGTATCGATACTGCAAAACTCTATGAGACACGATTCAATTCTCTTTCCGTTGAACGGAGGCGCGAAATCATGAATGATGTTCACTGGATCTGTAGTAAACCGGCAGACTATTACGCATTTGTAAATAAGAAAACCTGGAAGATTCGATTCTTCAAGATTGGCGACTGTCCTATTAATAAGGATACGTGGAATCCCACAATCAAGATAAATAGTGTGTTTATTGAGACATATAATGAATCAAAAATGATCTCTAAGACACAGATTAAGTTCAACAATGGTGTTGGAACATCCATGCGTAAGTGGAATCTTGTGGCAGATCTAAATTATCTCTTCGGTATCAAACATCTTCCAGAAATGGACCTCAAGTGAGCATCTCCGTAACTAGAAACTTCGCCATCCGCTTGATAACCTCGACATTCACTGAATTTCCAAACTGCTTATACGCCGTTCCCGTACTTTCATGAATCTTGAATGTGTCAGGAAAACTCTGGAGTCGTGCGACTTCCCGCGGAGTCAACTTGCGCCGCCGTGCACCAACATTGACAATTTGCGCCATCGCCACCAGAGCCGGTGAATAATTTGTTCTTTTTGTTCGGATACCCGAAGGGCGGAATGTGAAGAGCAGATTCCAGAGACTATCCTCCTCCTTGAAGTTTCCACACTGCCATTCGAACTTTCTCCGAGCCCCCACAAAGGCCGGATTTGCCCGCGCGCGCAGAAGCCACGGCCCCAGAAACGCCTGATTGTCTTTGTAGAAGGCGCGATTGTTCGTGATGAACTTCTGCTTGAAATCGGCCAGACCTGCCACAGGAAAAGTCGAATCCCAGTCATCACTCCAGAGTGGAAAGGTTGGCAACTTCTGTCCGAGTCCCTTGAAGTGTTGTACAAATTCATCCCAGAGGTCAATGACACTCTGATCAGTCTTGGAGAGTTTCGGTGCAGCCACTGATTCAGGCTCCAGAACCGATGAAATATCTGTCTTCGCAGGCGACACGGCTGGAAAGGGTGTAAGAGTACGCCCAGCCGCCAGATCATTACGAATTCCGAGCAGGAATACACGCTCTCTGTGCTGGGGCACACCGAGGTGATGCGGGCTCAGGAGGATTGGAACGCCATGTGTCACATATCCAGCCGCATGCAGATTCTCGTAGATAACCTTGACCGTCTTTCCACTATCGTGTCCCTTCAGATTCTTCACATTCTCGAGAAGGAAATAGGCCGGCTGGTGGTCCCGTAGAATTCGACAGATTTCTCGAAAGAGAGTTCCACGCGTATCTTCAAAACCTCCCTGCCGGCCCGCATGGGAGAAGGCCTGACAAGGGAATCCTCCGCAGAGAATGTCAAAGGCGGGAATATCTTCACTCTTCAGCGCCTTAATGTCTTCCTTCGGCTCGAGACCATAATTATCCTTGTAGACTTGACGGCACTTCGCATCAATATCACATGCGAGAACACAGTTTCCTCCGAGACTTTCAAGAGCAACGTGAAAGCCACCAATACCACAGAAGAGATCGATGAACTTGAGACCGGCTAGAGGTTTGGGTGCCACAGGTGCTGGCGTAACGGGCACGCGGGTAGTCTTGTCTGTACACGGATAAATCCGCCGGGCATGACGCTCATACTGTCCCTTCTGTTTGAAATCCTTGCCACATTTTTCACAGGTGTAGTTAACCATTTTAGTTTTCTAGTCAGCATGGCGAATTTCTCTGGCTCAAATTTCAACAGCGCCCCCCCGTAAAAAATTTGAACCTGGATCGGCATGTAGTAAACTACTAGAAAAATGGATAATCGTATCCGTATCTCCTATCAGCAGTACCCTATCAGTTGGTTCTTGGAGAGCACTCCTCGCGGTGCTGTAACTCCTCCTTCTCGCTATCATGGACGTAATGATACGACTGCAATGGTAACTGTTCCTGATCATCAGCGCCAGTATGTCTGGAAGCATGCAAAGCAGACATCACTCATTGATACAGTCTATCGTAATTATCCGATTCCTGCAATTCTTGTTACACAGGATCACCAGAATCGCTACAGCATTCAGGATGGCCAACAGCGCCTCGAGACTTTCTATCGCTTCTATAACAATCAGTTCCAGGATGCCGACGGAAAGCACTATCGCGACCTAGCGGATGACCAGAAGCGCCAGTTTCTTGCTTATATGATTCCAATCATTGACATCACTGGAGCATCAAGGGAGGATGAGAGTAGTATCTATGATCGTCTAAATCAGGGTGTGGCACTCTCTCACGGTGAGAAACTGTTTAACCAGAGGGCAACTGCAATTATTAAACTTACGGAGCGTCTACTGATGACGCGTGGAGAGGGACTCAATCCTCTTGCAGTGCAGGCCTTTGATGATTATCTGCGTGAGAATGATACTCGCTACGGAAATCTCTGTAATGCGGTTGCCTATGTCGCGGGTGCTGCACTAAGTACTCGCGATACCTTCTATATTACGACTTCATATGATAAACTTGCGAATAATCTGAACGGAGTCACCCGTGATGGCCAACTTGTTCCAATTGATGAAGACCTTGCTCGGACCCGTCTAGAGATTCTTCTAAATATCTACATTGATGCGGATCAAGTCCAGCCTACATGTTCAAAGAAGAAGAAGGCGCAGTGGAAGATTGGTCTCTTCTCAGGCTTCATCCTTCATAGTATTATTATGAATGAGAATAATCAGGAGATGCTTGACCATGTAAGAGATACATGGGTTGAGTTTATTCGTCGGGACCGCCTGGATGATGGAGATACTAGCCATATTCTTATGCGCGGAGTGATTCGTGGTGGTAATATTACAAAGGACCGCTTGGACAAGGTCTATTGTAATTTTAAGAGGATGATGGAGGGAGACTGGACGGCCCCATAGTATCTAGGAACTAACGAGCCTGATAATGAGTCCGATGATGAGTAAAATTTGAACCTAACTATACCCTTTTTACATCGTAAAAAGATATCATGGGATTTGATTTGACAATCGTACTAAATCTTCGCATCGACTCCAAAACTGGCTTGCCCTTTGTCTATGCATATAATCATCCCACTCTAGCGAACTTTAGTATGATTCCATATGTTCCATCCGAGTATGAAGTTCCTGAGAATCATCGCCCTTATTTGCAGCAGCACGGGCATCATTTCCATTTCTACATTGTGAGCTTTGCTAAACGAACGAGTATAGATGTTGAAGAATTCTTGAATGAATATCCAAAGTGGCAGGATGTTGTAGCTTCAATGGGAGACATAGAGTATGGTTGGACGGAGGAGGACCATGATGGTTTTAAGAGTGCCCTCTTGTGGCTCAGTTCAAAGCAGGTATTTCAGGTCGAGTGGAGTTATTAGTCGGTAAAAAATTGAATTTAGTGGCGGTGACTTTTTATTGTAACATAATGAATCTCTTTATTCTGCACGCAGACCCGAAGGCGGCAGCACAGGCTCACGCTGATAAGCATGTTGTCAAAATGATTCTGGAGGCTTGTCAGATGCTCTACACGGCGCATTGGACAGCGGCCTATCCTGAATTGATTCACAAGAAGAAGCCGAAGGAGTTGCCTGCGAGTATGGCAACGGCCCCGTATAAGAAAAACTCTGACATCCGTGGATATGCACCGGCGCATATTAATCATCCGTGTACGAAGTGGATTCGCGTGTCTCGTGGAAACTATCTGTTTGCCTGTGATCTCGCAATCGCCATTGGAGAGGAATACGCATTTCGCTACGGAAAAGTCCATAGTTGTATGGAGCATGCGATCTGGCTCAAGGAGAATCCTCCCGCGCTGGCGGCGCTTGGACGTTTGCCTTTCGCGGTCGCCATGGATGAAGAATACAAAATTAGTGATGATGCCATTGAATGTTATCGTCACTATTATTTGACCGCGAAAAAGGAAAAGGGGCTCTTGACCTATACACGACGGGCTCGACCGGCATTTATTCAGTAGACTTTGCAGTCTCAAGTGCTTCCAGGCGTGTCTGAAAGTCCTTAAGAATATTTAGAATTGGCTCCAGAAAAGCGATTTTTTCACCATCGTAATAGGCTGCGAGAGGAACACTACGACTGTAGCGATTCTGCCGAATACGGTCCTTCTTTTCTTCTATAAAGTTCTCAAGGAATTGAAGTGCATGCGCCTTCTTTTGAAGTTCCTTCTTAATTTCGACAAGTTGTTGTTCTTCAAGATGGGCCAGGCGCTGGCGTAGGAGTCTGAGTTCGGAGTCTATTTGGCTCATTTTGTAGTTGTTCTATAGTATAGAAAAGTTTTCAAATTTATCACTTCAAGTAGTCTCCATACACCTTCATGGCGGCTTTCATACCGGGCGTTTGGTACTTATGATACTTTGCCCGATAATACATTGTTCGTGCAACCTGACGGGCCTTTTTGCGGGTTGCTCGGCTGAGCCGTTTCAGAGTGGCACGCGCCTTTTTCGCGGTTCCATATCCGGCTCTGAATTTTGGCAGATGTTTGGGATCATTGAAGACGGCCATTCTTATATTTTATTATATAAATTATCCTTGAAAATGTACCGAAAATGTTTGTGTAGAACTAAAGCATTTCTGACAGATGAGATATAATTTTTACTTTGAGTGCAAAAAGAATAAAAAGATATTAAATAGAACAAATGTCTGCGTTTAGAAGATTAATTGGAGCTTCTAAGGTTGAAAAGCAAGATGACCTAGACGCCTTTATAGATTTCTATAATAATAATAATAAACTATACTTAAGAGCCCTAGGAAATCTCAGAAGTCCTAGTATCCGAAATCTCCCCAATGATGAGAAACAAAAATTAGCAGAAGAATACAAAACAAAACACATGTTACACAAAGACATATGCTATTACCGCCATAAAATGTTTAAAATGTGGAATGGCAACGAGGCCTATTATGATCCAAATAAGTATAACTCTAAAAAAGTTGGAAATCTACAAGGCGCACAATTAATGTCAGACACTAATAGCCAAGGCGAGAAATTCTTTTATTGGTTACTTAGTTTTACAAATGCCACAGTACAATGGTTTCCAGGTGACGAAAACAAAAAATGGTTTGAACCTTGTTCCGAAGTCATTCTAACAGGGGGTAGTAGAAAGACCCGTCGTGGCCGCAAACAGCGCCGTCGCTCAACTCGCAGAAAGAATTAAATCCGTCAGTGAAAATCTTGATTCACTTTTTCGCGGTTCCATATCCGGCTCTGAATTTTGGCAGATGTTTGGGATCATTGAAAACTGCCATACAACTCTATCTATTTTCTCTGTATTTAATATATGCAGAACTTTGAACTTAAAGAAAGTGAATTATCAAATGCTGTTAAAGAAATAAAAGATTATCGTGGCTATGGCTTAGAAGATTTTTATGGACTTAAGATGAAATTACAAAAAAAAATATTAGAAGGAAAACAGCCTTGGGGAGATAATTTAAATGCTTTTAAGAAGGCATATGAAAGTGGCGAGAAAATATGCAATTTAGTTGATAATTTTCAGGTAGAAGAATTAAGCATAAAAGATCAGTATGGAATGGGAGAGTATATTACAGCAGACTATAATCGTAAAGATAGAATTAATCACGAAAAATTAAGAAATGGACTTATGACAAAACACCCGTATTTTTTTGTATATTGTAATAATCCACCGCCAAAAAAAATAACAGGATTATTAAATGGCATGAATGCATCAAAAGTACTACCTCCATCCTCAATGTTTGGTTCTATGTTAGGACAAAGGCCCAAATCACCTTTATTTGGAATTGGCGGACGTAGAAAGACTCGTCGTGGTCGCAAGCATCGTCGTCGCTCAACTCGCAGAAAGAATTAAATTTCTGGGCAATCTATAGAATGCCAGGTAATATTAAAGTATTATCTGATATCCCACATTCGCTCCGATTCTCTAAGACCACAAACCAGTTAAATCTTCTTGTCAAAGGCCAAGGTGTTATTTTATTCGAAACCACGGAGGCTACACGCTTTTCATTTGTAAATAACGATGCTACAGATGGCTTAACTGTTTCCCTGACGGCAGAGAAATTTCTTGTGGAACGGATGTCGACGAAGAATAAGTATGAGTCGCAGGGAAAAACTGGTGGTCTCACAACAAAGTCTGGCGCATATTACTGGTTTAGCCTAGATTCGCAGAATCAAATCTTCCAAGCGGGCGTAGGCGAGCCGCGTGTAGAGACAGTTTGCTATATCTACAAGTTTGACCCAACAGACAAACTCTGGGAATTAAATAAGGGATTTCTCGAAAGTCTCACTGCGATTATTCTGTCTGAGGCAATTGCTCCTCTACGAATACTAAAGGATCCTATCACGACTGCGGTTCCGCTGAAGGTCAAGAGTAAGGATGAACTGACAATGGATGATGTCGCGGCGAATGCATATCTACCGAATGCGAGCCTCTCGCCTGCAGCACAGGCACTCTACAATTGTGTTGCAGGAAACAAATTTGTCCTCAATACTCCCGATTTTCCTGAATTTTCCCAAGCCATTGAATACAGTCTCAAGACGCCAGGTATGTGGTGTAATACGCGTATCAAACAGAAGGCGACCGAATTTGGAAAAGATCCAAATCCTCTGGAGACCTATCTGCGCATTACGCTTGGTCAGAATAATGGTGAATCACCTGGTGTTCCGTATGTTATGGAGATTTGGCCGGTTGGCCACTATTCGCCCATCCACAATCACGGCGCGGCGAATGCGGTGATTCGTGTTCTGAATGGAACAATTCACGTGAGTCTCTATCCGTTCTTATGTGACCAGCCGAATACAGTTGAGCCGTTTGGAACTCAGGATTTTGGAAAAGATGATATCACATGGATAAGTTCTACACTGAATCAGGTACATATGTTGAAGAATTTAGATACAAATACCGATACATGTATCACCATTCAGTGCTATCTGTATGATAAAAATGATGTACTTCACTACGATTATTTTGATTATCTTGGCGAGAAGAATGCAAAGGCGCAATATGAACCTGATTCAGACATGGATTTCGTAGAGTTCAAGAAGACAATGAAAAAGGAGTGGGATAGTCGCCCTAAGAGTAGTTTATGGGGATGTTTTGGGATGTGAGCAAAATTTGAAGGGCATTATTTCTTTTTAAAAAGTAGAAGCAACTATATGTCAGTTTTAAATAAGATGTCACGATTGGTTCGAATTGGAGAACATATGATTGAAATTTCAGGGTTGCACGGTATTTGGGTGGGACCTGACCATTTATGTAGGTCGAAGATGACATTATTCTATCTCAATAGGCCTACTGTGATCATTACATATGAACTTGATAAACATGTGGAATGTGCTAACGACGCAAAAATTCTAGAGGACGCAAAGAAAGACTTTAAGAATTTAGAGAATTCGGTTATGCGGTAAAAATTTGAACTTTCATTTAAAGTATTTTTACTGCAACCCTATAATGAACTTTACAGAAGAGCAAGAGGCCATTTTAGCCGATGAAAGCTCGAGTATTAAAATTCTAGCTGGAGCAGGATCTGGAAAAACAACAACAATGGCGCATTATGTGAAAAAACAGATTACGTCTGGACGTACTCGTGAAGAGGCAATCTGCTTTATTACCTTTACTCGTTTCGCTGCTGAAGAAATCAGAAAAAAGGTACGAATTATTCTTGGACGTAATACTTATCTTCTAACTGGAACATTTCATGCAACTATGTTTAAACTTCTCAAACAAGCAGGTCTGAAACAACATGAAGGTGAGTTTCTTTATGATAGTTGTATGGAGGAATCTGTTAAATTCTTTCACACTCATCTACGAAAGGGAACTCCTGCACTTGTAAAAGTTCTTCAACAATACAAACTTCTAATTGTAGATGAATTTCAAGATTTGGATGAACTTCAATTTATCTTTGTAAAACGTTTTAAAGAACTTCAACCAAATCTCCAAATTATTGCAATTGGAGATCTCGCGCAAAATATTTATAGATTTCGCGGGACGTCCAATGAATTTCTCCGAACTCTTCTCCAGCGGGAAGTGATTCCGAATATTCGTTCATTTAATCTAACTACGAATTTTAGAAGTTCTAAGGCAATTCTTCGATTTGTAAACTTTGTCTTTCAGCCTGAAATAAAAGATGGTCATATTCTCCCTATGGAAGCCCCATTTAATGGCCATGAAGGCACAAAACCGAAGTATTTTGAGTTTGCTGTGAATCCTGGAAAGGGTATGGGCGAATATGAAGAAAAAGTGGCAAATGAACTGATTCCTGTGATTCTCAGAGCAAAAAAGGAGTTAAAATCAGTTGTCTTCATCTTTCCAATTATTAAATGCGCTTCTTTCCAACTTATTACTGCACTTCTACGCCAATATAGCAGAAAAAACGGATTTGCATTTGACCTTCATCAGATTGCAAAAGAGGATGAAACCTCTACAACGGTGGCATTTGGTTATGATCCGCGTAACTCTACTTCTCCAATTCAATTCTCTTCCTTTCACGCTTCTAAGGGACTCGAATGGGATATTGTTGCCATAATTAATGCTACAGATAGTATATTTGAACTTCGTGATGGAGAGGTTGAATCTGAGGGACATTATGCAGAAAAAACAAATCTCTTCTATGTTGGAACAACACGTGCAATTGAAGAGATGTATATCTTTGCAAATGCAAATATGGGTGGTCGTATCCGACTTCTTGCAAGACATGGAGAGAATTTGAGTAAAGTTGTTGATATTACCCAATGGGGAACTGAAGAGAAGGAGTTTGAAAAGAAAGCAAAAAATCCAATTGGTGTTAAAGAACTTCTGCGGAGATTTACATCACATCCTGATTTGAATAAGCGTATTCAGAAATGTAGTGAAAATATTATTTCTTCAGGTAAGTCTGGTTGGAATATTCTCTTTGAACATGTCTACAAAGAAATGAAAATGCGGAATCGTGAACTGGCATTTGGAACTTATATTGACTGGAAACTTAAGCAGATGCTCTGTTCTGGGAAATTGAAGACTTTCCAAGATATTCTTATGGAAATTCTGCAGTCTTTGAAATCAATTAATTGGAAAACAAATCGCCATGATTCTCTTGAAGATATTTCAATGAGGCGTGCAAAACTGGATGTTCTCTTTATGAATAGTAATAATGAACCATCTCTTGCATTAGACAGATTTGTGTCTGCATCGAGGTGGCTTGGAATGTATCAAACAAAACAGTTTATGTGTGTACCTGCGGTTAAGGAGATTTACTGGAAAACGGAAAGGCTCTTGATTGAAACTTCTGAAAAAAAGGATAAAAGTATTGAGGATGAATATATTCTTTCACAGTCTACTGATTTCTATCTTCGAGGAAATACACAGGAGATTGAAGCAGTAGCAATGCCAAAAAACTTCTATGCTGGTCTACCTGATGGATTTGAAGAGTTTGTGTCACTCAATCAAGATGGAATTTGTGATGTGGTGATTGATTGTTTAAGAAGTGTTGGTTCAGGAATGGGATTTCTGGAGGGTGATATTGCTCTGGAGACTGAGTCACTTATTATTGGCGAGGCTGATATGTGGACTGAAGAATGTGGTGGAGTATTGTTAGAAATTAAATGTGGTACAGCAAAAAAAGTGGCTGAGTTGCGTGATACAGGAAATTGTAAAAATCTTCTACAGGTTCTTGCATATGTTGCGATGGGTCGGCATGGAGTCATTCCATTAAAAACTCGATGGGCCTTTCTCTTAAATCCTTTGACGGCGGCATGGGAGAGATATGATTTGAATAGTTGGTCTATGGAGGAATCAAGGGAATTTATGGATTGTTTGGAAGAGTTGCGTGAACGGGGGTGATATGTTAAGCATGAAATACTATTAATCACTCATTAAATATTCATTTTTTGTAATAACTTTAGTTTCAAGTAATTTTTTATTATTTTCTTCATCTAAACTATAACATATTTTACAAATAGCATAATAATTTTTATTTTCATATTGTGGGCTGTATCTATTTAATGTACACATTACACATGGTATTTCTTGGTGCCATTTTGATTCCATACCTACTTTTCGTAATAGAATTGGAATACTATTTATTTTTTTTTTGTAATAATCAGTAATTGTCTTTTTAATTTCACCAGAATATAGTTCTCTTAATTTCTTCTCATAAAACTCCTTTCTTATGCAGTCAAAACAAACTCGTATTTCGCCTTTTTGAAATTTTCCAGTACATCCATCTGTAATTGGGTCATATTCTTCTATTTTACATAAAATACAACTATTATCAGATTGATTTTTATCATAGCCTGGTATTCTTCTAACCCATTTTTCACGATAACAAAATGAACCATAACATCTAGGATGAAGTTCGTTTCTTAAACAAGATATTTCAAATACATAATCTTTTTCATTCCGAAAACTATATTTTTCTGGATCTTGCAATATTTCTTCAGTTAATTTATTTATAGTATTAATAAAATTTTTTGCATCAATTTCAAACCATGGTTCAGGTCGCGGTGTTACTGTTTTATGAGTATTTTTAATTTCAATAATACATCTTACTTGTTTATTATTTATTACTGCTACATCTGCAATCCATTTATTATTTGGATCTCTATATTCTAATATGGCTTCATCACCTTCTTTATAATCAAAACTAGCAGTATCTTGAAAGGCATAATCGTTTTTACAATCAAGACAATCTCTCTTAAAATAAAATAGTCTCTTTTCATTCAACATTTTTTGCATTAAAAGTTTTGCATCTTTATGGATCTGTGCTTCAATTGGATGGTCATAATAACTACACACATTTGTCTGTGAATAATGAGCAAAATGAGGTCTCTTTATTTCTCCCTTTTTAAAAATAACACGATTATCACAATCTATACATTTATATTCTCTTCCTTTTGTTGCTTCAGAAGGAAGAGTATATTTGTTTGTTTCAATATCAAGAGCGCCAAGGTGTAGTTTGTCACCCATTCTATATTGTTATCACTATATGATTTTAAGCATGCCTAAAAAAGTAGACTATTAAGTTTCATGGAAGAAACCAATCGTCTTATTGTAAATGACCTCATTCAAGCATATAAAAATCAATACGGGGAGGATAATTGGGCTAATAATCTCACACGAAATCTTCGTCCATCACCAAACCAAGCCATTGCAGATAGATACGGCGTTTCAAAGAATCGTGTTATTCGTCTAAAACATGAATTGTGGAAATTAGGTGTTATTACGCGAGAATTAGTGAATCTGCCTCAACCACAAGTAGAATAAATTTGAAATAACGGCACACCCAATTATATATCAGAAAATGAATAATACTCTTGAGCAGATTGAATCTTCTCTTGAAAATCCTGTCACTGTTCCTCTCTATACCTTTATTATCCTTGGCGTAACTATCTTTGGGCTTTTCACAGCCCTCTGCTGTACATGCTGTTGTAATCACGTCGTCTGCTGTTGTCCTTGGCGTAAAGCATCTCTAGAAGATACTCGTTCCGAGCCAATGATTATTGGCGCACCTCCAAGTTCAAATATGATTCTCAGGTCACGTGAAACTATTGGGCGTCGTCGTGGTATTGGTGTATAAACCTTACTTTAATAATCGAATGGCCACCCCATTAATTTTTGTCACCTCCACTGTACCAGGTTTCGTCTGTATACCCTTTCCTTCGAGAACAGCCCATCCAAATAGATCTCCTCGTTTCTGGTTTGGAATCACCAAGTCCAGATATTCTCGATTTCCAACACCTATACAAATCAAGGTTGCCACTCCATAGTCCCGTGAAATCTGTCGCCCACCGGCAATAATGCCTCGAAACGAACAGGTACGTTTTCCATCAAGGCGCGTTTGTGCATCGAGTGTTAGTCCACAAGTTGGCAGGAAATCCGCCCCTGTCCAGTATCCAAGTTCCTTGAACTCCTGCGTAGCCGTTGGTTGTTTCAGCAATGTCTGCTCTTGGGTCCCTACTGGCACCAAGGCCGCCATCTCATCCCGCCGACTGACTCGATATGGAGGTGGTGCTCGTGGAAGCAGAAGTCCCGCACATCTCGTCTCTCGATAATGTACCCATTTTCTGTATTCTGAGTTGCAATGATTCAGCGCTGAACACCAGAACTCATGAGGACGATGAACCTTCCAGTATCCGAGTGCCCAGACAAGTTGTGCATAAGAGACTGCGTGACTTTTACAGAAACTGTAGTAGACTAATTGACTCAAATCATCGACCACCTGGTCAATTATACCTCCTGAATATCCCCGTGCACCCATGGCCTGCCGAAACTCAACTCGCATCTTCGAATTCCCCTTTGCAAACGCTTTCCGCCATCGGTCTGCCGTAGCCGAATCGCATCCGAGGATATACCGGATTTTATGAATGGCGTCGTCATCGTAGACAATTGGACTCGTCAATGGTGTTCGCCCCTTTTCAAGTTTCCGCCATTTATCGAGAAATTCCTGTTTCCTTCCCTCTGCCGCCGCAGCAGGACGAATTAGGGCCAGGGCAACGGCAATCTCTGAAATTCCCTGTGGTCTCATCTCCATAAAGAGTTTTCGCATACCTCGACTCTCACCGAGTGTAATTCCAATATTATGGCCATTTGCAAAGAGTCGTTCCGTAGCCGCATCGCGTTTTGGATACGAAATTAAAGGCCGGTCTGGACAAATATCTGCAAGTTGTGCGAGGCCACGATTACTCAGAAGGTCAATCTTAATAAATCCTTTCGCCTCCGTATCGTCCTTATTTAAATTAATCTGAAAGAGCGGGACTCCGTTGGATTCAATCTCTTTCAGTCGTAATTCTTCTGGAACTTCTCCCTGTTCTTCGAAAATCACAATGCCTCCGCAGTGCTTGCTATAATTTTTTAATGTTCCACGGCGACTATCTTTCATCGAATGAAACTCGGCGAGTTCCTCCGCATTCAGAAACTTTTCAGGCTGTGGACCTCTACGATTCACAGCCGTGGGAACGGCTTTTCCGTGGGCAAGGAGAATATCTTTAATTGACTGTCGTGTATTAACTTTTTCAGTCCAGAGACAATAATTTGAGACGCGACCCACTTGTCCAGGATACGCTTTGCCTATCAGCCCATAAATCTCTTCGCGTCGATTGTAGGGTACATCAATATCAATATCCGGCATATCTTTTCGTAGGGCATTCATAAATCGTGCAAGTTCAATACGATTCACAATTGGATCGACATGAGTGATTCCAAGAAGATAAGTCACCAAGGAAGAGCCGGCTGAACCACGAATAATGTGTGGTGGCGGATTCGGCATTCCTGCAATAATTTCCAAAACTCGGCGAACCTGTAGGAATACGGGTGCAAATTGATTTTTGTCGATGAGTTCATATTCTTCGACGAGTTGTTCTGTATAACGAGGGTCATCAGGAACTGGTCTTATAAAGAGCGGTTCCAGAAGTGCTTTTGCGCCTGCAGTTGTATCGAAGGCTTTTGCCTCTTTTTTTGGAGTGAGTGGCTTTGAGTTTTGAAAGAAGTCATCGATGCGTAGTTGCGAATATTTCATACTCTTCTAGAGGCCTCTTAGCAAGAGTCAAATTTATGAGTCTTCTATATGTATCCCGAGTTAAACTTAAAATCTTTTTACTAGTTATAATGTCAACAACAAACACAATCAAGCAGGATGTTAGTTTCCCGCAAATTATCTTCAATTCTCTTGCGAATCAGAATGGGGCAAATGTAATCTACCAAAATCGTCAGCAATATGCTGTCCCGAAGCAATTCAAGAGTGACTATGAACGCATGCAGTACGAAACAGGCAGACAACAGCAGGCGTCTTGCGGTGTTCCAGGCCCCAAGAGAGTAACCACAAATCCGAATCAGGTTCTGAAACTGAACTAAGTGGGCTCATTTTATATGCTTGGTACGACCTCTAGAAATCTTGCGTTTACTACGCGTTTTACGAAGAGTTGTGCTTCTTGCGCGAGCACCACCTTGGCCTGCAGCAGGAGGAAGCACACATAACTGTTTATTCAATACACACTTGAAGTCCTTATCTTTCAGTGCTGCAGTATAGAGTGCATTCACTTTCTCAAGTTTCTGTTGAGGTGTTTGCGCTACATCCTGATCCACCTGATACCAGTTATATGTATCTGCAAGAAGTGCATTGATTTTTCCTTCTGTAGCAAGCGCAGCCGCTTTATTTGCCTCTGTTCGTTTATTCTTCTTTCCCTCCATGAATTTCTGTTGTTCACCACTTGCAAGTAGGGTATACCCATAGACAGCCGCAAAGGAGCGTACAGGGTTGTAATCAACTACAAAGGTCTGATTCTTTCCACGGCTTGGCGTGAGTGCACGATACATTTTCTGTATAACTGTATCTTCTGACTTATCATCGTTAAGTAAGAAGACAACATCTGTGCATGGCAGACTGACTCCTGTGCTCAGTTTCGAGCCAGCAAGAACAATTAGTCCTGCATTGTGGAATTGAACATCGTTCTCTATTTCTTGAATCTGCTGCTTGATATCTTTCTCCTTGGTGTTTTGAAGAAAACGAATACGCAAGGAAACGTCTGGACGTTCACCATATCTATAATTTTCCATAATGGATTGTTCTGCCTTGCTAGCAAGAGCCGGCTGATTTCCAAATAAATTCATGGCGCGAGTATTTACAGGGGCTACCGCAGCGGCAGGGCCAACTTCGCACACCTCATCCTCGCCACCTTCATCTAAAATACACGCAACCTCATATAATTTAAACTTGCGATTTTCTAAGAGCGTTGTTGCCCAAGTCTTCATGACCTTCTTAATACCCATTTTTGTACATGTAGGTACAAACATAAGGACAGTATCTTGATGTTTAAAACTAAAACGGCTATCTGTAGTTTCCTGATGACAAAATACAGTAATATATTCAAGTGTCTTAGTTACTATATCTACAAGACCTTCAATACGAACTTTATCCGCCTTTTCAAACATATCTTTGATTGGAATCATGTCTGCCGGCATAGGGTATGAAATAAAATTCAGATTAGGAAAATTATAATAATCTCGTGCCATTGCCTGAGGTGTTTCATTATTCATAATTCTGTCTAGTATAATATGCCCTACAAGCCCTTCACCAAAGCGTTTCTTCAGATTTACAACCGCGGCATTTTCATTAATTATTTGTTTCGCGGCAGCCCAGGCATCTTGTGCATCTTTTAATTCTTGAAACTCTTCAGGCGATGAATGACTTACAATCTCTTCCGTTGCATAATTTTCATATATAACGGCGAGATTCTCTGGAAGTTCATCCAGTTTTCTCGTCTGTTTCACATCCATATAATCCCAAATAAATGTATTCTCGCGTGTAAGTCCATAGTCCTCGATTGTTGAATAATAGGTCGCCGTGAGAAAAACAGTCGGTTTTATTCCTATGATACTCTCAATTTTCGCTTTTGTCTGTTTGCCACTTCCTGTTTTATGCGCCTCATCAAAGAAGAACATATCTGCATTTGTAATCATTCCTTGTAAAAATGCCTTGCCAGTTGAACTCGGATTAATGAGAAGTTGTGTGGAGCAGAAGATGACGGAATGCTTCTTTGTTAAGCGACATGCGTCCTCTGTAGCGCAAGCCGCACTAGGTGCAAACGGATACCCAATAAAGACAAACTCATCTAAATCTTGAAATTTTTCAATTAAATCCTTGCCGACCTGTGATTTTGTCTCATTCGGCGTGGCAGTAATCCAGATAATATTCAGAATTTTTTCCGTATTTGCTTTAAGACTCTGTTTCATATAGTCACGAATGATTCCACCTGCAATGTAAGTCTTTCCTCCACGCGGTAGAACACCCACTAAGAATTTATTATTTGCTGCTGCACCTGCTGCTTCTGCGATCTTAGCACAGACTCCACTTACAATAATCTCTTGGTGAAGTTGAAGATTCAGTTTCGGCTTTGCCTGTGGCCCAACATACTGTTGTTCAAACTCTTGAAGAGGTGTTACAGTATTTTTCTGTGCCTTTCTCAAAATGCCCGCACGAAATGATTCTAAGGAATATAGAACATCTTCAGTTACACTATAGATTACTGGATCTTCGTCATCGAGTCGGTCTTCTTCATTTATGTACTTTACTTTATCATCTGGTGTCTCCAAAAATAGTAGCACATATAACTTTGGATTAAACGTATCTAAATGATCAAAATCAACATATTTCGCTCTATTACTATCATACGTTATTTCACAATACGGAACATCTGTATCGATCGGTTGTGTAAATTTTAGTTGTCCTGTTAAGTTAGAAAATGTTATAGCCTTTAGAATTTCACTAAGCACATTTGTACGTAGTCCAGCAGCTTCAACAATCGTTTTTTTATCTTTATTGATAACGCAAAACAGTAAAATTAACATTTTTCTGATATCTTCATGAGGTTGAATTGTGTAGACTTCCTCAATAGTTTTCCTAGGATTTAGAATATAGTTTTCTAAAAACTCATATGCAGTGGTTGAAGGAGTAATTGCCATGCTCTTTGCCTTCGTTATAAGTTCTGCAACTTCTTCAGTTTCATTTTGATTTTGATTTTCATTTTGATTATTACCCCTTTCACTGTTGTAACCCTTCCATTTTTGTTTCAAATTATTTAGATCTTTTTGAGGTAGTCCATCAAGAACAGATGGATATAGCCCTGAAGGTGCTGCTGCCGCCATTCTCATAAGACCCTTTATTTTTCTTCCTGTTGCAATAAAGGTTCTTTGGCAGACGCCTTTGTCGGGGCCATCTCAACCATGGTGCCTTCATCCACATAGGTTCCATCTTTAATCGCATTAATATCCTTCAGTAGATGCTTTGAAATGCCGTTGTTCGTTTTTTCAAACACATTAATCAGACTTGCGAGTATATTAAATCCTACGCCGACCCAGACAAGCACTTTCATATCATAACCCGCAGCAATGGTCGTAGTTAAGATACCGGCAGACTGGACAACATGAAATAGATAAATAAGGACCATATTCCACTCATTCAGACATTTGCGTTTCTGCATGAACGCCTTCAGATCGGTTAATTTATTTGTCTCAAAAATCGTCTGGATTTCAGTATTTACATTGGGTACGGACATTTCTTTCTAAACAGATTATAGAATGAAGCGTTCTAGAACAATAAAACTTAGCAAACGCAAAAATAAAAAACAGAAGTTGCATCGGAAGAGAACTCATAAGGGAGGAATGGTACCTGTTGCTCGTAGTGGTGCAGTCATACTTGCAGAAACAGGTTCTGCAGCAGCATCAAAGATAGCAGGGTTAGGACTCGCAGGACTACGTGGCATATTTGGCAGAGGTGCTTCATCTGTAGCAGGTCCTTCTGGTCCTGCTGGTCCTGCGGCAACTACTGGTCCTGCGGCAACGGCTGGTCCTGCGGCAACTACTGGTCCTGCGGCAACTACTGGTCCCGCGGCAACTACTGGTCCCGCGGCAACTACTGGTCCCGCGGCAACTCCTGCCCCTTTTGCATCTACTGGTCCTGCGATAGTGCCTGGCCCTGCTGCAGTTTCTCATCTAGCCTCTGCTCCTTCTGGTGCTCCCGGTATTTCATATGTGACCCCTAGCAGTGCTGGTATTTCATTTTCACCCCCTGCTGTGGCTGCTACATCTGGAGTTGTTCGAGGAGCAAGAGCAACGGGACCAGGAACACGAGTAGGTGAGTTACCCAGAACTCCTCTTCCAGCACAAGGACCACGAGCACCTCCTCGTCCTGGAAATAGATATACAGAAGAAAGTATTAAAGATCTTACTCCGAAGGAAATGCGCGCTTTACTTGAAGAACTTGGTTCTACTAGAATATTTCCTCCTGGAACACGTGCGACAACAATGCTTCCAGTATTACGAGAGGCATTGGTCGCTGCGGATAGAATGTATGTAGTTCCTGCTGCAACTCGAAATGCACAGCGTGCCGCATTAAATCAAACAATTCCACGCACTGCGCCCGAACTTGCTACTCCAGTAAATATACAAACACCCACACCTATTGGAGATAAAGTTCGCGCCTCTGCAGAAACATTAGCCGCACAAAATGGTGGAGTTAGTGCAGGTGATGCAGAAAGATTATTTAGACAAGCTACAGAAGATAGTGCTATCTTAGTTGATGAAGTTATTCCATTAAGTGGAAGAAATCTATTAACACCTATTCCTGAAGTGGGAGGTCGAACTGCACGGCAAGCAATTATAGAATTACCTGCCAGTGGAGAAGAACTTGTAAGTGCGGCTCAAGCAGAGGCAATTTTAGATTCTATTTTCCCTGCTCGTGTGGTTGGTAGGGCACTGGAAATAGGTAGCCCAAATCTTGCACAAATGGAGGCTGTTTATCGGGGAAGAATGCCTGCACGAAATGTGCAAGAATACAACGAGCAAATGAGAGATTTAGTATCAGTTTCATTACAACACATACCAGCATGGCAAGTAGATAACTTTACAAGAGTATTTACACCTGATCGTCTTAGACGCTTAAAAGCTGCACTTGGTACATACTTTTTACGAAATCCACTTGACGCGCGCTTAATCCTTGATGAACTTATTGCTATCATTCCTCGTGGACAACGAAATGGAGCACAATATACTGGAGAAATTATTGATACTCTTATATCAAATCTAAATTTACAGCCAGCAAGGGCTCTTGCTGAACTTGTAAGAACTTCAGCTGCTCTTGGTGCAACAGAACTTGAAGTGGGTGCCGCTGGAAGACTCGCATATTCAAAGGGTATGGGTTGGTTTGGGTCTAGAGCATTTTATTCTCTTATTGCAAGTGGTCTAGGTATTATAGGCTTATTCTTAGCAGCATATGCTAATATTACGAGTGTAGAGGATCTTGCTAGAGAAATACGAATTGGTCGTGATGTTTTTGATGCTAGATTTCCTGGTATTGCAGAGTTTCGCGATCGTGTAGCACTTTTCTTTCAAGGAATTGCTGCAAATCTTTTGGATGTGATCTATGATACAACTGGTATGGAAAGACCTGCACAAGCACCTGCGGCTGCTCAAAGACCTCCTGAAGTTGTACGGCCTCCTGCTGAAGTTTGGGAATGGGCACGTTATATAGGAGAATATTCAAGAATGCTTCGTGAGTTAACTGATATAGTGATTGGAGCAAGAAATAGACCTATACGGCAGTAAAAAATAAATTATAGACATTTTAAATGTCACAGATTTATTTTTATTTACAATTTACTTGAATACCTGCCATTGTAAGAAAGGCGGTTTGTGTACCGGCAGCATAATGAAGAATTTCTCCTGCAATAAACCAAAAAATAAAGTTTAATAAAATTGATGTTCCTGTTAGATATCCTGTAAAGAGTGCAAGTAAAAGTGTCAATACTGTATCAACAAATGCTATGCCAAAAATACGAGTTGCATGAACACCTTGTCCAGGAACACCAAATAGATTTGCATAGGGGCATGACATTTACCTTATGTATTTTTTTTATATATACAAATAATAAATGGGAAGATTAACTAGACATAAAAAATCTAAGCGACGCATCTCGCGTAAATATAAACAGAGAGCCGGTGGCGATAAAGACTTTTTAAAATTAAGAATCGCTATGATGGCGCATGAAGACATTCGTAGAATCGGTCCCGCAAAACCAGTAGCAACGCCCTTCTCCGGTCCAGATGTTGGGTTTTTTTTTGACTTGTGGCGTGGATTAGATGAGTCTAACAGAAAAAAATTAAAAGATTTATATCTTAAAAATGGAGGGTGGGAACTAGGAGTTTACGAGAATCCACGCGCCGAAGGTGTAAAACATTTTTCAGGAAATAGAATTATATTTTACTCAGTAAATCATTTACAAAAACTTGCCGAAGCATCAGATAAATCTATAGATGAATTATTGAATATATTTGGAAATCCTCTTGGTGACGGACCAAGATTAAATATGGATTTAATCAAAATTGCTTTTGGTGATGATTTAGCGGAAGATCCATTAGAAACGGAAGAGGGTCAATTAATATTAACAAAGTATCAAAGTATGTTATAAAGTTAGTCGACCCTAGTCGACTTCCTCAACCTTAGGACCCTTGGCATCAGGATTCACATAGTGGCTATCAGGTTTTGGCATACCCTCGGGCATGCTAGGCATTCCGTGCATTCCAGGCATGTTTCCCTCAGCACTTCCCTCGGCGCCAGCATACATCTTCGTCAGTACCGGCCGAATCAGATCCTCGTACTTCTTCATTGCATCCTTGAACTCCTCCGTAGTCGCATCCTGGTTGTCCGCAAGCCAGGCGAGGCCATCATCTACATTCTTGAGCGCAGCCGTTGCATCCTCGCCCAACTTCTCCTTCACCTTCTCATCCTGGAGGGAGTTGCGCGCATTGTAGAGATACGACTCGAGTTCATTGCGCGCCTCCACCTTCGCCATCGTCGCCTTGTCCTCATCGGCGTACTTCTCTGACTCGGCCACAAGGCGCTCGACCTCCTCCTTGCTGAGGCGACCCTTGTCATTCGTGATCGTGATCTTCTGCGACTTGCCCGTTGACTTCTCAGCCGCCGACACATTCAGGATGCCGTTTGCATCAATATCGAAGGTCACCTCAATCTGCGGCACACCGCGCGGCATCGGGGGAATACCATCAAGTTGGAACTTGCCGAGGCAGTTATTGTCGCGAGTCAGAGGACGCTCACCCTCAAACACCTGGATGCTCACACCAGGCTGGTTGTCCGCATAGGTACTGAAGGTCTGCGACTTCTTCGTAGGGATTGTCGTGTTGCGCTTGATGAGCGGAGTCATGACACCACCCGCCGTCTCAAGTCCGAGACTGAGAGGAGCCACATCGAGCAGAATAATATCATTCGTCTTCTCACTGCCACCCGTCAGAATGTGAGCCTGAACTGCTGCACCATAGGCAACAGCCTCATCGGGGTTAACGCTATCATTGAGTTTCTTGCCTCCAAAATACTCCTGAAGCAGTTGGCGGATACGGGGAATGCGCGTGCTGCCACCCACCATGACAATTTCATGAATATCCTCTTTAGAAAGTTTGGCATCGCGGAGGAGTCCATCCAGAGGAGCCACAGTCCTACGGAATACAGCCTCGCACAGGCTCTCGAACTTCGCGCGAGTAAGAGTTGTGGTGAAATCATTTCCATCGGCTAGACTCTCCGCTTCTACTGTAGCCTGTGTAGCCGCAGAGAGAGTTCGCTTCGCACGCTCACACGCCGTGCGGAGGCGACGGAGGGCCTTTGCATTACCACTCACATCGATCTTCGTCTTCTTCTTGAACTCCTGTACACAGAAGTCAACGAGGATATTATCAAAGTCCTCGCCACCCAGGTGCGTATCGCCCGCCGTTGACTTAACCTCGAACACACCATCATCGAGGGTCAGAATACTTAGATCGTGAGTGCCGCCACCGCAATCGAAGATCAGAACATTCTGCTCACCCTTCTTACCCATCTTATCAAGGCCGGAGGCGAGTGCCGCCGCAGTCGGCTCATTGATGATGCGCAAAACATTGAGACCAGCAATAGCACCCGCATCCTTCGTGGCCTGACGCTGGGAGTCATTGAAATACGCAGGTACCGTGATGACCGCGTGCTTAATCTCCTGGCCGAGATACGCCTCGGCTGTCATCTTCATCTTGGTGAGGACAGCCGCACTGATCTCTTCAGGGAGAAACTCCTTCTTCTCACCCTTCCAGGTCACTTCAATAGTAGGCTTTCCACCCTTGCCCTCCTTTACAGGAAACGGCCAGTGCTTCTTATCCGACTGGACTGTGGGGTCAGTAAACTTACGACCAATGAGACGCTTTGCATCGAATACCGTATTCATCGGATTCGCCGCCGCCTGTCCCTTTGCAGCATCGCCTACGAGGCGCTCATCATCAGTGAAGGCTACATAGGACGGAGTCGTACGATTTCCCTGATCATTTGCGATAATCTCAACGCGGTCATTTTGCCAGATAGCCACGCATGAATACGTGGTTCCGAGGTCGATTCCAATAGCAGGTCCAGTGGGCTTAGAAGTAGTGCTCATTTCTAAAGTATTGTAGTGGAAGGCTTTTAGACCTGGTCAAAAAAATTTGTACATGTGCTTAAATGCCTTTTACGCGACTGCAACTGCGGGCGCAGCAGCAACAGCAACAGGTGCCGTTACAATCTGCGAGCGCAGCATTGAGGACACATGCTCAGAAGCCAGATTGTTCACATACTGAATGACAATCGGCATCTTCAGAGTCTGCTTATTTTCTCGCAGGTCCTTGAGATAGATGCCATGGAGGTGGTAGACAGGGGTGCGCAGAGCGACCGGTACATCCATGAACACCTTGCTATGCTCCTTGTGCACCGCACAGTACTCGGTGTAAATCATAGCCGTCAGGTCCCGAAGACGCTTCTCCAGTTCCGAAAACCGCGTCCGCTCCTCAGACCATGTAATGAGATATGTGTTAATCATGTTCTCACGACGCAGCCTGGCAAACCTGTCCTCAATGCGCGCCTCGGGTCCACGCAGGTTACGTAGAATCTTGTACGATACTGAGCGAAGACGCCAGCGCTGACCATTGTGTCCCCGGAATACGATGCCCTGCCACTTCGAGTCCTGAGTCTGTGTCATCTTATTCATGCGATCCATCGGCAACTCGGCTGCGCCCAGAGGTTCATACTGCTTCACAGCCAGGCATCGAGTCTCTGCATCCCATTCAGCAGGATTATCATGAATATCCACGGTCCCGTCATCGTGTACTAGGCCCGTGTGAATGAGAATCAGATTTGGCTTCTCATGCCACTGAACAATGCGATGGCCAGGATGCTGGAGAACAAACGAAGCAAATCCCTTGCCAACAATGTTAATCGGCTTCATGCCCCTCGTAGTGAGCGCATCCTGAATCATCTCTGCAAAGGTCTTGCCTCCATAGAAACCGCTGTTTGCATCCAGGGAAGTGCGCGTCGTCCATCGTACCGCACCTGTGCTCTCATCCCAGAAGCAGTTTACCATTACGCCCTCCGCAAACTCCTCAACCGCCACAACGCGCTCATGAGGAATATCACCCGACATCGCCTTACACGGAGCAATAGAGACAGGACGATTCGTCTGAGTGTCCCATACAACTGAACGCATCCAGGGAACCCACTCCTTATTGGAAAGGTCCGCTCCGATGTGAGTGGAAAGGTCTGATGTACCCTTCACATAGCGCAGAATTGCATAGCGTTCACCCTCCTTCTGAACTACACGAACTGCCCCACCTGCCTCACTCTGGAGAAAGGCAGAAAGTGAAGGCCAATCGCCATACTTTGATACGAGATTTGCAAAGATACTGTGAGTATAAACCATTTGGAACTGTATATTATTTACCTTCAAAGCCGCAGCGCCAGCAAATCAAATTTTTTCCACCTTGACATCAGTAGAGCGGTGGCATGGCAGAACCACTCAATGTAGATGAAAAAACACCCATTCAAGATGATAGTATTCAGATAGCAGCCGCTGTCCCCGAAGAAGAAGCCCTTAAGCGCAGCAACCTCATTGAACTTGGAGACTATTTGAAAGTCTATACCAATGTTGTTCAACAAGGTGAAGCCGCTGTTGCAGGTGAGGGCTATGTCTATTACAGAGACGCCAATTTCATAAAATATCTGAAAGGCGACACCGTCGTGATACTTCCTCTTGATGAATCTGGAAATATCAAAGAGGAACTTGGTGTTAAACGAATTCAATTTAAGAAGGCTGATTGGCGAGCCAAAGAGGATGACTTTGAATTAACAGAAGAGGACAGTTTCTTGAAAATCTTTGATTTTAAAGATGGCGATTTAATTCAGGCATTCAAAGATGGAACAGCCGGTCCCACCTATCGCTTTATCTCAGTTAACTATGGTGATGATATCGGTATTATTGAGCAAGTGGATTCCTATGGACAAGCGCTTGAAAATACTATTGAAGTAGCCTTTAATTTTACAGGGATTCCCATTGCCAGTGGATTCGACTACGATGTCATTAAGAAAGTAGACTTGGAGCAATCTGATGAGGCACAACCCGCGCCCAAGGAGACTACGCCTTCGGCTAATGCGGAAAACTTTGAGGAAGTACCAGAGCCTATTCTCAAGCACCTTGGAGAGATTCCCCCACCCAAAATCAACCGAGTTCTCGTTGAACTTGAAGAGCGTGAAATCGTCTACGAGAGCGATGACCAGCGGCAAGAGATGATGCGCGACCTCCTGAGCCTTGAGACACCTGAGCGCCAGATGCGCGATGCTGTTCTTGTAGACCTCCACCGATTTGTTGAACTCCTTCTCAATATGCGCGATGAGATTGTAAAGTATGACAGCCTCGGTAAACCTGATAAGGAGCCCAAGGAGACGTCTGCAACTTTCTTATCCGATCTTCTTCATTCTCCACTCGTAAAACCGGTCATTGATGCCGTCAAGATTTTCTATGTGGATCTAGAAGAATCAGGTCAAGATGAATTTAAAGATTATAAGAAACTCTCTACAGTAGTTGAGCCAAAATTCAAGACACTTGGTGATGTTCAGAAATTCAAGCACCCTTCTGAAGAATATACTTATATTACAAAATGGCAGGAATATGTGAATCGTTTCATGCGTTCATGGTACTCAACTTCAAAGAATCAGATCTCCTTCAAGCGTGACTCTGAATTCTTCCGCCTCTGCTCACCTGAAGTGAATTTCGAAGTAGACGAAGTAACTGGATGTGGTCAGTGCGAGGTTGATATTCCTGGATTTGAGAGCGGTCTGCCAAAATTCAGAAAAGGAGCAGATGATAAAAATATACCGCTTTCAATTGAAAGAATCGGCACCATTTCAATGAGTATTGGCCGCGGTCTCGCCGCACTCATGGGTCGGCCGACAACAGGTGAACTGGAACCGATTTTAAATGCAGAAACAGCAGGAATACACCATTATATACTCTTTCCCTACAGTGTAGCGGATTCGCTCGGTCCTAGTCGTTCTGGACGAATCTTAACAGATTCACTTCGCTCTCAAATGATTTCCAAATCAATCCGCGATGTTCTGATTGAAAAGGACGGCATTCAAGTTGTACCGACTGCCGATACAATTATTGCAATTGGAAAGAAGGATACCTGCGAAAATATTCAAATCGATGCATATCTGAAGAGCCTTCCTGTCTGGAATGTCAGAGAATTTGCCGATTTTGAAGATGCCATGGTATCACTTGGCCTGAATAAATACGAATTAAATGAGGACCAACTCCAAACACTCAAAATGATTCTTACAGAATCAATTGCAATTCACAATGAACAGGTGCGTACACTTAGCGCAGAGGCGCGTATTCAGGATAGACCTCCTGTTATTAATCGCTCCTTCGATAATGACCAGGAATCAGTAGTGAAACTGATGGACCTCTTCAAGACACTTATACAGAGCCCTTCAATTAAGCAGTTTGCGTATCTACCTGCGAAGTACCGTCAAGTCGATTTTGTGAGACTTGATTATCTTGTAAAGAATCATCAGGATTTAATTGATGCAATTCTCAGTGGAAATGATATCTCCATTACACGAGAATCCAATCGCTATGTTCGCAATGACTTTCAGGTATACCTGAATAAAGATATTTTGGAGAAACTGAGAGAGCAGACTAAGGGCAAGCCGCCGCAGCCTAATCCCTGCCCGCATGTAGATGAACTTGAGAAGATTCGCCGTATCCGTGATAAATCTGAGCGCATGAAGTTACTTTATGGATTTGTTCTGAAGAATAAGGGCCAGGAGCAGCGGGACTTTCCCAAAACCAAGCAGCACCGATGCCGCAAATGTAAAAAGAGTCTCATCTGCGACCACGAATACAAACTCCTCTACGAGTTTCTCCATCCTCAAGATTCTCGCCTCCTACACAAGGAGATTCTCCTGAATTTTATGGGTGGCCAATTCCATGGACAGTTTATCTGCCGCTATTGTGGACAGTCGATCCAGTCAATTGAATATGACTCAAGCATGGAATTCGATGACAATGGCCGCCCCATGATGGGACGCGCAGTTATCAAAGATGGTGAAGACCCTGTAGATGCACTCTTTGATAAGACCATAAATCTCGCCCTCGGTACTTCAAATGATACGGAGGAATTTGACCTTGAGACAGATGACAGTGCTTACAAGAAGTTCAAGACAGGTCAACTGATTGGCCTCGAAGACAATCTGACTGCGGTGGCTGTAGGCAAGAAAATCTATGAGTGTGCCCGCAGAATTTACAGTGCGCTTGGTGTAAATCCGCCGAGAGCCACTTACGAAATCGTTGTAAAAACGGTCAATGGCTTTATTCTACAGATGCCGAATCGCGATGCATATAATCAGGCTCGTTATAAGCGTGAAGATGCTCATCTAGAGGACCCATGTGCAGGTGGCCTCGTAAAGGGTAAAAAAACGGGTGTTGCCAGTGCCGATTATTATGTATATCTCAACCGCCGCATTATCCTCTACACGGCGGCGTTCATCTTTGTTGATATTCAAACTCATCGCCCTAGTTATCTCATCCAGTATAGTGAAAAGACCTCCTTTGAAGGATATCCTCTATTAGCGAGTACAGATGAATCTAATCTTGACGGTGTGAAATACCTAGCCTATGTTCTGGGTGGAATCATCACGGATGAAGAGCCGTGGAGTCTGACACAGTGGCACTATATTGAGAATCTACCCAATCGTCGCGAATACATCGAGCGCTGTCTACTATCACTCTTTGGAGAGATGCGCGAAACTGCTCTTGTAAAGACGATGATACAAGATAAGGAGGCATTCCTTGAGTCAAATAGTGGTCGTAGAATTGGTGATGTTGAGGAAACACTCCCTTCGTATTTCCTACCTGAGCAGATTGGTGGTGGAGACAAAGTCAAAGCCGCTGCAGGCGCAGCGAATTCTGGTAGTTCACGCGCACTCATTCGCCAAATTCACCAGGAGGCCGCTACACACAGTCTCTATAAGAAGTCCCCTTTCAGTGAAACGACCTGCTGTCTAGCGAATATTCGCGAGGAGACCTATTGGCAGGCGAAGAAGATCCTCGGTGCCGGCACAAAGCCTCCTGTTGGACCAAAGGGCTCTCGTTTTGCCTTCCCTTATGTCCCGCGACCGGCGCAGGCAATAAATCCTGAAGTGCCACCAATACTCTATCCGCGTGTCTTCTTGAAGGTCTGTTTTCGTGGAGATCGCACAGGTCTTCCTCATGAACCTGGTTTGACCGGTAAATGCCCGTATTGCGAATTTATATTTCCCCCCTTACCTGATGACCAGGCGCTTCCTGACCCGCCAATCAAGTCAAAGGACTATGCAGACTGGATAGCAAAACGGGACGAAACAATTAATTCAACACTTAATACGGCCTTGAAGAAGAATCTGGGAATTACAGGTGATATTAGCAAGGAACTCTTCCAAGGTCTTCTTGATACAACACACAGACATTATGAAGTTAAATTTGTAGCACCTGCTAAGCTATCACTGCAGCAGACACGTGAATATTTCTTTGGAAAACTTAAAAGGCTCAATCTCTATAATGCATGGGTCAAGGAGATTAATGAAGTGGATGCAAACTTTAAGAAACTTCCACCAAATCCAACATCCGAAGCACAGAGAATCACACTTGAGCCTCTTGAAAAAATTCATGAAATGTATCGCGATGTCGTTAAATCATGCATTGGTGAAAACTTTCGTAAGGTCATCGATGAAATGTGCAAATTATCCTCGCTTGAACTTAAGACACAATTACACACATACTTCATTGTACCCATTTACCGTGGCCTGAAGAATTCAAACTCGGATGATCTCTCCTTTATTCTAAAAGATTATGAGCCAATGAGTGAACAGCACAAGGACCAGGTTAAAACTGAAATTCTTAAACCGCATTTTGATTATTCGATTAGTAACCCGAAAGAGATGAAGTTTGAAGAACTCTTCAAGAAAGAGAATAAGGACTTAGTGGCTCGGGCAACACTCTTTGTTGTGCAACTTGAGAGCATATCAGCCCTCCTTTCAGATTTACAACTCTCTGCTATTGGTCTCACCAATGAATATTTCAGGATTACACTTAATCGTATCATGATTTTTGCTGCTTTTGGAAATTATGTGAGCATTCAGGGTTGTAAGGGTCAAGATAATTTAAGGGAGTCCATTGTGGCCCTCCAAACCTGTATCCGCAGATATAACCAGGAGGCAATAAAGTATACTGATGAACAGGTTCGTGATGGAATTGCAGCACGCGATGAAATTGAGAGGCAATCCTATGTCAAGAAACTTTCAAAACTAAATCCTGATGAAAAACGTGTGGCGATGATGAATAAACGCCTTGGACTTGGAGAATGGGCTGTCGGCGGCACAAAACTCATTTACTTATACAATAAGGATTACTATGATCTTGAACGTGAGAAAGATAAGGCTGCGGGTATTGAAAATTGGGGCAGCGGCGAAGGTGGTGAAGAAGAGAACTTAGATGATGCAGCAGGCGACTATGGCTATGGAGAAAGTTCGGATGATTAATAAAAATGCATCTAGGATAGAATGAGGATCCTGTTGTTCAGTGGACTCCTATATTTAATTGGAATCGGTATTGTCCTGGCGATAAAACCGAGTCTAATGTTCACATCCGACGGAGGATGGAAAGAGTTTGGGATTGGTCGTAATCCTGAACGCTTTACATGGTTCCCCTTCTGGCTTTTTACAATTCTCTGGGCCGTTGTCTCTTTTTTTCTTGTTCAACTCATTGCAAGTTTTGGATTTATACCTGGAACAGAATGGACGCAGATTGAAACTGAGGAGCCTGTGAAGCCAATCTCCCGAGCCAAGCGCAATAGTCCACTGGAAATGGCTAAAAAGGCCAACAATGATCTGAAGCCTGGATATTATATGCTAAATACCGAGAGTACAACAGTCGATGGTGTCCCTAAATATATCTACATTGGTGCTGCTCCCGCCACCGATTAACAGACTTGTACGAAACCCGACGCAATCACTTGTGCATAGATTCCCGCCCAGAAGATATAGAATCCTCCACTAATCGCCTTCTTGTAGGTAGTGCTGAGTGTAATAGGCAGAACCGTGAGTACCGGTGACTCTAAAGCAGGAATGAGCCAGAGAAGAAATAAGACCGCTGCCGTCAGTGCCGGACCGAACAGACTGTCCAAGGCGATTTGAGATCCATTAAGTTTTGAACAGGCTAAATACTGAATGAGTGCATTGAGTAATAGCCCAATTATAAAGGATACAGATGGAATCGTCATAAGTAGCAGCCAAAGTGGAGGAAATAGACCATCTCCGTAAATAGCATAGACAATGACCATACAAAACAAAAGTAGAACACCATGGGTTAAACTAAAAACAAATCGAAGAGTGCTATCGAGCGCCTTTGATTTGGGTTTGGGGGCGTCCATTCTGGTCTTCCATTAAAAAAAAACTACTTCGTAGAAACACAGATGCCGCCTACGAAAAAAAGAGTGAGAAAGGTGGTGGAACCATCAAGCCTAGAGAGTTTTTTTTTGGGTAGGCAAACACGTCCCGATCTCTTTACATTTGATGAAACTGGAAATGCAATTTTTAAACCAAATCTCGAAGCGGTACATACAAAAATCTTTCATTTAGAGAAATACGAACCAGCAAGCGCCAAAGAAATTGAAAAACTCTATACTGAACGCCAAGAACTCATAGAGGGGATTGTGGCAGAATTTGAGGTGGCGAAGGAGACTCTACGCAAAGCACTCAAAGTATATAAGGAGACCGGAGGTGGTATTGAAGATGTCATCGCTGCAAATCGCCAAGTTCAGATAAGAGAAAAGGATATTACCGCCATTATGTCTCCCATGCGTGAAATGAGCGATTACTATAGCCTCGAAATTCGCGATGTTCTTCTTGAAAATCAGTATGAAAAGCGAAAGGTTCAACAGAAAGTTCAATTAATTAAAGGGCACTCTGTCCTCTCCTATTCTGAACTACTTGTGCCTGTGTCTGCGGAAGCCGAAGCGTTTGGTGAAGAGGCACAGGAATATGAGATTATTTTTGATGACCCCGCAGTGATCGCCAATCCTAAGGAACTTCCTCTACTCGGCCTCTATAAGCCAAAGCCGCTTGCAATCCTCGGGACCAACAAGAAGAAGAATGTCTATAATGGCCTTTTACAAGCAATTCTTGTGGAGGCTATGAAGGCAAATACCGTAAAATTCACACCTGAACAGATTGACCTGGTGATTAAGGCTGGTACACCTGGAGCAGTTCGCCGTGTAGCGGAGCCGTTAAATTTCACTGTAGGTGATTTTAAAGATGAGATTTTTGCTAAAGTAATCGATGCCGCAATTGATGAATGGAGCGATGAAGAGAACTTTATGGATGCTCTTGATGAAACAGGTGATAAGACAATTGTCTACGTGGCACCCCAACAGAAAACGGTAGATAATAAACTGCTCAGTCTTTTTGGCACAGGTCTCATGCCTGGAAAGAAATCAATCAATGAGAAGGGTGAACTTGTGGCGACTGAGGCCAATCAAGAGAACCCTACAAAGTGGAAGGGTCTCAATCGTTGGGGTATTGCTCTTCAGGCAGCGAGAGCACGCACGCGTGATGCTGCTTCAGGTGGAGGAGAGCGCCTTGCTAAAGATTTGTCGAATGTTGAAGTGGATCTTGCTGCAAAGACTCAACAACAGCATGAAGCGGCTCGTAAGGGAGCCATTATTGCTGCTCGGCGAAGTGGAGCTTATTGAAGCGGGTAATCCTTCAGATTGTCTTCATTTGAGTCACAGTTCACTTCACTCACTGAATATGTATAACACGCCTTATTATTATCACGGTAGACAAGTTGCTCAACAGTCTTTGGGTGAGGGTATTTATATACGACATCCTTCGGTGGCCTGAAAAAGAGCAGGAGTAGACCCCCTACTGCAAGTCCAAGTAGAAACGGTTTGATTTCAAAGTAGTCAAACATACTTCTATTGTAGCGGTAGAGGATGTTCAAGTTCTTTGAAACACCACAATTTCACTTCTTTTTCAGTTTCATCATCGGAGTTGCGATTATGTCACTCTTTCGTCCACTCTGTAAGGGCTCCGAGTGTCAGATTGTAAAGGCTCCGCCGGTCCATGAAGTGGAAAAGACAACCTACAAAATTGGCTCAAAATGCTATCAATTTAAGACTCATACAGCGGAATGCCCGAGTCAGGGTGTAATCGAGGCGTTTCAAGTTGGATACAAGTAAGTTGCGCTGGAAATTGAAACTGTTTTTTTTAAGGTGTAAATAAATGTCAAGTGCGGGGACTCTTTTGTCCGACCTAGACTCACGCTCGTCGTCAAACGATAGTGACCTTGTCGAGAAGATTCTGGCCGATATGAATGGAGGTGGTGGCGGCAGCGGGAACTCAGTTCAAATGCCTGCTCGTGGTATGGCGCCGCCACCTCCTCCTCTTCCAATGCAAGCACCTCCGGGCGCTCCTCAGGGAAACACTACATTTCCGATGGCGGCTGATCCGATGACGGCACAAGCACATGTAATTGGCCGAGACCACCCTACGCCTGGTGATTTTGCTGCTGCGATGCACGGTGTTCCCCGCTCCGCTGAAGGTGATTCATGGTCTGGCGGTGCTCCTCCGCGCAACACGGAATACGATGAGCCGAAGAAGAATTGGTATGCCCGTATTCTTGACGATGCCAAGATTCCTTTAGTTGTGGCCATGCTCTTCTTTGTTTTCAATCTACCGGCAATCAATATTGTCATTTCGCAGTACCTACCCTCACTTATCCAGAGTACGGGTCAACTCAGCACGCTGGGTATGGCTGCAAAGTCGCTAATTGTAGGAGCATCCTTTTGGTTTCTTTTACGCATTGTAGCACCACTTCTCAAGTCGTAATAGAATGAAGGTGAAGACTGATAAAATCTCTCTGGGTATTCTTGCTCTATATGCCGTATATGGTATCTTTGCAATTCCGTTTGTCTATTTCATGCTTTCCCTTGCTGTAGGCTTGATTGTCTACAGCACATCTGATTCAATTGAATACACTGTGGTTGCTATTCTTCTAACAGGTGTTCTTACGGTGCTGATATCGCAGTCTCGTCGCCCTGAAGGATTTGTAGATGGTGGCGCAATGATCTCCAAGCGTGTTGAGAGTATTCGCCGCCCGCAGGCCAAGGCGCCGATTGGAGTCTATGCGAGTGGATTTGTAGAGGGTTTTTCTGATTTGAGCGACAATCCTGTCCCTACTGAGAAAAAGCCTGAGGCGCCTGCTGCTGCAGCGTCTTCCGCGCCTACAGCAAGCACAGTTGCAAGCACGGTTGCCGCCGCCACGGCTGCTAGTGCGCCGTCTACGAGTGCGACGACTTCGTCCACAAGTCAACCGGCCGCTGTTACAAAGTCTGGATTCAAGGATGCAAATTCACCCAGCACAGATGGCCTCTTCAAGCTCGGCTCTATCCCGCAGGATACGAAGGGTGGATTTCACATTGACCAGGGAACCACTGTTCTGAATGCGCTCAATGCCTTACAGCCTGACCAGGTGAAGAGAATGTCTGAGGATACGCAGAAACTCATTGATACACAGAAATCGCTCATGATGATGCTCGGCACCATGAAGCCGATGCTTTCAGATGGAAAGCAACTCATCGATACATTCCAGACAATGTTTGGACCTGGAGCCTCTGGTGCCATGAGCGCCACTGCTCCGGTCTAAGTGCGTACGTTTTTTAATCTATGCCTATACTATAGAAGATGCAAGCTAGTAATTTAACAAATGACGAGAGGGTCTACTATACTTCTCCGAAAAATGAAGCATTCAGAAAAAACCCTAATGCCAAATATAGATATATTTATTATAAAGTCCATGGAAAGAAGTTTGAAAATGATAATCCTAACGCCCCAATTATAGATTACGGCGTATTTTCTTCAAGAATGAATGGAATGAAGAAAAATTCTATGAAGACACGTAAGAATCGCACAAACAAGAGTCGTAAGAATCGTAAGAATCGCAAGGGCAACACTCGTCGTTCTTAAAACGCGCTCATTTGGTAGATAGTTATGAAGGCTTCACGGTGTCCTCCCGGTGTATTTTGTTTTACACCAGAAGTATTCCTCTTCATCATATTCGTTTTAATCGGTTGTCTAGGAGCACTCGTTTACATGAATACTACACAACAAGCACCCCCTACTTATATTCGTAGTCCGCGTATCCCTGAGCCAGCCCCTAGCGTTGTTGTAAATGCTGGCGGCGATGATCGCTATACCCGTGCACCTGAGCCCCTTCGATTTTGGAATGCACCTGCTCAGATGCCGGTTCGTGGGGCCCTCTTTGGTGTACCTACACAAGGTCTTCCTGAACAATATCAGTCGTACGGATTTATTACAACATCCGATGGCCAGACACTGCCCCTCTATGGCCGCCGCACAGCAGGTCGCTCCGACCGCTATAATTACTACACGCGAACGGATAGTTATAATCCAATTCCCATCCCGATTCGCTACAAGGGACGCGATTGCCAGGATTCAATCGGTTGTGATGAACTCTTTAATGGTGAACATGTTCGCACAGTCAATGGCAACGAAGGTAAGGTAAATATCTACCAATACGATGGACCCATGTATATTCCTGGGGTTCTCTAAAATCCCTGTATGCGATAGATGGCAGGAATAACCACAACGCCAATTGATATTTCAAAGTACAAATGTGTTCCACTTGATTTACTCAAAAATATAAATGACAAAAATGAAGTGCAGTTTCAAGCAGCAGGCTCTTCAGTTCCTCTTACAAACTTTAAGAAGGAAGCAGAGACTCAACAGGCCGCTTCCGCTCCTAAGAAGGATGCAGTCAGCATGAAGACAATGGAGGACTTTTTTGTCTCCATTGTGGTGATTGCTCTTCTTATTGTTCTCGGCGTAATGTTCTTCAATCTAGTGCTGAATTTCAGAAAGTACGGATTTGCAGCCTTTTCACTCCCAGAGGCTGTGCGTGGACTTCCTGTCATTGCCATCTGTTCGGCGCTTTTCTTCGCAATCGGCTTCCTCCTCGGCATTGTGGCTCGTGGTGGATAGACAAAGAAAGAGTCTAACTAGCAGAGAGAGAGGGATGAAGTTAACAATTCCTTTACAAAGTCTACTGTTTTGCCTTGTTCTCCTAGGCATTTCCGTTGTGATCGGATGTTATTTCATGATCGAGCAGACAAAAACAGAAGAGCCTTTCATTGATGTAACGGCGGGTAATGCCGACATTCAACTCCAAGCATGTCCTCCCGGGACCGAAGCCCTGAATGATATGACACAGGGCACTGTCTCCTGTTGCGATGGAACCATTGTAGATGGACAATGTAATGGAACAACTGTCTGCAGTCTTTCAACGGATACAACCGCATTGCCGAGTTGTGTAAATCTAATGCGAAAGAAGTTTGCCGATAAGGCGGCACAATTCTGTCCGAAGTCAATTCCGAATTATTTTGAAAATATCAAGGTTCAGCCCAATATACAAGGCTGCACGGCGGGCGCTCGTCTACCCAATGGAACGGCACCTATTGTAAGTACTACGCCTGCCTCTCGGTGTACAATCTATCAAAACAGAATGGAGAATGATAGCAAAGCCGATAGTTGTCAGAATCTTAAGGCACTTGCCTCTGTAAAATGCCCAAAAGGTGGTCCTGCCATTTTTTTACAAGGGCTGCCCGCTGAATATCCTAAAATTATTCAATGTGGATTTACACTCACGGGTGAATTTACTCCCAGAACATGTTATTCAGATACATCACTCATAGACTTTTTCAAATGGGCGTGGAGAAATAATAGTGCAAGAATGATACAAGACATAAATAGTAATAAACTTCTATTCTGTTCGGTTGCACAACAGTATTATATTGATAAATCACTTACAGATGTCAAACTAAAAAATTATAACTGGAATGGCAATGCCTGGGCCTAAGTTATTTGTGAATGTAATTCTGTTTGCATGAAACTGCCTTCGCTGATACATGTCGTATCCGAAGCCAGCCACATCTATTCATTTCGCGGGGCGAGGCCATGGTCCTCATAGAACGCATTAATACGATTATTGGGAAAGAGTTGAGATTCAATCACTTGTTTATGGTCCTCTGACTCTCCGTGCTCAAGTTCAGTCCAAGACTCAACATCCTCCATGGGACCGTGGCCGACCCAGGAAGGATCTATGATCTCACGGTCAACTGGCGCAGGGACATCATGAGGCGACATTTGTCCCAAGGTTGGCACTGAACCGCGGCTCACAATATAGTTCTTCGCCTGGAAAATCGAATACCGATTGCGCTCAACAAAGAGTGCAGTGACTGCAAGGAATGCAAGGATTCCAGTCATACTTCCAAGGCGAATTGCATAGAGCAGAAATCCTAGTAGAATCAGGCGACCCACGAGTGAGTCGACAAAAGACCTGACAGGAGCCGAAGGGAAGAAGGCTGCCAGCAGAAAAATGACTACACTTACCCCTGAAACGACTGACTGTTTGTTGACCATTCTAAACAAGCATGTGTAAATTTGATGATTGACTTCTGCTGAACTCAATAGTAGTAAATGAATCCGCAAACACTTGACCCGCAAACTCTCGACCGAGTGATCACATGTCGGGGATATGCTGTAAAGAAAACCAGCATTGACTCCAAAGAACTTGAAGAGATTCGAAAGGAACTCACGGTTGCTCCGATCGTTAATGATAAATTCGGAAAGGGCGGAGACTCGTTTCCCATTTTCTCCGAATCGGCGACTCGAATCTATATGCCGCGTGACTGGGCCATGCGGCGATTTGGTGTTCCGCAGGCAAATATTGTATCGGAGGGTGAGCGTCTACCGGCTCATATCACTTTTGGTGGTAAACCATTCGACTATCAAATTAATATCATCAATAAATTCATTGATGCGGGCGCAAATGGACTCATTTGTGTACCTTGTGGAAAAGGTAAAACATTCATGGCACTGGCGATTGCTGCTCGACTCGGTCGCCGATTCTGTATTGTTGTAGATAAGGAGTTCCTCTTGAATCAATGGAAGGGCGAAATTGAGGCCTTCTTTCCAGGGCTCACTGTGGGTATTTACCAGGGTGATAAGAAACAGACTGGATCCGAAGTGATCTATCAGAAAGAGGCAACGGCCACGGAACTCAAGGAGCGCTGTCGTCTTGAAGGGCTCAAACTCGGCGGATCCAAGGATGAACTGCTCAAGAGGCTACAAGCCGCAGGAATTGATATGATACCAAAGTCGCGTACTATCACATATGATGTGACAATCTGTATGATTCAGACTATTGTACAGCGCGATATGGCAGACGATTCTTTCAAATCGTACGGATTTACAATCTTTGATGAATGTCATCATCTTGGTGCAGCCCATTTTAGCCGGGTGCTTGCAAAAATTCAGACTCGTTGGATGCTCGGACTCTCAGCCACACCTACACGCGACGATGGTCTGACTAAAGTGTTCGAATGGTATTTGGGTGAACCCGTGTACTGGGAGAAGATTCGTGAAGCAGATGAAACGGTGGCGGTCTATACAATTTCATGCTCTTATACGGATCCAGCCTATGCTGAAGAGCCAGTCGATTGGAAGGGGGATGTTGTGATGGCCCGTATGCTCGGAAAGGTTGTCGATTATATGCCGAGGACTGAACGTATTGCGAATCTTCTAAAAAAATGGTTGGCGGAATCTGTTGAGCGCCGTATTCTGATTCTGAGTGAACGCAAGGAGCATTTGCGCCGATTTGAAGAACTTCTGGAGGTTACCAAGGTTCCGATTGGATATTACATTGGTGGAATGACGGATGAGGCTCGAGAGGAATCGGCGACAAAGTGTCGAGTGATTCTGGCAACCTATGCAATGGCGTCCGAGGCCATGAATATCAAAACTCTCAATGCGGTTGCCTTAGTGAGCCCTCGTAAGAAGGTGGAGCAGAGTACAGGTCGCATTTTACGGATTCGTCCTGATCAAAGAAATCTAGAACATCGAATTCTGGATGTCATTGATCAACATTCAATGTATATGGGGCAGTGGAGAAAGCGCTTAAGTTATTATAAACAGTGCGGCTACAAACTGTTCCGCCTAGGTGAAGATGATGCGGCGACTGTGATGGAGAGTCAGGGTCCTAAGAAGGCACTTGACCTTAGTGTCTGCCAGATGAGCGACTAGACTTGCGGCCTTTGCGGCTCTTGCGGGCCTTCTTGCTAGCACGGCGCTTGCGCCGGCTACCACCCGTCTTCAAGCAGGCCGGGTTCATCATACGCGCATTATACGGAATCTGGAGTTGAACCGGTGCACCTACAGAGTCAGTCCATGTGCTTGGCTTGTTATCATAGCCAGCCGTGGGGGCGACATATGCCTCGCTGACTGCAGCCTGTCCAAGAGGTGAGTATCCACCTGACTGCCCAAAAGCCCGAGCAATGGATTCGCCAAGACCCGCTGAACTGACCGCACCAGGGGTCGGATTCGGGGCAGTGTGTGTAGGGTTGAACGGATTCTGCAGGTTCGCCTGGCAACCAATCTTTACGACCTCAGGGTATCCACCCTGTGAGAGCGCGGCACCATTCGGGGTCGGCATTGAGGTCATGTCAAACCCATAACGACCACCTGACTGCTTAACCTTGCGGCCACGACGACCACCCTTCATGCCCATGCCCGGAAGACCTGTAGCCGCAGGCGGTGTAATGGCATAACTCGGTGTCACTGCATGACAGTTTCCAATGGGATTCACAGCAGCGGCGTAGTTATTGACCGTCGGGAGGCCAGGCAGAATGGGTCCACCAATTGAATATCCCGCACCTACATTTCCACCGACCTGCCTACGAGAGCAGCCAGTGCGGCTACGCTTTTTATTTCTGCGTGTTCTATCCACCGCCATTCTACTTGAGCCGTCTTTTTTATTCGGTTATCACCTCTGAGGGCTTAACAGCCGGCTTCGCCTGTCCAAATCGTGCCGTCGGTGAACGCGGTGTCGCAGAACTTACAACTGCCTGAATACGGAAACGCTCAAACTCTTGATTCCAGGCAACTTCAACATAGACCTTCTCCTTTGCAATCCGTTCACGAATGGTACGACTCATTGAAAGTTCCTGAACGGCAGCACGACCTACACAGACATCCTCGGCCGACCAGAGTTCATAGACATCGGGTAGACCTGAAACGGCTCGCAACTCACCTACAAGAGAAGAGGCTACACCTCCAGCCGCCTTGATGCGAAAGCGTCTGCGATCGGGTAGTTCAGGACAGAGGTCAATGGCCGACCAACTCAGTTCATTCGCAATCTCCTTCACATACTCGAGCGGCTTGTAGTTCGCAATGCGAATTGTCAGGCCACCCGCACATCGAGCATCGGGCATCCAATGATGGTCGAGAAACTGCTTGAGTAGAGCCCTGCGTTCCGTAAAGGTCTTTGAGCCGTGAATTGACTGGCCACTCCAGGCGAGAACATCTTCAAGCCAGAGGAACCCATCCGATTTATCGAGTGAAACTGCAAAAATGGCTGTCTGTGCGTGCATTGTGCTGCTGAGGCGCATACGAACAACAATTGACCTACGGAGGCTCTCATGCATATAAATGGGGGTGTGATTGGGACTGAAAACAAGAAAACCACTCTCTACGGGATTTGTGTGAACAAGCGCATAGAAAACTCCCCTTGCCAAAGGAACAAGTGCTTTATCACCTTGAAACGGCTGATAGATTCGTAGGCCTTGTAGACAGTTGTTCACGAGTTTCTGAAGAGCCTCGTGAGCAGCTGGTTTGGGATGTTGATACTGAACCCCCTGAGCGGGGCGATAACTTGAGCGGATACTAGGGCTGGCGTCCATATGTTCTATATATAGTTTGTCATGATTCTTAAGACCACTAAAACGCCGAAAAGTTTGTAGGAACATCTGTATCATTAGCAAAGACACCACCAGGGATAAATTCACCACCATTCTGCGCACCCTCTATGGAGAATTCCTGCACATTCGGCTGATTTGACAAAATCCTTGACATCGCTCCACTCGCTGAGCCAATATCTGTAATAGTCGGTAAGGGAGCAGGTCCAAACATGCGCTCAGGAGATCGTGCATCATCTTTAAAGTTGCTGACCTGTTCACTTTGCGCATAAGGGTCTCTATCAACAGGGCCAGGTAGAACTACCGGAGGTGTAGGCTCAGGAGGTGCACGCATTGCGGGTGAATTCGGTCCAGCAGAGGCCACCTGGCGGGGAGGGAGGGGTTGGGTGGGCTGAACAATATCCGCTTCAAGTTCAGCAGGCGTACTTGAGGCAAATGCCTCACCATTTCTAAAATACATCAGGTAGGCAACAAACAGAATGACGGCCAGCGATAGAACAAGAACGATCTTCGCTTTCATCTGGCGCAAGATGGGAAAAAAGGTGTGGCGCGAACGTAGAGACTTGGCGGGGGCTAAACAAAAATCTCCTAGCCTAGTAGAAATGTCATTATTGGTTGTCCCCCCTGTTGTTCAAAGTACTGCGGTTAGTCATGAATTTGGCATGCTACAGGCTCTCGCTTCGCATTACCTTGCGGGTAAGGCCCTGAGTGCGCCCGTCCTGATGTCCCTTGCCGCCGCCCTTTCGGCCGAGGTAAATTCGGTAAAGACTCTTTCAGGTCCTGAGAAGAAGCAACTGGTGTGTAATATTGTGCTCCAGACACTGGAGACTGCTCTAACGGTATCGAAGGTTGGGATAGGATCACCGGCTGTTTCGGCGGAGGAGGAGGTGGCCTTGATTTACGTTGCGAAGAATGTAATCCCTGCGTCAGTTGACCTGTTAATTTCGGCTGCGAATGGTCAACTGAATCTGAAGAAGGTTGCAAAGGCTGGCTGGGCTGATTGTATGTCTTGTTTACCTGTGGTTGCGCAGCAACTCCGTGGGCCTGCGTGGGATGTTGCCGAGAAGTTTGTAAAGGCTGCTGAGAAGTCTGTTGCCGCGGGCGGTTCAGTAAAGGACGTCGTTGCTGCGGGTGTTGTGGCTGCCGAGGCTGCTGTTGCCGTTGAGGTGAAGGAGATTGTTGCTGAGGTGGCTGCAACGGCTGCTGTTGTGCCTGCAGCGCCTGCTGTTGTGCCTGCTGCAGAGGCTCCTCCTGCCACGACCACTCCTTCATCATAAGAATTCCATTATCTAAACTAAAGTTAAATTCCTCGACACCAAATGAATCCAGAGGAAGCCGCGGAACTGTGTGGGGCATAAGCCACTCTTCCCACTCCCCATCAGAGAGTTTTCTCCGTTTAATCACATCATAACTTGTCCATGAATTGTTTAGAATTTCTGCAATCCATGAACCAGCATCGTATCGCAGACCTTTTAGGGGTAAGGCGGCCACGGCCACCGCAGATTTCCAAGTGCGTACAATCATCCTATAGTAAATTTGATTTCGCTATTTAAGCACTCTTCGATACAAAAAGAGAGATATGCCAATGATTGCTCAAATCCTACTACTTACAAGTACGGGTGACATGAAAAGTGGAAAACTCACAATTAAGAGTGAAACCACCGGTTGCCAACTTTCAGATATTCAGACTTATCTGAAGAAGAAGAAGGCGCCGACACAGATTGGCACCTATGCATGGAAGTCAAATACCCTCTTTCTCTTCGGATATACGGATGGAAAGGCCGGTACTGAAAATAAGCATGAACTTCCACCTCCGCATGATACTCAACTTGTGTTCGGTGATATTGTTGTTCTACTGTCAAAGGACAAGCGTTCCTTTGCAAAGCCGCTGCCAATTAAGCAGGATGACTATGAAACCTTCTATACTCAGGTCTTCGAAGGGTTTGAATCACTCGATGAAGAGGAGGCTGAGGTCGAGGTTGAAGAGGAGGAGATTATCCAGGATGAACTTGCCGATGAGGCTCATGTAGATGATGAATCGGTTGCGGATGATCTAGAAGATGAATATGAGGAGGAGGGTGAAGAGGCAGAGGGCGCCGAAGCTACCGAGGATGCACCTGTAATTGATACAGAGGAGGCAGTTGTCATTCCTCCAACTCCAAAGCCAAAGCGTGCTAAGGCTACAAAGGCTAGTTTGGCTCGCAGCAAGGAATTACAGTTGTCTCTTCTATCTCAAGGTGTTGAACTCACTGAATCAGATGTAGATACAATTACTCCCAATAGAACAAAGATTATCAATGCAATTACCGAGTCAATGAGCACTCTTCTATCTGAAGAAGAAATCAAGAATTTGGAGGTTGCAATCTTCCTTTCAACACTTCATGCCGCCGAAAAGCGTCATATCGCCAAGGTCTGGACCTACCCCCTCTTTACTCAACTCTATTCTTCGATTGCCCGCACAGTTATTGGAAATCTGAATCCGAACACATATATTCAGAATAAGAATCTCTTCAAGCGATTTGAGGATGGCGAACTCAGTCTTGAAGAGATTGCAAGTTTTGGACACACCGATCTGTATCCTGAAATCTGGAAGGATTCTCTAATCCGGCAATTTGAACGCGAGAAGCGTCAACTGGAGGGTAATCGTTCAATGGCAACGGATCAGTTCCTCTGCAAGGGTTGTAAGAAGCGTGAGTGCACTTATTATGAACTTCAGACGCGCTCTGCGGATGAACCGATGACCATCTTCATCCAGTGTCTAAACTGCGGAAAGAGGTGGAGACAATAATTCCGGTTCCATAAAAATGGCTAGCCCGCTTGATACAGTTCAGTCTGTTAATACCCTTCCTGCTGAAGAAGTTGCAAATCCAGATGCAAATCCATATGCACAGCATCTCAAGTCCGTAAAGACTGCCGCTGGCGAGGAGATGCCTTTTCTCAAGGATCTCTGGTCCTTCTTCAGTTCAAAGGGTGTGAAGACAAATTTTTTCAGTGTCAATCCTGATGCATCTTTTGGACTTGATTTGGATATTTGTGAAAGTCTAGGTTGCCCCATCCGTGTTCTAACAAATAGTGAAGCCATTGAGACGAAGTGGTCTATTATCGCCGCCACACTCAAGGCGCGTGCAATTGCTCCTGAGAATGCAGACCAGGCCTGGCTTGAGGGTATTCAGAAGCGCTGGATTCTGCCACGCAATCTAATTATCAAGCGTACGGACTTTCAGTGGTCAACTCTTGCAACGGAGGCCGCAGCCCTTGAAGGCAATCGCGTTGATATGCTAAAGATTGAGGGTTCTCAAGAAGAGGAGCGCACCTTCCTCTACAGTCTAACTGACTGTGGATTCCGTCCTGGTGTTGTACTTGTACGCTACACATATGATCCTGATGAAAATGTGCCTAGTATGCTTGTTGCTGGCCACCTACAGATGATAGGATATCGTCTAGTTGAGTGTAAGGGACCCTGGTTTCTCTATCTATTTGAAGATACCTGCTTCTATGATTCATGTTCCTGGCGCACAACAACATGCCAGAACCCGCTTTCAAAGTATATTGCAGGCATGGCGTTTGTAGAGGGTCTTAAATACGTCGAAGAGAGGACAGTGGCATCCGTTTCAAGCACTGTAGATTCTACATCTGTAAAAATACCTTCCCAATTAAAAAAGTAAATAAATAGATGGAGGTGGCTACCCTCTCTGTTCTTATGGAACAGAGACTTCTAAAAATTCAAATTCAAAAGAGTTTGCGCGGACGCCGTGCGTGTACGGAAACACTTCTAGCAAGAAAACGAAATATACTCTCTGAAAAGAGAGGGTGTCGTCATGGTACGAACTACACGCAAAAATTTCACAAAACGGCATCGAGCCCGTGCGCAGACAGTAAAGAAGCGCCAGGGAGCCCTACCAGCAACTCCTCAAGTACCCTCTCCATTGACTTCGAAGAAACCCGGTCGTGATTTCTTTGAATATGTTAATGGAACATGGTTGCAAAAGACAAAAATACCTGAAAACTCATCTTCATTCGGAATAAGTGAAGAACTAGATGATGCAATTGAAAAACAGATCGAAAAAATATTGAAGAAATCGATTCAATTTGCCAAAATTGGTGAAAAGCCTCGTGGAACGCATGAAATCTCTATGGATTTGGTCGGCCGTCTAGGACTAAGTGCACTTCGCCCCCGCGTTCAGGGAGAAAATATTATATATCTCAAAAAACTCTGTAAGGATTTTGGATGCATTCGTGATTTGAATGATATATCAAAAACTTTTTCGGATTTTGCACGGTATCGCATCACTTCTCTTTTTTCAGTGACAACATATTATGAATCTGGTAAGAAACCAGTAGCAAAGCCCTATCTCTGCTTAGGCGGGCTTGGTTTACCAAATGCCTCCTATTATCTAAAAGATGCACCCGAAAAATCAAAGATTCTTTTGCACTATGGAAAACTACTCGACCGACTTGCTAAAGAACTTGAAACTGAAAAATTATCAAGTATTATTCCTTTGGAGACATTCATTGCAGAAAGGGTCGGTGGCAATGAAATTATTATACAAGGTAGCGAATTATCTGAACTCTGTCCAAGTATACATTGGGATATTTTCTGGACAAATTTAGAAATTCTTAAATGGAAAGAACTTGAAATTAAAATAGAATCGAGAGAATGGCTAAAACAAATAAATAATGCAATAAAAAAATTTTCAATTGACGAATGGAAAACTCTCTTTACAGCACATGCAATACTTCATAGTATACGTATTCTACCGCATCCATTTGATAAATTATATTTTGATTTTTATGAAAAACGGTTACGCGGTCAAAAGAAACCTCCAACGCGACTTGAACTTACAATTGATTTATTAAAAGAATGGGCACCCAATTCAATTTCCTATTTATACGCGGAACTCTATATACCTGCATCACTAAAATCAGAAATTCACACATTTGTCAAAGCAATTCAAGCCGCCGCAGTAGACCGTATACAAAAATCAGATTGGATGTCCCCAGGTACAAAGAAAAAGGCAGTTGAAAAAGTGGAGGCACTTCGTCTTAATATTGGATCACCTGATTCCTTTCCACCCCTTCCTAAAGTCAATTTACAAACAGATACACTTCTACAAAATATTTTACTACTTGGCGAAGAATACACACTTCTTGATATGCAAATGATTGGAAAAGAGGTTAATGTTGATAATTATTGGGATGATGTAGTCTATTCTACAAATGCTCACTATTATACGGAAACAAACCAGATGATTCTTCCTGCTGGTTCATTTACATGGCCTTTTTATCATAAGGCGGCTCCTCTTGGATGGAATTATGGCGGCCTTGGTGCGGTAATAAGTCATGAAATGACCCATGCATTTGATATGGATGGGATGACATATACTGCAATTGGTGAAAAGAAAAATTGGTGGACAACAGTTGATCTTAAAAAATATAAGAAAATTGCAGCGCTTCTTGTAGATCGTTTTAGTGAAGCTAAAGTTCTGGGACATCCTGTAAATGGTTCACTTACACTAGATGAAAATATTAGTGATCTAGGAGGAGTTGCAATTGCTCTTGATGCACTTAAATTGGATCTTATTCAACGAAAGGTGAATTTTGGAGAAGAAATGAAGGCATATCGAAATTTTTTTATTGCATATGCGGTCAGTTGGCGTGTGAAGGATAGTCCAGAGAGAGCCTTACAAAGACTTTTTATGGATCGGCATGCGCCCACTCCTCTACGTGTAAATTATGTTGTCAATCAATTTGATGAATGGTATGAGACATTTGATATTCAAGTGGCCGATGAACTCTATCTGCCTCCAGAAGAGCGTATTCGGATTTTTTAAACACCATTCCATTGGGGTGGAAAAAGATCATAGATTTCAGAAAACATCCAGCGTTTTGGATACATGACAGTCTCTGCATTAAAAATTGCACCCCACCAACTAAATGTACTGTTTGCTATAATGGCTCCCGCCTTTATAAGAGACATTAGTGCAAGTGCATCAAGTTCATTTGGCTCATCTACTAGCGTCGCGCCAGGAATTGCCATAAGCCACTCTTGTTCACAACACCACTTAATATCATCTGAAATAATAAAAGTCTTTAATGCTTGATATCCAAGTTTCTCTGTAATGAGTTTATATGCAGTTTCATAGTAGTCGCGTCCCTGTAAATAATGAACATCTGGATTATCAAGATAATCTCCGCGACGTACATGGATAAAAATATCTGTAGGACTAACCCTATATTTTAGAAGAATGGCTGAGCGTCTATCAGAAAGTTTACGAGAGAGACTTTCGCATACTAGAGGAATTGTATCTTTAATTGCTGGATAATATTGAAAATAGCCTAAAAGTACTGACTGTCGTGGAACTTCTTCTGGAGTCCACGGATGAAATGCCAGGCGTGTGAACATTGTAAATCCTGGAATTGTTAAGATATTTCTTCCTAAATATTCAGATTCCGATCCATATTCAAAAAGGGCGGCATAATTATTTTGCAAAGTATTATGATTATTCATAAGTTCTTTACTCAAATATAATGGACAATGGTGTCTAATAGCAACAGTCAGTGCTGCTGTATATTGAAAGAGTTGATTTCCTAATCCACCCCAGCGCTCTACAAAAATAAAATCCATTAGTTCTTTTTAACAAAGTGTCTTTATATGCGCTAGGGCTGCCATATATTTAGACACATCAACTTTCAAGTCTTCAGATCCATCCGTTTCACCATCAGGTATAGGTTCAGCACCATTATACATATAATGACGAAGTCCACACTGTATTGCTAAATTTAGGTAGTGATTTTTAGCAGGTGTCTGGCCGTGATTTATTTCACAGATAAGTGTATTTGGTGCACAAAAAATAATATGAGCCAATCCTGCACCGTGTCCACCTGTAATAATCTGAGATGTAGCAAAAAGCCGCACTTGCTGTTCAAACGTTAAATCTTCAAGATGATAAATACTAAACCCGAGACTTTTCAAGGGTTCGTACATTTCAGCCTCGTTGACAATTCGGCGTGCCTTTTTCTTTCCCTGTTTTCTTGAAATAAAAGAGAATTTACCTTTTTCTTGGCTATACCCCTCCCAAATATGTTTGTATAGATTACGTACATAGTTCGGCATCCAGTGCTCATCTATCATATCAGGATACCAATTACATCCAGGCATCTCTACATATTCATATCCTTCACGTTTTACTGTTTCACGCTGAAATCGTGGTGGTAGTGCAGCCAATGCGGCCTCTGCAAAATAACTTTTATTGTGACTTACATAATAATATGAAATAACAGTATCTCCGTGATCAAAATAATAAAAACGCGAAATCATATAAAAATATAAATGATACGGATTTTCATCGACTGCATCTCCAAGTTCAATCCGTTTGGGTAGATCTGTCTCAAAGGTTATTTCATGAAGATAATTTTTTTGAATATTTGTTCGAATAAAATTTAATGCATGCGGATCATTGTAGACTTGGCGTACATCGAATAGTTTTACCAGATCTCTTTTTAAAAAAGAAAAGCAACTATCCATTACTCTTCTTTTTTCAACTATGCTCTAAGCCTCCCTTACAGAATCAGTAGATCTGCAAGAGACCAGAACTCAAACTGCCCATCAGGCATGAGTCGTGCTACAATAAAGGGTAGACGACCTTCATTCAGTTCAAGACGAGCAATTTCGCCCGTATTTACAATGTGCTTGTGCTTTGACAGGTCAACATAGGCCTTTGCACCCTGCGCAAGTTGATTTGACCTGAATCCTACAATCTTTGTCCGCTCAAACTGTGAGAGCCATGGTTGGCTTCTGTGATTCTGATCAGGGGCACCTGTTCGGCTAGGAAAATCAGGTGGTGCTGCAAGCAGTGCCAGTTTAGGAGTGACAGCGGCGGCATAGTAGACGCGGCATTCGGGGTGATGACGGAAGAGCAAGTGTAGGGGATCACTTGACTTCACTTCAACGCGCTCACCAGAACCCGCAGCATCCCCCTCGGCTTCGTCTCCTGCCTCCACATCTACTTCTTCAGCAAAATCTTCATTTTCATCCGCCATTATTCCTACTTTATCTTTCTGCTTTAACTCACGGTCAAATTTATATTAAGGCGTGGGTTTAAACTTGAATGAAGTTTTTATTAAAGAGAAATACAAAAATGATGACTATTCCCACTGATTTACCATTGACTGACGTGAAGATTTTCAACACATTTGATGACATGGACTTGCCAACGAATCTACTACGCGGTATTTACGCTCATGGATTTGAGAAGCCCTCTGAAATCCAGAAGCGCGGCATTGTCCCTATTAAGAATGGCAACGACCTCCTGGCACAGGCGCAGTCAGGTACTGGAAAGACTGGTACTTTCTGTGTAGGAGCACTTACAAAGATTGACCCTAGTCTTATGAAGCCTCAGGTGTTGGTTATTGTACCTACTCGTGAACTTGCACAACAGATTGAGAAGGTTGCACAGGCGCTTGGTGCCTACATGGAACTGAAGACCTATTCAGCGACGGGAGGAACGCCTATTCGTGACGATCTGCGTGCACTTGAGCGCGGACTCCACTTTATTGTAGGAACTCCCGGTCGTATCTTCGACCTCATGAATCGCGGCCAACTCAATCGCCAGTACATTCGCGTACTTGTTCTTGATGAGGCGGATCAGATGCTTGAGGATCGCTTCAAGGAGCAGATCCTCTGTATCCTGCAAATGGGTTTCCCGAAGCAGACTCAGGTTGCACTCTTCAGTGCAACGATGCCCGCGGAAGTGATTGAGGTTGCTAATAAACTCCTACGTGACCCGGTGCGTATTCTGATTCCTCCCGAGGAGGTGACTCTCGAAGGTATTTCGCAGTACTGCGTTATGCTACAGAAGGAGGAGTGGAAGTTTGATGCTCTCTGTGATATCTACAAGCAACTGACCGTAAACCAGGCGATTATCTATTGTAACAAGCGCCAGCGTGCTGAGTGGCTCGCAGAGAAGATGATGGCGGAGGGATTCCCACTGTCCTATATTCACGGTGAAATGGAGGTTGATGAGCGTAGGAATCGAATGCAGGCGTTCCGTTCTGGAAATGTCCGGGTGCTTATCAGCACTGATCTTCTTGCTCGCGGTATTGATGTTCAGCAGGTGAGTCTTGTAATTAACTTTGAACTGCCGCCGCAGCGCGAGAACTATATTCACCGCATTGGTCGCAGTGGCCGTTATGGCCGCAAGGGTACTGCGATTAATCTGATATCTGGAGATGAAGTGAATGCAATGAAGGATATTGAGTCCCATTATCAGACGACCATCAAGGAACTCCCCGATGATCTTGCAAATCTAATTAAAAACTGAGTCTAAGATAGAAATGGCAGCGGCAGCAGCAGCAAAGACTGCAATGATTAAGAAATATAAGGACGAAATTATGAGCGCTGTATCCTTAACGGCTGACCAATGGTTAGATGCTAAGCCTAGTTTAGTGATTTCGGCAAATGAATTGGCAAAGCTTGAGGGTAAGGGTGAAATGGATAAGATTGACGCGAAGAAGGCCGAGATCATTGAGAAGTACAAGGTACAATTTAAGATTGGCCAGGAAGGCAGGCCGCGTTCCCGCTCAGTATCAAGGGGTCCTGCCAAGACTAAAGAGGAGCGGGCGGCTGAACTCAGGGCAGCGGCTGCCGTGGCCAAGGAGCGTGCTGAAAAGGTTCTGAGAGAACAAAACGAAAAACTGGCAAAGAACCTCGCAAAACTTGATGCCTCACAAGAAAAAGGAGCACTCAAGAAGGCTGCAGATGAGGCTGCGCGTGCCAACTCCGCGGCAGTAAAGGAACTTGCCGCAACTCTTATGGATGAGGCGTCCAAGAATATCGATGCGGCCTGGAAGGAGGTGGGCAAGGGTAAGGCCCTTCCTGAAGCCTACAAGCCCGGTCTAGCGAAGGCGCGTGCAACGGGAATGAAGAGAAACAATGCCACCCTGAAGAATATCAAGGCCGACGACTACATTGGCCGCTGCAGATTCTGCTCAAAGTTCTGCCACAGCACACGCAAAAATGGTGCAAAAAATGGTTCTAAGAAGAGTACGAACAATGGTGCAAATGCGCCGGCTGCCAATAAGCCGGTTGCCGCACCTGCAAGAGGTAGAAGCCGTGCCATACGGCCTGCCACGGCAGCGGAGCCCAATGTCTAAACATTTTTATTCAATTGACTCATTTGTCGTTTCACGAATATCGTGACGACACACGGGACAGCGAACATTCCGAACAAACCAAGTATCAATACATCCTACATGAAACGAGTGCTCGCAATGATTAATTCTGCGTGCATTATCCTCTGTAGTAATTGTATCCATGCAGACTGAGCAAATCATATTTTCGTCTACATGTAACTGTGTAGTTGCCAGAGTAATCTGTTCAGCCGTAGGAGCAACCTCTACATCTTCAAAGTTCGGTTGAGCCAAGCCCCCACCACCTCCAAGTGCACCAAGTAGGGTTGTTAGAAGATTGCGGGCAGCATTCTCACTTGTGTCAAGTTCATCATCGATAACTAGCCGAGTTGTCCGATACATAGGATACGGTGCATAAGAAAGTCTTGGACGAACGGGGGGTGTCTGTACACCACTCAAATCGCTTGTCTGACTTGTCTCAGGCTCGGCTGCCAATTGTGTAGCCAGATAGGCACGCTGACCAAATGTAAAGAGATCAAATCGTTCGCGCGTCTGTATCTGGAAATAGTGTAGAAGTGCTCCTACTGAATGAAATCGTGTGGGGTCATAGAGAATAGCAGGATAATAATTATGAATATCATCAAGAAGTCCAACGCCATAGAGAGTTTCATAGGGTGGACGAGGCGCAGGTTCAGACATGTCTATATATCTCTTCGCGAAAAAGCAACTTCAAATTTGAACGGCGACCTTTTCATTTTGAAGTGTATACAATGGAACCTACTACCGAGCCATCCGAGAAACCAAAGGGCCCAGTTGGAATTGTAGGACTCCGAAACCTAGGAAACACCTGCTATGCGAACTCTGCTGTCCAGGCGCTTCGCCAAATTACGGAGATGACCTTTCTCTGTATGTCTGAGACATCCGACCTGAAGAAGCAGCATGAGAATCATTCTGGAACACTCTTTGAATCTTATCGAGAACTGATTCGCACGATGTGGACCACACATTCACCCGCATATATCTCTCCAGATGCCTTCTGGAAGGATATGATTGCTGCTGCCACAAATGCAGGCTATGAGCATTTCCGAGGCCGTCAGCCCCAGGATGCCCATGAATTCATGATGTTTCTTCTTGACCAGTTTCTGGAAGGAACCAAGGAGTCTGTAAATTATATTATCCAGCGCGGACCAAGTCTGAATGATACGGATCGCCGAATCCAGGCTGCTCTTGAATCGTGGAAGCAGAACTTTGAGAAGCAGTATACTCCGATTGTTGATATTTGGTTTGGACTCATGGAGTACCAGACCGAATGCCAAGAGTGCAAAAATAAGACCTACCGATACGAGACCTTCAATAGTCTAAAAATCACAGTCCCTACGATAGTTCCTGAGGGTCCACAGACTCTGAAGGAGATGCTCAAGGCTGATTGGAAGGAGGAGGAGATTGAAGGCTACCACTGCGACAAATGCCCTGCTCGTACACTAGCAAAGCGTAAAATGGCAATCTGGCGTCTTCCTCGCTGCTTGATTGTTGTGCAAAAGCGATTTCTGCCCGATGGCCGAAAGATTACTACGCAGTGGAAACATGAAGAGGAGCCACTCTGCCTTAGCGACTTCTTCTCAGAGGCGAGTCCAGAGAAATCAAAAAAGTTCGAGTATGGAATTCAGTCTCTAGTAGACCATCACGGCAGTGCTCGCGGTGGACATTATACTGCACAGGGTCTGAGTCCTCTCGATGGAAAGTGGTACATCTATGATGATGAGAGGACTCACCGTACTGAGAAGCCGATTATGAGTCCTAGCACATATGTCATGATTTACCGTGCAAAGAACTAGACCTTTTCAACCCAATGATGCATATCAGGATATTTTTTACTGAGACGGTCTACCCATGCCTTTGCGACTTCATAGGAAATTGCACCGCCGCGATTGATAGTGTTGCTATTCAAATAAGTGTAGCAAACACAATACATGGAGGTATTTCTAAGGTTCTCATGAAATTTGAAGTTATACATCAAATTTTTTTGGCAGGCATGAAGATCATTTTACTCTCAGGTTGGTCAGGGTCCGGAAAAGATACGGTTGCCGATTATCTGGTTGCGCGACATAAATATAAGAAGTTCGCTTTTGCAAGTCCGCTCAAAGATCTTTCTTCCGAACTTTACACATTTCCTAGAGAACTCGCCGATTCTCAAGAAGGAAAACGGCAACTCTGGCGAGTAGGCTATTCTGAAAAAACTATCCGACAGATTCTTCTTGATGTGGCTCGTATTGATAAGTCCAGATTTGGAGATGATATTTATGCAATTGAAACGATGGGATATATTTCCAAGGAATCACCGGATTCAAATATCGTCATTTCAGATACAAGATATTTGAATGAAATCAGGGTGATCCTTGACTTTGCCATTAAAGAGAAACATGAGTTTGCTGTATGGAGAATTAGTTTAAGAGATCGAGATGAGTCACCTGTTGATGATATCTCTGAACATGTTCTTGATACATATAGAGCAGATGTATATATTTCCAATCCAGGAGACTCTCTAGAAAATCTCTATGCTATTGTAGAAGATGTCCTGTCAGATTCGTAAAATGCGGATGATGTCCTCAAGTGGCACATGTGAGCCAAGGCCCCAGGGCGCAGCAGCGACCGAAATGGCTGCGCGCCTCGCACAGATGCAGGCCGAGCGTGGTCGTCAAGATCAGATGTGGCAGCCCACTACCGCAACTTCAGAGAAAACCAACTACGCATCCTCCACTTCGGAAATCGTGAAAACCAATAATACCCCGCGTCTCTCTTGATTTTAAACTGCGGTATTGATGTTATTTCATTTATTGTGTGAGGCTCATACTTTGTATTAAATTCTCTAAGAGCACGAGTATAGATTTTGCCCTCATAGCGTAAGTTTGCATATTCTTCAGATTCTAAGAGTGCTTTTTTTTTCTCGAAAATCATTCGTTGCAAAATTCCCTTCATCGCCAATGTTTCTGTAGCAAAATGGCGTTTAGCAGAAGATCCTATTTTAAAAAACTTACTCCGCGCCTTTCGAACAATTGCTATCTGTTTTTTTACTTTCTTCAGATCGCCAAGAAATCCAGGGGTTGCCATAAGTTGCGCATAGATTTCCTGTCTTCGCTCTTGTTCTCGTTCACGGTGTGCTACTCGACCAATATCTTCAAGTTCCTCTGTTATTAATTGATGTCTACAGAGATGGCATTGAAGTGGTGCTCTAGACACATAGATTAAAAAACACTGCGTGTGAAGTGTATGATTACAGGGCAATTCTATTTTTTTCTGCGCTAAATCAATTGAATGTTGACATAGCGTACAAAAAAGAGTTCCAGATAGGTCCATTTAGTTGTTTGTTACTTATTATACCACTGCTTTATATCTACGCATAGAGGGAACGGAAACTCTCATCACCAGGATCCTTCTTCTTCAGGAAGAGTTGGATATGCTCCTTCTTGACGACAAACGGCAGACTGAAGTCCTTGATGTGGAAAGGGAGGTCCTTACTGTTGAAGATGCGCAGCATATTAATCTTCTGCATGATGCCCTCTACACAGCGCTTGAGTTGGCGGACTCCCTTCTCCTCCTTGGCATATTCCTCAATGACATACTGGAGTATCTCACTTGAGATACCAACTTTCTCCATAAGATTTACTTCCTTTAGGGCTGCGGGTACAAGATACTGCTCGGCAATCGCCAACTTCTCCTTTGCATTGTATCCCTGGAGTTCGATGACAATCATACGGTCAAGAAGTACCTTATCAATCTTTGTAATATCATTGCCACTGAAGACGAACATCACCTTGCTGAGGTCAATCGGCACGCCTGAGAGATACTTGTCTTCAAAGTCACCATTCTGTACAGGGTCAGTAAGGTGAATCAGCATATTCTGAACCTCCTCGCCCTTCGGCGTACCACTGATCTTGTCCAACTCATCAAACATCAGCACCATTGACATCGACTTCGCCGCTACGAAGGAGTTGACAATCTTGCCACAGTGACTGCTCTCATAGACCAACTGGTGACCTGTGTAGGTCGTAGCATCTGAATCACCACCAAGACTGATAAACTGGAACGGCCAATCGAGCGCCTTGGCAATTCCATTCTTAATCAGACTCGTCTTACCAATACCAGGAGGACCTACGAGCAGAAGACTCATGCCTCGTGCACTCGGATTTGCAATCTTGCTTGCGATGAACTGGAGAATCTGTAGTTTGGCCTCCTCCTGTCCATAGATGGCATCTACCATGCAGCGACGAGCACGATCCATGAAGGTACCACATGCCTCTGTGCCATCCTCAAGTTTCACAGGGATATCCTTATAGAGACCGAAGGGAACACTCGTCAACTTCTCAAGCCAGGCACGGAGCTTGAAGTACTCGCCACTTCCAGGGTCAAGACTCTGGAGACTATTGTACTTGTTCAATACCATGGCCTGCGTTTCCGTAGGGAGGCTCATGGAGAGAATCTTGAACATGAGCGGCTGCTCGGCGGCTGATGCAGATGACTTCTTCTCAAGAGCCTCAATCATCTGCTTCTGCTTCACTTCTGTCAGGGCCTTGAACTGGTCAATCTGGTTATCAATTGTGTTCTCCTCAATGGGCTCCGTAACCAACTTTACGAAACGCTTCACGATATCAGACTCCTTCTTCATATTGTGACGCTTAGGGATCATCCGCTCATCATCCTCTTCCAGAGCACCAAGAGTAATACTGAAACCACCCTTCTTAAAGATATTCCCATCCTCCTCCTCTTCATCTTCCTCATCCTCCTCTTCATCCTCCTCCATATCATAGTCATCCTCTTCCTCCTCGTCTTCGTCCTCTTCTTCCTCCTCCTCTTCAGACTCCTCAACCTTCTTCTTACGGGAGGCAGACTTTGACTTCTTCCTGGGCTCCTCCTCTTCCTCTTCAGACTCCTCGCGGTCCTTAGAATCACGAGAACTCGACTTGGTCGACTTCTTATTTGCAAGGCGGCGGTTGATTCTCTCGCGCGCCTTCTGTGCAGCCTTACGAGGAGGCTTCTTACCAACACGACGTGCAATTGAGGAAATAGGAGCAATCTCTTCACTTGGTGTTGTATCCTCTTCAAAGGATGAACTGTCGTCCAAGTCCTCATCCTCCGTAGATACAATCAGGTCACGGATATTGCCCTTACTGTCTACACTCTCGTCATCATCATCTGCCCGCCCCTTGCGGCGACGCTGCATCTGTGAAGCCGGACGGCTGCGTGAGCCGGAACCAATAGCATCCTTTCGAGAAGGCTTTTCATTCTTCTCGGACGAATCCTTAGTACTACGATTCTTGTGGGTGGGCATCCTATGCTTTTCCTTCATTTTTGCTTTTCTCTAAACGCAAAAAAGGCTGCGCGGTCGATTCAAGTTTTTGGTTCGGATATTTAGTGTGTGCGATTCTTACGAGTCTCCTTACGATTCTTACGGTTATTGCGGTTCTTACGGCTCTTTCCACCCTGCTGCTTGCGGTTGCGGCGGCTCTTGCGGCCCTTGATTAGGTCGCCGACCGCGGCATTGAAGTGAGCCGTAACGCGGCGACCGACACGGTTGACACCGCGCGCCGTCACACTTACAAGGCCCTTGGCAGTATTCGCAACAGCACCCGCCGTGTTAGACGCAGCCATTGCAGTGTGCCCAAACGGACTCCAGAGACGACCCATTAAACCACCTGAACGATTCTTGCGAGTAGAGGGCATTTTTTTCTACATAGTAAAAATGTTTTATATTCATCTACTTTTGAAGATTATCACGAATATCCATGAGGGCAAATCGACTTTTCGGAACTAGACTCGGAAAGTCTTCTTTGGGCGAATTGAGTATTTCTTCTAGACGCACTCGGAGAACTTCATAGAGTTGTTTACGTAGATTTATAAAGAATCCTGTATTTTTCTTGTGAACCACCTTCGACATTCTTAAAAGGCAGTCTGCATATTCCTGAACTTCATGTACTTTTCCTTCCACCCATCCAAGTCTTGAAATATTGCAAATGAGAATTTCAAATGTCTTTTCAAGTGCGGCTAAATCAACTGTTTCCATAATTACAAGTTCAGCCAAGAATTGACTATATCCGAGGCGATACTTCTTTTCAAGATTACGCTCAATAAATTCTTTATAATTGGCTGAATCTGATTCATCCACATCATGGAAAATGGTCAAATACGCATGAAAGAGTTCACTCATCTCCGTTTGAATTACGGGATAGGTCGTTCGGAGTTCACTTAATAGACGTGCATAGAGGGGACAGTACATATCTTCTGCCGCTGCCTTCTTGAAGACGAGGCGCATAAACTCCTTTGTAAAATCGGTCTGGCCACTATCAAGAATCTGATAGAGAAAGTCGCGTACATCTGTATAGGTCGATGCACTGAATTTATTCAATTTATTTAAGATAATTGTGTTAAGAATTGTATCATCAATACCAGCATCTGTATTTTTAAAGCGACTCTGGTATTTCTGATTTTGTACAATTGGCCCTTGGCCCCCTTGGGCCCCTTGGGACCCCTGGTTTTCAGCAGGAGGGGTATTCTTCCATCGATTATTTGATGGAAGTTGAACCGGATGTTGCGTATGTCCCTGTTGACGTGCTCGTGATGGATTGGTGGTATTTCCGGAAATACCACGTCTCCAATTTGGTACTGCAGCCTCATTCTCATGAAGAAGATGATCAATCGCTCGTAACTTTGATAAAACCTCTTCAGTTACTTGAGGTGCGCGATGTCTTAAAGTAAGAATCGCTTGAATGGTCTCTTCGGTGCTTCTTGCTGAAGCCATCGCTAGTGTATACTTCATTTTCTTTCTTTTAAATCATGCGCACGCGGTCCTTTATCAAATTTAACTCCTCTCGCTTGAAAAATGGATATCAGATCTGAAATGGGCTCAGATGAGTGGCTCAAGCCGCTTGGCTTTCAACTTGATGAGACAAAGGCACTTTTTCTGAAAACAATTCAAACTGTGAAAACAACGCCCGAGGCCATTCGCACTGTACAAGAACCTATCCATCGTCTACGTGAAACGGTGCTTGTCACAAATGTCGAAAAAATCAATCGGCTTTTTTTTGAACTCAAGGGATTTGAAGAGAAACTCACCGAATTTCGTACGCAGCCAAAGGAATGGGAGGCGGAGAGTCTCTCTCAACTCGTGTTTACACAGGAATGGTCGCGACCCCTAAACGAAGTACCTTTTCTTCTTCCTGCGCTCTCCATTTTCAAAATCTACATAGTTCCTTTTTTTGCAGTCTTGATTCCGCTGATTGCTTGGATTCTACCATTTATCATTCTCAGATTTTTCTTTAAGATTCCTATGCCATTTGATACATATTTGACGACATTATCATCAATGTGGCTCGGTGGAAAAGTCTGGTCAACAATGAATGTTGGAGAACGAGCGCGTATTCTCTTTCAAACCTGTTGGACCGCCTTCGGCATGATTCAGGGTGTGATTCAACCAGTTCAACAAGCATTCCACATGAAAAAAATAGATGACCAGATTCTTGAACGCGGTCAGTTCTTCCAGGCGTATTGTGCAAAACTCAAGGAGTTTTTTACAACCTATAGTGCAGTCACAGGTCGCTCGATTTCATGCCCGCACCTAGATATATGGCCAACTGAAGAGCCACGCCAACTCTATGCATATGTTCGCGATCACCCTTCAGATCTTTCATGGATTACGCATACACTTGCAAAACACGAAATTCAGTGGTGTCTTGCTGTATGTCCTGAACTCTGTTTTGTGAAACTCACTCGCACACAGGGCCCTTCTTGTAAATTGGTCAACTTTTTCGATCCGAGTATACCGGCTGAGAAGCGGGTCACATCTTCCTTCGTTTCCCGCGGGCACACGGTCTTAACTGGACCGAATAAGGGCGGAAAATCCTCTATCCTACGGGCTCTCCTACTGAATGTCTGGCTTTCACAGACATATGGTCTTGCTTTTGCCACAGCGGCTACGCTCACTCCGTTTGCATGGATTGAATCGGGCCTTCGTCTTGTTGATCAACCTGGTGCCCAGAGTCTTTTTGAACGTGAACTTGCCTTTGCATCCAAAGTTCTACGGCGAAGCAAATTATCTGAACAGGGACTTCTTCTATACGATGAACTTTTCCACAGTACAAATCCTCCCGATGGAACAAAAACTGCAAAGAGATTTTTAGAAAATTTATGGATATCGGATTCTGTCTTGAGCGTTGTCAGTACACATGTATTTGAACTCGTAGAAACTTCTCCTAAACATGTACAGCGGCTCTGTGTTCCCGCAAGTCTTTCAGATAGTGGTATCCGTTTTTCGTTTACACTCATACCCGGTATTTGTAAAGTTAGTAGCGTTGAAGAACTTTATAAGAAATTCGGATTTCCTGCTGCGGGCAATTCGAGCACCTTAAGTTAAGATTCCCTAGCAGAATAATGAACTCTAGCGGTTTTACGGAATCTCTGACGATTGGTATTACGCTCACACTTGTCTTCGGCGCTGTCTGTTTCTATCTCTACAGTCGCCTAGTGCAGAATGAAAAGCGCGTTTCACTCATTGAGAGCATCCTGCTCGATGTAAAGATGTCAATGGAGATGGTCGGTCAGCAACATGGCTCTCATAATGACCACGGTCATGACGAAATGGCCGTTGAACAGGTTGAGGCGGTTTCTGCACCTGAGCCCCTCAGCCAGACCGATGTAGATAGTTCTGAGGAGGAACTCTACAAGGATGTTCTCCAGCAGGTTGAGCGTCAGCCCGAGATGAAGGCCTTCGAGGTGACTGATTCCAAGGTGAGCCCGAAGGCGGAGCCGGTTCAGGTGACCAAGGTCAGCCCGACCTATGAGTCAATGTCTGTGAAGGAACTGAAGGACCTTGCCAAGAAGCGCTCTCTAAAGGTACCCAGTGGAGCAGGTCGCAAGGAACTGACTGAGGCTCTTCGTAAGGGTGATGTACCTGCCTCTGTGCCTGAGGGAGCACCCCCTTCTATTGAAGGTGCTCTCCTCGAGGAGGATGCCGAACTCACATCTTAAGGAGATATAGATGGACGCAAAACTCTTCCGCCTTCCAACGGAACCGACCTATTATACAAATCTTTCTGAAAGTCAATCCAAGCAGGCCTTTGTTCAACGACTCACACCAAAGGGTGTCTATGCGATTGCACCTGTACCTGATGCACGGTACCCCGGTTGGGCAGCACCTATGCAGGATGCTGCCGTATTAACTGACTACAGGACGCATTGCAGTGGAAATATTCCTGCTGGTATGCAATATTCAGTTCACCTCTGGTCACAGAGGAATGCGGATGCTATCATTGCACTATCACGTGAGCGCCAGAGTATCAATACGGGAGCCAATCTGGGCTTTGATAATACAATTGTTCCACCCCCTGCAAGCGTGGTCCAATGCGATGCTTTCGGATGCTCAGGATACAGCACAAATCTCCGAAACGGAATTGGCCAGGAACGCCAGGAGCACTTGCCCCCACTATTTGGAACCTTCAATACGAATGTTCCCCTAGAGACTCAAGAAGTTCCTCCTATTACTCGTCGCTTTGAAGGTGGTCGCAACTCGGCTCGTGGCCGCTCCTTTGAGGCGCTTGGCACAACCGGCATAGGCTCTACGAATATCAAGGGCACTTTTATACGTGCTGCTTAAGCAATCATTGAATACTAAAACAGAATGAACAAGGGTACACTCTGTTTTGATATTGGAATTAAAAATCTTGCTTGGTGCATCACTACTGTAACAGGTGAGCAGATTACCATCAATGGATGGGGAAACTATAATCTACTGGAGGAACGCGCTTCAGATGAAGCCGGCACAAAGGCGCCTTCATGCGCATCCTGTAGTGCGAAGGCGCGATTTAGTTCAGCCACTGGTCTCTCCTGTGCCCGCCATGTACCCGCTTCTGCTCCTCTTTTGAAGGATGCAAGTGGAAATCTCTTTACAAAGATTCCTGGGGCACCACAACTCCGTGCAATTCTCACTGAAAAGGGTGTGAAGCCGATGCCGAAGACAAAGGATGCTATGGTGGCCGCCGTTCAGGCATTTGCTTCACTGCCAGTCGTAAAGATCAAAGTGCCTCATGCAGCCGCAATTGATGTTGCGCAGATTCACGATGCAATTCGGACCTTTGTTACAAAGGAACTCAAGCCGTTTTTTGGTATTTTAGGAGAGGTTCGTCTGGAAAATCAGCCCGTTCTGAAAAATCCGGTGATGAAAACGGTTCAGATGCTCCTCTATGCAACTCTACGGGATGCCTTTTTGGACGCTGGTCATCCGACCATTCCCTTCAAACTGGTTCATGCAGGTATGAAGGTCAAGGGAAAGGCAACGGGAACAGCGGGATATGCAGACCGTAAAAAGGGTTCAGAGGATCGCACAGAAGCCGCACTTGTGAAGACAACAGTTGTTCGAGGAGCAGAGTGGCTGGCCTTTTTCAAGGGAAATAAGAAGCGTTCTGATCTTGCAGATGCATTTTGTATGTGTCTTGATTCGATGCCTGCGGTAAAGCCTGCTTAAAAAGTCCTTGGAAATTCAAAAGAAGGAATGGCAACCATTCACCAAATGGAAGAGATATCTCGGCAAATGGGGCCTCCCGATTTAGGGTTAAGCGATGAGATCGGTAATGTTATTAACCTGAACGATATGGGCGACGATCTCGGAATGAGTCTGCTCGCAAATCCCAGTAAAGTCAACTCAAATAACTCGAACTCCGGCCAAACAATCAATGTCCAAACAAGTCGCTCTGAGCCGCCCACAATCAGTTTCTCACAGGGAGGAGGTGGTGGCATTGGTCTCCAGGAGGTTGATATTGCGCCCCTTGAGCCGCTGAACCTCGGCTCTGATTTTGGAAGTGCTCCTATTAATATCGAGATTCGCAAGGAGCAGAGCGGCGATGTGGGTGCAAATCTCTTTTCAAACTCACAGACGGCTACGGGTCCTGTGTTTTCACTTCCTGCCAGCCGTGACCCCGATGCAGAGAAGAAGGAGAAGGTGGAACTCATCAATAAACTTCAGCGCCTAGAGGCGAAGGGTTTCCCTGTCACTCGCCATTTTACAATGGACAACAGTCTGGAGGAGATTAAGCAGGAGTATCTCCGTCTCGTAGATGCCAGAAATTTGGAGGGAAGTCTCCGTTTTCAGCGTCAGATGATGATGGGCCTCGTTACGGGTCTCGAGTGGATGAACAATAAGTTCGATCCGTTTGATCTGAAACTCGAGGGCTGGTCTGAGTCCGTTCACGAGAATGTCGAGGATTTCGATGAAATCTTCGAGGAACTCTATGATAAGTATAAGGATCGTGGAAAGGTGGCGCCTGAAGTGCGCTTTGTTATGGCGCTTGCTGGCAGTGGCTTCATGTGCCACATGAGCAACTCCTTTTTCCGTCAGAAGATGCCGAGCATGGATGATATTCTGAAGAAGAATCCTGAATTGGCCAAGCAGATGGCTGCTGCGGCGGCTGCTCAGGCGGGTCCAGGCTTTGGTAATTTTATGGGCATGGCGATGGGTGTTCAGCCCTCACAGCCGCAAGCCTTTGGTGGAGTACAGCAGATGCCTCAGATGCCTCAGCAAATGCCCCAGCAAATGCCCCAAGCAGGGCCGTTCAATAACTCCGCTCGGGTTCCGAATATGCCGCAGCCGGTTGCATCCGTTGAGCCTCCTCGTGTAGCCCGTAGGGAGATGCGTGGTCCCAGTGGTGTCGATGACATCCTTAAGACCTTTGCGGAGGTTCGCCAGGCGGAAGCCATGAGTGAGGTTTCGAACATGAACATGGCTCAAATGGGTTCTGCCACAGCCGCCGCTGAGATGCAGAGTGTCCATTCCGAGGAGATTCGCAGCCAGACAGAGTCTGTTCGCACCTCAGGAGGTCGTCGTAGAAAGCGCAATGCCCCGATTCTGGGCAATGAACTAAGTATCAATGTATAATTTCATATACGCATTTGTAAAATGCTATTATGAAAAACTCTGAAGGGCTGCTAAATTCTGTCCATAAATCTCAACTGGTGCGGGCTTCTCCTGTTTGCCTTCGCCTGCGGCCGCAGGCGCTGCCGTTCGAGCCTGCTTTTCACTGAGACGACGAAGGATTTCACCTTCTTCGGCTGTGAGTCCTGTCGCTGGACTCATAAACTCCTCTTTATCTTCTACACCTCCCAAGTAGAGGCTGCTATTCTCATTAAATAAGAATGAGAGAAGTGCCAATACAATAATGGTCATAAAGAGGGCAACAAGTACATTTCGAGTTGCGACGAAAATAACTGTAAAGACTAAAATGCGGCGAACCCAGACTTGTTGAAAAAACTTCTCCTGGCCCTTTGAAATCTCGAGTTGAAGGAACCGACCTCCAAGATTCAGTAGTAACATCATGGTTCCAATAAAATACGGATTCGTATTCAGACTGTTTAGAATTACATCAATTGGATTTGCAACTTCTACAGCGGCTGTTATGGCAGCGACTGCGGGTGCGGCATTTGCTACACTCATCTACTCATTCATAAGTTTTTGGAGGGCGCCTCAGCGCCACTTTCCAACCAAGGCTTTGTCAAGCGTGAAAGGTCATTTAGATAGAAAAAGAGGGCAAGGGCTGCCATAATTCCAACCGTAGGACACCAGACAAGCGCCGCAATGAGCGTGAGTACAAGAAAGAGACGCCAGTACGGAAACTTATATAAATAGACCCACTCAACCGGGTACGGAGTATGAAACAGAGAACCTTCAAAAAGATTCCAGGCGAAAAATGCAACGGTTACAAGAAGTCTGGCCGTTGCATCAACAACCCCTCCAGGACTGAGAGCACTTTCCCATGCCTCCATCTACCTGTATCGCCGATTATCTAGAGACACTTGAATTCTGAACACCACCGCCAGAACTGTAACCGCCTCGGGTATCGTCAATCATACTCTCTCTAGTCATCTTCTCTTCTTCAATTGATGTTGGATTCTCATTTAGAGTCCGCTCAACAAACCATCGTTTCGTTTTCGGTATCATAATTTTAGAGGTTTCGCCACCACTTCCAAATCCCTCCTGGACAGTGGCCATGCGAGATCCAATTAAAAGACTTACAGAAATGGCTGTCAAAAGTCCCAGGACCCATCCGTATTCACTGGTAATAAAGACAACGAGAACAAGTGCCAGGCACCGACCAAGGAATGAATCGGCTTGATGATGAATAGCCTGAGGAATCGTATCTTTAAACACAATAATGAGTACAGTGGCAATATATAGTAATAATATGATAGACGACTTTGATTTTTGTATGAAGTCTAAGGCGGCTTCTTGAAGTGTGGTCATTCCTATTGTCTAAACACTTTTCTTTGCTGACCACAGAGAGTGGGTCAGATGAACTACTGTTCCTTTGATGATGCATTCCCACAAATTGGACCCACAGCCCCTGGTTGCAGGGACCAAAAAGGCAGTGAGGCGGCTCGCAAAGAAGAGAGAAAAAAGGCAAAGCGTTGTAAGGGTCCTCCAATGACTTTTCTTGATTTAGATCCTGATCGTCCGGCTGTTCAGCGTGTACCGTCTGTTCCGCCGCTTAATAAAGAGACGGGACTCCGGGAGCATGCACCTGTAGATGCTCCTCAAGCAGAGCCCTTTACAGGAGATGTTCCATACGATTTAACAAGTGAACGGCAGCCTGATGATGCCGGTCAAATTGCTCGGAATACATTTCCTAAGGTTCCGAAAAATACTAAATTGATTGGATCGTCTACGGGGGCCCCCAGTTACTTTGGTACAAAATACAGCGATGAAGGATTTGAGAATCAGAATCTGACTATGCCTCCACCGCCTTTTACAAATGTGATTGGACAGGATCCGGCCTATTCTGATTTGAACAGTGCATTTAAGCAAGGAAATGGTGTTGCTAAGGCGAGTGCACTTGCTCCTATACCCTCTGTGAGCGATTTCTGGAAGCCTATGACGAAATCAGGTGCTAATACCTCCTTCTACGATGAACTACCTCCTCCTGGAGGACAAATGCCGAAGGGCACTCCAATGATAGAAGAGTCTGTGTCAAAGAAACTTGATTTACTGTTTGCTCGTCTCGATGATTTAGAATCACGGCGGGGCGAGAATACTCAGACGGAGATTTTACTGTTTGTTATGTCTGGGCTCTTTGTGCTGTTTTCAATGGATATTGTGTCACGTCAGGCTGCTAGGATTCGTCTTATATAGAATATTATGTTGAACGACCAAATATATTTAATTCTGGCGGTACACGTCCTACACCTGGTTTGGTAATTAGTGCTAATCCTCCTGGACCACCTGGGCCCGCAGGAGGAGTACCAGGACCAGGTCCAGGTCCATGGCCAACTAAATCAGCCACTGTACGAAGAAATGGTATCTCAAACATGCTTGAACCCTTCGGCATTTTTGATATAGGCACAAGATCCTCCAAAAGACTTATAATCTCCTTTCGTGTAAAGATAACCTGTCCAATCTTCTGTTTTTGAAGATTTACAATGGCCGGTGCAATTCCAGCAAAGGTCTTTCTAAACAGATTTGCGCGATCTATCTGTACAAGTTCATATAGTTCTTGTAGGAATTCTCGTACAGGCTCACACTCATGAGCCAATAGTAGATTTTGTTCTTTGAAACACCGGTTCATCACTAAACGAGTTAAGACTTCACTACGCTTCTTCAAAAGACTCTCCTTACGCGTTTGGAGTTCAGAGAGCGGAGCAGGGCCCTTTGCAGATTCAATAAACTTTTCAGTAATTCCAATATCTGCAAAAAAAGCCTTTTCAGAGTCTGAAAATGTTCCCTCATCCCATTCCTTCTGAACAGCAAGTGTCGGTTTGCGCAGTTCAAAAACAGCAACTCCAATACGAACAGCAACAGTGCCCTTAAGTTTCAGTACATACGGGTCAGGTTGGAGAGGAGGTGGTGTTACTACAGGCTTAGGTTCTGCTGATACAACTTCAGTGACAACAGGCTCCTTCGTCACTAAAGGCTCCTCCGCCACTACAGGTTCTTCCAGTGCAACTTCAGTTTCTTCCTCTTCTTCCGTATCCTCAAATGTAAATAAAACATATTTACGTCGTAAATACTCTTTAGCATTTACAGCCGTTTTTGGAGTATCAACAGCATAGAACTTATCAGGAGTTAGTTTAAACAGTGATTTTGGCTTGTAGTCGCCATCCTTCTCTTCGAATTTTAAAAGATCACCTCCTGTTTCTTTTGGTGTAAGACCAATATAGTCTTTTGTAACTTCGGGAGGAGGAACACCTGTTGCCGATAAAAGAAGGCTATACTGCTTTCCCTCTTTTACATACGGAATGGAGATAGATGCCGGTTCTAAAAAGAGAAATTTCTTTTCAGCCTTATCTTCACGATGTTTTGAATCCCAGACAATCTGATTTTTAGGGCCCGTGCGGTCGTAGAGAAAAAAGACTTCTGCAGGTGTTTCAGTGACAAGCCGTATATACTTTTTAAAAATTAAACTAAAAAGTGTAATATTGTCAAGTTTGGAAAAAAAAATATAGATAAAATTCTTTTTCTTAATTTTATCATTTGCAATTGTTTTTACAAATCGTAGAAAATTGTCCCAGGAATAAATATAAAAAATTTTCACCGGTTCTTTTGTCTTAATTTCATAATGAAAAAGTTTCGTACGAGATTCTTCATAATTTGAAGGTGGTGTGCCCCAGATTCCCTTTCTCTTTTCCCTGTATGCATTCAGCAAATCTACAGTTAAGAGTGTAGGCTGCTCAGCAACAATTTGTACCTGTTTGAGAGGTTTTAGCGTAAAAGTTGGTATATTCGCACCACCCACCTGTCCACCACCACGTACAGGTGTAATAGGTGCTGGCGTAGCCGGTTGAGCCAAGAGACTCACAGTTTCAGGCCCACCGCCCATACCGCCACCATGCATGGCCTGTATAGGTGCTGGTGTAGCCGGTTGAGGTAATAGACTGACAGTTGGATCTCCCATCCCTCTCCTACTTCACTAGAAATTCACCGGCTTAAGAAATATCAGCGCGTAGCCAAGTAGCACATGGAGATCCTACAGCCCCTTCCGTCCCCGCCTGTCTTTCGTCCTGATTCGGGGGAATCTGGTACTCGTAAGAAGAAGATTCACTGCAAGCAGGAACTTATTGTCAATAGTCTACAAAAGTTCTATACCGGTCGCACGGATATGAAGGAGGTTCTGCCAATGTTAAAGGGCACCTCGGATCTCTCTCTGCGTCTTGTAGACTGGTTTGTGACCAACTATTCCAAGCGTCACAATACGGTCTATATTTTGGAGGGTCAGGAGTTCCTCGTCTATACCAACTACAAGTCGCAGCTCAAGGCATACTCCAAGAAACTCTTCGACCCCTTCTGTCGTCGGGAACGAATCCTGTTTCAGATTCCTGGTGAGGAGCCGTTCTTAACAACGGTCGGTAAACTCAACTTCTTTCGCTGGGCGATTGAGAAGAATGTTTTGACGTATTTGAGTCTCCATGCTCCGACCATTGAGGCCGATATGAATAAGGCCATGAAGGAACAGAATAAGGTGCGCAATTCAACGGCCAATTCTACAGAGTCTACCACCAGCACAGGCACAATGACAACAACTGTATCAACCACATCAACCAGTTCATCTGCACGGTCGACGCGACGCAGGCAAACGGAGAAGGAGCCGCCGGCTGCCAAGCAGATGCAGAAGCATCTTATGGCGATTGAGTTGAGATTTGATTAGCCATTATACTTTCGATATGTCTTGTCCATCGTATTCAGACGAGGTCGGAGATCTTCATAGGAGTTAAGAGTATCAAGTGAATTTTTGGCAACATAGTCTGGTTCAACATATCGCGTTGTGTAGGTGCGATTCAGAAGTCGCTTTGATTCCAGAAGTCCTCTATCAACTTTATCTTCATAGACCGTTGCACGAAGTTCACGCGCTACATTAAATGGGTCAGTTACAACATCAAACCGATCAAAATAAGGATTTTGGCCGAGTTGATCAGAGCCCCCGCTACTACCCCCATTGCCTGCAACATATTGCTGATTCTGTAGATAGTTTCTATCGGTTGTCCTCGTATTGATAGGATTCATATCCATAAATGTATAACCGCCCCGCCTATGAACAGCAAATTCTCCCTCTGTTGCTTTTTCTTTCCAGAACGCTGCCATTTTTGAATCTTGGTCAACACCACCTATACCGAGTGAATAGCGATACGCCATCGCACTTTGCGCCGCCGCATTCTTTCCATTCGCAGCGCCCAAATTCTCGGCAAGAGATTTGTTAAGCCATTTATTTTGCTCTTTAATTTCAGCATTGCTTATATCAGGACGGTCATTTTGAAGTTGAGGTCCATCTGTTTGCCACTGCTCTACGTGAAGACTGTTAATCTGGTCAAGAGCACTGACTTCACGCCGACTTCGGACACTCATTTGTGGAAGAGGGATTGCTACCATGCGTTTTTGTGCGGGAGTGAGTTCAATTGTCTCCATCTTAAGAACCCTTTACTACTACAAGTAGATGTTTGTTGTCCCCTTTTATACGAAATCACAACTACCGAGTCTAATTAAATGGTCTCTTGTCCCGATAACACTTTTCTTAGATAATCGAGGAAAACAGATTTGCGAAACGGATGAACCTGACCTGTGGCTGGCCGAAAACGGTTTTGCCGTCAAATCAAAATGGCGCGAAGGAAAAATTCTCTATGCAGAAATAGATGTTATTTCAACGGATTTAAAAAACTTCTATAGTTTCGAGGAGGTTACGCGTACTCAGCAGAAGGGCACTGAGGAGTGCTGGCGCACTTTTTTCTTGTTAAAGGCCGGTCAAGGTGAAACTCCCTCAAGTACAAATCAATGGAATGATTGCATTGATGAACTCTTTGTAGAACCGCTGACTACCATTCAAAAACGGTGTGTGCCTTAAGGCGAGACACATAATACTATTAGAATGAATTCGAACCGCTCAAAAACTCAGAAGCGATCGGGTGCAACAGATTTGAGCGGTTCGACTTTTGCCGCAAATCTACATGCGAGCACGAATACATTTGTGAATTTCTTGAACCAGGAGGCGGATGACGCCTATAAACGCCCGTGGCATCGTCTTGAGCGTGGACTTCGTCTCAATCGTCTACGAAAGTTCGTCGACGAGGAGGCGGTGCGTTTAACCTTGACTGCCGTTGAAAAGAGTGCTCTGGATGCGCAGATTATGAAGGCGAATGAAAAGAAACTGCTTAATAGCAAGAATGCTGTTATTTATGACCAGGATGAGCAGAAGATCAAAGAGATTAAGGGGCTTGTGATGCACCGTGGAGCCGATGGAAAAGTTATGTTTCAGGTTCTTGAAAAGAGAAATGCAGTTACGTTTCGTAGGAAGGCTAGTACACCTGCTACAGAGACTAAGGAGGAAGCGACGGTCTAAGAATCAACCGACTATAAATTTTAACGAGAACCACGCTCAAACAATGCAACAATATACGACCATGTTTGAATGTACAGGACAGTTTCTGAATGCAATCGAAGAGGTTCAACCTCCTCCATTGCATCCCACGCTTGGAGATACATGGTGGACAACCATGGAGCGGGAACTTGCAACACTGATGAAGGAGAGTGATGTGAGTGCTACATTTACTGAGCAGACCTACGAGGTTTTCGATTGTTTTAAAATTGGATATAAGTGCCTTTCAAATGCTCTCGTAAAGGTTGAATTTGATAGACAGGCACGGATTCAGGACCTACAAGCAAAGCCTCAGAGTGTACAGCGCTCGGATGAGTGGTATCGTGAAACAGCAGAACTGCTCACCGCAAGTGAACTCTATAGTCTATTCGGATCTCCCAGGGCTCGTGGCCAACTTGTAATGAGTAAAGTGCCGCGGGAAGCAGTTACACCAGGATCCGCGCCAAAGAAGTCCTGTATGACGGCGGAAATGACGCCGTTTGATTGGGGTACGCGATTTGAACCGGTGGCAAAGCAGATTCTTGAAGAAAAGTGGGGCGCCACTATTGTCGACCTTGGTCGTCTGAGGCATCCAACAATTGCCTCACTGGCTGCATCACCTGATGGTCTTATTACTGCAACGGATCCGAAGCATCAGGCACTGCTTGGAAATCTAGTAGAGATTAAGTGTCCCTCTTCGCGAATTGTGGGTGGTGGAGTACCGCCGAATTATTGGTATCAAATGCAACTCCAGATGGAGGTTGCTGAAGTGCCTGTCTGCCAATATTGTGAATTCACTTTCAAGTCTGCGACGGCAAAGGCTGCCATGGAGGAGGCACCACTTGGCGCAACAGAGGGTCTGATTTATCTTCTACAGAATCATGATACCCTTGAGACAAAGTATGCATATGGACCGATTGGAGATATGAAATGGAATCCACAGCCTGAGGCTCCATGGCATGTCCTCGAGCGTATTCCGTGGTTTCTAGAGAAGTCGTGTATTCATCCTGTATATCGTGATACAGCATGGTTCCAATCGATTATTCCTCTACTTGATGATTTCTGGCAGGATGTTGCGAAGGCGCGGCAGGGCGAATTTCTCCTTCCTGAATCTTCTGTGAAGCGTAAGTCGGCTGTGTGTGCTATTACTGATTAGAGCATACTCGGCTTATAAAAATTATTTACGAGTTCATGCACCGGCGCCGAGCATGAATCGGGATTTTTGCGGCGATAATTGTTCGTCAACTGACTGTAATTTCCAGTGAGTTGTATCCGATTCGCAAAATCACTCTCATAGCAGGCCTGTGCATTGAATGCGGTATTAGGCTGGTCATCCACGGCCGCATCCTCCAGAACACCTTGGAGTAGATGATACGGAACACGCGGATTCAGCATTGAATCGGCAGGCCCAGTCACATACTTAATCGGCTTATCCCCTACAGGGGCAGGGGTCATATTCTGAAATCCACTCAATTCACGTTGTCTCACTTGTCTAGGTAAGTTGTACGTAATAATAAACAAAAAAAGACCAAGTATAATCGTTGAAAGAATCATTATATCTCTTTTCATTCCTCTCTCTACTAAGGCGTAGCATACTTGAGAGTATAGGCGCGTGCCTTTTCATCAAATTCCTGCCGATTGGACTTATAAATATGAGCAATTTCCGGTACGAGAGGATCATTTGGATTTGCATCCGTAAGCAGACTCAGAATACTTAGCAGGACCTTACTCACCGTAAGAGCAGGCGACCACTGATTCTTCAGAATATCAAGACAGATACCACCTGCAGAATTGATATTGGGATGATAAATCTTCGTAAGAAAGGTTACGACCGGAGGCTTGAAGGGATAGTCTACAGGGAATTGGATCTGCATCTTGAAATAACCTCCGGCATATGGACTATCAGCAGGACCAAAGATAGCACCGCTCCACTTGAAGAGGTCGTCTCCAGTAGGTCCTGCGCTACAATTTGCGGGAGGGTCTTTAGTGAGATCATCAATTTCTTTCTTAATGCGACGGAGGGCCATGATTGAATTTAGGTTCAATTACAAATCAAAGGCGTATCAAATTTTTCGGTGCCTTAGTAGAAACCATGAACTTCCTTAACCTCCTCGCCGAATTCCTCGGAACCTTCCTTCTTCTTATCAGTATCTTGGCTACGGGCAATGCGCTAGTGATTGGTCTGACGCTCGCCCTCATCATCTTCTGTATCGGCTCCCTCAGCGGTGGCCACGTAAACCCTGCGGTCTCCCTCGCCATGTTCGTAAATGGCGCACTCTCTGCGACTGAACTGGCTGGCTATGTCGTCTCTCAGGCTCTCGGTGGCGTTGCGGCGGTCTATGTCTTCCGCGCCCTCGCGTAAGCATGCGTAAACATAGTAATAATTTCAATTAAAAATACTTTTTGAAAAAGAGATTCTTATTCAAAAAGTTTATTGTATCCATACTAACGGCAACGAGCAATCGCATAGACCGCCGCCGCAGTTAAAAGTCCTGCCATAACCAATCCCTCCGTATCAAGTCCACTTGAAAAGCCTTCTCTTATTGCTGGTTTCTTACAATCTCCTCCAGGATGATTTTTCACGGACGATCCATCAGGGCAGAAAATCTTTGCAGCAGCATTAAATTGAGATTGACTCAAAAAAATCGGGCTGCCTCTTGAATTCACATCCTGAACCCACTGGGTCTGCATAGGTTGGCCACTGCTGCGATCGATCGCTCCAACAATCCAAGGAGTTCCATCTGAGGCCGCCGTTTTTCCCTGTGTATCTCCTACAGGCAAAGTCACCTTTCGACATTTCGGATATCCAGATCCAAGAATTGCATTCATCACCGGCACTGGATTCAGGGCATCCTTCGCATCCTCCATCATGCCTGGAGCAAGTCCACGAAGTCCTGGAAGTCCAGCAGAGGCTAAACCGGCCTTCACCTTGGGTCCAAGAGCATCGCCTGTTGGAACTCCATTTACATAATACCACATATCGGCACCATTCTCGCATTGAAGCCCCGTCTTAATAAAATAATTTACGCCGAGAGGTCTCAAGGCACCCATTCCACTTGTTAGACTACTACTGCTCTGGCCAAACCCAATCATATCTGTATAAAAGGCCGCTCCCTTGACCGCGCCGATTACATCATCCATATTATTGCCCCGCCGAACACCCACGGCTCCAGGAAGAGGCAATTCATCAGCAAAATCATAGGCAGGCCCGGTAAACCCGGGCGTATTTGTATTGATTTGTCCTGTGGGGAGAATTGACATATCCCTCCTCTGCTATTCTACGAGTAAAAGAATGCCAATGCCAAAGAGACAAGATGAGATTCCCACAAGTTTCAAATAGGTGAGTTTTTCATCAAAAAAGAAATATCCGATTGAAAACATTAAAAATGTACTGAAAACATTCCAGATAAAATTTACCATACCGACTCCTTGCCACTCTAGCGCCTTTGAAAGAAGAGGCACAACAGCACAGGCAAAAATAGCCGCTGCATAAAGTACATTCCACTTTCCTCCAATCCGCAGAAGAGTCAGCGCGCCTGCTTCAACTACACTTGAAAGCAAAATCCAAGGCATCGCACTTAAAAGGGCCGTGTCCAGTGGTGTCATTAAATTTGATTGCGTTTTTCTTTCTGAAATTTAATCTTAAGAACACTCCAAATGGATTCACTCTTTCCAGGTCGAGTTCACCACAAGCCAGTTCCAGAATTTGCCTGGAAATGGGAGGATAGAGGGCAGGATGGGGGTGAAACGGATGATGAATTTAGCAAATCTATAAAATCAGTTTGCCCATGTGCAACATCTGAGGACACAATTATCCATGAAGATCTAAATGTATGTACCCTTTGTGGTGATGTTAAAAACAGAAGTATTGAGTCAGGCGCTGAGTATCGCTTCTTCGGGCATGATGACCGAAGCAGCAACGATCCATGTCGTGTAGGAGCACCAACCGATTTCCGTTTTCCATCTTCATCACTCGGAACAATTATTCTTACAAAAAGTTCAGGCGGTCCAAGCACGGCTCGCGCAGCCATGGCTCGTATCCGTCGCTATCACACCTGGAATATGCTTCCCTACAGAGAACGTGCTCTTCTCCAGGTCTATGAAATGCTTGCGCTTGCCGCAACCAATCATGGCCTTGACCAGAGTGTCATTGATAATGCGAAGGACCTCTATGTCCAACTCGTTGAACACTGTGACAAGCGTGGTCTTTCACGCACAAGTGTGATTGCCAGTTGCATGTATGCATCACTAAAGAAGGTTGGACAACCCCGAAAGCCCAAGGAGGTTGCGGATATGTTTCATCTGACTACAGGCCAATTTACCAAGTCATTCAAGTATTTCCAGGAGGTGCTGGCCATTGCTCAGCAGCGTGGACTCATTCAGGAGACATCTACGCCATCTAATTTGGAAAGCACCCGGGCTCGGGACTATATTCACTACCCGCTCAGTCAACTTGCAATTCCTCGTAATAAGTTCGAGGAGGTCTCAGCGATTGCAACGACTCTCTGCGACTACATCGAAGATAATGAACTCAGCCCTGAAAATATGCCGCCGTCACTTGGTGCTGGTGTCATTGGCTTTCTCCTTCAGCGCCGCGGCCTCACTGAGGTGAGTTATGAACGCATTGCAGGAGTCTGTGGAGTGAGTGAAGGTACACTACAGAAGTGTCTACGCCGCCTTGAAACCCATAAGAAGCGTCTTGAAACTTTAATTCCAAAGTCAGTCTAGAATGGGAGCGGGTCAATCAATCCCAACGGGAATGCCTTCAAGGGAGGCACTAAAAAGTAAAACAGCACCAACACAGGCCGTTATTAATAGTCTTTTTATCTGGATGTTGAACAACACGGATATTCAGGACCTTCTAAAACTTGCCGACCAGCGCAGATGCAAAGACTATATTTTCTTCACAAAACGCGCCCTTGAAAAGTTTTTTTTTGAACTGCAACTTGAACCGAAACTGGGAAATCAAGATGTTCTCTATTTTGATTCAGTGAAACGGCTCACTTTCTCAGACGAAGAGTCTCTCAAAGGCCGTGGTGATCTGAAGCAGTATCGCGACAGCCTCTGTCTTCAAATCGCCTTTTTCTATGTTCGCATCATCCAGATTTTTGGTGCCCTTGCACTTACTGTCATTGATTCTCTTCCCGATGCTGAGCAGCAGACTGCAGATTTTCGCGCGGCCATTCAAGCAAACCCCATGGGCCGTCGTGCTCCGCCACCTGGATTTATTGGTGGCCAACAAGGTGGCGTGGCTACAGAAGAGGATCGTTCAGAACTTGGTGAATTTTACACGGTTGCAAAGAACTATTTTACGGCCATTCCCGCCACCAATCTATATGTAATCTCTTCGAGAAGTTCTGCAGCAATCCCTCGCGACCCATCCACTACGGTTGGTACGCTGCTCTTTGACCCTAATAAGAATAAAAATGTACTCTACCGTCCCCGCGCTGATATTTTAGTGGAGGCGAGTGTTTCCATTGAGAATCTTCGCACAGGAGAATCATATACACTTCAGATTGATGATATAACTGTCAATGGAACTCGTAAAGATACGACCTACAATCTCGGCTTCAAAATAACACGAGGAGGAGACTATCTGTATAATACTACAAACTTCGCAACTACAATTGCCACAGTAATGGGGAATGCGGCGCGCGGTCGTGTAAGTGAGGCACAGCCAGATCAACAGCGTCGGCGCACAGAAGGCTCTTCAGATGATGCGGGTGTTGTACAGGGACTCTCATACACGGGTATCTTCAAGTATCTCAAAGAGAAGCCGAAGGCGTACTGTGTAGCCCGCGCCATTCAACTCCTGAGTCCTACTCTAATTGATTCAATGCGCAAAGATACACCCCTAAAAAGCAGCGTTTGCTTCTATTCACCGATGCCTGGAATTCCTGATACGGTGCCCAACTATGGACAAGTGATTACCAAACACTCTCCAGGACTCCGTGCCCTCAATCAACTCTTCTTCGACATGGTCCAGGGAAATCTGCCCAAGATTAGCGAGGAGGTGAAGCCGAAATACAAGAAATTTACTGAACTTATGCAGGTGATTTTTGCCCCGCCGCCGCCATCTCGTGATGCACCAGATCAATTGGATAAGGTAATTAGCAAACCGTTCTACCAATGCGAAACCCCTGAAGTAAAAGATAAAGAGATATTTATTAAAAATGCAGAGGCGATTCGTAAGGTGCGACAAAGTATTGCAGCCCTCTTATCCTATCAAATCAACCACACTGCTGCAGTGATGCAATTTCTTCCAAAACTCTTTGTTCTCGATAAAGCGGGACAAATCAAGGGAATTCAGCCGAGTGTCATGAAGGGTGGAATTCCGCGTGTGAATCAATTAGCCGATGAGGCGCGCAACATGCTTTCAGAGTATTACAAATTCTGTGAGGGCACCTATCGTCTTGGAGCCCTTGAAATTCTCAAGGCGCCTGGGAATGTGGCTATGGCACGCCCTAGAAGTTCTTAGAACCATGGCCGCACAGTAGAAAATTGCCGAAGATTCAGATTATAGATATTAAATGAGCATAATAGGATGATAGTTTATATCACTGGTGCTTCCGGTTCAGGAAAAACAACACTTTTAAAGAGTTTATCAGTTAAAGGGTATGATTTAGATGATATTTACGAAAATAATTGGAAAAAACATAAAACGATTGACACCGTTCAAAAGGGTGTAATAAAAGATATTAATATACTATTATCTAAAAATAAAAATATTGTATTTGTTGGACTTCAGGGAAAGGATAATTTACCATTCACACCTGATGTAGTATATATACTTATAAGAAAAGACTATGAACAATATTATAGGAGTAAATTGGTAAGAGATTTGAATCTCTTATGTAAATATAAAACTGATTTTGAAGAGGTATTAAAAAAAGAGCCTTTTGATGAATTTAGAAACCATTTTTGGTCAAATGATATAGTTAATATGAAATCATTTGATGAATTCAAAAAATATGTAGAAAAAATGAATAATAGCATTAAAAAGGATTTTCCTACTGCAGAAATTCTAACGGCATCTGAAATAATAAAAAAAATTAGTAAAAATGCACAAGTCTAAAACCAAAACCATGGCCGCACAGTAAAAAATTGCCGAGGATTCAGATTATAGATATAATAATAATACGGTGCATCTGCCTGCCAACCCTTTTTTATATCATGTGGAAATGTGCTGTCCATAAGTAGTATCTTATAGCCAGTACAATCAAGAATTGTTTCAAGAGCAAAGATATTGTCACTCAATGAAGCATCCCCAACTGACCAATAGGAGAGAACTTCACCCATACGCCGATCTGTCCCCTTTTCTATAGAAAATGTATCTGTAATCGCCAGAAAAAAGGTATATTTATCTGTAGTATATCTGAAAAGTTTTGTATCTCCTGATTGTTCATTCATATATGTCGCAATCAAAACTGATTGAACCTGCTCCTGATGCACTGTCTTCTGTAGCCAGTTATCTTCGACTTTTACTTCCTTAACGGATTGATTTTCCCATCCTTTGAGACTATACCGTACAATATACTTTCCGCACCATAAAGGAGGTAGTGCTCTTAAAGGTGTAACCTCTTTTTGAAAGAAATGTATAAGCCGTCCTTGTAGACTTGTAACATAGCGAATATAACGTAACATTGTCGAGCCGAGGCCTGATTTCTGTAGGGAAGGAATTACACAGAAGAAATCAATAAATCCTGTGTTTTTACTTGAAGAGGAGCGCATTTTTTTGCCATTCCGCTGAAATAAACGGCACTCTCCAAGTGGACGACTAATACAACACCCCATAATCTCACCTTTATCACCCATTGAAAAGACAACAATCCATCCTGCGGATAATCCACGACGAATGCGTTCGCCCGTTATTACACAGGCACTACGTTCTGTAATTTTAAAATGCTCTCGCAAAAATGCAGCAATTTTTTCAGATTCACGTTCATTTGCTTGGCGTAAGGTATGCGCATAGCTTCCAGTTGGACACGGTACTTGTCCTCGGACTAAAGGAAATGCATGTGTAGTACCTTTACAAAGAATCATAGACCAGAAAAAATCTGACCATGTTGGCCCTGGACTCTCTCCCCAAAACGACATCCTATTGAAAGAATATAGATATACTCTAAGTAGAATGCAAAACGACGCTTCAGGAAATGATGTGCTGACAAGTTGGCCCGGTGGTGTTGGTACTCTGGCAAAGATTCCGACAGGGCCTGTTTCTGTTGGCGGCCGCAGAAAAACTCGCCGTAACCGCAAGAATCGCAAGCAGACGCGTAAGAATCGTAATCGCAAGAGTCGCTGGCAAAGAAAAATGTATTAATAATTTGAAATGAACTTTATAGTGTAATTTTATATTTAAAATTATACTATAGATGTCGCTAGATATTAGCGTTGGTGGTATTAAAAAATTAATATCACTTGTTGAAGGCGGAGCAGAACCAGAATCTTATCAGCGTCTTAGAAATCTTAAAGAAGAGCTTCCAAAACTCATGCTAGCAAATGAAAATGGATCTATTCCAGCGTCAAATCTTTTGTTCCAAATTAAGGCGGGTATTGAGGGAGTACCAAACCTACCCTGGCACATTAATATAGTAATTAATGAAATTGAGAATGAATTAAAAAAAGAAAATCCCAATACAAAAAATAGGCTTAGAGGTTTAATACAAGGATTAACTGATTTTACTGATGAATTAAATCAAGCTGGACAAGGACGCACGCGCCGTAATCGTAAGCAGACTCGCAAGAATCGCAAAAACCGCAATCGCAAGAGCCGCCGCGTAAATCGCTACCATAAGTAGATGGGTTTCTTTGATTGGCTAACGGGCAAGAAGAATGCACCTGCTGCGAATATGTTGGTTGCTGCGTCTCCTGCGCAGTCTGGTGGCCGCAAGCGTACACACAAGGTCCAAAAGGGCCGTAAGGGCCGTAAGACAACGCGTAGAGTTCAACGCGGTGGATGCACATCTGCTTGCTGGGAGCCGCGTCTACGGAGATGTATATGCTAAATTTTGAAATTTGACCCCCCCCTCATTTACGATAGTATACTACAATAAATGAGTGATTCTAAACCTACCCGATGCGCATTCCCTGCTTGTAAGAAGAGGGTTGGTCTTCTAGGATTTACTTGCAAGTGTGAAAAGACATACTGCTCCGGTCATCGTCAGGCGGAAATGCATCTCTGTACATTTGATTATCTTGCGGAATCAAAGAGCAAACTACTGAAGTATATGAGTACAGCAATTACTGCAGCAAAGGTTGAGGCACTATGATACTTCTTCCCGCAAATACAGCACAAGTAGACTCGGTGACCATTTACCCATCATTTTGGTTCTCTTAGCATCAAACCATGCTAGAGCATCTTTTTCACGGACATCCTTGCGTAGACGCGCAAACGCCTTTGGATGCTCATTGAGCCACTCAAACTCGGCCAGAGCATTATCAATTTCACCTGGCGTCACAGTTCCTCTGAAACAGTGATATTGAAAATAAGTATTCGGTGGATAGTCCTTCTCCTGAGCCTGTAAAACAAGTCCAGTATATTGTAAATTATCTATCTTCTTAATTTTTGCCTCCTCTTCAACTTCCCGTGCAACATTCTCTGCAAGAATATCTAAAATACTCCAGGTTGGATGAGCAAGTCCATCCTTCCCCTCCATTTGCCCCTTCGGAGGTTCCCAGACGGCTCCATTCGGCTGCGCCTGATAGCGTTTTACAACGAGAAACCGCTTCGGATCAGGATTTCCCTCTTCATGTAAAAAGGTACAGGCGCGGAGAAACACCTTCCAACCCTCCGTGGGATGCTCAACGTAGAAATAACGTTTATGAGGAGCGAAAGGAAGACGCTCAGCACCGCGTCGGAGACCTGGTTGATGGACATCGAATATTTGACTCATGCCCTTCTATTCATTACGGATGCTTAAAAATGAGCAGGTATGCGTATTCAAATCCTATTGTTGTCAGGTCAATATAGGACTTGTATTCCCAGCCAACAATCTTAGCAGTCTTTACAATCTCTTCAATGGCCGGCATTACGAACACATGTTTTTGCCGACGCACAGAGCCATCCTTGAAACGGAAGGTCTCGCGGAACTCGGCTACAGGGTCAATCAGATCAAACTTGCCCTCATATTCGAATTTATCAAAGGTAACTTTACTCTGTGTCACTCTCTCTTTTGAATACTTCTGGAGACTGAATCCCATCCATGGTGCAGACGAGTCCAACATTGGGTCAAACTTGTATTTGTTCACCACCTCTACAGCAATTGTTCCTCCAGGAGATACCCAGACAAAGAGATTACGGAACAGTGTCTCAATATCATGGATATAGTACGTAACAAAGTAAAAGACAATTGCATTTGTCACTTCGCCAGGAGCCAGAGCACTCGGATTTAATAGATCGGATTGACGATATTCAATTATATCTTTTTGAGTTTGTGTCAGTGTTGATTCTTCAAGTGTAACTGTCTTTGCGCGGTGAAGCATAGCGGGACTCATATCGACCGCAATTACCTTTGCGGCATTCATTTTGGCGATCGCTGCAGTTACAATTCCTGTTCCACAACCGGCGTCTAAGATTCGCATATCGGTAATTTTCTTGCCACCAGCACTGAAAGCATGAAGTGCAAGTCCAAGTTCAGCCTGAAGACGATTTGAGCCTTGGGCGAGTTGGTCGTAGACTTTACTGTAGAAATCATCAAAGAGTTCAGGCGGTTCAAGCCACTTCACTTCAGAATTAGTGGCCATTGTGGCTTTCGCATCTTCAAAGCCCTCGACTCTACTCCCCTCCCAAGGCATAACCTTATTTCGGCTTATCCAAACGTGAACTAAATAATGAAGTAAGAGTAATCCAAAAACAATTAAAAAGAGAATTGTTGTTGGCTCCATATGTAGCACTACCTACTTCTTTAATGTCTTTTTGTTCGTACCGCGCGACCGCTTACGACATGTAATGGCCCTCTTTGATTTTGCACATCCACTCCGATGATTTGCAAGTGTGCGACATAAGTCGGCAAATCGTGTACGATTCTGTAATTCAAGTTCAGACTCCATTGTACAGCGTAGACGCCAGAGTGCCTTTAAAAGTGCCCAGCGATTTCCAGTGTGCTTGAACAGGCCTACTTTACGAGCCTCCTTCTCCCAAATAGCCCGCCATTCAGGATACGGCAAACTTCTTCCAATCGCTGCCCAAAAACGGCGATAATAGGGAACTCGCTCCTCGGGCTGTAAAAGATTCCATTCATTCAGATCTTCATCTGTCATACCGGGACTTCGTGGAGGTGCATCAGGTAATGGTGTTGTTTTGCGTGATTCTTTACAGAGTGGATGATTTTCGGCAATACTGAATAAAAAGGTCCATCCTGGAAAATGTGTTTGTGTACACCCGCTTGCAAGTGAATCTGTGTAATAGGTCTTCACTGATTCAAATGTCGGATCAGGTGCAACATCTTGACCCTGTTTACGAAGTTTATCATTTACGGCATTATGGATTCTCCAGAGCCAGCGTGATAAGGCGTCACGACTCGTCAAATCAATTGGATCACTCTTCAGATAGGTTGTTAAACTAGCTCGACAGAATTTACAGGGCAATACAAAGGGTAACGTTTCAAAAAGTTCTTTAACCGTCTGTTTTTGCTGAGGTTCATATGCAAATGTAATTTGATGAAGAAATTCCCATCCTGATGGACCCCAGAAACGTGTATCCATCCCCTACTTTTATATTATAAAAGATAAGTAGAATGCTTGGACTATTTTTAATCATAGTGCATTTAATCTGTATTCATGGAACCATCCTGATGCTGACATTCAGCACAAGCCTTATCGTAGTTGGTCTAATGACCTTTTTTACATTTGTTGTCTTTATTCAATGCCTGATTTTCAACGGATGTGTCTTAACTCACCATGAAAGTGTAGTTCCTGGAATTAATCAAAAAATGACCCAATTTGTCAAGAGTCGCCTGGGAGTAAAAGGAGACATTCCAAACGGAGCCTTAGAGAAAGTATTTGTAGGGGTTACGCTCTTTTTCTTCCTAGTGAAGTTAACGGCACTCTCCTTTGGCTGGGTTCCCGTTCAAAAGAGAATTGACGGGCTTTTTCCCAACGTTTAGTGGCTCCTACAGAGTAGAATGGAGAGAGACTTCCTCCAATCCTACGGCCTATTTCTAGCCGTTACAATAATCCTTTTTACATATCTGGGTGTACCTGAATACAGTTGGCCCATCGCCTTTTTGCAAACACTATTTTTGTTATTTTGGTCGTATGCTGGACATGTGTGGTGTCATATGCCCGATATGTTTGTATATGCAATCAATCCCCATGTACAAGTTCATCATAATCATGCAATTGACTTGCCCCGCTGGTTAGGGCTAGTTCTCGAGGCATTCGTAAATTTCTTCGGATTTGCTGTTTTACTCATCGCCGAAAGGCTTCTAGGAGTGAAGATTCTCAGTACATGGATTGTCTTGGCCGCTGCCTTTTTATATATCTGTATCCATATTCTTGATTATAGTATCTGGCCAAATCCTGAACATCAGTCACATCACGCCAAGGCAAATTGCAATTATAGTCCCCAATTCATGGATGTCATCTTCAATACACGATGTGATCCGACACGACCGTATGATGATTTTACACTGAAGATTCCACATGTCATCATCAGTTTTGCTCTCGCATTCGCACTTCGTGAAAATGAGACAACAAGTACATGGATAAATGGTCTGTTTAAACAATAAATTTAATTTTATACCTTTTGTCTTCTGGTAGTGATGTACGATATTTTAAAAAATTAAAGTATTTTAATGCTAGATTAAATTGTACTGGTTTTATTTTTTTAATTACATTTAATCTAACATAGAGTATCATTCCTACTTGCCATATGCGTTTATGCGAATATTTTTTTGATTTATAGAGTCTTTCTAAGGTACGAATTGTATTTTTAACATCTGTAATTGTTGTATACTTTATGGGTATTGTATTTTTAGGATTTTTATCAATGTAAACATTAAAACTTTTACTAGGATTGTTTGGATTAAATAAGAAATTCTTATATGTCTTATTTCTTCCATTTTTCTTTATTCTACGCGTTTTCATTCTATATGTAATTTATAGTTTACGACAATCCAAAGCCACTGATTCCGAGAGGAGCCAGATAGGGGCGCACAGAGGATCCATGACTCTCTTCCGCCCTACACTTGACTGTTGTTGGCGGGCAGACAGGGCGAGGGCACGGTGCAGGCGGAGGGCACTTGGTCGGTGCAGGGCACTGGACATCGGGGCAACGAGGACGCGGGCACGGCGGGCACTCACCGCACTGCTTCGAGCAGGCACTGCTATCAATGATGACCGGCTGCGGCTTGGGGATACTGCTCTTGAGCACATACTTACTTAAATCAGGGACTGGAGGACACTCTGACTTAAGCATATAGTTGGTCATATCGGGGCACTGCTGACATGGCGGTATCGTCGACTTGAGAACATACTTGCTCATGTCGGGCTGCATGCACGGAGGGCACTGCGCTCCTGGCCTGCAACCGCAGGGATTGCGATTACAGCGATTGCAATTGTTCGTAAACCCTTCGCGATACGCCCTTTTGAAACCAGCACCCATGAAGACACCCAGCAGGAGGGTGACTAATAAGATGAGTCCTGCGCTTTGTGTCGTATTCATTCCTTTCCTACCTAAGAAGGGTTTTTATTGCTTCCAGCCAGGCCAGTCAACGGGAGGACATCCACATGTTTCGGGAAGTCCTTCATCGAGTGTTGTCTTCAGACGATTACAGACCATTTTTGCATATCCGCGCCATGAAAAATCTTGACCGATCTTGGAGACATTGGTGAGACAACCAAAATCAGCGGGATCAAGACCACGGAGACGCACAGATTCACAGATTTGTGAGGAGCGATCCTTCCAATTAAACTGCTGTGTTGGCGGTTCAGGTAGAGTTGGACGAACGCCGGAAGTATCACCTTGCGCAAAGCGCTGGTTGCTATCTCCTTTTTGTATTTGTGCTATGGCTTGGTCAAAGGCTCCGCGTGTCGAGGGAGGCATCTGGAGTTGAGGAGAACCGAGTTGGAACTGCTGGCCTTGGGGCCCTTGGGCCCCAGGAACATTTGTCGTAGCATTCAAACTTGAACCGCCTGGAGCAGAGTATTTCATATTGATATCCCACGATAGACCCTTTCCATAGTTTTGTAGTAAAACATTTGCAAGGGCTGCTCCTGAAATATCTCCACCAACATATGCGGGAAAGAGATTTGAGACTGAACTCGGAGCCTGGATTGAATTCAAGAACTTAGTTACAGGACTGGAGGGATTTGAAATCTGAGGGAGGAATTTTCTAAGATTCTCCTTTGTAATCGGAACATCTGCCGGTTGAAGAGTATTATTTTGAAGTTGCGTAATATAATTTCCAATCTGCTGTTGAATCTTTACTAAGATATTTACACGAGCCTGAAAACTCGGATCCGTTGTTCCACTCGCCTGAAGACGAGCAATCTCTACGCTGATTTTTGTATTGGTATCCTTAAGATCATCAAGCGTGGCCTTGGGTGATACTGTTGCATCTTCAAATCCTTCAATGGCTCCAGTGTTCATGTAGCGTGCCTTCTTTTGTAGATACGTGAGATTCACACGAATTTCATAGACATCTTCTACAGTCAATGTCGTATCAATGCCAGGGTTGCGATTGAGAAATGCGACCTCATCTTCAAGACGCTGAAGGTCACCACGGAATGTATTCAGAGGCAGACTTATAGAAGGATCTGAAGTATCTTCAAGATTCTCAAGTTCGAACGCCTTGAATCCGTGCATATCCTGGAGGAGCGCATAGAGGATTACATATTTTGACTTATCAAGAGCAGGGTCCTGGAAGGGCCGTGATGTAACATCAGACGTCTGTCCAATAGGCGCTGATAAAATCTGCGTTGAAGGCTCAGTATAGGGCTTCGCCTTTGCTCCAGCATTAATCGGCTGTGCTGGAGGACCGGGTGTAGGGATTACAAGGGGTTGAAAACCCTCCTTTGTTGGCATTGTCTGGGAGGCAACCACAACAAATATAGCAAGTACTAAAACGAGTCCAAAAAAGAGAAGACCGTTTCCCATCTACCACATTTAAGTATTATTTTATAGACTACATGCGTAGCAAGGAATTGAGTCCTTGCGGATATATTCCTGGTTGTATTGGATGTTATTCTGAGCAGTGCTGAAGTCAGTACCCTGCTGTAGAGAGGGTGAGCAACTTGCATCATCCTCTAGATTCATAGGGACAGGGACAGGGACAGTTACAGGTGCTACAGTCGCCTTGGCCTCAATTGCCTTATTGATGTCATCTAGGAGCATCGGGCGGAACTGATTGTAGAAATCCTGGCCGGCAGTGGTTGAAGGAGCAGGATTATTTGAAGGTGGTGTGGCTGCAGGAGGAGGAGCACTTGTTCCTGTTGCTGTGCTGCCAAAGAGTGTAATCAAATCGGCAAGGCTCAAATTAATGGTTCCAGTACCACGTGTGGTGACTGCATTTCCAGAAGCATCCACGGCATTTCCAGAAGCATCTCGTGTCGTTGCTACATTTGTTGTAGGAGGAAGGATTGTCCTTGTTGTTCCTGTTGTCGCTGTTGTTCCTGTTGTCGCGGCTGTTCCTGTTGTCCCTGTTGTCCCTGTTGCTCCTGTCGTACCAAAAGTCGGTCTAGTTCCAGAATATCCTCCCCATAGATTTCCTAACTGTGTACTGATTCCACTCGGATTATATCCAACATTTCCAAGATAGGAGCCAGTATATCCCCCAATACTAAGACCACCTGTTCCACGATTTCCAACACCTAGCCTATTAGTTGAAGTGCTTGTATTTGAAACTAAGTTAAAATTAGTCCAGACACCAGCACCATTAAATGCCCATCCCTTACAGCCTGCAGGAACTGAACCACAGATACCGCCATTCGGATCCGTTACAACACCTGTAATATTTGGTTTATAGCCACATGTAGAGGGAACGGCTGTTCCTTGGGGGTCAAGAACGGCTCCATCCGTGCAACGCACAGAGTAGGCACCTGGTTTACGAGCACATGCAGGATCTGTAAAGGCTTCGACACGCCGAAGTTGTATGAAGATAACTGCTAAAAGTAATAGCAGTGGAATCAGTATCTTCCACATCTATCTACAGTAGGCAAAATTTGATGGTTTCATAAGGATACATACCGAGCACAATGCTAAAAACACGCTTTTCTAACGACTTGAAGATTGAAGCAGGTGTAGATGAGGTTGGCAGAGGATGTCTCTGGGGTCCACTTGTTTCGGGAGCCGTAGTGTGGCTTCCTGAAGATGAATGGACAGAAGAGATTCGTGAACTCACTCCGCAAATCAAGGATAGCAAGAAACTCTCTGAAAAGCGTCGAACAAAACTCGCTGCAGCAATTGAAGGAGCAGCACTTGATGTTGGAATTGGTCGTGTAGAGGCGAACGAAATTGACACTATTGGTATGACAAGGGCCAATCAACTGGCCTTTGAACGAGCCGTCGCAAGTCTCAGTGTTGAACCTGAACGACTTCTTATTGACGGAATTCTACCGCTTGGTTCCTGGACAGATGAGCAGCATACCATTATTCAGGGTGATGCAGAGTATGTACCGATTGCCGCGGCCTCCATTGTAGCCAAGGTCTACCGTGATTCATGGGTCGAAGAGTGGTGTGCAGCTAATCAGGCCACGGCTGCAACCTATGGACTTGCATCAAGTAAGGGATATGGAACTGCAGTCCATCGTCAAGCAGTAAAGGACCATGGTATTCTCGAGCAGCACAGACGCCTCTTTCTACGAAAGATTGTGGGTGAGCATGTGTATGAAGCACCTGCAAGAACTATCAATCAATATCTGATTCGTGATGAATAAGATATTGGTTGATTACAAATCCGCTATCTAACGGCGGCCCGCACGGCGGCTGCCCTTGCGGCCACGGCGCGTTGAGCGGCGCTTGCCACCGACAACAACGCCGTTGTTGCCCTTGCGGTTGTTGCCCGCGCGGTTCTTGCGCGCAGTTGTGCGGTTCTTGCGCGCAGTTGTGCGATTCTTACGGTTCTTGCGAGTGTTATTGGTTCCAGGCATTTTATATTCAGTACTCACATTTTTTGTTGCCAGGCCAGGAGAATTGCCAAGTCCGTCGCCCTTTCTTCAAGAAGACTTAAACCATCTACAAAATGCCCTTCATTCTCAGAATACGCTAAGAGTTTATTCTTATCCTCTCGTCCACTACGAGCCCGTGTAATCCACTTGACAGGTTCATAGGGCAAGACCTCCATATCATTTTCTCCAGTCCTCAGTAATACGCGTAGACCAGGAAGCCCGCGTTCAGGGATGCGGTCAACCGGGGAAATACGAGCGAGCGTCGCCAGATCGACAAGTTTCTCTGCCGGATGTCCAAATTCTTCGTATTCTAGTTGAGTTAATGGTAAATTCGGATTCGTTGTAGTTCGTAATAGATCCAGATAAGGCACCTCGCCATAGACTGTTCCAAAGAGTCGTGTTCCGTATTTGGCAGCAAGACTTCCAATCAGTACTCCTCCAGCAGACCGACCGTAGACCACTGTTTTCTTGGGACCACAGCCAGTGACTGCCTGTGCATTACGAATCACATCTTCAAAGTCATTCAGAGCATATTCACGTCTCCATGTACGAGCCGCATCTGCCCATGCCATACTATGATCACCCCCTCCACGAACAAGAGCAAAGACAACTGTCCAGCCTCGCATGATCAGAGGATACCAACGCGCTGTAGTCAATTGAGTGTTCATACCATACGCACCATATCCTATAACTAAGAGTCCCTTAGAGATAGGACCGCGTTGAACAAGAATATACGGAACACGGCCCTCAGTAAATCGTCGCGAAGCGAGCGCGTATGAAGGCAAGTGTGGAATGACAGGTTTCTCTTTTTCGATTTGAATTGAGACTCTTCCAGTTCCAGGAATTGTAAGAATAATAGGAGCATTTTCAACTAATTCATTAAACTTGATTTGAAAGATCCCACGAAGAATGAGTCGTGGTTCATGTGCACCACATTTCCAGAAAGAGCGCTCACCGTATGAGCGAGTGATAAGAAATCCTCGTTCAACAGAGATGCTCTCGGGTGTTCCTTTAGGAAGTCTCCATTTAGCAAGAGTTCCATGACCCTGCCAATTGTCTGTTCCGCGACCCAGTGTTGCCAGATAATTACGACCCTGGCCAAGAATAAAGAAGCCCTGACCACCTAGGTTTCGCATACCCACTCGTTCAATTAGAAATGCCTCTTGAAGTCCAGAATTTTCACGAACCATATAGGCTGTACCAGCCTCTCCACGCACGAGGCTCAGATTCCAACGAGGATTTATCTCTTCATAGACGATCTTACGGTTACTACCTGTCAAAGCATTTACACTGACAAGTCGATAATACCAGAGCGACTTCTTCGCTTCAAGAAAATAGCATCGTCCATGAAGGACTATTACTTGGGGACCAACACCTTTATGACTCCAGACAGGTGCTGACCCACCGTATTTCCAATAGAAGACTTCATAGGCTTCGGCACCCTTTCCAGAATCGATCACTTCCCAGACATTATTGTTATCTATAGCAATATCTCGTGCAGACCGGAGACTTGACACATCTGTTTTCCATTCAACCAACATTTGAGTAATAAATGTGAACTGAACCTTTCCTAGTTGCGAACTTTCGCGCTTTTCAAGTGAACTCGCATAGAAAAGTTCCTTGCAAACCCGTTCTTTTTCACTGGAATCGATTAGATTCTTACAAGCGGCTTGAAATCGTAGTGCTTCACTACGTATGACTCCCTTCCATCGTGGCCCTGTCATGGCCTCCATCCACGCCAATGGGTCAGACCATTTTAAAAATCCAATATCACGAAGTTCAGACATCGTGCGCCTAAACGCTCTACTTGATTCTGCGATAGATGTCTGTCGAAGTTACTCTTGTTTATAATCGCTCAAACCCATTTGGAATTGCTGAGGATTCGAAGGTGATTGAGGGACTTCTTAAGGAGATGGGCACAGATTTTGCTCCAGTACGTCATGTAGATCGTCTTGAACCGCCGCATCCTATGGATGTCTGTATTCATCTTGAGATGCCGTGTACCACATGGATGCCGTGGGCGCGTGTAAATATTCTTATGATGAACCCTGAATGGTGGGTGCCTGCTTGGGATTGTCTCTTGCCTCGATTTGATGCGGTGTATGTCAAGACAGAGGGCATTCCTAATCTTGAAAAGGCCACGTATATCCCGTGGCGTCCTGCGGTGACTCCTGCGGCCTTTCCAGGGTCACAGTCAACAAATCTTGCTGACGGCTGCCTCTGGCTCCTGGGCGGCTCGAAGAATAAGCGTGCTGCGGCAATCGCTTTATTGCCGCTTTGGACCACGGATATGCCGAAACTCGAAGTCTATACAACGAGTCCTCTTGATGTCAGTGGCCTCTCTTCCAATGTAACGGTTCATGTGAGAGAACTTGATGAGCCCACTCGTCGGCGCCTACAGTCTTTTTATCCTGTTCATCTTGCAGTGAGTCAGTCTGAAGGATTTGGTCTTGCTGCCGTGGAGGCAGAGGCTGCGGGAGCATATGTGATTGTCAATACAATTCCTGCCTACAAGACGGCATTTAGTTCCTCTGCGCATGTCGGTTGGATTAATATACCGACTACTTTATCGCCTACCTATACTCGTGCCGAGTTTGCCGATCTCAGTGGTGGACTTACGAGGGCCTCCCAGGACCTTGGCAAAATCTGTGACTATCTTTGTAGTGCGGATTTTGCCGAGATTCGCGTTGAACAGAAGCGGGCTGCAGTGGCTCGTGCCGCCACTTTTAAGAATACAATGGTGCCTCTTCTAAAACAACTTGTGCTCGATGTAAGGACACTGAAGAAGGCATCGAAGCAGGCACTTCCTCCTGTCCTTCCCTTCGAGTCATGTCCTGATATCAGCATTGTAACTCTCACGCGAAATCGCCGTAAGTTTATTGACCTTGCATTTCATAATATTCTCATGTGCGATTATCCGAAGGATAAGATTGAGTGGGTGATTGTTGATGATAGTGATATTCCTGAAGAGAGTGTATCCGATAAAATCAATCAGTTTGCGAACCGTGCTCCAGTAGCACGTGTTGTCTATGTACCGTTGAACCAGACTTATACAATTGGTGGAAAGCGAAACATTGGCGTCGAGCGTGCTACAAACAGTATTATTCTGTTCATGGATGACGACGACCACTATCCTGCAACTTCCTTCCGTCGCCGCGTCTCCTGGCTCACTCTACATCCTTGGAGGCCGAAGGCTGTTGCGTGCTCAACAATTGCATGCTATGATCTTGTAAAGGGTGTAAGTGCAGTCAATACACCTCCGTGGGAACTCTCACCGGCCCAGAGGATCTCAGAAGCGACACTTGTTTTCTACAAGACATTTTGGGATGATAAGCGCTTCCCCTTCACAAATGTTTCAGAGGGACAGGAATTTCTTGAGGGTCGTGAAGATCAACTTCTTGATATTCCGCCGCAGCAGATTCTGGTTGCATTCAGCCACCAGGGAAATTCAAGCGGGCGTCGTATTCCTGTTCCTGAGGATATGAAGCCTGGTTGTTTTTGGAATTTTCCGAAGGAGTATCTTGTCTGGATTCATAAAATGGCGGGAATTGAAGTGGAGGAGGAGCCGATTAAGATTCAGACGTAGAATTTTATCTTATTACTATAGATGGAATTTACTGCTGGTCTTTTTTTATTTTATATTATTTTAGTGGCTAAATATTTTGATAAAATGTTGAGTTGTGATTTTCAACGATTTATGGAGACAAATATTATAGCAAAACATGTGTTGGCTTTTATTTCTGCATTTTATGTAATTGTTATTACGGAGACAGATAAAGAGAATACAAATAAAACAATGTTTGATTATTTCGTAACAACTCTTTCTATCTATTTAATTTTTTTGCTGTCTACAAAAGCAAAAGCCCAGTATGTGTTTCCTATGTTACTTTTACTTCTAATTGATCAACTTCTAAAAGTCTATGTTGACACAAAGGAAAATAAGGCAAAGAAAGAAAAAGAGCAAGGAATAAGTCAAGACTATAAAGAGGAAAATAAGACTGCTCTTACAGAAATAGATATTATCTCTATTATTAGAAAAATATTAGGATATTCTATTATAATTCTAATTATTGTTGGATTTTTTTCATATTATTTTAGACAACGTGCAGAGTTTGGTGAAAACTTCTCAACATCCAAATTTATACTTGGAACATTTAAATGTAAAATGCCAAATGCTAATAATACTTAATGGTTCGCCTTTTAGAGCGATTACGGCGTTTGCGTGAACCACCTCTAGCCATCTGAGCCATTTGTGGAATCATGGCAGGCATTTGAGGCACTGTAGGCATTTGAGGCACTGTAGGCATTTGAGGCACTGTAGGCATTTGAGGCATTTGAGGCACTATAGGCATTTGAGGCATTTGAGGCATTTGAGGCATTTGAGGAATACCTGGTACCTGAGGCATGCCAGGAATCGCCCCCATGCCAGGAATCGCCCCCATACCAGGAATCGCCCCCATGCCTGGAATCGCTCCTAGAGCAGGCATTTGAGGCATCTCGGGCAAACTAATATCAGGCTTTACAAACTCTGCAGCAGATTCTGTTAATGATTTTGAAACACCTCCACAGGTCTCATCAACATCCTCGGGCGTTGTAGGAAGATTCATTAGATCCAAGATAAGTCGCAGCGGCGGAATTGCAATCATTGGTTCAATAATCTGTCGCATCTCCGTTGAACAGGCAATTTCAGGAATACGAATCATCATCTGTAAATTCTGTATATCATCCAGACTCGGTACACCCGCTTCAGAAAGATGCTTCATCTTCACTTCTACACCAGCCGTCGCAGCCGCCTGTTGTACTTGTGCTCCTGCCTCATCCATTTTCTGATTGAACTCAACGACCGATTGACGAATCTTATCAAAAAACTCCTCCATGGATGCACGAAGCGCATCAGGCGCAAAAGTTGCAAACATCCAGAGTACAGAGCCTATAAGAAGCGATTTTGTTGACCTGTAGATATTTAGACTGAGTTGACGCCGTAGATCAGGTGATATAAGTTCAGCCAGATTCACAAAAAAACGCCCAGCCACACTAATTCCCATTCCAGTCTTATTAAAAAGACCCATTAAACTCAACATGGCCTGTTTAAAATTTCCACGAATTGTATCGAGAATAAACTGTAACAAGGAAGTGATAAATCGAAAGGTTGAACTATCTCCAGGAAGCACAGTTAGCCAAAGACGAAGCATCTCAACTGCATATGATGCGAGAGGTAGTATGGTGCGACGCGGAATGACATACGGAATCGGTGGAATTACAGGTGGCACGGATACGATGCCTCGAATATCAGGGCCTGATTGAACTGCTTGGACAACACCAAGTGCGTCTGAAATCTCCTTCCACTGGATATCATAGTCGCCCAGTTTCTTCTGTAGTGCAAAGTACGCCGCATCTAGACTCACGTCCTTCGGATCAATTTGCATATCAGCAGGCATTGCAAAGTTAGGGGTCGGAATAACCGGTGGAAATCCTGCAGGTAATGCACCCCCTTTCTGCACATGGCCAAGGTCATGGGATTTCAGAAACTCGGCCACCGTACCAAATGATTCCTCAACAAATTTACCTTCAGATTCAGAAAAAAGTGGTCCATCCTTTCCTTTTAATGTGCTCGCCCATCCTTCATGCCCCTTTGACTGCCTCCATGCATAAAAAACGGAACAGATCGCCTCAAATGTTTTGTAGATATGGTCGGGAACTGAATCCGGATTTTTTTCAACTTCTTGAGCGGCCTGTTCTAATAATGCGGACAGTTGTTGTCTGCTATTTTTCTTGCTCGCCATCCTACAGTAGTATCACTTATTTCCTTAGGACGAGCATGTCACGCACCCCTTCGCCTGTTCCTCTTCATACTCCTTTGCCAACTGCTCAAGCCGAGCAGCACGAGCCGCCTTCTTTTCAGCCTCCGTTGGCTGCGCAATAGGACTCTCTTCCTCATCAGATGACTCATACGCAACACTACCACCCTCATCTGACATCTGCTGACTGGCACTGCTACTTGAAATGGCAGCGAGCAGGCGAGGGTCCACTGTAAACTTCTGTGCTGACACAGGCGCCTTCGTACGAAGATAGTAGCAACCTGTCTTCAAACCCTTCTTCCAGGAATAGAAGTGCATAGAGGTCAACTTTGAATAGGTCGGGTCCGCTACAAACAGATTCAAACTCTGCGACTGGCAGATAAAGGCTCCACGAGCGGCGGCCATATCAATGAGTGTTCTCTGCTTGAGTTCCCATGATGTCTTGTACACCGGCTTAATTTCATCAGGAATTTCAGCAATCTCCTGCACTGAGCCATTCATCGCCACAATCTTCTGCTTGAGCGCCTCGGACCAGATGCCGCGCTCCATGAGTTCACGCATCAGATGCTTGTTGACAATAACGAACTCACCTGCTAGAGTGCGGCGAGTATAGATATTCGTCGTGAACGGCTCAAAGCACTCATTGTAGCCGAGAATCTGTGAAGTACTCGCCGTCGGCATTGGTGCAATCAGAAGACTATTGCGTAGTCCGCGCCCTGCGCGAGCACGAAGCGCAGCCCAGTCAAGAGTGCCACGAGTCTCTGTAATAGGAGTAATACCCCAGAGGTCAGGCTGTAGACGACCCTCGCTTGCGGGTGAACCGGCGAATGTCTCATACGAACCTTCAACCTCCGCAAGAGCAGCAGACTCATCCACTGCTGCGTAATACATGTACTCAAAGATGAGTTGATTTACCTCCTCTGCGGCTGTATCATCCCATGCTAGTTTTAGCATGGCAAATACATCTGCAAGTCCCTGAACACCGAGGCCAACGGGACGATGACGCATATTACTACGCTCAGTCTCTGGCGTAGGGTAATAGTTGATATTGATAACCCGATTCAGATTACGAATGGCAACCCGCGTTGCCTTCATCAGAGCCTGGTAGTCATAGGCCGGCTTTCCAGATGCATCCTTCACTACAAAGGCAGGCAGAGCAAGTGATGCAAGATTACAGACGGCCGTCTCAGTGGGTGATGAATACTCAATAATCTCCGTACAGAGATTGGATGACTTGATGGTGCCGAGATTCTGCTGATTTGACTTGCGATTGCAAGCGTCCTTAAAGAGAATATACGGTGTACCCGTCTCCATCTGTGAGTCCAGCATGCTGAACCAGAGTTTCTGCGCCGAGACTTGCTTACGCCCACGACCCTCACGCTCATAGCGTGTATAGAGTTCATTGAACTTGTCGCCCCAGACCTCGGCAAGGCCAGGTGCCTCATTAGGACAGAAGAGCGTCCACTGTCCATCCGCCTCGACACGCTCCATAAAGAGGTCAGGAATCCAGAGAGCATAGAAGAGGTCGCGAGCACGCTCCTCCTCTGAACCTGTATTCAGTTTCATCTTCAGGAAGTCCTCTACATCCGCATGCCACGGCTCAAGATAGACAGCAAAGGAGCCGTTGCGCTTACCACCGCCCTGGTCAACGTAGCGAGCCGTGTTATTGAAAACACGAAGCATCGGTACAAGACCATTCGACTGGCCATTTGTTCCACGAATGAGGGATCCGCGGGCGCGAACATTGTGTACATGAAGGCCAATTCCACCCGCATACTTACTAATTGCCGCGCAGTCGCCTAGTGTCTTGTAAATTCCTGCAATACTATCATCAGCCATGGAGAGCAAGAAACAGGAGGACAACTGCTGTCGCGGCGTTCCAGCATTAAAGAGAGTCGGCGTCGCATGTGTAAACGCCTTCGTGCTCAGAAGATCATAGGTCTCAAATGCCCGCGGCAGATCGCTTGACCAGAGAGCTAGCGCAACACGCATCCAGAGATGCTGAGGACGCTCCATGATCTTCATGGCGGTGTCCTTGAGCAAATACGAGCGCTCCAGTGTCTTGAAACCGAAGTAGTCAAAGAGATAGTCGCGGTCATACTCAATACGGGCGTCAATCTCAGTGCCATGCGCCTTGATCACTGCAATCAATTCATCACTAACAATCTGCGTCTTCTCACCCGTCTTCGGCATCGTCTGGTTTGCCAGGGTAAGCATAACCTCAGAAAAGGAGTCCTTTGTCTGCTTATGATGATTACTAATGGCAATTCGTGATGAGAGTACGCCCCAGTCGGGGTGATTCGTACAGAGACTCGCGGCCACCTGTGCGGTCAATTCATCCAGTTCAGATGTATGAACACCATCAATAATCTGAGCCAGAACCTGCTGTGAAAGGACGTCTGCATTCACCTGGAGACCCTTGGCGGCCTTGCGGATTCTCTGCAGTACCTTATCAAAGGAGACCTCCTCAGCAGTACCATTGCGCTTGATGACTTTCATACTATAGGGCATTGTGATTTCTTTGACTTTGCTGAGGCGCGGGGGCATGGTTCAAATTTAGTACCTACAAAAAATAGTTTATACTGATACAGTTCTAGATAGTACCATCGACAAGCATCTTCTTCTTCATATGAGCCATAAGTTTACCCTGCGTCAGAATGCGACTACTGATGCACATTGTCTCCAGTTCCTGAAGCAAGAGTTTGTAAGCATATGGAATCTCAATCTGGCTGAAATCCGTTGTATTGCCACATCCGCGACAGATCCAGATGCCATCCTTCGGACTCGCTACTGCAATCAGGCCGCAATCACGGCACGACCAGCAACGGAATGCATCTGAACATTCCATAAAGCGCTCCTTAGTGAACTCGGTGATACCGTGCGCCGCAACGCAATCACGCTCCATCTCTCCAAAACGGAGACCACCTTCACGCGCCCTGCCTTCAGCCGGCTGGCGAGTGAGCATCACCAACGGACCTGATGCCCGTGAGTGCAACTTATCTACAGAGCAGTGCCTGAGTCGCTGGTAGAAGCAAGGTCCAACAAAGATACTCGTCTCCATTTGACGACCCGTGTAGCCATTGTAGAGAATCTCATTGCCATACGGCTCCATGCCGAGTTTATCACGGAGCAAATTAGAGAGGCCTTCAAGGGTCACTGTGTTAAAGGGAGTGCCATCACCGAGCGCACCCATTTCACAACCAATCTTACCAAGTAGCGTCTCCATGAGCTGCGCAATTGTCATACGTGAAGGAATACAGTGCGGATTGATGATAATATCTGGTACAATGCCACTTGCTGTCTGAGGCATATCCTCCTGACGAAGAATCATTCCACAGGTGCCTTTCTGACCGTGACGGGAACTGAACTTATCTCCAATTTCAGGCGTCCTGTCCTGGCGAACACGCACCTTTGCAAAGGAATAGCCCTCACCGTTTCGGTTCTTAAATACGCGATCTACCCAGCCCGTCTCATTGTTGCGCATTGTGCGAGAGACATCACGATACTTCTTAGTTCCTGCAGGCACCACCATGCCAGTCGGTACACGAAGAGGCACCACCTTGCCAATCAGAATATCCTCCGTATCGACATAGGTGTTCTCAGGAACAAAGCCATCACCTCCAAGTTTATTGTAATTTGCATTCTTCATGTGCCGAGTGAGAGCAGGATCAGGACTGTCGAAGCGCTCCTCCTCACCACTGCTCTGGTTCTTCTTCTCCTCATCCTTGTACGTGCGGTAGAACACTGAACGGAAGAGGCCGCGCTCAATGGATCCACGATTAATCATGATGGAGTCCTCCTGATTGTAGCCTGAGTAGGTCAAAATCGCCACTACAATGTTCTGGCCGCTAGGCATTGTCTGAGCACCATAGTACTTGCTCATGTACGGGCTCACAAGCGGAACCTGCGGATAGCAGAGAACATGTGCGAGTGCATCAAAACGGTCGCGGTAGTTCAGAGCATAGATGCCCATGGCCTGCTTACCCATAGCACACTGATACGAGTTACGGGGTGACTGATTGTGATCAGGGAACGGAATATTCGAGGCCAGAGACCCCAATACAGTACTGGGATGAATCTCGGCGTGCGTGTGGCTACTATCAACCTTTGATGCATCTTCTGTACTCATTGAGATGAAGGCACCCTCCGTTTCACCGGCATCGAGATATTCAATGAGATGCCGACCGCCAGGTGACTCCCAGAGAATCACATCCTCCCAGGTCTGAAGAGCGCGAATCTGTGCTAGGAGCCGTCCACTCTTATCAGCGGCAACTTCACGGAGAGCACCCGCAAAGAAGAGGGGTCGCAGCATACGACCCGCCTCTGTGGTAATCCACACCTCGCGCATGGAGGGACGCCAGATAATGCCCGTCTGCAGGTGAATCATGCCACAGCGCTTCGCCTTGCGCAGAGCACTAATCGTCTCCGCAGTGTTCTCAAGATTCAGGAGACCAATCCATGCACCGTTCAAGAAGACACGAGTGAAGATATGCTTCTCCTCGGCACTGCTATCGGCGAGACGAATGAGTGTACCGAGTTTCTTGAAGTAAGCACGAACAGAGCGTGGATTACTATAGATGCCGACGATCGCTGTGGTGCTCATATTCTTTACTACACCTACAGAGTGACCCTCTGGCGTCTCTGAAGGACAGATATAGCCCCACTGCGTATTGTGCAACTTACGCGGCGGAATGAGTTTTCCCGTCTTCTCAATTGGCGTGCTCACACGACGCAAGTGAGAGATGCCACTGATGTAGTTCAGACGATTCAGCACCTGACTGACACCGACCTTCGTAGGCCCACCAACCTTTGCAGAACCAAAGTTGCCCGTAGCGAGACTCGTCTTGAGACCTACCTCAATAATTGTGCTCTTAATGACCTTGTAGATATTACTGATGTTCAAGATATCTTCAAAGTTGCCTGAGGCCCGCCAAGAGCCACTGTGAATTTCACGACCCAGACTTGTGCGGATATCCTTCACCATCTTCGTGGCAAAGAAGGTGCGGAAGAGATTTGCCAGAAGGAAGCCAGGCAAGTCGACGCGCTTGTTTGGATAGGAATCACGGTCATCATTCTGAATACGCGCCGTGTAGACCCAGAGGAGTTTGCGAGTCATGTGACCGAGGAGACACGCCTTCTCATATTCCGTATTTGGGTCAGGGCCTTCACGACCACCTACGTGAGGGAAGAGTTCCTCTGCAAGAACATCCTTGACATTAAGGGGGCGGTGGCTGCGTGATGACCAACTCTGGATGTGTGTGCTGAGCCAATCGAGTGCCTGCTGTTGAGTGAAAACACCCGATGCGGCACACTCTGCAATCGATTCATCGAAAATCGCATCGAACTCAGGCTCACCCTTTGGACCGATAATAAGATTATAGATATCCTTGTCGGCAGTGACTCCAAGTGCACGGAAGAGAATCCAGAGCGGAATCTCCGTCTTTACACGAGGAATGGTGGCGCGGAGTAGGAGAATCTGCGGATTCTTTGGATGGTACATGATTTTCACAGCATTGTTCTTCGGAACCTGGTCATTATCAGGACCAATAGCCTTGATCTCAATCACCTCCGCCTCCTTGACAGGATTGCGATTGTTACGGAAGACAAAGGGGCGGTTCTCTGACATGCGCTCCTGGCTGATAATAACACGCTCGCCACCCTGAATGATGAAATAGCCACCAAGGTCCTCGGCACACTCTCCAATGGAAGAGGGGTGGAGATGCTTCTGGTCATTCAAGTGGCAGAACTTCGAGCCAACCATCACGGGAATCTTACCAAGATGAACATTGGGAAAGAGACGCTCGCGTACCTCCTTCACACCACCCTTTGTATTATCGATGAAGGTCGTGGTGACTCGAACATCAACAAAGAGGGGAGAGGCATACGTCAAATTGCGCATACGCGCATCATTCGGCATCATGGGAAGAACAGCACCGTTATTCTCAAAGATGGTCGGCTTGCGCAGACTCGGATTCTCGAACTCCAACATCACTTCATACTCACGATTTACTGGCGCGAGAGGCTCAGAATGCGCAGCAGCCTCAACACCCATAAGAGCATTTGCTGCGGAGGTTGAAAGGCCTGTTGCTGATGCAAGAGCCGAGCGAGGGCCACTCAGTGGAATCTCAGGACTACCGCGAACAATCAGAGGATTTACCATTGTTGTAATTTCAGGAATATCAATCTCCATGAAGTGATTGAAGGACTCAATCTGGTGGCTGATAATTTGGCGGCCATCGGACTGCTTGAAGTACAGGTCCAGAATATCTTTGTAAGATGGCAATTGTGGAGCCTGCATATTTTTTAAAATGGGTTGAGGAGAAATGAATGAATCAAATTTAGTGGTGTTCATGGAAATCCCTAAAGAATTATACGGGGCTGTTTTAGGCGTTCCACATATTTATCTGGAAAACTTTGAAACACTGGCTAACTCTTGAAATTAAAGAATGCCTACATAAAAAATCTTTTTATTTAGTATAATATAAATGTCCGCCATCACAATTGCAGCCGACTCGAAAAACTATAACAAGCAGGCGCAGAAGGCCTTTGTCACCACGTCTGCCTTCAATACAAAACTCTTCTTGTACTCAACATCTGTAAACACTAGTTTTCAGACAGTTGGGTTGCTCGCTGTGAATCCAGCCGCTACGGCGGCTAACTGCCCTGAAAATCGCGTTCTCCACGCGAATGGAAAGACCCTCATTCCCGGTGTAAATCCTAACGTGACGAAGCCGCTTATTGGTGTCTTTGACCCTGTCAGTGCACTGAATGGCTTTATCGATGCTACGGATCCGACGTTTGCAACCTATGATGTCAACTTTCCGTTCCAGTATAACTCAGGTCTCCAGCCAGCCTTCTCTACACTCGGTGGACAGGGTGCTAATGTGCGCCAGGGCACAGATGTAGGTGTCTTAACCCAGACAAGTGGTCTTGTTGGTTCACTCTCAGTAAACCTGGGTGATAACACATCAGGCGAGGTTAAGTTTGCGGCTAACTCAAGCACGATCCAGGTAAACGGCAGCCAGATCACCACCTCAAGCCGCGTCTTCCTGCAACCTCTTGTCAGTCAGGTTACGACCGCCGCCTTCTCAACTCTACAGACGGGTCTTCCTATTCTTCCAAGTGTCTCCTCTATTGTTAATGGAAGTTTCAATGTGAGTCTGCCTGCTCCTACCTATGTTGGGCAGAACCTCAACTATTCTTTCTTTGTCCTCCACTAAACTATTCTATTGAAAGATATGGTGTAAGGTTTTTAGAGTGAACATGTAAATTATTTATACGTAACCATTCAGTTCCGCTATAAATATATGGAATCTTTCGCCCCTGTTCATCTTTTCGCCATTCATATGAATATTGCGTATAGATAATTTTGCTCCACGGTGCACGCTCACCTATTTTTATTTCACCTCCAGTGTGTACGGGATCTAAACCAGTTAGAAAAACACCAATTGGTAATGCATCAAATATAGTTTTTCCATATCGTCCAAATGTCCCACATGCTTCTTCAGGTAAAGATTCATGGGGCCAATGTACAGGAAGAAGTTGAACCTTATCTTTATGATAATGCCAGTAAGTATACAAGACCAGCATTTCATTTAAAAAATTTTCAGATGTTAATATATCATGAAGACACATAAATAAAAATGGCTCAAGATCTTTGTATGTTTTTGCATAAAAAACACCCCCACTGCAACGAAGAAAATTATCGTATAAGAAAGCCAGGTCTGACTTAGAAAATTCATCAATCCATTCTTCGGGAGTTGCATAGACTAGATTATCCAATTCAAGAAAAACAACATGCTCTAGATTTTTCAATTTCATCAGATTATGCAAAACAAAAAAACGCTCGAATGAATAGATAAAAAGATTTTCTCTACCCTTCAGATTGTGACAAATCATAAATTTATCCTTTCTGTATTGAGCAACAATATTAAAATCAGAATGTTTTACTTCTTCATATGAAATAATTTGAACTCCGTATGCTTGAAGTAAAGAAATATACGGTGATTCAAGGTCACTTACAATAAAGTAAATATCGCCTTGATAAAAAAATCGTAGTTGTTTCACTGTTGTGACTGAATAATCAGGCAGGATGCCTATAAAAGCATATACCACAATCATGCATTCATTACTATAATAAACTTTAGACCAAATCATCTATATAGAATACCAAGGAGATCCTGTTGTTTTTTCAAGCCAAAAATTCCCACATGTCTTAATCTGTTTCTGATGTTCATCACTATAAAAATTTAAAAATAATCTACTTAAATCGTATTTATATCTCTTCATTTCTTCATATTTTATTTCTAGATATTCTTTTGTAATTTCTTGATAAGTCTGTGTATAGAGAATAGGAAGCCCTTTATATTTTTCTAGAATATTTGCATTATATTCCATAATTGGAATACATCCTGCCATTAGAGCCTCATAGTGACGATGACAATCTACCCCATTTCCTTCTGGACTTATGACAAATTTATAGGAAGGAAGAATAGTAAAATACTCTTCTGGTGAAATTATCTCATTTTTAAAACCATTCTGTTCTAAGAAATGCTGTGCAATAAGTCTATTCATTGTATCTTTACGACGCACATAATCAGTTAATGGCCTGAATCCACAAAGTAGAAGTTTTTCATGTCTTCCAGGCCGAAGTGCTTCTTTCATATTGCTAATAAACTGCCATGACATACCTACAGGAAATGGTTGCCATGAGTCATTGCCATCAAGAGTAGAAGCCTGTATAATTATACCAGAAATATCTTTCACAATTTGTTGCCATTCTTCAAGAGTATAGTACATTCTTAAAGAATATCAAATTCTATTTAAACATACATAAAAATTAAACACGCGCTTTTGGCACAACTTGGCGTAGGGCGTGCATAAATTCTAGATACGGAGCATGTTTACCCATTTTACTAAGTTTATCTAAAATAAACTTATTAAAGTTGGCAATATAATAATCCTCCTTTTCAGCCCAATGTGTATGAACTGAGCCGAGCGGTTTTCCCATAAATGTCAATCCAATATGCCCCGCATTCCGATTGTATCCAAATTGACCCTGTATAAAACTGGAACCCTCTTCACTTTGCCACATGCGCCACCATCCGAAATTTGTCTGAATAGGAAATTCATATGCGGCCGCTCCCGCAACTGCAGCCACTTCTTCAAGAGCAGCCTGTTCAAAGAAACGAGATGTCTTACATGCCTTCTCCCATACATCAAACAGTGACTCTTTGCCGAACCACATGAAACCGGCATTATAGCGACCATAGCGAGCCTCATCATCATCGCGAATCATATGCGGCGACAAGGCAACTTCTGCAGCAATAGGTACGTGAGGTAAAGGTCCAAATAGACAGATATCCGCATCCAGAAACCAGACACCTGCCCCTGTCTCCTTGAAGGCTGTTCGCATTGCGCCGATTTTTTCACAGGTGTAATCACTAAACATATTAGTGTAGCGAACTCCAGGCGTCTTTTCCATCTTCTTACGGTCGAGTCCAGTATAGGCATTCATTGTTTCACGAATACGAAGTTCACCCTTATAATGTGCTTTTATCTTCAGGCCTGCCGCTGTTTCAGAATCTGTAAAAATGTAGACAATCGGCAAGGGACGAGTATACTGTTCAAGTGTAAATAATAGAAGCATACATTCTTGTTGCGCTTTTATTCCAGTTGCAAGTGTTACGACTGCCATCTACTATTTATTCCGTCAGCCGTTTAAGTAAATTTGAAGCCACTCGATGACCTACTAAAAGGTACACAACGAATTAACAAAATGAGCCAATTTCTTCGCACAATTAATCCTTCTACGCCCTGTACGACGATGCCATCGCCTCTCGCTACAGAGTATATCTTTCCTCTAGATCCCTTTCAGCAGCATGCAATTGCGGCAATTCACGAGGGTCAGAATGTTCTTGTAACTGCAAAGACGGGTTCAGGCAAGACACTTGTAGGTGAGTATCTCATTCATTATACAGTAGCCAAGGGTGGCCGTGTCTTCTATACAACTCCTATCAAATCCCTAAGCAATCAGAAGTTCAATGATCTGAAGAAGATGTTTGGACATGAGCGTGTTGGCATCATGACGGGTGACATCAAGTTCAATCCTGATGCACAGATTATTGTGATGACAACAGAGATTCTCAGAAATCTCCTCTACAAGCAAGGTACGAGCACTGAGCATCTTGGCCTTACCGCAGCCCTTTCACTCAAGAATCTCCAAGCCGTTGTCTTTGATGAGGTTCACTACATTAATGACCGCGACCGTGGGCGTGTCTGGGAGGAGACTATGATTCTTCTGCCACCTGCGGTCCAACTCGTTCTGCTCTCGGCAACCATCAGCCGCCCTGAACTCTTCGCCTCCTGGCTGGGTGAACTCAAGCAGATTCCTTGCGCCCTAATTTCCACACTCTACCGAATTGTCCCACTCACTCATGGAATTCTTCTTGGAGACCAATTCCAGACACTTATGGATAACAAAAACATCTATCACGACGATGTCTATCGCCGTTGGCTTGAGTGGCGTGATAAGGGCATCAAGGCCCATGAGGACTTTCAGCGAAAGGTCAAGGAGCAGCGCCGTGCAGGGTACGAGGGTCCCGTTGAGGGTAAGGCACGTCCCACCTCCTTTGTTCATCAGATGAATGAGACCATTGATAAACTTGAGCGTGAGAAACTGCTTCCTGCGCTCTCTTTCGTATTTAGCAGGGCCGGCTGCGAGCGTTATGCAGACAAGGTCCAGGCGACTCTAGTCGATTCGTCTGAAGCGGCAAAAATCAATCATATCTGGGACTTTCATCTGCATGCCTACAAGGACTCTCTTGAGACCTTGCCGCAGGCGCACAAACTAAAGGCGCTCGCTCTCCGTGGAATCGCCTATCATCACAGTGGCCTACTTCCAGTACTGAAGGAGATCATTGAGATTCTCTTCACTCGCGGATTTATTAAAATGCTCTTTGCCACAGAGACCTTTGCGGTTGGTCTCAACATGCCTACAAAGACAGTTCTCTTCTTCGGACTTGAGAAATACAGCGACGAGTCCATGGGACTCCGTGCTCTGCGCACAGATGAATACATTCAGATGGCTGGTCGTGCTGGACGGCGCGGCTTGGATCCTGTAGGAACAGTGATTTATCTTCCTGAGCGAGACCCTGTCTCCGCAGCCACCATGCGGAGTATCCTGACGGGTGGCCAGGCACAAATCTCCAGTAAGATGCAGTTTCACTATGAGTTCTTACTCAAGTCGCTTCAGTCGAATGCGACAAGTTGGCTATCACTTATGGAGAAATCCTATTGGTTCATGCAGCGTCAGGAAGAAATTGTGGTTGCGAAGCGCGAACTAGCAGCACTTGAGGAGAGTCTTTCCAATACTCTTCTAACTCCTGATGATATCCATGCTCTTGGAGAACGCGAGGCAATTGAGCATGTGCTCGCGCATGCGCAGAATGCTAAGAAGAAGGCGGCACAGCGTGCACTTGAGGCCTGGAAACAGGAGCATTCAGGTGCAAGGTGGGATATTCTTGCAAAGGCGTATCCCAACTACAGAAAGAATATTGCCGACATTCAGTCTCAGAAGCAATACATTCATTCACTTGAGTCCCACAAGGAATCTGTAGAGCCGATTATTGCCTTCTTGAAGTCCCATGGCTTTCTCACAGAAGGTCCTTTGACGAAGGACTCCTTGACAGAGCGTGGTATTCTTGCTACAGAAATCAATGAAGGACATCCACTTCTGATGACGGAACTCTATCTATCAGGTCATTGTGCTGACCTGGCACCAGAAGAGATTATTGCCGTGCTCGCCTGTTTCATGGGAGAAGATAAGAAGGATACGCAACCGTCACTTTCAACACTCTCTATACCCAAAAAGGTAAAGGAGATTCTCTATGGTCTTGGTGCTACAGCACAGGGCTTCATGGAGGATGAAAGGCCCTTTGAGATTCAGTCTCCTGATTCCTATTGGAGTCTGAGCACAACTTGGATTGAGCCGATGTACCGATGGAGTCTTGGCGAGGAGGCCTCCGTTCTCTGCGCGGAATATGATCTCTTTGAGGGTAATCTATTGAGGTCAATCAATAAGTGCGTCAGCCTTGTGGAGGAGTGGACGGCACTTGCAACCTTCAAGAAGGATGTGCCAATGCTAGACAAACTTCACGGTATTGAACAGTCACTCAAGAGAACAATTGCTACAAGCGATAGTCTCTATCTAAGACTCTAAACCAAACTCTATAGTAGAAATGCCGAGACAGAAGAATCAAATCTATCAGGTACCTCCAACACCTCGTTCTCCAGTGCCTGTGGCTGTACCCTTACCACCTCCTAAACTCTGGCATCAGTCACCATCAACTCATTTATTTGGTACTCTAAAAGAGGGGATGGCCTTTGGAGCCGGCTCAGAACTTGCACACATCGCCATCCGCTCTCTTTTTGGCTCAAAAACACCTCCAAAAAAATCCGAATATGAACTCTGCCTTGAGCAAGCCATCAATACAAAGGATGAGTGTAAGGAATTATACAAAGAATAGAATTTTTTTCATTAGATATGTGCCCCTACGGACGTATTTTCAGGTGTGTTGATGACCTCATAGATAATTCGCTCCTTCCACTGTGCCTTTCGCCGGTCACAGAAGTAGCGCAGTGTAATCTTTTTACCTGGCGCCTGTGTTGTCTTGATTCGCACAATAGTCTTCCATTCATCAATCCAGATGGCCGCCTTGGCACCTTCTGTCCAAAGGACTCGCCCAGTAATCTCAAGGCGAACTGCACCATGGATTGCTGTAAGAAGAGAATAATGCCTGTCATGTGCAGCAATCTCCTTTTGACGCCGATTGAGATTGGCTGCAAGGCTCTCATAATCTTCACGAACGGCTACACGCTCACCATCAATCCATCGCTTTAGGATCACTTGATTGAGAAGATCGGCAAAACGGCGAATAGGTGAAGATGCATGACAGTAGACATCCATGCCCAATCCATGATGCTTAATATTATCTGCATCAGCCCCACAATATTCAGCAGATTTATAAGCCAGAAACTGTAGATCGGATGATATCGCATTCACCTGTGCCAGTCGCTCCTCAAACGGCTTATCGTGCCTTCGAAGAAGACCGGCGCCGAGTTCTCGAAGAATTGTCGCAGCGTTGCGATTATACCAGAGCATAAGTGTCTCGACCCATTCATGTGAATCTGTAATGGATCGCCCAGCAATCTCTGAACAAATCACTTTCAGAATGTCAAGAGGTACAGTCTTACTCTTGTAGATAGTATCATATGTATAGGATTCCTGATTTGTTACTAGTACTTTCCGAAAGAATGGTGCGGACAGTTGCCCCTTCTCCCAAAAGGCCATCAGTGTAACACCATAGCGCATCTTTCCAGGAAGCAGTGAGCAGATCTCTTCAGATAGATGCCGATGAAGCATGGGTCGCACAACAGCACCATCTTGGTATACAGTTGCTCCTGCGGACTGTGCCGCTTTCCATTGAGGCGAATGAACAGTCACCATCTCTGATACATCCGCAATAGTCACAGAAATCTTCCAGATCTTGTCATCAACCTTCTCAAGAGTGATGACATCATCAATATCCTTACAGCCTGGTGGGTCAATATTAAAGGTTCCTGTGCTGAGTTTGTTTCGCTTGAAGTCCGTAATAAGTGGCAGAGTTACAGGACGGGGGGCTGAGCGTGGTGATGCAATCATCGCAAGTGCAAGCGCCTCTGCAGCAGGATCTTCCACGGGACCCAGAACCTCTACAAGGCCTCCGCGTGGAAGTTCAGTATCATCCCATGAATCAAACTGAAATGTGATTAAGAGATTCTGACTGCGATCCTTTTCCTTGCATGCAACTCGAAAGGACGGCCATCCCTTATTCATTGTCTCACAGAGATAAATGGGTACGCCATGTCCTGTCATTCCGTACATATATTTGCTTGTGAGACAGAGAACACCTACAAGAATACGCTTCTCTCCTCTCTCCACAAGCTCGACGCCTTCACTTGCTACGCGCACAGAATCACCCGGCAGAGCCTTGTGTGCAAGTACGGCACCTTCGAACTCATGAAGCACAGTTCTTGAGGAATCAAGAACTTGAAACTTCTTGTAATCCTTTGTCGTGAGCATTTTATAGGGCTTTATTGGCGCTTTAGCACCTTCAAATTTATACGTCCTTAGTAGTTGAGATACGAGTATGTCAGATACAACAACCAAAAATATCTCTATTACAGGGGGTGCAGTGACTCAGCAGGGGGGTGGTCCAAGTGTAGGCAAGAAGCGGCGTACATCACGGAAGCAACAGGGTGGGGCAGAGGGTAATAATGTCCCTCCTCCTCCGCCTCTACTCGTTGTGCCTGCACCTGCGCCTGCACCTGCAGCAGTCCCCCCACCTGCGCCTGCGGCGATTCCTCCTCCACAGCAGAACAATATTCCACCTGCACTTCGTGGTGGAGCCAAGACGAAAGTTGTCCTTGAGCCACCAAAGAAAACAGCCGCAAAACTCGTCGCCTCCAAGTCAAAGACACGGAAGGCTAAGAAGATTCGTGTAAGTCTTACAGGTCTCGGAAAACGCATTACGCGTCATAAGAAAATTCAGAAGGAGGCACGCAGTCATTCAATTGAGGAGATCAAGAAAATTCTCGTGACTGCGAAACTTATAAAGCCTGAGTCAAAGGCGCCTGAGTCTATTCTCCGTCAAATCTATGCTGATTACCAGACCCTCAAAAACAAGGCACTTTAATTATTTATAAAATTGTGTCTTTTCTCCAAATTTAAATCCAGATTCGCCAGCAAATGACATAACAATTTTTGTAAAAGAAGAAATCACTTCTTCTACAACTAATTGATCACGAATGTGTGCTATCCATGCATGGCGAACAATACTTCCGCATGGTGTGTTAAACTCTTCAAGAGGAAGAACCATGAATTGGTGTGGAGTTTTCAGATAGCGAGCCGAAAGTGCCCCCTGTTCATTTCTCTTTCGTCCGTAAAATTCCTTATAATCAGGTGAAAAATAGATATCAGTGAGAATCTCTTTCGCACCAGGTGTATTTTTTACAGCAATAAATCCAGAATTAAAAAAACTATCATTCGGTCCACTTACATCCCGTGGCATTGCAATCAGTGCAGATGATTCTTTGAACTCCTTTAAAAAGGCTTGAAACCGCACCTCATCGCGAATCCATGCATCTTGGTCAATAAAAATAAAGTAATCGGCCGAACATGTATTAAATAGATTAATAAGCGCTTTTATTTTAATATAACAGTTCGGTTTATCTGGATGACCTGGAAAATTTTCATCTGAATCGGTTGTCATTTCATAATCATAACCAAGTACCCTACACTTAAACATATTAATTAAAATGGTGAGCCCTTTATAATCGGCATTATGCCATAGTGATCCATTATTTACAGCAACGATTGCATTCATATTAATTTCATTGGGTGGCTCATATTTCAGATCTCGTGACTCAACAAAAATCTGAATAGGACGTGTATCTGCCTGAATTACCTTTACTTTCATCTCATAGTCTAAGAAATAGGGACTTTAAACTAACACGCATCTACATAGTAGAATGGCATCCATGCAAAAAGAGTATCTGAAACTCTACAAATACTATTCAGAGCAGTATGGTCCGAATACTTGCGTCTTCCTTATGGTTGGCAAGTTCTATGAAATGTATGATTCCATAGATCCTGTCTCGGGCGAGGGCAAGACATCCATGAAGCGTGCAGTTGAAGTCCTGAATATTCAAGTGAGTCTTCGTAAGGCCACGGATGGCTCCAAAGAGGATACGATTTTCGCAGGTGTTCCTGAACAGAGCCTCCATAAGTTCGCCTCCGTCCTTACAAAGAATAATTGGACAGTTATTGTCTGTGACCAACTCAAAAATACATCGGGTAAAGTCACAGAACGCCCCGTGGCTCGTATTCTCTCTCCAGGAACTCACACAGAAGCCGTTGGACTCGACGCGCCCTATGTCGCTGCCATCTGGCTTGAGGAGCGTAATTGGCAGAAGGGCGAGGCACCCGCCTATGGAGTCGCCTTTTTTGACTTGACTACTGGACATACGAGTGGTTTCCAAGGTGTTGCCTCAGGAACAGCCGATGTCTGGTCAACAGATCTTCTTGTCCATGCAATTCAAGTTCAAAATCCTCGTGAACTCATTGTTCTGTGGCGCGGAGACGCCATGTCGCGTCCCTCTGAAGCCGTACTTCGCTCGCGATTCGGTGGAACCACTGCACTTCTACATTCTCGTTCAGCGAATCCGAGCGACCAGGGCGGATTTGAAACATCCCTTGTTCGTGAAGACTTTCTAACGCGACTCTTTTCTCCTGAAACGATGCTGCCAATTCGTGACTATCTACGAATTTCAGATGCACCCTATACGGAACGGGCACTTATCTCCCTGCTCAGATTTATTGAAGATCACCTTCCCTCGTCCCTAGAAAACCTTCAAGCATTTGAACCGTGGACACCGAGAGGGCGTGTTCATCTTGGAAACAATGCACTGACGCAATTGAATTGTACTTCGATGCGCACAGATGATTCTGTCCTTGGTCTCTTTCAGAAGACATTAACACCTCCAGGGCGTCGTCAATTACGCGACCGTCTCTTAACACCTATTTCAGATATTCCAATTCTGGAAGACAGACTAAATAAAGTGGAGTTTATGATGTGCTTTTCTGAGGTCACCAAACTTGAACGCTATCTTCGCCAAATCTACGATTTTCCTCGTATTCATCGTAAGATTCAGAATTATACGGTGACATCGGAGGAGATTCTTGCACTTCATGAAACCTATACGCGCATGAAAGATCTGGCTGTTCTGTTTCAAGGAACACTCTTTGAACTTTCACCCGATAATCTCGCCGCATTTCTTGAGATGTTCGACCTATTTCAACAACTCTTTGATATTCCAAAGGCTAGACAGGCAGCCGATACTCCAGATGATCTCTGTTTCTTCAAGGACCAGCATGCTCCGAAAACGGCGGCGGTGGAGCAGCAACTCGCAGCCATTCGTGCAGATGTCAAGCGGCGTGCAGAAGAACTTGCCGTCTGGGCCGGTCTACCAGTGGATGCCTTGCGTGTAGAGTCAGGTCGCGATACACAGGTCTATAGTATTACAGGAACCAAGACGACCCTCACACTTCTAAAGAAAATCGCCAGTCAGAAACCGAGCGCTCTGGAGGCCTCTGAAAAACAGGTGGCCGTCTCGGCGCGTCTTAAGAAAGGCGCATTGACAATTGACCCGAGAGCCGCTACAGGCGCCTGTCCATTTCCAGACATGGAGGTGAATATTCGGAAAACGACACAGGGTACAATTGAGTGTGCGTATCTGGAGGGGGTTCATGGAAAAGTTCTCGGACTCAGGGGGCAACTTGCAGCGGCTGCTCGCGAGGAATTACCTCCACTCTGTAATACACTGATCGAGGAGACTGGAACTCTTCTCTGGAATTTTCTCGAGACTTGGATCTCAGAGATTGATATGAGTCTCTGTATTGCCAAGGTATCTCAGGAGTACGGATTTCAGAAACCGAGTTTTTTGGAGGCAGAGACTTTTGCATCGGTACATGTGGAGGGACTTCGCCATCCACTCATTGAAACAGCATGCCAGCGTCAGGCGTATGTACAGCATACGGTAACTTTGGGCACTGCAGAAGCGAGTGCGGGATGGCTGGTCTACGGAATGAACGCTAGTGGAAAGTCATCGCTCATGAAGGCGCTTGGTATTGCTGTTATTCTTGCACAATGCGGCTCCTATGTACCAGCCACTAAAATGGTCATCCGACCTTTTCGCGCTATTCTTACAAGAATTCTCAATCAAGATAATCTCTGGGCTGGTCTCTCCAGTTTCGCAGTGGAGATGTCTGAACTCCGTGATATTCTCATGCGAGCAGATCCATTCAGTCTAGTTCTCGGCGATGAACTCTGTAGTGGAACGGAATCTGTCTCTGCAACCGCATTGGTCGCATCAGGCATTCAGACACTCTTAGGTAAGGGGGCTCGATTTGTATTCGCAACTCATCTTCATGGACTCATGGATCTTGATTGTGTTGCGAGTCAGCCAAAACTCGGAGTCTGGCATCTCAAGGTAAAATACGACGCAGTTCGTGATATTCTTGTCTATGACCGAAGTCTACACAAGGGCTCGGGCTCAAGTCTCTACGGAATTGAAGTGGCTCGCGCACTGCATCTGCCGACTGATTTTCTGGAGGCTGCACAAAAGATTCGTCGTCAACTTACGGGTACAGCGAAAGAGGAGGAGACGACTGGCTCACAATGGAATAGTCATGTCCATCGACGAGTTTGCGAACTCTGTCAACATCCGATTGTGCGTGATCTAGAAGTCCATCATATTCGGCCTCGTATGGAAGCACAGGGAAAACTCTTTACAGATGGCTCAAAGCGTGATGCTCTACAGAACTTGGTTGTTGTCTGCTCTATATGTCACGATAAGCACCATGCGGGGCAACTTGACATCCAGCCACTTCAACAGACAAGTGCTGGACTTAAGAGAATTTCCGATACGGAATCAGTTTTTACAGCCAGTACTACTGCAAGTAAGTGGTCGGATGAGCAGCGTGAAGTTATTCTCAGTACGTTGCAAAAGAATCCAAATCATCCTTTGAAGCGTATTGCGTTTATGTTGGAACAGGATCATGAGATTGTTATTTCAGAGACTTCCCTCAAAAATTTCAGAAAGAAGGGTGCTGATTTATGAAGAAGAGGCAGGTGCAGAGGTCGGTACACTCGCGCCAGCGGGAAGAGCAATGTAGGTCATCGGACCCTGGTCACCCTTAGGGCCAGGAGGCCCGGCCGGGCCCGCAGGACCAGTAGGACCAGGGGGGCCCACAGGACCAGGAGGACCTACCTGTCCCGGGATACTTGAGGCGCCAGCACCAGAGGCCACCGCCTTGCGAAGTGTGTCGAGTTCATTTCGAAGTTCGACCATTTGCGCCTCAAGTGTGCGCACCTTGGCACCAAGAGGATTACCTTGGAAGTTCAAGCCACTGGCAGTTGTAACAGAGGACATTTCTGTAGGCAGAAGTGAATGTAAGTTTCCTGATTTCCCGCAAGCCTTAAAATTTGAGTTAAGGAATCCTCAAGTTTCAAGGTAGAGAGAATGATTATTCCGATTCGGTGTATGAATTGTGGCAAACTCATTGCAGACAAGTGGCGAAGGTACCAGGATGCAGTGAAGGCAACTGAAACAAAGGAGAGTATTCAGCAAGTGCCGATTGACGGAAACACACTGCTCAAGACTCCGGAAGGAGATGCGCTTACAGCCTTGGGGGTAACTCGTTCTTGCTGTCGTAAGCACTTTCTTACTCATCGGGACCTTATGGACAAAATCTAATCGGATGAGTAAAGAGAGTTCACATGGAACTATTCATTCCTTCAATCCTAGCACTCATCATAGCAGCCGCAATTGTTATGTTTGTGCTGCCTCGTCTATCATCTGTCATTCTGGGCTCACTCGCCTTAGTTTTTGTTATTGTTGCTGCCTACCAGCACTACAATTTCTTTTATACAGAGTATCGTCAAAGTACATGGCAGTTGCCCCTGGTTGAGTATGCACCGTATCTTCTGTTAGGAGGACTCGTGCTCTTTCTTATCTTTTTTAGTATCAATTTCATCGGAACAAGCACGACTGCACAGGCCGCTGCTCCTCTTGTAGCAATGAATGCTGCAGTTGAGCGCGTAGCGAATCAGGCCCCTACAGTTGCAGGTGTTACGAATGCTGTAACAAATGCAGCGAATAATGCATTAAAGGCGGTTGGTCTCGGAGGCAATAATGCTGCTAAGAACATCCGCTTTTCCCAAGTCTAAGTAGAGAATGGCTAAGGGAACTACCCGTAAATCTAAAGGTCCAAAGCCGATGACGATACCTCATCTTCGGAAAGCGTTTGACCATATTGATGCCTGGATCGAGAGCCGTATTCACAAGGAGGGTGTGAAAAAACTGGTTCCGGCATTTCAAACTGAGTGGAAGAAGGTCTTCAGGCGCACAGTCGATGGGAAGGCCGCCGAGGCCTATTTGAGCCTGAAGCACACGGCAACACCCCGTGTCACGAAGAAACATAAGCAAGCAGGTGGCGCAGCGGCTCTAGCAGGTGCCCCGCTTGACTACATGACTCGTCCAGGTGTCACGGGTCCCTATGGAAGTTTCCCTGCTTATCTTTCGGATGGAATGCTGCCCTATCCTGAAGACTCTGTTTCGGCTCAATGTGGTAAGGTTGACATTACACCCAATGTTCCGGTTGACATTGGTTCCAATAAGGTTGGAGGTGGTCGTCGCAATAAGACGCGCCGCAACCGTAAACAGGCGGGCGGAAGCAATCCTATGACACAGACACTACAGAATGTGCAATCAGCACTTGAAGTCTTCGGAAATCGCCCCTTTCAGAATGCCTCGCCCCCTACGACGGGTAGTGTTGCTGTAATGGCAGCAAAGGGTGTTGATGTAGCGACTCCGTATGCGCAGAATACAGTATTTACAACAAAGGCCTATGATCCTGCTGCACTAACATCATCGCCTGTACTTGTCAGTCAGAATCTGCCAACTCAACTTGCAAAGGGCCCCTTATAAATTCACGCGTGTTTACCAATCAAGAAACCTCATCAGCGATTAGGGTTCTTGAATGAGTCGCCAAACAGAAGAAGCAAAGAAACTGGCTCGCCATCTATTGGACCGTTATTTTCGGACAATGCCCGACTACTTAAGTCGTCATCATATCCAGTCGTACGAGCAGTTTATTCAGGCCGATCTTCCTCGAATTATTCGTGCGAATAACCCGTTTATTTTGTACAAAAGTCAAATTGATCCCGATAAGAAACGGAAGCCAGGTGAAAAGCCCACATATGAATACAAGGTTGAAATCTATATCGGAGGAGTCAATGGAACTGCGTTAAAAATCGGAACACCCACCGTTGCACTCCAGAATGGCAAGGAGATTCGTGCACTCTTTCCGAATGAAGCGCGTCTTCGTAATTTAACCTACCAGTCACAGATCACTGCGGATATAACTGTTCGTATCACATACAATCCAAATGGACCATCAAATAAAGAGATATCTGAGGATCAACTTGAACAGACAATTCAGATTCCTGATTGGAATCTCTTCCAAATGCCGATTTTACTGCATAGTAAATATTGTCTTTTGAGCGGACAGTCTGCCGATTTTCTACGGGAAGCAGGTGAATGTATGTACGACCAGGGCGGCTACTTTATCGTAGAAGGTGCGGAAAAGGTGCTTGTAACCATTCAAAATCCTGCATTCAACACACTTGATATTCATGAGGATAAGGCCAACCCCAAAATTAAGTTTTTTGCTAAAATTCGATGCCTCTCAGAGAAGACTCGTCTTGTCAAGCGCGTCACCTTCGCCGTTGTTCGCACGACAGAATCAATCCAAGTAGGAATTCCCTTCGTGCGAAAGCCGGTTCCTCTCTATGCGCTGTTCCGTGCTTTCGGTATTATCTCAGATCGTGATATTACTCGTTTGATTCTACCAGATGAAAACTCTGATGAGACGAAACTCCTTGAGCCGCTTCTTCTCCCGTCGATACGTGAGGCCGTACCTTTTCTCGACACCTACACTGCAATCCAGTATATTAAGACACTTACGAAGGGCTTCAGTGAGGAGCATGTAATTGATATTCTCTACAATCAAGTCTTTATTCATACAGATGCAAATGTAGAGACTGGAGAGAATGGAACTGTGCGCTCTGGAGGTGCACGTATCTTCTTCCTGGCGGAGTGTGTGCGAAAGATTCTACGTCGCATTGTGGGTATTGACAAGGATATGGATCGTGATGATATCCGAAATCAGCGCTGCTTGACAAACGGCTTCATGATTCAGCAGATGTTTCAGAGTGTCTATATCAACTGGTCGCAAGCGATGCTTCTTGCAATAGCCAATAAATATGAGTATAATAAGGGAACCTTTTCAGGAAAAAAGTTCGAGAATCTTTTTGAGGAGAGTGGTCGCAATGAGATTTTCCTTGTGAACCATCTATCTGAAGAGGTGAAGAAGGCGTTCAAGGGAAAGTGGGGTACAGGTCTAGGTGAAGAGAAGGCCGGTGCAATTCAGGCCATGTCGCGTCTGAGTTATCTCGATTTTGTCAGTCACACTCGCCGCGTAGTTCTCGAGTTCGATACAGGCAAGAAACTCACCGCCCCCCGTCAACTTCATACAAGTCAGTTCGGCTATTTCTGTACATCTGAGACACCTGGAGGTGCCAGCATTGGAGTCACGAAGAATCTAACAATGTTAGCAACCTTCAGTACAACCACGAATCCTGAGGATTTCAAGGCATGGCTGTTCAAGCGTGGGGGCGTGGAGTCGTGTTTTAGCATTGCCGAGATTCTGTTGCCTATTTACACGGCGGTCTATGTAAATGGTGGAATTGTCGGCTATACGAGAAATCCTCTAGCACTCACGCAACTTCTTAAACTCTTCAAGAGAGCAGGTGTTCTCCCTGCCTTCTCTTCAGTTGGATTCAGTCACCGTGAACGCCGTGTATTTGTCTATCTAGATGATGGTCGTCCCATGCGGCCTCTCATACATATCAAGAAGGATGGCTCTTACAGCATAGATATGCTCAAGGAGCATGACATCACATGGACACAACTAGTCGTCGGTAAGACTGCAAAACGCAGCCTCGACCAGACTGGATTCAATGATCCACTTGATAAAGAGAAGACACCGACCTTTGAAGACTATGTGAAGTTGCTCACACCTCTACAAGGTGCAATTGAGTATGTAGATCCTTATGAGCAAAACGAAGCGTATATTGCAACCTTTCCCTCCTATATCAAGGCGGGTGAAACCTCACACTTAGAAATTCACCCGTCGACGATTTTGAGTCTGATGACCAGTATCATTCCGTTTGCAAATCACAATCAGTCACCGCGTAATCAACTGGGCGACAGCCAGAGCAAACAGGGTCTCTCCATGTATGCGACGAACTTTCAGAATCGCTATGACAACACGGCGAATATTCTCTGCTATGGCGAGGCTCCGCTGGTTCGTACACTCTATTACGATTACTATGGTGATGGTCAAATGTCATACGGAACAAATATTGTGCTCGCAATCGCATCGTATACTGGATACAATCAGGATGACGGTATTCTAGTGAATAAGACAGCAATTGAGCGTGGTCTGTTTCGCAGTATCACATTCCGCTGCTACGAGGCCTTTGAAGAAGATGACCCTTTGGCCAAGACAAAGACGCGCATTGCGCATCCGAAGTCCGTGCCGAACTGGACAAATCTGAAAGCCGGCCTCGATTATACGAAACTCGATGACCGCGGAATTATTCGTGTGGGTGAACTTGCGACTTCGGATACGGTCTTGGTGAGTCGATATGTCCGCACAGAGACGGGCGAAATGAACGATGCATCCGTGACACCGCAAGTCTGGACTCGTGGTCGTGTAGAATCCATTATTGTCACGGTCAATAATGCTGGTCTCCAACTTATCAAGATTCGGATTACACAGGACAGAATTCCTGAACTTGGAGACAAATTCTCCAATCGCCACGGCCAGAAGGGTACAATTGGCATGCTTCTGGAGGGGCAGGATATGCCTCGTACAGCAGATGGCATAGTTCCTGATATGATGATGAATCCGCATGCGATTCCGAGTCGTATGACGATTGCGCAACTGCTTGAGATGATTTTTGGAAAACTCGCCGCGACGGCAGGGTCAATTGGAGACGGCACGATCTTCATGAATGAAGGCGACCCATCAGGTGACATTGGCAAGGAACTCATGAAATATGGAATGGAGCCGAAGGGTAATCAGATCCTGTACAATGGTCAAACAGGCATAATGATTAACTCTGAAGTCTTTATTGGTAATGTCTTCAGTATGCGTCTGAAGCACATGGTGGAGGATAAGTGGAATGCTCGTGCTGCTGGACGCAAGGAGCAGCGCACTCACCAGCCTACAGGCGGTCGTGGAAACGAAGGTGGTCTTCGTATTGGTGAAATGGAACGCGATGCACTTATTGGTCATGGTATTATGGATTTTGTTCAGGATACCTATCTCAAGAGGTCAGATGGTACGGTGATTACAGTCTGTGATGGTTGCGGTACACAGCCAATTTACAACGAGTCGCGGAAAATCCAGATTTGCCCGTTATGCGATGGTCCTGTCAAGTTTACTGGCAATAAAGAGATTGTTGCACCGGTTAAGCGCAGCATAGTGACATTCAGTAAGATTCAGATTCCGTATGCGTTCCAACTCGTGAATGATGAACTTCAGACTTACATGAACATTGGAATGCGCTATATCACGGGCAAAAATGCGATGGTATTGCGTCTACCTGAAGGAATGCCTCAGCCTGACCGTGAAAAGGCGATGGCGCGTGCGGGTCAACCGATACCGACCTTCGTACCTGAACTTGAGGAGGAGTCAGCCCTACCTGAGTCTTCTAAGACGCCGACACCTGTTGCGGAGGCTGTAATTGATGTAGTGACAAAGGGAGCCCCATCGGTTGGCGAGGGGCCTGAATCAGCGGCTGCGTCGGCAACAGCAACAGCAGTTGCGGCACTTATAGATGGAATTCGGCAGAATACGGGTACTCGATTTGCTTCGGCCGAGCCGGCTCCTCAGATTACACAGCAACAGGTTGGAGTTGTTCCTCTTGGTCCAGCAGTGAATATACTAAGTGCAGTGCCTGAAGAAGGAGTTGGTGAGTTTGAAGAACTTGCTCCTCTTCCTAGATCCAGGCCAGCGGTGTCTTTTGCTGCCTCCCCTCAGCAGCAACAGCAGCAAACACAGCAACTTCTTCCCTCAGCACCGAATGTACTGCCAACAGGACAGATGCAACAACAAGTAACTCTACCTGGAGCTTTACAAGTGCAAGGACAACAAGGTGGTGGTCAATTCATGCAGCCAATGACACTCCAAACAGTGACACAAATGCCCAGTGTCCAAGTGTTCCATCCTTCCATGGCCCAAGTGCCACCTACAATCGTCGTCGAGGGCATGGACGGATTCGCACCTCCCGAACAGACTGGTGGTCGTCGTAGAGCAGCAAGTCCTGCACCTCAACAACCCAGATCCTTCTCATCTTCAAATAATGGACAAAAGGAACAAGTCACTTCGGCCACTCGTATAACAATACAGAAACTAGGGTAAAATTTGAGCCTAAATTCTTTTAATCTGATTACTACAGAATGGACGAACATACACTACTTGATGTTCTTTATCGCTCTCGCGTCACGCTATTAAAAATGCTTGATGCGAGGGGTTATGATACAAAGCCCTTTAGTCGATTTGGTCTCAATGAGATTAATATGATGCGCTCTACCGGCACATCAGAAGGACGCGCTCTTCGTATGGACCTTACAAAGCCTGAACCGAGGGCTGGCGAGCCAAAGAACTGTGTTGTACTCTATACACCTCAGTCGAAGAAACTCAAGCAGGGCGAACAAATGAAGACATTTATCAATGAGCATGTCTTTGGTGAAGGGAAAGGTGACGTATTTGTACCTGAGTCTCTTCGAGTGAAAGACAAGGAGAATACGGAAATTATTGTAATTCTTTCAGATGAGGTTGTATCTGATCCGTTTCACATATTTGCTCTGAAGATGTGGCGTACAATGAAGTTGCGCCTCCGTTTCTTTCAGGCCGCAACCATTGTAAATGACCCGTCAGGCTATGCAATTGTCCCGAAGCACAGGAAGATCTCCAAGGAAGAATCTGAGAAGATTCTCCATGAACTCTATCTGAAGTCGGATGAAACGAAGCAGTTACCTACAATCCGCTTTCATGAAGATATGCAGGCGCGCTGGCTAGGACTCGTTGAGAATGACATTGTTGAAATTACCCGCCCCAGTCCTTCCGCTGGCGAATATATCGTCTACCGTGTTTGCCTGCCTTAGGTAGATGGCAGAGACATTCTGTGCAGACTTTCGTAAAAACTATGTTGGACTTTTTCCATCAGGAACAAGTGTTGTCTGTAGAGCCGATCAGCAGATGAAAAAAACTACTGAAATTTTTACTTTAATTTCTGATATTGGTTCGCATAACTCTGCTGCACAGGCACTTCCTTCTAATGCAAATACGGTTGCTCCATCGCAGACACTTATAACAGATGCTCTAAAATTCTGTTGCACACTTGAAAAGAAAAAGGCCATTGAAACGCAACTTCGCCAGGCCCAGGAAGACAATACCGTTGCAGAGGCTCGTGTCGCAAGTGTACAGAATCCAGCAGGAGATGTCTCTCCGAAAGGCACTACATTTCCTTTTGGTAGGCCTCTCCGGTCTGATTCAGTACCCATTCTTCTCGCAGCAAGTCTCGCTTTTTTGATTCTTGCAATGGGACTTCTTCTAAATCTGAATTCAATTGAAATTGCCTACACAGCGCCCGGTGGTTTTCCGAATCTCTATCAACAACTTATCGAATCATGGAATGCGACTTCATGGATGATTATTGGACTTACTGTTGCAGGTTCAGCAGCAGTGGCAGGGGGTATTTTCTACTGGATTTACAAGCAGCATCCTAACTGGATAAAGTAAACAGATACTAGATAGAGATGTCGGCAATGAACACAGTGTGTCCAGCGACAGTTACAAGCGCCACCTCAGTACCGAGTACTTACTTAGGTGGAACAGATACAGCGCCTGCCCTTATCAGTGGATTTCCGAATATGGCCGGTGCCTACACACCGTCAAGTGTAACAAATCCAACCTTTACAATCAGTTCATCTTCAGGAGCTTCTGCTCAACAACTCAATAAGACTGCTTATCTGTTCAGTATTCTCGATGGATTTGTGGCCACGGCTGTGAATGCTCGTTATGCCCTACCTGCATCAGGCTACTGGTCCCCCACACAGAGCCAGAGTCTGACGGCGAAGAATAAGATTCAGGATATCTACACTTCATTCACAACAACGAATGTTCCTGGCCAGAGTTATCTCATTATAAATCCGAATGCCATGCTAAAGAATACAATCACGGGCCAGGCGGCAGATGCTACAAACTCCGTCTCCTATGATCTCCTCTACAGTCTCCAATACGAATTCTGCTTCTGGGTCAAGGTCTATTCCGTCTTGCTCGGTGATTATGTCACCATCCAGAATAAAGTAACAAGCACAACTGGATTTACGCCAACTGCACAGACGGAACTCCAGCGTAAGATTATCAATCTTCTGAATGCTGTAAATCTCCGCCTCAGTGATTTAACAGAGATTTCCAACTATGTTGCGCAGCAGCAGTCGGCCTCACTCGCTACTATGAACACCAATGTGAATCAGTTTTTAACAAATATTCAGGCAAATACACAGACTCTTGTTACAAATAGCCAACAATTGTCAGGTTCTGATGCCAACTCAATTCTCCGGAAACGGATGCTTGAGTTCTCTGAGGAGAAGAATAACTACGCAAATCAATTGCTCACTCTTTATGGTGCTGCCAACTTTATTGCCCTAGGCCTGCTCTTTTACATTTATAGAAGCTAAGTAGATGGACGCGGCTCTTAACACAGCCTTTGGTCAAATGAGCCCAACTGATAGGTCTACCTATCTTGCAGGACAGGCAAGTACTCTTCAATCAACCCTCACAGGACAATTTGCAGATTCATTTGGCCAGTCTCTTTCCAATACGCAGAACACTGCGCGTAACTTTGATATCATGACAAACTATACAACTCAGTCAAAAAATCTGAATACAGTTGTGTCTGATCTTGCGGGTACACAGGATTCTAATCTTTCAACTGCAAAGCGCAATAGTGATACTGCGCAGCGCAATCAGGAGATTAAGGAGTGGTACTACAACAATAAACTCGACACACTCTTTGTCTTTCAACTGATTTTTATCAGTCTCTGTGCTCTTGCAGCAATTGCATTTGCTGCCAAGATGGGATTTATTAGCAATACGCTTGTAGGTATTCTCATTGGCATCCAAATTGTAGTGATGATTTTATTGATTTCAAATCGTGCCATTTATACGGATAAAGTTCGTAATAAGCGCTACTGGAACAAGCGTATCTATGGTGTCGTTGGGTCTGCTCTTCCCGGCGGTATTCAGAAGTGTAAGTAGAGATGGATGTGTCCACACTTAAATCACAATCCAGGTTACTTCAAAGTTTAACAGTAAACTCTGAACTAAACAGACTCATTGAACAGCAAGGATCTTATGAGGCACTTATGACAAAGGTTCACCAACTGAAAAAAAATACGGCGACTCTTAATCGTGAATTTGATGAACGATTCAAGGAGACCGAGGGTCTCTATAAACTCCCCTTTTTCGGAACGAATCAGGATATTCTACTGCTCGGATTCTACTTCTCGTATCTGTTTTTAATCATTGTTATGCTGGTCGTCTATTACAAAAATACACAGTCATGGCAAAATACTCTATATGGTGCAGTTGGCTCGATCTTTGCTCTTATGATTATATCAGGTCTATTGTTTCGATTAGCCTAACTATGTTCTCGTTCATGCTCGGCGAAACTCTCATCATCATCGAATGCCACAATTCCTACAAAGTTTCGATTTTCAAGCGGTGCTCCGAACTCGTCTACTAGACGCTTTCGCAACTCCTCCACAGTCAACTTCTTACCAATGCCACCCTGCTGCTCGGTCCAGACTCTGTACGCCTTCCAGATGAGTTTGATGTCGGTACGAGCACCGACCTCCTTGCGGATACGAGTGTTACGGAACTTTGCATAGGTATCAAAGCGCTCCTTGTACTCAGAGGATGCATCCTTGATAATCTTTGGCTCCCTGATGCCATTTTTAGCATAAATTTCCGTGTAGTACTTGACCAGCAGGCCAAGATATGCCTCCCGCCAGAGAAACACCTTTGTATCAATACTTGTGTCCTTGCGATGGAAGTTCGGCTCGCCTGCCATAAACTTCTCCCAGCCGATATCATTCTCATCTACGAAGGTTGATGGATGAGGAATTACGCGAATACGACGCCATGTACCACGATCCATGGCGTGAATCGGTGGCAGATTATTACAGAGCATGAAGAGTTTACCACACACTTTGAACTTCTCCTGGTCGGAGAAAAGGCCACGGGCCTCCACCAAGTCCTCTCCACTGAACTGCTTCATACGGCTGGTATTCAGAGGTTCATTTTCATCCGGCTCATTCAGATAGATGAATCGCCTGTTTTTTATGGACATGATATCAGGATTCGCAGCACCCGACTCAGGACGCTTTCGAGTGAGCACAGTCGATGCAAGAGGTCCCTGGTATTCACCGAGACAGACTCGCATGAGTTCCAACATCTTTGACTTGCCGTTACCACCACCACCTGTCATTGTGTAGTAGCACTGCTCACGATTCATCGCCTCCAGGCAACTGCTCATGAGAGTGATGACATATTCCTTGAGGTCAGGATACGGATAGACCTTGTTCAAGAAGTCTTCCAGTTCCTTTGCAGCAGGATCCTCTGAATTGTAGGGCACATAGGCGATGGCTTCCCGACCACCCTCCTTGCCCGCGACAAAGGACATCATGTCCTCAGGTCGACCATCACGGAAATCCACATAAATCTCCTTTGTACCATTTTCCAAAGTGCGCTCGGCACGGAGATTGAGCACACCATTCTTACAGACGATCAGATACGGATTCAGATTCAGTTTGTTGAGGAAGTCCTCATCATAGAAGAGATTTGCACACTCCTTCATGACACTGTCCTTGAAATTGGCTGTGTAGAGAGACTTCTCAATGGCGGTAAACTCCTTGAGAATCTTTGTTGTCTTCTCTCCAAAATCTCCATCCTTATCCTTTTCAGCCTCATCCTTCAGTTTCTTCTTAGCCTTTTCAAACAATTCAACAACTTCATTGCTGATGTGACCACGGAGTTCAAAGCCCTGCTTAATCGGTCGCCAGCAGTGCTGATCAGGTACGAACATGAACCAATCGACCTTCTTGTTGTCAAGACTCGCCTTATACTGGTCACCATACATCTTCTGCATCACCTTTGCGATGTGAAAGTGTGTATTCATGGGATGTTCCATGATGAAACGAATGACATCATTGTCATTAATCTTCTTGTATTCTGTGGGATTATCCTCCCGAGCCCAGCGATTAAGACTCTTCATACTGAGAACACGCTCACCTAGAGGTCGTGACCAGCGATTCCATTCACGCTTGCGTAGATTCTCTTCAGCAGCATTGTATTTAGGTGATCTGCGACTAAAGTCCATCCAGAGGTCAAACAACTTATCTGACATCTCACCAGTGCTTGCAATGTGGTGAAGACAGAGACCAAGTTCAATCCAGAGACCATAGTCCTCGCATCGCTTTTCAGAGAGACAGTCCATTACCAGGCTGCGAATGAAGGGAAGATCCTCTGGATTACAGCCACGAGAACTGCTTAACATTGTGCGAACAACAAGTTGCGTCTCGGCATCCATTGGCCGCACTTGTGTGGCGCCACCATCTAGACTAAGTTCAGGTGGCCCAACGGGCCCTGCGGGCCCAGCAGCCACGGGTGCAAACACAGGGGTTCCCGCCGCCTTTCGAGTCAGCATCTTCTGATACAAAGCCACTGCATCGGCTCGTACTTCATTGTCATCCGGTACAAGATTGTAGCGAATACTGAGAAGTTCCATGAGTTCACGGTCATCATAATTACTCTTCTCCTCCATCTCCAAATCGTCCGTATTCGGATCATACTTGAAGACAAATGCCAACGCATACGGCTGTACAGTCGGCTTGGACTCACCATAGAAGAACCAGCCCTGCTTCCTCACCATGGCCGCATCATAAATATCCTCCTCCTGATTACAGAACTCTGTACCTTCAAAGGCTCCAATGACTGCATGCTCCTCAAGAAGCCAGTTGCGCAGAACCTTCTGCTTTTCATTGCTGAGGCAGAAGTCAGGAGATTCAATGTGAATGCCATCCTTGACAATTCCATTCTTGTCCTTGTATGGAGTATTACGAAGAGTTACAAAGAGACGAATCCCATTTTCATATGAACTCAGATCATAGAAGGCCTTGAGACCCTCCATCACCTGCAGACAGAAGCCACGGATATGGTGGTCCTCAAACTTCCGTGTCATGTTCATATGTGCCTGGTATTTGAAATCAAGGTCTATCAGAATCGGCTTAGCCGAATCGGATCGTGATTGTTCTACAAAGTTCATAGGCGTCATTTTCCTGACAAAGAGGTAATCATGAAGATGATCAAGAAACTCTGGATAGTCGTCGTCCTTAATCAACCATGTACCCTTCTTTACACCCATTCCACCCATCGTGGCCTCTTTTCCGCCTGCTCGCCGATCATTCAAGAAATGATCAAGAGGATGCTTTTTGAACTCCTCTAAAACAGGACTTATTGATGTCATATTGCTGATAGTATTTACTCAGAAAATATGATTCAAGTTTTATCCCCGGGCTTTGGCCCCCCAACCATGAAATGAAATTTGAGTCACCAGTTAAAAAACAATCACAATAGCAAGTAAATGAAGTGGTGCCCAACGTGTAACAACTATCTCTACCATGATGTAACGGGTGGAGAACTCTACCGAAAGTGTCTGAAGTGTGCATACAATGAGAAGGATACTGAGGGCGGCCTGGTTGTGGAGAGCCGCATCAAGGGAACGGCTGCAGAGGGCTATAAGATTCTGCTGAATGAATTTACTCACCTGGATCCGACTCTTCCGCATGTGAAGAATATCAAGTGTCCCAACGCCGCCTGCCCCTCAAATACAAGTGGAACAGAGCGTGATGTGATTTACATGAAGTACGATTCTGCGAATCTGAAGTTCCTGTATATCTGTACGCGCTGCCCTGAGCACACAAGTTGGCGCTCACAGTAAGGGTGCAAGTGTCTCGAGTATGGCCTCAGGTCGGCACGATGGATTTGAAAACTTTTTTTGAGACGTGATAAGATATAACCACTCCGTTGAGTGCCATTTTTCAGCCATTCCAGCACATGATTTATCATTTACGGTAAGCCATGTGCTAAATAGAGACTTTAGAGGATCGGTAAGTTGAGTCCTCACGGAGGGTATACCATAAAACGAAACAATAAGATGAAAGAGGTCGCGGCCTTCTTTCGGACACGGGTCAAGAAGAGGCAAGGTTCCATCACTTGCATCCACTTCTGTGATTCCTGAATTACCCATACAGGCAAATCCAAAATCAACAATGTGGACAGTGAATGGGCTCTCGATGGCCCTCCCTTTCCACTTCATACTTGAAGGTTTTGCACTAATAATAAGATTGTCGGCTTTGAGATCACGGTGGTCCAATTCAAGTCGCTCTTCAAGGCGTTGGAGAAGAATGGCAGTTTGTGCTAAACAGTGAAGAATATCTCGTTCTAAGGTTGGACTTTCAGACAAAAAACGACTGCAGAGTTTTGAATCAACGACTTCATGCATTGTAAATCCGACAGAAGTATTCTCCTGACGAAAAATTTCGTAGACTTTTGGAACGCGGGCACCAAGACCTTCGGCCTCAAGAGTCTTCTGGACGATCCATTGAATAAAGGCTTCCGTTTGAATGCCGGCATCCTCCAGATTACTCGTTTTAATCAGGCAAAACTGTTTTCCAGAACTATCTGAACGAGTACATTCTTCAAGATGACCGTGAGCACCACCTCCTGACCGACCCGTTTTTTCAAGATGGGCACGGAGTTCGCCTGATGGAAGAAAAATCATGGATTTTCTCATCCGGGGCAATACTATGCTCGATAATTCAGTAAATTTAAATGGTTTTGACAGACCAAGGTCTGAGCCGTCAAATAGGGTTTGTTTCCACATTAGGCCCTCCTATTTTTAAAGGTATGTTTTAAAGGGTAGGAGTGATGGCGTTTGCGGGTGCCGCCTGATTTTGGTTGAAGTGCTCGAAGTGCTTCTAATTCCTTGTTTTTTTGATCTTTAACTGCGTTTAGTCTAGTTGCTTCTGCTCGTAGTTCATTATATTTCTGAGCTAGAGCGTCAAGTTCTGCTTGAGTAGCTTCACCGCGTGCAACTTGTCCTCTTTTCTTTTCTACCTCAGCAAGTGCTTCCTTTGCTTTCTCATTCGCCATAAATGCAGCCACTTCTGCATTAGTTGCTGCATCTTCAGCTAGAGCTAATGCTGGATTTGCTCGCCTGCGTGCTGCTACGTTAGCATATAGTTTCGCATTTTCTGCATCCTTTATTTTGATATCTACTTCACGTATAAAGTTATGTGCCAAGGTAACAAACTCTGCGCGAAGGCGAATATACTCTTGAAAATCCTTCTCTACTTTACTTAAAATAGTTGTTGCAGTTGCTTCATCCATGGATTTATTATTTCCGCCTTCAATTAACTGACTCCTTTGTGTATTTATAGTGGTAGTGAGTGGTATTGTTTCTTTGAATTTTCTTGATGCAGTACCAAAAATTTCTAAAATATCACCTGGTACTCTAATTGCCTCTGGCTTTCGAAGTGTAGCATTCATTTGGTCAAGTAGTTCATTCGCACTTTTAAGTTTTGCTATATAGTCCTTATCAAATACGGTAAAGCGTGTAACTAGATCATTATTATCAATCCATGATTTTTTTCCAGCGGCGGCGGCGTGGGCAGCGGCAACATTTAATTCACCAGTAGGTGCTGGTTGCATTTTTTCACTATGTTTGAATGCTTCTAGGCGTGATTCATCTTTAGCTTTTTCTTCACCAATATCTACAAATGTAATTGTTACATTAGCACTTGCCGTTAATTTAGGAGTAAAAAGTTTTTGTATTTCTTTCCAACTTCTTTGTGAATCATATCCAGCATAGATAATATTATTTACTTTATTTAAATATATACGATTTTCAATAAATCTATTCTGAATAGCTGAATATTCCTTAGGTGCTAAGCCGAGTTGTGTGGCAATTTTTGTTCTATAAGGTATACTACTATTAACTGTATCATAAAAAATTAAAGGTGGATAAACTTCGCCTGCTTTTATTAATAGTGTAAATTCGTTTGAATCTGAAGGTGGTGGAGGCGGTGGCGGTGGTGGTGGAGGTGGTGGAGGTGGTGGTGGCGGTACAACAGAACCAGGCTTCAGTAGTAAAATCTGATAGTGAATTTTGTCAATATAGAGAATATAAACGGGTTCTCCCTTAACTACAGTCTTGTTTCTAGGTGTATACGTCTGTAAATTTATATAATCCCCAGCTGCATTTTTCTGAAAAATATTTATATCTGTTTTGAATTTATCCGCAATAACTTGTCCAATACCATATTCAGGATCTGCCCATGGTTTTGTGCTTGCATCATCTAAACTAATAATATAGGCATCATAGTTTTTGCTAGGCTGTGACTCATAAAAAAGTTTCCATTGTTTCTTTTCATTTTCATATGAAGTTTTTTCTTGAAGTGTTTCTTTTATACTTTTTATAAAGTCTGGCGTATCTCTTTTCGTAGTTACTGTAACATTTGTTTTACCATCTAATCCCGTTTTAATTGCAGCATTCTCTTTTCGTTTCTTTGTAGAGAAGTCAAACTGTTCTAAGATGGAGTAGTAGAAACACCATCCATCACCGGCAACATCATAGGGTCCGTCAAACAGGTCTTTGGAAACAATATTTGCATCATTAAAAATAATAAGAGGAATGCCTAATTCCTTACCTTTATCCTCTAAAACAGTATTTACAATTTCAGGTGTAATATTTAATGATTTACCAGCGCCGCCTATAAATGCACTAACCTTTGATTGAGGAATACGAGTCCATGTTAGATAATCACCTCCAGTATAGAGAAGATTTGTTAAAACAGCATTTATCTGATCGGCCGTTGGCTTGGGCGGCGGAGGTGGTGGCGGAGGCGGTGGCGGCGGTGGAGGGCTATCAGATCCAGAAGTGTTAGGAAGTACAGGAGCAATTAGAAGAGGAGCACCCGCAGTAACTGGAAAGCCGGCCTTCAATTTATCTAGGAAGTCTGTTGTTCCAGTAAAGAAACGAGTTTCTGTGAGTACCTTTATTTTATCAATGGGAAGTCCAAGTTTTCCAGCCGTATAGTATAATCCATGGTCAAGCATCATTTCTAATAACACTTCAAGGGCATCCTGATTTGTTTCATTCTGTCCAAAGAGACATTGTAGGGGCTGACCAGACAGAAATGCATTTATTATTTCATCCATAAACACACTAAATTGAGGCTGAGTAGAACGGCTCTCTACATATCGTGAGTAGAGGCCTGACTTTATAGAACTTTCTAAACAGTAGTCCTGTTGAGCATAGATTGTAAGATAAAAGATGGAATAGAGGCGGCAAGTGATTTCAAGCAGAGAAAAACAATCATTGTCATATTTTCTCTTTGTAGCGTCATCAAGTCCAGGAAAATTCGATGAAAATTCAGGAGACTGAACACCTGTCATGCCAACTCCGTAGTCAAAATGCTGAACCAACTCTTCGATAAATTTATAGAGAAAAAAGTTAGGCGCCGTTTGTGCCGTTTCAGGAAACGTGGTAAAATCTTTTATTTTTGCAACACGGTAGTCCGTTCCACCAATATTTACAGGGCGTGTTGAATCTTTGGGATTAATCTCTGCGAACTTATGGAAAGGTGGAAGATAGATGATAGACTGAATACCACCAAATGTGGAATATCCCACTTCAAAACAATTGAAGAGTTTTATTCCGTGTTTTTCAATGAGTTTGTCGAGTGTTCTTCTGGCCCCGCCAGACTGTAGCGGTAATAGACCTGGGATTGTTTCATTAAGAACCATGCCCTCTTCTATTTAGTGGTGAGTTTTATAACCGGACATTTACTCCTCAGATGTAAGGTCAATTTTATCAAGATTATCTACAATATGTAGAGTATCTGTTAATGATTCCTTGTAGAATTGAGAAACTCCTAATCTGAACATTAAATCGTAATATGGCGTTATTTTAACCTGTTTTTTTATTTCATCTGATAGAAATTCGGTAAGATCTGTTTTTGTTCCCTCTTCAAATAAATCACCATCAGGAATCTTCTCCTGTTTAATTGCATAACAGAAGACATAGAGTTTTACATAGAGTTCCACATAGGCTTGATTTGGATCCGAGACCATTTTATCGTAGAATGGTTTGATAGCATGCTCAAAGTTTGTTTTGGGAGTGTCTGGAAGTTTGAGAGGTGGAAAGCCATCCTCTCCATTCTTCAGAATCTGGTGAATCTTTTCTTCATCTGAAGGTTGGGGATTATTTGAATTTGTATTGTTAGAATTTGAGTTTGAAGTAGGGTTTGTAGGTTCAGACGTTTCTTGGACCTTATTGGCCTGGTTTGCAGCCTTGAGTTCAGCAACTTCTGCCTCAGCAGCCTCCTTCGCAGCCTTGAGTTCAGCAACTTCTGCCTCAGCAGCCTCCTTTGCAGCCTTGAGTTCAGTGAGTTGAGCCTCAGCAGCCTCCTTTGCAGCCTTGAGTTCAGTGACTTGAGTCTCAGATTCTTCTGTAGATTTTGTATTTGATACACTCGATCCATTGGGTCGTTCCCACTGTGTTGTTGTACCATTACTGTAGTATACCTGACCTTCATTATTTCTATGTTCTTCCCATCCAGGAGGTAAATCTGTAAGTGGTGTAGCCTCGGCAGCCACAGGCTCAGGAGCCGGTTCAGAAGCCGGTTCAGAAGGAGGCTCAGGGGCAGGAGCAGGTTCAGGAGCAGGTTCAGGAGCAGGTTCAGGAGCAGGTTCAGGAGAAGGTTCAGGGACCGCTTCAGGGGCAGGTTCAGGGGCAGGTTCAGGAGCAGGTTCAGGAGCAGAAGCCTCTTCACTATTTTCTTCTTTAGAGTTCATTTTCTTTAAAATCGTATTTACTTTTTCAATCTTAATACCAGATTTTATTGCAGCACTTCTTGTTTGAATTGCAATTTTCTTTGCATTACTAGAGGCTTTATCTGCATTCTCTACTTCTTTACGAAGAGTAGCAACTTTTGCTTTTGCTAGATTTAATGCTGCTTTTGCTATATTAAAACGCTCCTTTATTTTTTCATCTTTGGGTTTATTATTATGCTCCTCGTCAATTGGATTAAATTCATCTTCTTTTAATTTTAACTCTTTTCGTGCTGCACTTAATGCGTCAAGTTTTACAGTTGCTTCTGATTCAAGTGTTGCGAGTGTCTTTTCGGCTAAATCCGCTATTTCCGCAAGTTGTTCTGTGGACTTTTCTGAATTTTGTACAGCAACCGCCGCAGCCTTTGCAGCAGCCGCTGCTTTCTCATTCTCTTCAAGTGTATTTTTAATTAAATTCTTTGCAACTAAAGCGGCTCTTTGTGATTTTTCACTATTATTTATATTCTTTGATTTTTCTTCAACTTCTTCATCTTTTTGTTTTAGCAATTTAAATGCTTCTCCTAGTCCAGAGTTAGAGTTTTCTCTAAATTCACTGCGTTTCTCTTGTAAACTCTTTTTTGCCTGAATAACTGCTGCTTCTGCAGTTTTTAAATCATTTTCTAAAGGAGATTTACTTGCTTTTATGTTTTTTACAGCAGCCTCTTCTCGTTTAACTGTTTCTTTTGCTTCGGCAATTTCAGCACGAATTGGTTCAAGATTTTTTTGTGCTGCATCCAGTTTTTCTTGAGCAGCATTAATTGCTTCCTCCTTTTTTGCTTTACCTATATCTGTGCGTTTTTTTTGAAATGCAAGAGCCACAATCAAAGGAGAGATAGCCTCTTCAGCCTTGCGTAGTTTCTCTTCTAAATCAGGAAGTTTAGCCTTTGCTGTTTGAAGTTTTTGTTCAGATTCTTTTATTTTACTATTAAAGTCTGCAACTGCCTTTTTCTTAGCATTTACATTCTTTGTTGCCTTTCTTGATTCTTGTTTTTCTTTAGAAAAAAGAGATACTGGCGTAGTTTGTTTCTTAGAAAATCCCTTAAGACTAGCAAGTCGTTTATTTTTATTATTATTTGGCTTATTATTCTTCTTACGTGTTAAGATTTTAATACCTCGATTTGCATTTTTTACTTTATCCTTTGATAAAGGATTAATACCAAATAAACCAGCTACGCGACTTGCTTCACGTGCCTCTGCAGCCTTTCCAAAATCTGCATTTATTTCTTCTGCTGTTTTGGAAGGTGCTATTTTCTCATTTGATACGTCAATCTCTGTATTTTCACTTGGTTCTTGCTCGGCCATTCTAATCTAGATGAATATCTTTGTATGCCGCAATTTCAAACGGATGCTCTGGATTCAAGACTCCCTGTAAATAGAGTTTCAAATCGGAGGGTGTATCCTTAAATAGATATCCTGTTTTTCTATCCCACCAGTGAATTTTCGTTTCACGCATGCGCGGTTTATCTTCACGCTCATACATTGGTAAGGGAACATAACGATTATTGTATGCAAAAAAACGATAGGCCATTGTATCAGGATTCAGTCGGCAACGACGAACCCAGCGCTCAGGAATCTCCTCCTCTCGTATAAGTGTCCACCCTACAGAAACACACCATTTCAACCATGCTTCGGGTCGTTGTCTCTGATCTATATGAATTGATTCATGCTTGAGTGTCTCATTAAGCCTCTGTGCGGGATAATCCATCGGAATACAGACAATATCAGGAGCCCGTGTATGTGGCATACCTGCTTCCGCTGAATGGTTCATCCAGACAACACGAATGGATGCTTGAAGACCATCTATCGTTCGAGGAAGAAAAGGACCTTCCATTGCACTGTATCCAAGGCCTTCTCTCGCCTTTGCGTTCACTTTATCCAAAAAAAGAGCATCTTCAAATCCATCCACTGTATTCGCAGTTGCTAAGGCAAGGCTTCCTTCTGCTGCAGATAGACGTGTAATTGTAAAAGGAGCACGTACCCTAGGTTTTCTCTCTTCAATATATGTTTCGCCCGCCGCCGTTTCAAGAATAAATGGACGAAAGGCTTCTCTACTTAGGCTTAGTCCCATCTGATTTCTTTACTTGATTTTTCTTTAACGCCTTCTGTTTCTCTTCAAGTCGAGAGATCAGAATGCGGTCACCCCAATAACTATCGAGAATACCCTGTTTAACAATCTTCGGCGCAACAGACTCAACTGTAACGACGCGATTTGTCACAGTTGGCGCAGCAGCCGACGCAGCAGGTCGGCCAAAGCCCATCGCCAAGAGATTCTGCTGGCCAGAGCACTTCTGCAGAGTTTCACCAAACAGAAGTTGAGCGGCCATTCGCTCTCTCTCCACCGCCCGCTTGTCCTCATTTGTCGACCATCCACCAGCAGGTGCCCTGTAGCCGGGTATCTCCTCAACACGAAGTGCAAAGAGTTGAGCCAACGGATTACTCAATTGATGCTCAATATAATACGGAATATCAGGCTTCAAGCCTTTTTCGCGAACATACGAAGGCAGTTCAATCCTATCACCCTGAAGTTCCGCTCCAGGATTGACAATATAGACATACGGAATACGGTCGCCAGAGGCCGGTGCATTACCAGGATCTCGCTCGGCAATACGATCAGCAAGCACCTTGTGAGCAATTCGAGTCGGGTCCGCATAGTTTGCTCGCAGCGACTTTGTAATTGTCAACTGTCCAAGACTCACCGCTCCAGTCGCCAACTTACGAAGACTTGTCCTGACAAACTCCGCCGCCTCCGCTACATTTCGCTTGTTCAGAAGGATATTAATGGCACCACCATAGATTGTCTTCACAATCGGCGCATTGTCTCGTCGCTTCAGAACAATACCCATAAAATTCTGCTTGAAGTGATCAGGCGACTCCTCATACTTGTTGCCGACATAGCGCTTTTTGCTGAAGATAATAAACGGCCAGAAGACCTTATCATACTCAAAGTCATGTGGCGGCTTCAGACCCGCCGTCACAAACTTACCACACTCTTCCGTTAGTTCAATAGTCCGTACAAGTGCCTCGCGACCCACAAGTCGAGCCCCATCAGGTCCCCGTGGATTGAAACTCACAAAGAGTGAATCCGTATCACCATAGACCAACTCCGCACAGCAATCTTGCCGTCCAGCAGGGGCTCCATAGAACTGATGAATCGCCTCCTTTGCGAAGGTGATCTGCTTACGACCATAGGCTGTTGTCGACGCAGCCAGCGCCTGGAGACGAATCTTGAAGGTCGGTGAACCCAACTGACCATAGAGTGAATTTGCCGTGAGTTTGTAGGCCAACTGCTCAGCATCCAGAAGCGCCTTCACGAAGGGGTCGCTCTCCTTTTCCGCCTGCTTGCGCTTCGCTTTACGGGCCGCCAGCAGTTTCTGTAGAATATCGGGCAGAGTCCCCTTTGTATCTCCTTTCTGTGCATATCGACAGATGCGCAGACCATCACGAATCTTCTCAGGATGCTTTCGCGTGTCTGCTGGATCCGGTCGCAGGATGTCAAACTCTATGTCAGTGAATCGAACATCAGGCTCCACCATCTCAGGCTCGCCACCATAGGAGAACTTTGTAGTCCCATCAGGCGCAATATCCTTGACCCAGACCAGTGTATCATAACTGATATTTTCACTAATAATAGAACTTGGGTAGAGCGACGCAAAGTCACAAACACCTACAGGCGCATCAAAGTAGAAGTCGGGCTTCGGTGCAAAGACAATTGCACCCTCATAACTCTCTTCAACCGGCTCATCATCCGAAACTTCATCCGACGCCTGTCGCGGCGACTCCAGCACCTTGACAACCTGCCCACGAGCCGCACACTCCTTGAAGATGAGTGACTCGATTTTGATGCCCTGGCCTCGCGTGAAGATATAGTTCACGGGCACAGAACAGACATTTGCCATCGACATCGCATTATTGAACACATCGAGTTTATTGAAGAGTTCAATCACAAGATTACAATCCTGAACGCAGTAATCGGCAACTTTTGCTCTGCCGCTAGCACCACCCTCACGATGAAGACGGAAAATCTCTGCAGGAGGAACATCATCTTTTACAATTGCCCATTTGGTCGCCAACTGGAGATCCAAGTCATCCAAGGGTTCCCCTGTATTCCTCACAATGATTTCGCCGTCACCAATCCGCTCAACGGAACACTTCTCGGCTACGGGCTCACCCGTCTCATCAAGAATCTTGATGCTGCGACCAATCCGCACATCTTTCGTGACAGAGGTTTTTAGTGTGATCAGGGTACCTGCGGCGTCCTGCTTAATTGCCTTCAGTTTACCACTCATATAATGACTGGTAACATCATCGAGTTTATAACTCGGCAGCGGCTCCATGCGCTTGATGTAATGATAGAGGTCGATTTGAAGACGACCCGCTGAGTTCCACATGTAGAGACGATTGTCTCCAAGTGCACTGCTACTCAGCATCTTCTCCTGAAGTTTCACGGTCTCGTCTTCATAGCGAGAGAATCCCTGAAATGCAGGGACACAGCCGAGTAGTTCAGCGCGCTTCCACACATAGCGTTCATCAAAACCGAAGATATTGTACCCGATCCAGATATCAGGACTCCATTCAATCATATGAGCCGCCCAGTCGACAATGAGGTCCTTTTCACTCCCACTGCGATGAATGGTAACACCTGGCACATCTGCACAGATATCCTTTTCGGTAGAGTAGACAAAGCAGTGTCGCCGAGGTGCCTCACCTGCCCGTACAAGCACAACGCCAATCTGAATAATCGGATACTGGAGTTTTTCAGGCATGGGAAAATCACCATCTGGACTGTAACATTCTATATCCCACGAAGCCAGCAGTGCGGGTCCAGACTTTCCAGGACGCTTTGTAGGCTTCTTAATATCTGTATAGTCGCAACTGATAATGGATTCCTCCGTGTCGTCACATTCAACATCAAGTTCAACCCAACCACATGGCTCGATGTCTTGGGTGTGAAAGAAGCGAAGGAGCGGGTCAAGGTTCGCCTCATACACTTCAAGGCATCGAGTCTTGTAGTGAAAGATAGGCATCATCTTTTCATCAAGAAATAGTTTCTTGGCCTTTCGAAAGAGGTCAAGGCTATTCACACTGATTTTCACCATAGGAAACTCACGATTCGCAGTGTATCCAAAGAGGCGCTTACGCTTGACCTTTTCGAACTCAATGACTACATTTGGAGTGCACTCTGTGCATCGCGGCTTCAGAACTTTGTTTACCACTGACTGAATTTCCGTGAATGCGCCCGCATCAGGAAGTTCAACATAGAAGGATGGACAGAACCCAGTGACATTTACATGAACCTGGGAACCCGTCTCGGTCACTCCAAAGAGTTCAATCTGGAACTCACGGCCCATATAATTGTTGTTTTTGACACGAGTAGTATATGTGTCTCCATTCGCGTTTTTTCGTTCGCACATATGCCAAGTTGCACCGTCCTCGCTCTCGATTTTTGAATCGTGAGCCAGTACGTCTAAAAGGTGAAATAGCATCTTTTCTTACTGTTTAGTTTGCCTACAAAACCATTCAAGTTTTTACTTGCTGCCTCTGGTACCCTTGCCCTTACGGCCTTTGGCCTTGCGACGAGTAGCACGCTTCTTCATGAATGCCTTTGAACTCGTTTTCACAAGACGAATCAGGCTCGTTAAGAGATTGCCACCACCGATCGGTGCCGCTCTTCTGTTTGCCGGTGTTACCACGGCAGACTCAACGAGTTCCATATCATTTTCAGGCGGCGCAGAAATCGGCTGATTTACAATTGCCTCATCAATCTCATCCTGGCTCAAATTGGCCGCCATTGTAGGTGAAGGCGGCTTGAGCGTACCTGTGAGATTTGCAGCAGGCGTTGGAGGCCTTGAATTGAGACTCGGTGAAGGAGCAATTGTAGGAGAACTCGCTGTCTTCACCGGTGTAACCATTCCTTGATCCTCTGAAAGACTATCATTCACATCAGGCAGAGGAGTCTGGAGAAGGCTCTGAAGATTCTTCTTCTCATTGCTCGGCATCGCATTTGTCACTTCACCCTCCTCACTGAACTCTGCAGGGCGCTTATCTGTCCCTACAAGCATCAGGCTCGGGTAGCCCTTTATCTTGGAATTTGCCAGACTCGTTTTGGGAAGCATGTCATCACGAACCGCCGCAATATTCATTTTCCGATTTGACATGGCAGTTAAGTCATTCCAGGTATCCTTCTTGAATCGCTGGCAATGACCGCACCAGTCCGCATAGACAAGAACAAGCGTGAGAGGACCTGAGCCTAGCATACCCTCAAATGCACCGACCTTATCGGCTGAACGAACATCGACCGGTGACATGATTCTGCCCATACGCATTTTGCCAGCCTTTCTGGTCTTGCTCTTTGTCTTTGTCTTCTTTGCGACCATTCTCTACAAAAGCCGGATATTTTGTGTAGACTCGGTAGTAGTGGAGGATGAATCTTCTTATCGCAGCCATACTTTTAGTTGTAGTGGCATATATCGGAATGCTCGTTACAAGCACCAAACAGAAAGAGGGATTCGTTGCAAATCTTCTGTGGCTTCCCGATACAAGGCCAAATTCACCGAATGATGTCATTATGGAACAGAATTTTGCCGCACCCTATGTGACTACACCGATTTATTCAGTCGATGATTATGAGTATAATCTTGTATTCCAGTACGAGACCGATAAGGAAATGTCAAAGGAGGAGATCAATCGACTGACAGCCCAACGCCCGTTGGATTGGTCAGGTCAGCCACCAAATTCGACAGTCTTTCAAAAGGGATTTGCTGAACTTCGCGAGCGCGATGCAGCAGGTAAAATGCTAAGTGCTCCAGGATCACTTGCTTATGGTAAGAATGCAACCAATGAGGCACAGGCGATTGAAGAAGCAAAGGCTTCACGGCGCCAAGACATACGCCAAGATTCAATGTACAACGAAGGCTTTCAAGATACAGCGTCTGGAATCAACCCTTATGGTGAAATTGATGGTTCATCTCTACAGCCTCCGGACACCAGTGCGACTGAAATGGAGGAGCGCAAGATTTTACAGACCTACAGACCGACACACTCAGAGAGTCTTACAACCTATGATCTGGAGGATGCCAATAAACTCATTAAGAAGATTTATGATGCTAAGGGTCTAGTTCCTACAGTCGTTCAGAAGCCGAATAATGTCTTTGAAATTGTTGGTGTTCGCAAGAAGGATGAGAAAATCGTCTATGAGGATGAGGAGGCACCGGCAAAGATGAGTGCAGTTGGCGCAGCAGGTGAAGCAACCATCACTGTGCCTCCCACATCAGCCGATATCAATGTTGGCCTTGACCCCTTTTATACTCCTGGACCGAAGGGACGCACCAATCGCTGGGATTACACGAAGCCAACATCTGGCCTTGAGCGCAGTATGGCACCGACCTTCGCACAGGAGAATTGGTCGTAAACGACACTTAAATTTGAGTTACTGACTATGAACTATCAACCGCAAATATGCTAGCACTCTTCTTTGATACTGAGACTACAGGACTTCCTAAGTACCGTAATCTCCCTGCGCATGTGCGAAAGGACAATTGGCCACAACCCGTCTCAATCTCCTGGATTGTCACGGATGGTGGAGCCATCAAGGACACTAAGTCCTATATAATTAAACCCGATGGCTGGACAATTCCTGCAGAGAGCAGTAAAATTCATCGGATTACGACTGAACTCGCCACTGAAAAGGGAGTGCCTCTTCTCGGTGTACTGCGTGAATTCCAGTCCGATCTAGATCGATGTGGACTCTATGTTGCTCACAATATGGAATTTGACAAGAATGTCATTTCCGCAGCTGCACTCTACTGGGCATCTGGTGCCCCAAAGATTCGCTGGCCGGCCAAGGAGTTCTGTACAATGGAGGGATCGCGTGAAATCTGTAAGATTCCGTGGCCAAATCCTCGTCCTGGTGACCGGTATATGTGTGCGAATCTGAAACGTTTCTATACGCACTGTTTTGGAGTTGAACCTAGCCCAGAACTGCTTCATACAAGTCTGGGCGATGTTCAAATTCTCGTTGCCTGTTATTTCAAGTGTTGGAAACTTCCCACTAAGTAGGATGTTGTATACTGGAAAAAATTTTTATTTAACAGTGATTGATGATGAAATTGTTGCATATTCAAAGAGTGGTAATGAATATGGTCGGTTTAATTATAAAACGGGATTTTCACGTCAATGGTATTCGCGGGTTATACTTGATCATGCTTATAGATATATACAGATAAAACCAAATGCATCTATTTGTGTGCTAGGAGGTGCAGTGGCTGCTATGCCATATGAACTGCTTTTACGGTGTCCTTCTGTTCATCTTACAACAGTAGATATTGATGTCGAGAATGTGGAAGTTTTACAACATATGATTCTATCTCAGTTTGGAGAGAGATCAACTGTGATTGCCGAAGATGCAAAAAAGTTTGTAAAGAAAATGCCTACGAAGTCGTTTGATATAATTATCAGTGATATCTCCATTCATCATACTACAGTTCCGTTTGTCATGAGCGCATCCTTTACAAAAGACTGTCTAAGGTTAGTAAAACCAGGTGGTCTTTTGATAACAAATGTTCTATCGAAAAATCCTTCCGATGATACCTATGGAAAAATGTTGCGAACACTCGGACGAGACTTTACGCGAATCGCAAAGAGTTTTTACGGTCTAGCAAATCTTGTTTATAAAGTTTCTTAGCAGTTTCCGTTTGCATCGGCGCAGTGGCTAAATAAGCCCTCAGAATTATAGCACAAACCACGGCCACCGCAGCCACTTAATCCCATGCCGCCACCACCCGTCTGGCGACGATTCTTAAGATTCTTACGATTCTTACGATTACGACGAGTGGTCTTGCGATTCTTGCGGTTGCGATTGCGACGAGTGAGACGATTGGCCATTATACTAAGTATGAAGGTTTAAAATCCGGAGATCTTTGTAAAGAAGATGTTTTTGCTTGATAATCGTGAAAGAGAACTTATTACCTTGATGCCCACTTGGAAAGTAAAGATGCTTCCTGTTGGAGATGCTTGGATTGGCGTTGATGAAACGACTGGCGCCGTCATGCCTGGTGGAATTATTGTCGAACGCAAGGAGGTCCATGACTTGGAGGCGTCAATGTCAGATGGTCGCTACAGAGAGCAACGAACGCGACTCCAAGCGTACGCAGCCGAGTCAGGTTCACACATTGCCTACATTATTGAGGGTGATTTGAACAAGACCAGGTCCTATACCAAGGAGGTCGTGCTCAAGTGGCTCGTGCGCCTACCATTCGTTCACAAGATCACTTTTTTCCAGACGGTGGATGCCGCTGACACCGCACAGTTCTTGACAACTCTCGCTGCGAAGTGGCAAGAAGACCAGGTCGAGTTTCGTGAAGGAAAGGTCACCACCTACACGAGTACTATTAAAAATCATACAAAGGGTGAGCAGCGTGATGACCCGCACATCTTTGCAGTGAGTGTCTTGACCTGCTGCAAGGGAATTAGCCCTGCTACTGCCGAGACTATACTCAAGGAACTCGGCTCACTGACAGCCGTTTGGAATGCAACGGAGGCGCAATTTGCTGAACTGAAAATTTCAGAGAAACAGCGATTTGGACCGGTTAAGGCTAAGAAACTCTTTGCACTTCTTCATTCAATTGTCTAAACTAATGTGACTCCTGCAGCAGAGCAGGCGATTAACATGGCACCTAGATAGGTCTTCCATGAACTCGTTTCACCTACAAATAGTTTCCCAAAGGCATAGGAACTCAACACGCCTACAAAGGAGAGTAGACTGAAAACAACAGTCGAGACTTTATTAATACTATATGCGCGTAGAGAGTAGCCTCCAAAACCAATAATCAAATTAAACAAGCCGAGTTTCGCCAAATTTACTGGATTTGTATCAATGGTGCGTTGTCCAAGAAGTACATAGAGTCCAAACAAAATAAATGCGCCAGGATATAACTGAAGCATTGAATCAATCGGATTTGTAGTCTTCGTATCACGTATGACTAAAAACATAAGAGTTTCAAAAAAGGCTGCCAAAAGGCCAGCCCAGATTGCAAGGCTCTGTGGAACTTCAATGGGTTTCTCACCCTTCACTTCTTCGTTAGGAATCTCCTGAGAAAGTAAGAGAGTTCCTGCAAATCCGAGAAGAACAAAGAAAATTGCGCGAAATGAAATCGTTTCTCCTAAAAAGAGAATTCCAGCAATTATATTCATGATAGGAAATGTATAGAAGAGTGACATTGATGTTCCAGCCGATAGATTTGAGAATGCAGTATAGGATGTAACAACATGAAAGAGTGTAACAAGGCCGTATAGAAATACTTTACCGAGGTGAATTGGTTGACCACTGTAAAATATGAGAGAGGCAACAGTAAACACACCAAATCGTGCTAATAAACCAGTATCAAAGTTTGTCGGAACAACCTTTACTAAGATTGGATAGAGTGATAAGAGAACTTCACTGACCACGACGCTTGTATTTCCTACAAGCGACATTCTCTCCTGCAGTAAGAGTATATAGTAATTTCTATTAGACTTCTGTTTGACCTACAGTTTTTAAAATAAAAACTCTAATAAAGTATGTCTAATACTAATGAAATGATAAAAATACTTCAATCACGTCTGAATGGACGTCGTCAAGTTCCTGGACAAGTAAAGATTCCAAAAGGACTTATACAAATACCAAATGCGGAAGTTACTGAACCTGAACCATATTATGAAAATGGCGATCAAAATGGCTATGAAAATGAAGATGAAAATGAAGGAGAATTATTACCTGGTAATAATGCAAATTCATTAGAAAAAAGAGCATATTGGATAAGTGGACACGGTGTCGATCCAACATCTGGGGAAACATTTACAGTTCCAGGGGGCTGTACTATAGTTGTTAAAGCAACACCTGGTGAATCAACTTATATTCCGGAGAAAGTTCTACGAACCTTATGTAAGAGTAATCCTACAAAACTAAAAAATCCTCTTCATTATATTCCCTATATTATTAAACAATTTGGTTCTGTTATTATTTATAAAGAAGGTGAAGAGTGTCCCAATTTTGAATACACTTTAAAAAATTGTCTTCATGGTGAAATAAACAATGTTAAAGATAATTATGCACTGTGTAGTGAATTTGGGTCAGGAGTTATGGATATAGATAGGATTTCAAAATTCAAAAGCAACCACTGTAGAGATTATAATATAGATACCTCATCAATTAATTGTATTACGGATGTTATTGATACTATTCTTAGTTTTTACAAGAATAGTGTATATCCAACTATTGAAGATCTAGAACAAATTATTTCTGAGGATGCTAAATATTTACTTACATTGCGCGGAACATATATTGACTTGCAAAAGCGCGTATTTGAAACAATTGACCCTTATACATATATAAAGCAAAAAGATCTTTGCAATAAACTATCAGGCGTATATTATAATTTTGTTTGCAGATATAGACCAAAAGTATCAGATAAAGTATATTCTAATCCAAATTTTCCAAACAATAATCCACACCAACAAATTCTAAATAAAAATGTTAAAAATAGTAATGCATTTGAATTATTACGTGAAAGAATAGGAGAGGCTGAACTAAAGAGAAAAAAACTTTTACAAGAAGCAAAGTTTGGAGAAATTAAACCGGTTAAAGAATCTCAAAAACTATCTCAACTACAAGTGCTTTCAGGAAAAAGAGGCAAAAATGTATTAGAAAGCCCAAAAAGAAATGAGCAACTAATAAATAAAGAGGCGGCTAAAAAAATACGCAATTTGCCCGTAGGAGAAAATTGGCTTGAACAACAACTACATGTACTTCCCACATGGTTGAAAGCTAATTTTTTATTTGACCAAATTCTATATCATGATAAATCAGATAAAGAACCTATTTTACATTTAATTAATACAATCAATCACACAAATTTTGAACCTTCTATAGCAAATCCAACTGAAAAATATAATAATATTCATTCAAAAAATGATATTATCAATTTCACAATAGAAAAACCAATCTATCATGCATCGGTTGAATATCCTATTGGTTCAACGCCTTTATGGGTGGCTGTAAAAAATAATTATCTCGAATTTATTGAACCCTTATTAAAAGCCGGTGCAAAGGCTGATATAACAGTAGGTGGTGTAAAACTCTATGATATATCAAGCCCCGAAGCAAAAGCAATACTTGATAAATACAGAGGAGGTGGAAGGTATCGTAGAAAATCCTTGAAAAAGAGAAAAAGCAAAAGTAAGAAATCTAAGACTAAGAAACGCGTCTAAGAAAACATCCAGAGATCCTGAAGGACTGAGTTTTTCTTATCCGTCGGCGGCTTGTAATCACTTGCCAACTTGCCTGGAACTGTAGGCCAAATAGAAATACTTTACCGAGGTGAATTGGTTGACCGCTGTAAACACAGCAAATCGTGCTAATAAGCCAGTATCAAAGTTTGTCGGAACAACCTTTACTAAGATTGGATAGAGTGATAAGAGAACTTCACTTACCGCGACGCTTGTATTTCCGACAAGCGACATTATTTTTTATGATGGGAATTTATATTTAAAGTTCTATCTTCAAAGTAGAATAATGTACACCTGGATTTTAGTCGCTGGCGCATTAAACTCATTTATTGATGCGTGCGGAATTGGAAGTAATGATTTAGCTAACTCCTTTGGAACAACATATGGTTCAAAGGTGTTATCTGTTTTCCAGATTATTATTCTGGCTTCCATTTTCGAATTCTCAGGTGCCATGCTTTTAGGCAGTCCGGTCACCAATACTCTCGCAGGAAGTATTTCCAATGTGGCCTATTTCAAGGCGCAACCTTACGTACTTATGTATGGAATGTTATGCGCACTTGCAGGGTCAAGTACATGGCTTTACACTGCAACTTATTTAGGGCTCCCTGTATCCACCACGCACAGTATTGTGGGGGGTATCATGGGCTTTTCTCTTGTTTATAAAGGTGTAGATGGTGTAGTTTGGATCAAATCTATTCCTGATTTTCCCTATGTCGCTGGCTTTGTACCGATTGTCATTTCATGGGTCTCGTCGCCGATTATCTCTGGCGCAATTTCAGCGGGTATCTATTCAAGCATTCGGTATGGAATTATTAAGTCAGAGCACGCCATTCAGCGTTCAGTCTTTTTTCTACCTTTTGTTGTATTCTTCACATTTTGGATTGAGTTCTTCTTTATTCTTTCAAAGGGCGCGGGTTCAAGGCTCACATGGGATTTTGGAACAACAGTCTGGGTTTCAGCATGTATTGGAGCAGGTGCCTCTCTTCTATCGATTGGATTTATCCCTCCTCTTCAAAAGAAGATTGCAAACTATAACCCTACAGTCTTACCCATTGAGGATAAGAGCCTCACTGAGGTGAAGATGATTGACCTTTCAGGTGCGAGTGTCCCTACCACTGATCTGTCAGGTGCGATTGTACTAAACCAGCACGTTGATGATGTTTACGACCCTCGCATCGAATACTCGTTCGCCTACCTCCAAATTTTCACATCTATTTGTACATCCTTTGCGCATGGTGCAAATGATGTCAGTAATGCAGTGGGTCCTCTTGCGGCAATATGGCATATTCATGAAAACGGTGCAGTCTCTTCAAAGATTGACGTGCCCCCATGGATTCTAGCACTTGGTGGAGTAGGTATTGTAGTAGGACTCTCAACGTATGGAGTTAAAATTATGGATGTGCTCGGCAAGAAGATTACTTATATTTCACCATCGCGTGGATTTGCTGCGGAACTTTCCACTGCACTCGTTGTATCATTAGCATCCAAGTATGGGTTTCCTATCTCCTCTACTCAGTGTATCACTGGTGCTGTTCTTGGAATTAGTCTCTGCGACAAAAAACTGAATGATATTAACTGGAAGATTTTGGCAAAGATCTTCGCCTCATGGATTTTTACAATCATTGTAACGGGTACAATTTCAGCGACAATTTTTGCGCAAGGTGTTTATTCACCAAATATGTAAGAGGCTTCAATTTATTCTTTTTACGGATTATTTTGACTATTTTATTATTTAACTAAAGTAAATGCGAAATCTTATCTATATGTGTATATTTTTTAATAAAAACTATATACATTTATTAAAACTACTTTTACAATCATTAAACGAGTTTGGAAAGAAAAATGAAAATACGGATATTTTAATTATAACGGAATCTGATTTTGTACCCTGGATACAAGAAATGAGTGTTGATTATGGGCTCTCATTAAAGTATATGGTAATTAATGGTATAGAAACTATTTTCTATGCAGCAGCTTCCCGCATTCTTATTTTTCAATATTCAGAGATTGATTTATATGAAAAAATACTTTATTTAGATACAGATATTGTAATTTCAAGTGATATAAACCGCATATTTAACTTGTCAATTGAATCTAAACTCTATGCACTTCCTGAAGGTACAATTGGACATTCGTGGTGGGGGGGTGAAGAATTTTTTAATTTTACAAAGATAGATAAAAATATTTCTGCATTTTCAACTTGTTGTCTATTATTTCCAAATACTCCAGAAATAAAGAAGTTATTTCATAATATAATTTTCTATATACAAGAAAAATCACATCAGGTTCGCACACCAATTACACTTGAACAACCGTTTGTTGTCTATGTTGCAGTTACTGAAAAGATGTATAATAATACATTATTACGTGGGCTTATTGTAAATCATCCAGAATCAGACACAGGTCAAGTTGTTTCTCATTTTCCCATTGGACCAGGTGATTATTCAAGTAAACTTAAGAAGATGACGGAATTTTACTCTATTCTACGAAAACATCCAAAGGTCCTGAAGCACTGAATTTTTCTTATCCGCCTGAGGCCGTTCCATGGTCTGAACAAACTGAGCCGGCGGCTTGTATTCACTTGCCAACTTGCGTGGAACCGTCGCAACCTGCTGCTCAATAGGTCCAGGCAAGGCGAATCCGACACCCTTCTTTTTCTTGTCAGGAATCATCGCCTGAATAATGGGATTTTGATGGAGAAGATATTCTTTTTCATGATGCTCCCAACTGATATAGAGTAGATTGGGGTATGTATAGCGCACAAGGAATCCTGATTGCCGCAGTTGATAGACCACATAGACAATACAGTCCTGTAAGTCAATCTTCGGTAGTCCAAGAACAAAAGGGGGTACTGTATACATCACATATGCTGGGTGATTATCAAGTTGTGATGCAGAATAAATCCTCGTGTGAATCTGCTCCAAAATCTGGTTGTAGGTGTGAAGCCGCGATTTATCCCGTTGAACTCGCCGTTCGAAGAGTTCATTGGGTGTTAGTTTCGGAGTGACCTCATTCGGAGGCCTATACATTCTCTGATAGAACCATTTAGAAGAATGAGTCTCATTCCACCACGCAAACTCTGCCTCACAGGCGGTGGTATTCGCGTTGTGGCTTGTGTGGGAGCCCTTGAAGTTCTTGAAGAGAAAGGTCTTCTGAAACAGGTCACCGAATACATTGGTATCAGTGCAGGAGCCCTCATCGGATTCTGTCTCTCAATTGGGTACACGGTTGCAGAACTGAAGCGGCTCTGTCTCGAATTTGATTTTACTCTCATTCGTGAATTTGATCCAGAAACGGCGCTCATGTTTCTCGATTCCTACGGTCTCGATAGCGGTGAAAAACTGGTGCGACTACTCGAAACACTCCTACGAGTCCAGCGACTTCCAGTCGACTTGACCTTTCAAGGACTCGCTGAGAAAAATCCTAAGGCATTGTTGCGCTGCTATGCAACGGATCTTCACACCTGTCGGCAACGAGAATTCTCTCTACAGGCAACTCCTCGTGTCAAACTCGTTGATGCCCTACGAGCCTCAATGGGAATGACCTTTTACTATACTCCTGTAGCAGATCCAGTCACTGGAAATCTTCTTACAGACGGTGCCATGATTACAAATTATCCGATGGCCTATCTTATAGAACATGAACGGCATCAGACAATTGGTCTCGCCTTTTCAACGGCCCATACAAAAAAAGAGGAGATTTCAGATTTCATCGGATTTTTCCAGCAGATTCTAGCCTGCACATTTGTTCCAACAGCCGAAAGAGTTCAGGCAGAGACAGCGGCCAATACGATTCTCCTACCGAACGGCGACTTTCCTTCTTGGAAATTCGAAGCGACAAAAGAGGAACGACAGGGTCTTATGACGGCTGCGCGTCATGCTACTCTCGAGTTCCTAGAAAAAAGAGTGTTTGCAAAACAGATTCCTGTGCGACGGTGGTCAGTTGCCTAACTACTCGAGTTTCAGACCAATGCGAAGTTCACGATTCAGTTTATTCAATTGTGCTCCCGTAGGATGAACATGACCTGCCTCCAATTCACGAATAGTGTTTGGAGGAAATGCGCACTGCTGATTCAACTGCACTTGTGTCTTTCCAAGAGCCACACGTGTAGCGGTAAGTAACTTACGACTCTCACTGCTCAGCATCTTAGGCTTTACAGGTGCGTCGGCCGCCTCCAGTTTGGCGGCATGTGCAGAGGCATTTCGTGCTGCGCCGTCGCGTTCGAGAATAGTCTTAGGGCCCTTTGCCGCGGTGGCTGAAGGGCGAGAACCAGAACGTGTAGAAGGCCGAGTAACAATAACAGGTGTCCAATCTTGATGATCCATGCTTTGAAACAAAACTAGGCGCCGTTAAATTCAAATTTTTTATACAGTTTTTCCAAGGAAATCCATCCAGCCGTCACGAGTGCGAGGGCCGCTGTACTCGACTGTCTCGCCCGCGGCCGTCTCGTAGAGGAAGGTGGGGAAGCCCTTGACATTCTTACCAGCCATCTTCGCCTTATCAGACTCTTCAACCAGAGCAACTGCGACATTCTTGCCATTTACTGTGACGACACCTCTCTTTGAGAAATCTTCAAACTCAGGTTTTACAGTTTTACAATGAGGGCACCAATCAGCATAATACATTATAAACGAACCAACCGGAGGCGCACCAGCATTACCAAAGCCTCCAATGAAGCCCTGTACACTTCCATTGCCAATCACGCCAATCATGGCTAAAAGGAACACAACAACTACAGATAGTAAGATGACTTTGGTTACCTTCATTCTGAAAGAAGCCGCTAAAAAAAAGTACCATCTTTTTTACTTTGTCACCGAGACACTTTGTATAACTTGTTATCTGCCATTTGAAAAAACCATGAAACTTATGCCATATACACTCATAGGCTACTGTATTTATAGTCTACTTGTTTTATGCTTTTACTATCCACTCTACACACAGAATCTGCGCACCACTCTGGTCAGCCCACTTGATTGTACTGATAATTTTTCCGCTGACGCTGGGGAAGTCTGTGATACTCTTGTCGGAGTGGTGACCAATGCCAAGAGGGCAGGGATCGGGGCAGCAGCCTCCAGACTGTTCCACACACAGATCATTGACAGTAGGCGAAAATGGAATACCATTAAATGAGAATGCATAGGAGGCCGTGCCACCTGTAATGACAGACTCTAGATCATAATCAAAGGTCGTGCTCACTTGATCACCTGCTTTGGCTGCATCGGGTACGATGGAGATAACAAGATTCTTAGCCAGGTCTGTACTTGACCCGCAATTGCGATACGATGCAAATGCAGTCTGTAGAAATCCAAATGTAAATAAACGGAACAACATACCAGAGCAGTCTAAACTGAGAACACATCAAATTTATAGATGGATGTGTTTGCAGTGTTTCGGCGTGGCCGCTGGGTTGAATATGTACCCAGTCTAACGGCTGTTACAGATCCGCGTTGGACAGATGTACAGAGGCATACGGCTGCTAGTGTCTATGCAAGTCTAGTTTCAAAGGGCTTGGAGACAGAGAGAGCCCAACAGGTTTCGGAGGCGTATGTCTTCAAGACACTCTACGCAGATTTGAAGTATAGCAAAGCGATTGAACAAGACTTGCTAGTCGCGAGGGAATAACATCAGTCCCCAGAGCAATAAAAAGAACAAAAAGGTGTGTACAAAGAATCCGAGGGGTGTAGGATGGCCTGCGGAATCAGCAATGACAACTAACCAACCGAAGGCATTATTTGTTACACGATAAGTCTCAGGATTCGCAACCACAAAGAATACTAATGCACTATACAGCGCATATTTCGCTTTGAGCGCAATATTCGGACTATAGCGAGGGCCTTCCTTTTCAGTCATACTATTCAGTGTGTCCTTCTTTTGCGGGTTACATTTCCGCTTCTATGTCTACGACCTCCTCGTGATTGTCGTGATGGTCGTGGAATGTATGCTGGTGCGCTCGAGCCATAATTTGAGGAAGTTGGCCCCTTAAGAAAGCCTTGCAGTCCTAGAAATTCTGGTTTTTGTGCTCGAGCATATTGTTTTTCTACAGGGTGGCACTGCTTTTCAATAAAGGCAAATTCTACAGGTGTAAATTGTGCTTTAAAAGCTTCTTGCTCATCCAAAAATCTTGGTTCACGCTGTGGTTCTCCGTTAAATCGATAAAACAGTTGTTTGTATTTTGCACAGAGTTGCTCTATAGTCACTGGTACTGGCGGTGGTGGTGGTGTCGGTGGTGGTGGCGGTGGTGACTCAGTCAAATGTGCAGTAATTGTTGTGTCTTCCGTAATGGGCTTTGTGTTTGTCTGAGCAGCCCCTGGGTTGTCAACAGATTCACCAGGCTCCCAATGGTCAAATGTATACGGTGTACCATTTGCATCCCATGATATCTGTTGAGCAGTTCCATCATCAACGTCGCCTGAACCTGTAAGGGTACCTTGATCCACTGGTTCACTCACCAACGTGAGTGTAAATGTGTCAGGCTCAGGTGGAGGGCCAGCAACTGAACATCCAAATTCGTTCAAGATTCTTTGATTTTCATCTGTATGCAGAGTTCCTGCCAACACTGCTAAAAAGAATATATATGTCATTAAGGTCGAGTTGTGTTTATTTTCTTTTATAACCTTATCTCCATCACTATAGTCCTTTTTGAAAAAATCAGGGTCGCCGATAAATGTCTCAAATACAGAGATAACTCTATCTTCATGAGCAAAAAGTGTTTGTATAAGGCCTTGAAGTCTCAGTGTAATTGTACCAATTGTATCTCCCCAGTTTTCAATTGGATTTGGAACACGAGGCAAATTCTTCCGAATTGCAAAGACAAGTTTGTAAAAAACTTTTATAATCAGATCAATTTCCCCAGGTTGTAGCGCGCCATAGAGTTCTAGTAAAATGGGTTCAACCGCAGGGTCCATTTGTGAAATGATAATAAAATACAGTGTATTTAACATACAGAGAATTGAAGCATTTGTATTTGCTGCTGCCGCAGGTGGGGCTGGCATTTGAATAGCTCCTAAAAATGTATTAAGCGTTATAGTACTATCGTGAAGCGTATTTAAAGTCCCCCTATCTAGCGCTGGATAAGCACCTGGTGTAATTAATCCCTGACCTTCCATCCTTTCAATAAATGCACCAAGACTATCCCAAATATACGCGAGAAGATCTAGTATATACTGTTTATCTCGAATTAATTGGGCAATCTGTTCTCTTAACTCTACATTTTCATCAACAACTGCGCTTAATGCATCTCCATAATCACCTACAAGTCGACCATAATCATCAAGTAAATTAAAACTCTCGGTAATTATCATCTCCATTTGGTCAATTACGATAAACATATCAGTAATTAATACATAATATTCATCAGATATATTCATCCAAAAGGCAATTTCTTCAACAAGTGCGTTCATTTGATTTGATAATTCTTGAATAAGTGCTTCATATTCATCACGGATACTCATCCAATACACAATCTCCTTGATTGCCGCTTCAAGTAAATTGCGCTCTTCTGAACCCTCAGGAAGATCACGAAGCAGAATTTCATATTCATCGCGAATACTCATCCAATAGACAATCTCCTGCACTGCTGCAGCAAGTAGAGCTTTTGTATCTTTTAATTCACGTTCTAATTCATAATATTTTATAAGTAATTGATCATTTTCAGCCTGTAGTCTCTGTACTTCAGCAAGAGCCGCGGCGAGTGCCTTTTGAAGTGCGTCAATGGCTCCAATAATTCCATCACGGCGCTCCTTAATTGTGCCCTTGTGCGTTGGATTAATTTTCAGTTTATCTTCAATATCGCTGATTGCACTAAGAGCCTCCTCAGGAGCAATTGCCGCTAAAACCTCAGAGTCATCTTCAAGTACTTTCTTAATTTTAATAAGTGTTCGTGTATACTTTGGTCTCTTTCCAGATCCACGCTCGCGTTCAAATTCAGTTTCATAATCACGCAGCAACGGTGCATTCTTCTGTGCCATCCGCGTTAGAATATCCGCAGGTATTGGCAGTTTTTTCCCGAGTACTTCTATCGGGTCATATCCCTGTGCCAAAAGATACGCAAAAATCTCGAGAAGTTTTAACATGCGCTCATCATCGAGGCCTACCACTTTGGCAGGTTTATTTGGGTCGACAAGTGCAGTATCCTTGCACGGCGCAATTGTCTGTGGTACCTCCTCATCAATTAACTGATTGAGACGGTCAAGATGGTCTCGCAAATAGCGTGCACGAACATCCTCTGCTAAGAGTTCATCATAACTTGCAATTTCATCCATTAAGAGGCTACGACGATAGAGTAAGGAGCGCACAAGGAGTTCACCTTCTTCTTTACTACACGGTAGGCGTAGGCCCTTCTTTGTCATCGATTTACCCGCTCCAAAAATAGCACGAATCACTCGTTGGAGTGTCGCCTTTTCTGCATCAGTAAATGTCTTTGAACTTCCACCCAAAAAAAGGAGATCAAATGCGAGATCTGTTTTAATACTATCATCGGTGAGTTCAAAAGACCCAGGCTCGGCGTCCCCCATACTGAGAAAAAAAGTCTCACCTGCAATATTGACATAGCCCGTTTCATAGGGTATAAAAGAACCCGCTACGGGCTTTTTTTTGTTTTTGCTTGAGTTCTCACTCATTCCCTAGATACTTAACACATATTTACAAGAAATAACTAACTGACAGACAACCTAAAAAACGAACGCTATGTATAAATAGAAATGACAGCAGAAGTATCAAAACTCTTCAATCCCTGGAATCCACGCAACAAGAAAATGAAGTCAGAGAATGTTCGGAAAATTTTTCACGATCTCGGTCTTCAGACGTTCCGTGTTCAAGATGTAGTTCCTTTTCAAAATGCGTGTGTACATAAATCGTATGTTGATAGACCTGATTTATGGGCAGAGCAGTCGGAGTCCGGAGAACCAATGATTATGGCAGACCGACCTTCCAACTGCCTGCCTCTTCAAGAAGCAGACAATGAGGAAATTGAATTTATTGGCGACAGTCTTCTTGGATGTATTGTTGCATTGTATCTCCGTGAGCGGTATGGTGGAGAGGGCGAGGGCTTTTTTACAAGGCTCCGAACCCGAATTGTAAATAATAAGATGTTAGGGCAACTTGCTCTAAAAATTGGGTTCGCTCCCTGGCTCATTATCAGCCGTCATGTGGAGGATGTCTGCGACGGCCGTAGAAATCTGAGAATTCTAGGGTCGATGCTGGAGGCGTGGATTGGAGCACTGTATCTACATGAAGGTGGTGGCGGAAAGGGATTTACAACCGTTCAGTCCTTTATTATTTCACTACTCGAAAAGCATATTGATTTTGCAAGTCTGATTGCCGAGGATACGAACTTCAAGGACCAACTTCTCCGATGGTTTCAGAGCAAGTATCATCAACCTCCGAGATATAAAGAGGTGACTGTTGAGGGACCACCTCATGACCGGATTTTTACAATGGGTGTTCTAGACTTGAGTGGAAATGTAATTGCAAAGAGCACTGCGAGGAATAAGAAGGTTGCTGAACAAGAAGCGAGTCGCCTTGCGCTTGAAGTCTTGAGTGCGCATAGTGAGTAATAAAATATTGAGATGAAATAGATGCCGCCGAAGCCCGATCTGAGAAAACTAGGCGCAGTGAAACTGGATGGAAAGGCTCAAAAGGCGGTCACAGAGGAGGTGAATCTTGCTCCTACAAAGACTGCTGCACAGGCCGCGACAGTGGCAGCCACCGTGCAGGCCGCGACAGTGGCAGCCCCTGAGCAGGTCCCTGAGCAGGTCCCTGAACCCGCCGCTCCTGCCGCCCCTGCCGCCAAACCCGCTCCCAAGGCAGTCCCTGCACCTCTACCAAAGCCTCAGGCCTCTGTAGTTACACAGGTGAAAGGATTTGAAGGAGACGCTGAAAAGGCAGCGATTGAAAGTATTACACTTGAACAGACTGTAAAGGACTGGCAAGAAAAAAAGAAGAAGCCTCTCGGTGAAGATAAATTACAACTTACAGATCCTAACGGTAAGAAGATTGCACGTTTTGGTGATGAACTTCGCAAGTGGACAATTGTAGATGCTGTAGGTGATGGCCACTGCCTTCTTCACGCGATTCTCGACTCAACAAGCCCCACCTACAGAAAACTGGCGCGCAAAGATAAGGAGTCCTTTGTTGAGTATTTCCGTTATGAGATTTTTGCCGATAAGGCTCAAGAGAGTGAGTATTATAGAGGATTAACAGAAGAAAATCAAGAAGAAATTAGAGAGCGTATTTTACAAAAAAAGGGAATTGCCAAATGGTTGACAATTGATGAAATTGCAATTATTGCTGAACTTTATAATGTGAATTTATTTGTACTAAATTATGATAATCGACAGAAACCGAATCGTCGTGTCCAATATCAAATCTTTCCTACTGAACTTCTAGATGAGGAAGGAGAATGGCAGACGAATGCACATCCGTGGATAATTCTCTACAATTCAGTGGAAGGAGGTGTTGCACATTTTGAAGCCGTTCGTATCAATGGTAAATATCTTTTTTCATTTGAACAACTTGCTCCAGTTCTTAAGAAATATGTTGTACGCGAAAAGTTTACTTCTGTGTGTGATTATCAAGCGGGGGAAGAAGTGTGGTTAGTTGGAGATAACTATGCAGATGAGCCGACTCATATAATCATTCAGCCTGTTTTTGACGATGAGACGCGTATCTGTAATTATCTAAAAATCGTTGATAAACAAAATATTTTTGATGATAAAAAGGGCGAAGCAATAACACTAGATGATGATAAATATACTAATATTGATAATAAAGTCATCTGGGATGGCGATGAAGAAGATACCTACTATCTCGCAAAACCGTGGGAAACAAGTGATGAAACTGCATACTTTTTTGGGAAAAAAACACTAGAGGAAGTGTCTGTTAAGAAGATTGCACGAAAAGGTCTTGATGGAAAGCCTGTGCCCCCTGAAGAAAGCGATGAGGAGGAAGAGGTACGTGTGTTTTGGTGTCTGGAACCTATCCGGAACCTGTAACAGGTTCCGCGGAACCTACGTATTTTTGCGGAAGCCTTAAGCGAAATGCACGTTTCTGGCTGCCGCCCTGTCTTCTATTAAAATTCTATTATTAGAGCAGGGCGGCCTGCTGTCTGGGTGCGTGGAGACGGAGCTCTGGCCTCCGCACCCCCATGCCAGCGAAAATACTACTAGAATTTTAGGGGGGCTGTTCGGGGTCGCTTCCACAGAAGGCTGCGCCGCTTTGGCCTGCTCTGGGCTCGGTCGGGGTCGCTTCTACGGAAGACTGCTCTGGGCTGCTCTGGCCTGCTCGGTGTTCGAAGTCCCTTCTGGGCTGCTCTGGCTTGCTCTGGGCTCGGGTCACCTCGCACGGAAGATTGCTCTGTGCTGCTCTGGCCTGCTCTGGGCTTGAGCCCAAGAATGAAATCCAGGCCAAGCCAACTCACCATGCTAAGCACGATGGGGTCTTTGTAGTGGCTGTGGCCCTGGATTTCATTCTTGGGCTCCCTTCAAAGCAAAGGGTTCCAAAGGCTTCATGAGGCCCAAATGACCGAGGTATCCCTTACTACCTTCCTACAGACTAAAGAGCAAGAAACAGGCAAATGCTTGGAAACAGATTTTACTCCGGAAGTAACAGCGTCTGCGTAGCTGCTCAAGGCGTTCCCAAAGTGTTGCCCCTCCACGAGATTGGTTATCGAATTTTATATTTTCTGGGCCTGCCCAATGTCCCAGGGCCGGAAAATAATAAGCTACGGTTTTAGCATAGTGCCGGACTTCCATCTTTCAACAAGAACCGCACACATGATTCTGCGACTTAGCTGGCTGCTATCCCGTCCCCTGCTAGGAGCCTGTCTT
>SXGQ01446127.1_pt1 | contig 175311 bp, 155 predicted proteins | sample 3178371 | NCBI WGS metagenome assembly SXGQ01 (sample SAMN11356859, study PRJNA531348) | freshwater metagenome | isolation source: freshwater sample F1-20 | place: China: Fuxian Lake, Yuxi | collected 2017-12-25 | reverse complement strand
TTGGGTTGATTTTAGAAGAACAGGATATCCAAAGATTCCTCCTGTAGCTAAAAATGATTCTAGCCCAGATTGGGGTATTATTCCTGTAGGAGAGTTTATCAAGAGAATGCCATTCACCAATGCTGAAAGAACAGGTAACGCTGCGGGAGTGGCTGATGCCGTATCTAAAATGGGATCTGGTGCAAAGGATGATATAGCGACTCGCTTGTATTTTGATACGGGTGTTAAATCAAACTTTTAAACAAGCTAATGTTTAAAAAAAACCTTTCACTATCTAACAAAAACACCTTTCGATCGAAAGGTGTTTTTGTTTATAGGTATCTGAATCATAGGTATATGGCCTTAATTTTTTCAAATTTTGACAAATAAAGACCCAATTTATTTCTTTTAAACAAATTTTGGGATTTAATAAATCCATTTTTTATCTTTTAAGCCTTTAGAGACGGCTTAATGGTTTGCCACAAGAAGAGTTTTCATGATGAAGATGCAATAAATTATTTATCAAAAATTTTACTCTGTTTTATGCTTTTTTTGTTAATCTTTAATTTACCTTTTAAGGCATTAAATTAGTTATTTCAAAGTCATATATAGTGAATGAATTTATTCGTTAACACCTAAATAGAGTTAGGTTTTACGCTGTCAAACTATAGGTCGATAATAAATGGGAATTTAAATGAGAATTACTTTGTATTAATCAGATTAATTCAGTTGGTTTGACTTAATCTTTAATGCACCTAATACTGCCTCCGTAAACTCTATTATGCGTTAATGTGTATGAACCCACTTTACTAAAGTTGAGATACCGAGATCCTTCCCCACTAACTGTACTGCTCCAGTAACTTCCACTAATACCTACATTATTGATCCGTATTTCACGACTTCCAGCTACTGTAAATTTAAGAGGGGAAGTAAATGCCCCATCAGCATTTTCTGAAGTCCAACTCGATAGCTCAATATTCCACTCTGTTTCTGTTGGTAAACGATAGCCTGTCGGGCATGGATTATTTATCCCATTAACGCCCTGCCATAAATTAATATTTTGAGGATTCCTCCAATCAGTTAGTGGACTCGAAGGTAAAATAAAGTTTGCGTTATCTGGAATATCCGTAGTAGTCTGTGTTGTGGTGTTTAGCGATTTTCTTAATTGGTGTTGATCTGCTCCTCTTCCCCATTGGTATAAATCACCATAGGCGCTTGTATCAGTACTCATGGCTGCGACTCTTGTTGCGCCAAGGTTTCGATCCATCCAAATCCTCCCTGTCTTCGATTTAACTTCCACTACTTTAGTGATATTATCTTTTAATGAATTTTGAGCTAAATTTTTTGTTGGGTTAATCATTACACTATTTGGCTCTTCGGATTTACAAGCTATTAGTAAAAGAAAATAAAGGAAATTTTTTTTAAAAAATCGCATAACAATGAAAAGTTAGTTTTAAAGGCAATTTATGGAATTTGTCTTAATTTTCCGTATGATTTATTGTACGACGTCAAACTAAAGTGGACTAACAATGGCAAGGAAGTATATCTGGAACTGTAAATCGTCAGCAAAAAGTGGACCGATAGAGGTTATTTCTTAGGGAATGTTTTATTTAAAATGAATTTATTGCTAAGTTTGACATATAAAACACGAAACACTCCTAAAGGAAAAGTCCACTTTAGTTTGACGACGTACAATTTAAATTTTAATAAAATGATTTTTTTGAAATTATTTGGAAATAGTTTAGTTCTTATTTCGATTTGTTTTATTTTAAAAAGTACATTATCCCATGGTCAGCAAGCATCGGTCGATTTTGATTCAACTTACCAGGTTTCCTTCGCACAAAACAAAATTCAAATCAATGGACAAAATCCATCCAATATTACATTATTTAATCAGCGAAAACTAGTATTTGATTTAAGCCATAGTAGTTTAGTAGGGCTAGATTTATATCTCTCCACAACACCTGATTATCCCTTTACTTATTCTTTTTCAAACTTGATCAAGGCCGTCAGTAAAACGGGGAGTGAGGGAACAGCCGGAGCGAAATTGAATATTGATATTTTAGCGGCGAAGGAAGCAACGGGTAGTGAATTCCATCCCATTTTATATTTGTGCGCCAAGCAAAAATCAGGTGCTTTCGTTAAAATGTACGTATTTAACCGGCCAACAAACCAGGACTTTGCTTTTGTAAATAATCAAACGTATAGAAAAATATTATTACCTCGAAATATTGTCACTAATTATTCCAACCAAGTGGGAAATGTCAATCCAAATGTGGAGAATGTATTTGCCTATAGTCCCTTTTTGATTGTTGACGATTTAAATAATGATAAAATAGATGATTTTGTTTTGGCGACAAATAGTACATTTTTTCAAGGAAAGGTTTTTAATTCGGGGGGTATGTTTACCCCTTTGTATCGTTATGTTAGTATAAATAAGGATGGCATTGTTTCCATTCAAAATAATAACGAGGATATGTCTTATCCAGATAGTAAACCAATCAACATGTTTCACAACATCAACAGGGCCAGTATGATTGACTTAAATGGAGATGGAAAGAAAGAAATAATTGGCTGGGGGGAAGGATACCATCAGCGTCCAGACCCATTGCTGCCTGAATTTGCGAAATGGAATGGATTGAAAGAAAATATCGATTTTAGTGGTTCGAATAATGCAGGAGCTTACAATAAGTTTATGTATTTGAAAAAACTAACATTTTATGAGATTTCGAATGGCAAACTACTTGACAAACGAAATCTTGTACCGAATGGAATTCCACTATCTGAGTCAATTACGGGAAGCGCTGGGGATATAGAAAAGGATGGGGATAATGACGTAATTGTAATGAGTAATGGTGTTTGGTTATTGCTGAATCAAAATTATCAATTTACCCTCAAAAGTATTTATCCAAATGACTTTGGAGACTTTATGAAGGAAGGATTTGAGCGCCGAATTTCTACAATTTTACCATATTTAATTGATGTGAATCAAGACGGTTTTGGCGATTTGGTATTCAGTTTACAAAAAAGTACAGGTATTCATCAACCTAACAGAATTGTCTATGCCCTCAATAATAAAAATCAAGGGTTTGACTTTCAAAATTTGAAGGACTTAGTTACCTACAACACAAGTTTGGCAAAAGATAACTATTTAAATTATGTACTTAGTGATTTATATGCAGAGGATCTAGATAAGAATGGTACGCAAGAAATCGTTATGTGTTATGCCAAAGAATTCTCAACTGTACAAGATGAAAGTCCTTATCCTTCTCAACAGTTTTATCGAATAATAGAAATTGAAAAATCAGGAAAAATAACAGATCAGACATCGAGGTATTTTGAAGGAAATACTAACAACATTGTCACTTCATCAAAAAATGGAGGAAATTTCTTTCTACAAAACATAGATTTAGATCCCGAAGTTGAGATAATTCCTTATTTCAACACATATGACCCAACTCTTTTTTCATTTTTTCCAAAAGCAGGATGGTATGGTTATTGGAATGACTACGTAGGATTTCAGTATTTTGATTTAATCAATGGTAAATATATAATCAAGCGTCTTGGAGCTATTCAACGAATATTAGATGATAACACCCCGGGCAAAAATAATGCTATTAAGGTTTATGAAACTAATCCTAATGGCTCATATTACTTTCATGATTTTGACAAAGATGGGAAATCAGAAATCTTGGTCATTGGAAACAATAGTGATCAATTATGGCAACCAAGTGTTGACTTTCAATTCAATTCACGAACAGGAGAGGTGAAGGAAAATACGGCCTTAAATGTCGAAATTGACTCGATTTCCACCCCCTCATCATTAATTTTATCTAATTTGAACTTCACTTTATTAGAGGAAAACGCGTATTTAGGATTAAAAAATAATAAGATTTATGTAAAGTCGGCTATCGATTATGAAAACATCCCAATAAAAAAAATTACACTTCCGATTAAAGTTACGAATACCCAATACAATACTTTCACGCTAATAGAGCGTGTTTACAATGTAGTCGATGTGGCTGAGACTATTATTTTAGGAACCATGAAGGAAGGGGTCGGGCGTATTTTACCCAATCCATTTACCAACCATTTTAAGATTGAGCTGTCAAATGATTTCGGTAATAAAGCAGAAATAAAGTTATTTGATTTGCATGGTAAAAATATAATTCCTGTTCAAAAAGTATCAGACGAGGAATTAATTGATTTGAGTTATTTGAGTCCAGGAACTTATATACTCCATTTGTCCTCCTTGGACCAAAGTAAAGTAGAATTTTTGAAGATAACCAAAATACCCTAATCGTTAGTCATCTGAAATCTTAGACTTCGTTTAAATTTAAACAAACCAACATTTCATTCAAAAACCCCTCTCGTGCTACCACTTCTGCTACCACCCCCGTAAAATAAAAGAAACCACTCGTCCTGAGTGGTTTCTGGTAGTCCGTACGGGAATCGAACCCGTGTTTCATCCGTGAAAGGGACGTGTCCTAACCCCTAGACGAACGGACCAAATCTGAATTTGGTGGCACAAAGGTAGAAGTTTTTGCTAAAGATTCAAAATAGTACTTTAAAATAAATACATAATAAATCTAATTTAATTTCGCTATTTTAGCCTAACAATTGATTTAGAAGCCTTTATGTCCCAAGTTCTTCCCCATTCCCTTCTTAGTGATTTCGATATTTCCCTTTTTCTACACGGCAAGCACTCAAGGCTTTACGAAAAATTAGGGGCTTTTGAAATCATACATGAGAGCGTAAATGGAACATTTTTCGCCGTTTGGGCACCTAATGCGCAATCGGTGCATGTGCTGGGCAACTTTAATGTTTGGGATAAAGAATCACATACCCTATTTCCTCGTTGGGACTCCTCCGGAATCTATGAAGGGTTTATTCCCCACGTACACACAGGAGAAACCTATAAATTTGGGATAAAAACAAAATCAGGGGAATATCTAGAAAAACTTGACCCCTTTGGTCTTTATTGTGAAACACCTCCCAAAACGGCTAGCATCGTTTGGAATACGTATAAAGAATGGAAAGACCAGTCTTGGATGAAAAATAGGCCAACTTACAATAGCCTGCAATCACCTATGTCCATTTATGAAGTACATTTAGGCTCTTGGCAAAAAACATTGGACAATCAATACCTGTCTTATGAGGACATCAGCCATAAGCTAGTGGCCTATGTGAAAGAAATGGGCTTCACCCACGTGGAATTTATGCCCATCATGGAACATCCCTACGCGCCATCTTGGGGCTACCAAATTACCGGTTATTTTGCGCCTTCCTCTAGATTTGGAGATCCACAAGCCTTTATGAATTTAGTCGAAAAGCTACATGAGGCTAATATAGGGGTCATTTTAGATTGGGTTCCCTCCCACTTTCCGGGGGATGACCATGGCCTTCATAATTTTGACGGAACCTGTTTATTCGAACATGCTGATCCTAAAAAGGGCTATCATCCCGACTGGAAATCCTATATTTTCGATTACGGAAAAAATGAAGTTCGAAGCTTTTTACTTTCCAATGCCGCTTTTTGGCTTGATCGTTACCACATCGATGGCCTTCGCGTAGATGCAGTGGCCTCCATGCTCTACTTAGATTATTCTCGAAATGAAGGTGAATGGGAACCTAATGCCCTCGGAGGAAACCATAACCTAGATTCCATCTCATTTTTACAGGATCTTAACTCGCATTTATTTGCTGAATTTCCCGACATCCAAATGATTGCCGAAGAATCCACCAGCTATCCAGGAGTCACCAAACCCGTGCACCATGGAGGCCTAGGATTTAGCCAAAAATGGATGATGGGTTGGATGAATGATTCCATTCGGTTTTTCCAAAAAGACCCCATTTATCGCCAACACCACCTAAATGAATTAACATTTTCATTAATATATGCTTTTGCCGAAAACTTTTGCCTTCCCCTTTCTCACGATGAAGTAGTCTATGGAAAAGGGGCTTTGCTGCAAAAAATGCCAGGTGACGATTGGCAAAAATTGGCCAACCTCCGATTGCTTTTTAGCGAACAATTTATGCACCCTGGCACGAAATTAATCTTCCAAGGGGGTGAATTTGGGCAAATCAATGAGTGGAATCACGATCAAAGTATCGATTGGCATTTAAGCGAGTTACCCGCACATCAAGGCATTCAAAATACTGTTAAAGCACTGAATAAACTGTACAAAGAAGAGCCAGCTTTACACAGAAAACAATTTGACTATGACGGCTTTGAATGGATCGAAGGAAATGATCAAGCAAATACCGTCATCAGTTTTTTAAGAAAGGGAGATACAGCAAAGCAACAAATCATCGCCATCCTTAACCTAACTCCTATTCCAAGAGAAAACTATCGAATCGGAGTGCCTCTACCCGGAGTTTGGAAAGTGATTTTCAATTCAGATCAAGGAATTTACGGGGGTAGCGATTATCCAATTTCGGGCGCCGTCATGACCGAAGAAATCAATTGGCAAGGAAAAGCATTCTCCATTTCGATCAACCTTCCTCCCCTTTCTGCCGTATTATTAAAGGCCTAAAACAATAAAGACTCAGAAAAATTCCGAGCCTTTATTCAATCCGCCTAAGTAGTATTTTTGTAACCTTTCGGTTTTTACATCAATTTTGTACACAAAAATAGTAAATATTTCATATTTTAAAATACAATTAGTATATATTTTAAATTAGTGATGTTTTCCAAGAACATCTTCCATATCCGACAATTCAACCTCCAGAGCCTTGGTGGAAATCGTGATTTCCCACGCACTCAATCCTAAGGCAATACTCATTCCCAATAAACCCAATCCAAAAAACCAGCGAGCAATTAACTGCTCATTCATGAACAATAAAAACATGCATATCACACTTAAAATCAAACTAATTATGGCTATAATCTGCATGTATTGAATCAAAGTCATCCGTAAACGTAAATTTTGTATCTGTTTTAAAATAGATTCAGCAGGATTCTGCTGAAACTTTTCATGCAATCCTCGGATTAAAGAGGCCATCGACATAAATCGATTTGTAAAGGCAATCATCAACAATGAAACCGTTGAAAACAATAATGCGGGTGTTCCTATGCCTAATTCCATAATTTATTTTATCCAATACTGATCTAAATACTGACTCATTTCTTCTTTGATTTTCTTAGCTTCTCTCGCCGCTGAAACCGAGGTATCATCTCCCGCATAGATAATGCCCCTAGAGGAATTGACTAGCAAACCCACCCTCGAATTCATGGCATATTTAGCCACATCTTCCAAACTGCCCCCCTGAGCTCCAACCCCAGGAACTAAAAAAAAGTGATCCGGAGCGATCTGACGAACATGTTTTAAATATTCCGTTCGCGTCGCCCCAATCACAAACATTAATTGGTCCGCGTCCCCCCACTCCATCGCCTTACGCATCACGTGCTCATAAAGCGGTATATTATTTTCATCACGGATCAATTGAAAATCTTGACTTCCTAGATTTGAAGTTAAAGCCAATAAAATCACCCACTTATCTTCAAAACTTAAAAATGGAGTCACCGAATCTTCTCCCATATAGGGCGCTATGGTAATGGAATCAAAATTAAAGCCACTCGACGCAGGTTCAAAAAATGTTTGCGCATACTTCAAGGCCGTATTTCCAATATCCCCACGCTTCGCATCGGCAATCGTAAAAACATTTTTAGGAATATAATCCATCGTCTTCTGCAAACTTTCCCAGCCTTTGGGCCCCAAAGCCTCATAAAAGGCAATATTAGGTTTATAAGCCACCGCATATTTCTCCGTGGCGTCGATCACCGCTTTATTAAAAGCAAAAATCGGATCTGATTCTTTTTGGAAAGTTGACGGAATTAATCGAGGATCAGAATCTAAGCCTACGCATAAAAAAGACCCCTTTGATTCGATTTGTTGAACTAATTGAATTGAATTCATGTCGTTTTGAAAAGAAGGCTTTGTATTAATGCCTAAATATCAATAATTTTGACACAAATAAAGGTCTTTCCTAAGCAAAATCAAACAAAGGTTAGCCAAAATTACCTGATTCTATGCAATTTATTAAACACCAACTCCCTGGAGTAATTGAATGCGTTCCAACGAAATTTTTTGACGAAAGAGGACATTTTTATGAGTCCTACAACCAAAATTTATTTTCGGCCAATGGGATTTCAGAAAATTTTGTTCAAGATAATTACTCCTTTTCGATCGCTGGTGTTGTTCGTGGTTTGCATTTTCAAAAGGCCCCCCATGCACAAGGCAAATTAGTTCGTTGCATGACGGGAAAGGTAATTGACGTGATCGTTGACCTGCGCAGAAGTTCGCCGACCTTCGGGCAGCATGAAAAATACGAATTAGATGCAGATAAGGGCAATATGCTCTATGTTCCGCCTGGATTTGCGCATGGATTTATCGCCTTAGAAGAGACGATATTTGTTTATAAATGTACTGATTTTTGGAATAAAGGGGCAGAGTCAGGTATTCGTTGGAATGACCCTAATTTAGCCATTGATTGGACCCATGAAAACCCGATTATCTCAGATAAAGACCAATTGTTGCCTCTATTTGATTTAAACGAGACAATATTTAATTAATAATTGCTCAGAAAATTTTAATACCTTTGCAGCAATGACTCGCAAGCTGATTTTATCAAGCCCATTGTTGGAAATAACCATCTCAAGGTTATGCCAAGAGCTTATTGAAAATCAAATAGACGGAACTGAGACTGTTATCTTAGGTTTACAACCAAGAGGCATCTTTTTTGCTGAAAGGATCGCGGCTGAATTAAGCAAGCACTTAGAAAATCCCCCAGCTTTAGGAAAAATAGACGCGACATTCTATCGAGACGACTTTAGAAGAGGAGATCCTTTATCACCCAACTCAACCGAAATACCCTTTTTAGTCGAAAATAAACGTGTTATTTTAGTCGATGATGTACTCGCTACTGGCCGAATGGTCCGAGCGGCTATGGATGCCCTAAATGCATTTGGCCGTCCCGCCAAAGTAGAACTTTGCGTACTGATCGATCGAATATATAGCCGAGATTTACCCATTCACCCAGATTATATTGGTAAAAGTGTCAATACGTTGACCACGGAAAAAGTATTAGTGGAATGGACTGAACAAGGACATGAAGCAGATAAAATTTGGTTAATTACCCAATAAAGAAATATGTTAACATCGCCACACTTATTAGGAATTAAAGATTTAGATGCCGAATCCATTGACCTAATTGTTAAAACGGCCAAGGAATTCAAAGAGGTTCTCAATAGACCGATTAAAAAAGTTCCTTCCCTGCGTGATGTAACGATTGCCAATGTATTTTTCGAAAACTCGACGCGCACCCGATTATCTTTTGAGCTAGCCGAAAAACGATTATCAGCCGATACCATCAATTTCTCAGCTTCCGGGTCCTCTGTAAAAAAAGGAGAAACCCTATTAGATACGGTCAACAACATCCTGGCGATGAAGGTGGACATGATTGTCATGCGACATGCCAGTCCGGGCGCTCCACATTACCTAGCCAAACACATTAAAGCAAATATCATCAATGCCGGTGACGGTACGCACGAGCATCCGACACAAGCACTTTTAGATACTTATTCCCTACGAGAAAAATTAGGCGATTTAGCAGGTAAAAAAATAGCGATTATTGGGGATATTCTGCACTCCCGAGTGGCACTTTCTAATATTTATGCTCTTAAAAAACAAGGGGCAGAAGTCCGACTTTGTGGCCCCAGTACGCTGATTCCTAAACATATTCAATCCTTAGGTGTCGAAGTTTCACATGATGTCAAAAGTACATTAGCTTGGTGCGATGCCGCAAATGTGTTGAGGATACAATTGGAACGCCAACAAATTAAATATTTCCCGAGCTTACGTGAATACGCTCAATCGTTCGGAATCACTCGTAAAATGTTGGATGAACTTCCTAAAGAAATTATATTAATGCACCCTGGACCGATCAACCGTGGAGTGGAATTAAGTTCAGATGCAGCTGATTCACCACATTCCATTATCTTAGACCAAGTAGAAAACGGGGTGGCTATTCGGATGGCGGTGCTCTATTTACTTGCTTCCAGAGGCTAAAAAAGCCTGATAGGCTTGGAACATTTCTTGCACGTCAACTGAATTTGCGCAATTAAAATGAACTTCTGGGCATGATTTCTTTCCATGATCCCCACATGGCCTACATGCGAGTTTCTCCTTCACCTCAATGATTTTATGCCGTTCAGCCAAAGGCCCAAAACCAAAAGCTGGAATAGTCGAACAAAAAATAGCCACGGTAGGAGTATTCAAGGCTGAACATATATGCAAAGGACCTGAATCATTTACGAAACTCATTAGGCTTTGTTGGTATACAGCGATAGCCTCCTGTAAATTAAATCGACCGCAGGCATTGTGTATGTGCCGACCCGATCCCTCAAGAGCATTCTCAATTTCATCTGAAAGATGTTTTTCAGACGCAGAACCCATTAAAACTATTTCCTGATCTAAGGGCAATAAACGAATAAATTCGATCCATTTGTGAACGGGGAATCGCTTGGTTTCCCATACAGAACCGGGAGAAATAGCTAGGTATTTTTTGGCTTGTAAATCGACTTGAAAATTATTTAAATGGCTAGCATTCAAATATGGCTTATGCAATGCGCCACCCAGCCATGAAGTTAGTAATTGAGTATTTCGTTCCTTTTCATGTTTTCCATGGCCAAATTCATGCGTCACTTTTTCATCGAAAAACATGGAAAGTGGATTTTTATCAAAACCGACCACTTTTTTAGCACCTATCGAAATGCTCAAAAGCCCCATGCCAAAAAACCGTTGGGCTACAAAAACTTGATCAAATTTTTCCTTCGTTAATTCATTTCGCAAAGTCAACCATGATTTCAGCTTATTACTTTTGTCATAAGTCCACACTTGGCCTAAATTATCATGTGGATAGGCTTTAAAAATACCTTCTAATCCCTTTCTGACCAATAAATGTGTCGTTGACGATGGACTTTCAACCCTAATTTTCTCCAACAAAGAAGTAATCAAAACAGCATCTCCTAAAAAGGCAGTTTGAATAATTAATACCTTGGAGGCCTGAGACATGAAAGAAAAATGAGTGATTGGATATAAAATTAATTAATTTTAAGATCTTTTTGGTAAAAACCCCTTTATGAATTCAATTCAAATAAAAACATTATCTAATGGAATAACGATTGTGCATCGCCAAGTGCTGCATACTGAGATATCACATGTAGGAATCATGTTGGACATCGGTAGTCGGGACGAGTTAGATTCAGAACAGGGATTAGCCCATTTTTGGGAGCATTTAGCTTTTAAGGGTACTGAAAAGAAATCCAATATCCAGATCATTAACCGCCTAGATCTCATTGGCGGGGAGTTAAATGCTTACACCACCAAAGAAAAAATTTGTTTTCACGCCTCCATTTTAACTCCATATTTTGAAAGGGCGCTCGAGTTGATTACCGACATAACCTTTCATTCTACTTTTCCAGAAAAGGAATTAGAGAAAGAAAGAAGTGTTATTTTGGAAGAAATGTCGATGTATTATGAGGCACCGGAAGATGCGATTCAGGATGATTTCGATGAATTGTTATTCCCTAATCATCCTTTGGGAGTTAATATATTAGGTACACAAGAAACAGTTAAATCATTCACTCAAAGCCATTTACATCAGTTTATCGACCGTAATTTAGATACATCGAGAATCGTTATTTCGTCGATTGGTAAGTTACCGCATGAAAAAGTTTTTGCTTGGGCAGAAAAATATGCGGGAGGTATCAAAAGCAAAAAAGAACATATTAATCGAATCGTTCCGCCGGCCATGGTACCGATTGAAAAAATCACCAAGAGAGGCCTAACACAATCCCATATTGCCATTGGAAAACAATCGTATGCGATTGAAAACCCTAATCGATTAGCCTTTTTTATGTTGATCAATTTATTAGGCGGTCCCAGCATGAATTCGCTCTTAAATGTGTCCGTTAGAGAAAGACATGGCTTGGTTTATTCCATCGAAGCTAATTTTACAAGCTATATGGATGCAGGATTTTGGGCTATTTATTTTGGAACAGAGCCTAATCAAGTCAACAAATCCATTCGATTAATTCATAAAGAATTCAATAAACTAAAAGACCGAGAACTTTCAGCATCTGCTTTAGTGAAAATAAAATCTCAATTAAAAGGCCAAATGGCCATGGCGGAAGAAAGTAACCTAAATTTCATGTTGATGATGGCTAAAAACCTCTTAGACCGTGAAAAAATAGAAACTTTGGAAGAGTTATTTGAGCAAATCGACTTAGTTACGGCGACCCAATTGCAATCATTGGCGACTGATATGTTGAATCCTGACCAATTAAGTTGCCTCATTTTTGAACCTTAAAAATCTTGCATCTCTACCTACATATTCCGTTTTGTCATCAAGCATGTCATTATTGCGACTTTCATTTCAGTACTAATGTAGCTTTAAAATCGGATTTGGTGCATGCCATATGTCAAGAAATAGCCCTTCAAAAAGACTATTTAGATAGCCATAATTTAAAGACTATTTACTTTGGTGGAGGAACTCCTTCCCTACTTTCTACGGATGAAATAGAAAAAATATTGAATACGATTCACCAGTATTTCTCCGTCGAAAATGAGGCAGAAATTACGCTCGAAGCTAATCCGGAGGATTTAACACCAAACTATTTAGCAGCCATTAAAAGCTTAGGCGTCAATCGGCTAAGTATTGGTATTCAATCCTTTCGAGAAGAAAATTTACTTTTTATAAACCGGAATCATTCGTCGGCGCAAGCGCTTACATGCATTTCCCAAGCCCAAGACATCGGAATTGACAACATTAGCATTGATTTAATATATGGCATACCCGACAATGATCTACATGATCTAGCCTTGGATATCCAAAAAGCTGTGGATACACAAGTCAATCATATTTCAGCGTATAGTTTAACGATTGAACCGAAAACGGTCTTTGGCCAACAAAAGAAAAAGGGTGTTTTTAAAGAATTACCAGAGTCAATGCAATCACAAAAATTCTCATTCACTCGGAAATTATTAGCGGAGAAGGGCTTTGAAGCCTATGAAACATCGAATTTTGCTAAAAACGAACAGTATTCGAAACATAATACAAGCTATTGGAATCAAGAATCCTATTTGGGAATTGGTCCTTCTGCGCACAGCTTTAACCAAAATTCCAGGCAATGGAATGTGGCTAAAAATGGCGTATATATGAAAGCAATTAACGAGCAATCCATCCCGGCGGAAATTGAAATTTTAACGGAGGCGAATAAAATCAATGAATATATGATGACCCGATTGAGAACTAAATGGGGAATTGAATGGTCAAAGATTGAACAAACATTTGCGCAATTGAATGCCAAAATACCTTTAGACTTAATCAAAAATTGGCAAAAAAAAGATTGGGCTCATGTTTCCAATGGTCACTTAATTTTGACTGAAACAGGAGCTTTGATGGCTGATAAATTAGCTGCTGACCTTTTTATTGTTTGATTATTTTTTGTCGTAAATTTAAACTTAATTATTTTTAATAGCTTATGGCTAAGAGAGTCACTTTTAATAAGGATTTTAAATCAAAAACTGGGTCATCAAAGTTTGATAATGTGACAGACAATCCGCGCAAGAAAAATCAAAAATGGAGTTTTGGTTATTTTTTTAGAAAACTGGGGCTTTATCTGTTTTATGTATGGTTATCTACCATTTTTGCCATTGTATTATTAAAATTTGTGCCTATTTATTTTACACCTACTATGGCCAGTCGGAAGATCGACGCGATGTCGGAAGGAAAACCAAGTAAAATTTATAGCCAATGGACGCCATATTCGCAAATTTCCAAAAATTATCCATTAGCGATTCTAGCCTCTGAAGACCAATTGTTCCCTGAACATCATGGATTTGATTTTAAGTCGATGTGGGGCGCCGTTCAATCCAACATGAAAGGCAAGAAAATCAAAGGAGCTAGTACAATAAGCCAACAAGTCGCCAAAAATGTATTTTTATGGCAAGATAGAAGCTATATTCGAAAAGGGTTAGAAGTCTATTTCACGCTGATGATTGAGTTGGTTTGGGGAAAGAAACGCATCATGGAAGTGTATTTAAATGTGGCTGAAACAGGTAAAATGACTTTTGGCGTCGAATCAGCCAGCAGGCGTTTTTACAATCATTCAGCTGAAGAGGCCAGCACGACTGAAGCTGCCAGGCTTGCAGCATGTCTCCCAAATCCCATTCGTTTCTCGATTGAGAATCCGTCCAATTACATTAATAGAAGAACGTCTCAAATTAAAAGGCAGATGAGTGGGCTCGGCGGAAAAAAATTCCTTTACAAAATTGATTAAAGAAGCTCAATCATAGGATCCCAAAATACTTTTTGAAAATCAATAATTTGATCTTCCTGAATGACAATACCCTCAGATTCTAAGCGGTCCTGCATCACACCCTCCCCAAAAAAATTCTTTCCAGTCAAGACTCCATTGCGATTGACTACTCGATGAGCTGGAATTTCAGGATCCGTATGGGAAGCATTCATGGCCCAACCCACCATTCTAGCGCCCCCTTTCATCCCTAAATATGCGGCTATAGCTCCATAGGAACTTACTCGGCCATAGGGAATCAATTTTACTAAGGCATAGATATCATCGAACGCGTTCTGGTTTTTCATTTAATCGAGCTTTCGTTCGTCAATTTCCTTTTCCAATTCTGCGTACCAAGAAGATCCAAATTTTCGAATCAGAGGATCTTTTAAAAACTTATAAATGGGTACTCCTAATTCTTTTCCATGGGAACAGGCGTCGGAACAGATTGTCCAACGATCATAATTTAAGGCTTGGTATTCCGCTAATTTCTGAATGCGAATCGGATATAAATGACAAGAAATAGGTTTTCTAAAATCCGTTTTGCCTGCAAAATAAGCCTGTTCGATGCCACATTTTAAATGTCCCTTATCATCATATAGCGCATATACACATTCCCTTCCCTCTATAATAGGAGTTGAAAAATCTCCATCGTCTTCTCTGATGTAATTACCTTGTTTGGCAATTTCCGCAAGACCATCGGCCGATAAAAACGGCTTTATATCTTCCTGAATTCGATCTAAAATAGCTAATTCTTCTTCTTCCAAAGGTGCACCCATATCTCCTTCCACACAACAAGCACCCTTACATTTAGCTAAATCACAGACAAAAAATTCATCTGCAACATCCTCACTTATGACTGTATCGTTAATTAAAATCATTCAATTCCTATTTTATTTCCCAAAGGTAAGAAATATCTAGGGGCAATAAAATCGGGTCATTGCCGTTTAATTAGATAATTTTGGTAATTTTGCAAACACAATATCCTGAAGAATTTGTATAGGATCATCCCACTTTTCTTGTTTCTAATTTCGATTTCTTTTTATGCAAATGCGTATAAAGATTTACCTGACACGATATCCATTGGAAATGTTAAGGTGATTATTCACGCTTCAGCCAAACCCATTTTTGATAAGGAATTTAATATGTTGGGGGCCAACAAACGCTACTCAACCGCTTTATTAGCCAAAATGCGGCTGTATTTTCCATTAATTGAACCCATTTTAAAAGAGGGTAATATCCCTGATGAATTTAAATATTTATGTGTTCAAGAAAGTAATTTAAATGCCAATGCCGTTTCCACTTCTGCGGCTGTTGGTTATTGGCAATTTAAATTTGAAACGGCCATCGACGTAGGGATGAAGGTAGATAAACAAATAGACGAAAGAAGGCATATCATTGAATCAACGAAGGGAGCGGTCAACTATTTTACCCGAAATAACGGGGTATTGAATAATTGGCTAAGCACCTTACTATCCTACAGAATGGGCTTAGGGACCTTGAAAAAGACAAATTACGCACAAGATTGGAAAGGGAAAACGGAAATAGAAGTCGACTCCTCAACGGATTGGTATTTGATTCGCTTCTTAGCCTATAAACATTTCTGGGAAGATAAATTACAAAATGAGCCCAACATTGAATTAGAAAATAGCATGGTCACCATGCAAATGTCGGGTGGAAGAAATTTATATGAATTATCGGATTCGCTTCAATTATCATACGACGATTTAAAAAAACACAATGCATGGATTTTAAAGGATTGGATTCCCAATGGCAAGATTTATACGCTCTACCATCCAAGCAATATCAAGACCTTTGTTTCTAGTACCAATAAGCCTTTTATTGAACCCATAGAAACTCAAATATTAACAGCATCTGTCGATTCGAGTAAACTCTATCAGCCGAGTCCAAACAAAAAATCGAAAAATGCAGCGATCATGTCAGACCAAATTGAGACACGTTTACATACTGTCGTTGCTGGAGAAACGCTTTCATCGATCTCGAGTAAATATGAAATGAAATTACCTGAGCTTCTTAAATTAAATGGATTTGACATGAAGACAATGATTATGTTAGGTCAAAAAGTAAAAGTGAAGCGTCTGGTTCCGATGTTAGAAGTTATATCCCAACAGTTAGATAAAAAGGCAAAAAATGCGCCTAAAAAAGAGAATAACATTGTTATTTTAGAAAAAAAGAAAGAAGAAGAGCCGGCACGAAACATCACTACGAGCGAAAAAGGAAACAGTTTTATCATAGCACCCGCAGATTCTAGAGAGATCAGTATAAAATCAGAATCTGAGCTAGTGAAAGTTGAGAGTAAAAGTAAATTAATTGAAAAACCGGAAGTCGACCTACAGGTAGAAACCTCCAATGCTTCTGAAATAAAGCACACCATACATACCGTGCAAGCTGGAGAAACGCTATTTAGAATTTCAAAGACCTATTCAATTTCAACAGAAGATTTGATTAAATGGAATAATTTGGGTAAAAATCCTAGCTTGAAAATTGGCCAAAAAATAAAGTTAATACCTTAATTATTTTTTTCTAAGGATCAATAATCCGTCCCGAAGAGGAAGAAGCATTTTTTCTACGCGAAGATCATCCAGGCATTTTTGATTGAAATCCCGCAAGGCAACCGTTGATTTATCCTGGGCAGATGCATCGATTATTTTACCGCTCCACAACACATTATCGACGATAATGAGCCCACCCTTACGCACCTTATCAATCAACAAATCAAAATATACTGCATAATTTCTTTTGTCGGCATCAATAAAAACAAGATCCATGGGCCCATCAATTTTATTAATTTCATCTTTTGCGTCTGCAATTCGATAATCGATTTGGGAAGCATAAGGAGAGCGATTGAAAAATGAACGGGCAAATGTCTCCAATTCCTCGTTAATATCAATGGTGATGAGTTGGCCTTTTTCATCCAATCCTTCTGCTAAACACAAAGCGGAATAACCGGTATAAGTCCCAATTTCAAGAATAAGTTTGGGCTGTAAAATTTTAGAAATTAAAGATAAAAATCGGCCTTGTAAATGCCCTGAAAGCATTCTAGGTTGTAAGACCAAAGCATGTGTTTCACGATTCAATTCTTTTAATAAAGCGCTTTCAGGATCTGAAAATGATTGAGAATACGCTTCAATATTTGTATCGATAAATTCCATGAATTATTTGATCCCGGTGTAAAAGAAATCGAGTGAATTTTCAGGCTCGTTGGATAAAAAATAATCATCTACTTGAATGGAATTGACCAACGAGTTATTTTGATTTGACAATGAATTGCGGCTTAAGCGATTCGCTAAATCATAAGGAACCTGCAACCATGTTCTTGGAAGGCGATATTGTAAATTGAAAATATCAAATTTTGTAATGCGTTCCACCGACTTTTTATTCTCTTCGTAATATTTCATGACCTTATCATTGCCATGAATACCTTCAGTGATTACGGTGGAAAAATGCTTTTCCATTAAATTTTGTAAACCATCTGCATAATATTCACGCACATGCCATGGATTTCTTGTCAATGAGAACTTTTTATTAACCGTCGTTAAATACAATTTACCTCCTGGTTTTAATACTCGGGCTGCTTCGGCGAGAAAAAAGGAATCCGGTTCTATATGTTCGATCACCTGAAAAGTAATCACAAAATCAAAATGATTATCAGGCAAATCTTGAAGGGGTGGCAAAAACATGTCAATAAAAGTGAAATCAGGGTACTTTTGTCCCAATGATTCCATTAATTCAGTATTTTTATCTACCCCTGTATAACCTGAAACTTTATCTGCTAAAACCCCTACTCCCCTACCTGTACCGCAACCGATTTCCAATACGTTGCCACTAATTAAATGACTAACATGTTGATATGGAAATAAAAGTCGCTGGTGAACGGGATTATCTGAAGCAATTTCAGATGAGGCTATTTCAGTAGTTTTGTACATATTCAATTAATTGAAGCGTAAAGTTAAGGATAATAAAAAAGATTTTAAGCGATATTTCATAATTTGCTACATGCAATTACAAATTGAAAATGTAAACCAAAATAACTTATTGCCCTGCGATGGTACGGTCAACTACCATCCCTTTGCTTTCTCAAAAGAAGAAATTGAATCGCACTTCCATGATTTATCCAATGAAATAATTTGGCAGCAAGATGTGGTTAAGCTATTTGGCAAGACCTATATCACAGACCGAAAGGTGGCTTGGTACGCGGAAAAACCATTCATATATCGTTATTCAGGCCAATCTAAGACCGCATTACCATTTTCATCTACATTGACTGACATTAAATCAAAGGTGGAAAAGATTACCGGTTCTGAATACAATGCATGTCTTTTGAATTTTTACCACAATGGATCTGAAGGAATGGGTTGGCACAGTGATAATGAAAAAAGCATTACCCAGAATAGCAGCATCGCCTCCGTGAGCTTAGGTGCAATCAGGAAATTTCAATTTAAGCATAAAACCCATGGCCTTAAATTTGACCTAATTCTTGACTCAGGAAGCGTATTGGATATGCGAGGAGAGACACAAGAATTTTGGCTGCATGCCTTACCCAAAAGCAAAAAAGTCCTAGGAACTCGAATCAATTTAACCTTTAGAAAAATGGCTGATTCATGTGAAATTGGACAAGCATAAAGAATTATAAAAAATATTGCCGACCTTTGTCGGAAATTTCAGCAAACGACGTGTCAGAAGAAAACGAATCAAGACCCCCATTTAAAAGACCATTTAGGCATTTTACGACCCCTCAAACAGATAACAAAGAAATTGTATTTGGAGTACAATCCGTGTTAGAAACCTTGAGATCTGGGAAAGAAATAGACCGCTTATTAGTCCAAAGAGAATTGGGTAACGCTGAAATATTAGATTTGGCTAAGGAAAAAGGGGTCCAAGTTCAAAAAGTTCCGTTAGAAAAGTTAAATCGAATCACAAGAAAAAATCACCAAGGGGCAATTGCATTTGTTTCGGCGATCCATTATGCCAAATTGGAAAACGTAATAGCCACTACCTTTGAAAAAGGACAGGTACCCTTAGTGTTAATTTTAGATCGAATTACAGACGTCCGTAATTTTGGAGCTATAGCCCGAACGGCAGAATGTGCGGGGGTACATGCCATTGTCATTCCAGCTCGCGGAGCTGCACAGATCAATGCAGATGCCATGAAAACGTCCTCAGGCGCATTAAATTTTATTCCTGTATGTAAAGAGGAAAATCTGATTCAAACGGTTGACTTCCTTCAAAACTCAGGATTGAAAGTTGTTTCATGTACGGAAAAAACAAAAACATCGATCTACACTTGCGACCTAACGGTGCCATTAGCCATCATATTAGGATCAGAAGAAGATGGAATTTCAGATGAATTAATTCGTAAATCGGATGAATTAGCTGCCATTCCTCAAAGTGGCCAAGTAGGTAGTTTAAATGTATCTGTTGCCACAGGAGTTGTTATTTTTGAAGCAACACGCCAGCGAGTTTAATCTTTTAAATTAATCTTTCGTTTAAATGCGATTGATCAAATTGGCTGATGCCTGAGCAGTGGGCAATAAAGTCACATCAGATAAATTGACATGTGCGGGTGCCATCACCATATACCTTAAAACTTCAGCGACATCCTTAGCTACAAGCGGCTCAAAACCCTTGTAGACCGCATCTGCCTTGTCTACATCTCCTTTGAATCTTACAGCAGAAAACTCCGTATTAACTGCTCCAGGGGCTAAATTAGAAACTTTTATACCAAAAGGATTTAGATCGATACGCATCCCTTGGGATAAAACCTCAACAGCCGCCTTAGAAGCACAATAAACCGCTCCATTCGCATAAATTTGTTTTCCAGCAATCGATGAAATATTAATAATATGGCCGCTTTTACGGGCAATCATTAAAGGAATAACAGATTTAGACACATATAATAAGCCATTGACATTGCCATGCATCATCGCATCCCAATCGGCGACGTCACCATCTTGAATAGGTGAAAGTCCATGTGCATTTCCAGCATTATTAATTAAAACATCAATACTTTTCCAATCGTTTGATAAACTAGAAAAAGAGGATTGCACTTGGTCTAAGTTGCGAACATCAAAAATCAAAATGGTAGAATCAACCGAAATTTCCTTTTGTAAAGCCTCCAATCGATCTTTTCTTCGCCCACATAAAATTAATTTATATCCATTTTCAGCTAAAACTAAAGCTGTTTCGCGTCCAATTCCTGAACTAGCACCTGTAATGCAAGCAATTTTTTCCATAACAAAATATTTTAACGAAGGTAATGTCTAAATTTGTAAAATAATATCAATTCCATGAATTACCTGATTGTTGGCCTAGGAAACATAGGCCCAGAATATCTTTTTACACGGCATAACATAGGGTTCATGGCTGTCGACTATTTAGCGAGACAAAAGGAGATTAAATTTTCAACGGACCGCCTAGGTTCCATCACATCTTATAAACTCAAAGGAAAGACTATATATCTATTAAAGCCTAACACATATATGAATCTAAGTGGGAAATCGGTTCTCTACTGGAGCCAACAATTAAAAATAGAAATTGACAGATTATTAATCGTTCTAGACGATATCGCTTTACCTTTTGAAACCATTCGACTTAAACCCAAAGGATCTAATGGTGGACATAATGGATTAAAAAGTATAGAAGCCTCCCTTAGCACGACTGGATATGGAAGATTGCGCATGGGTATTGGTAGTGATTTTCCAAAAGGAAGACAGGCTGATTATGTATTAGGTAACTTCGAAACCAAGGAATTAGACCAAATTTCATTCGTCTTAAACCGCAGCTCTGAAATAATCGAGGGATTTTGCTTGGAAGGAATCCAACAAACAATGAATAAATTTAACCAATAGTTGTATTATTTGAAGAATTATTGATTTATTTTAATATTTTAATATTAGAATTATTCAAAACAATTAATAAATTTGACCAAATTATATTTGGTAAAATTTAAATTAATATTAATTATATACTGAAAAATAAGTTATTTGTAGAATATACAGATTTGCTTATCCAAAAATTGTCTAAAATAAAGTTTTGCAATATTAAAAAAATGCAATAAATTTGTATTGTTGATTTAGTTAATAAATATAACAAAACAAATGAATAGTAAAATAACAGTGATTAGCGTCCTACTAGGTTTAGGATTCATCAACCCAACAGTACAAGCAAGCGGTTTGACAGGAAAAGGAGTAAATGCCATCGTGTCATCAAAGAGAGAAACTCTTTCAGAAGTAATTCAAACATTAATATTAAAAGAAAATTTAGGAACAAAGACATCGTCAGCGAGCCTAACTATTTCAATATTAGAGGATTATCAAAAAAATAATCAAAATTACCTTAAAGTAAGCAAAGAAGATAAAGCCATCTTTAACGCGACAATTAAAACTATTATTTCTCAGGGAGATAATATTTCGGATGTCAGCACGTTAACATGGATAAAAGAAATAGGTAAATCAGCCAATGCGATCAATATAGTTTGGGCTGTAGTAGAAGAAGAAAAAAGTATTGAAACTTCGGCAAACAATTTGCCAGAGACATTATTAGATACGATTGTCATATTCTAATTTAGATTGTAAGTAGTTTTCATAGTTAAATAGGTTTAGAGGTATTCAGAAAAGGTGTTGTTTTTAACGACACCTTTTTATTTTTTTTGCACTAAACTTATATTTTATCCATAAAATAGCTATATTCGTATAAATTTTCATAGTTAAATAGGTTTAGAGGTTACATAAATAAGGCCAGAAGTCTCTTCTGGCCTTATTTTTATTTATTAAATGGCGTAAAAATCAATTTACCGTCGCTCCATTCCAAATCTTTTTATCCGGCTGTACAAACGAAAGCGACCCGTCCGCATCCTCAGCCATCAAAATCATCCCTTCACTTTCCAAACCCATCATTTTACGGGGAGCTAAGTTGGCCAAGAAGCTAACCTGCTTTCCAACGACCTCTTCAGGTTTAAAATATTCTGCTATTCCACTTAGAATAGTACGAACTTTAATTCCATCATTCACGGTCAACTTCAATAGCTTTTTGCTCTTGTCCATTTTTTCAGCGGCAATAATTTCACCTATCCGAATATCCATTTTAGCAAAGTCATCAAATTCAATGGTTTCCTTACCTGGCGGAACTGTTTTAGCGGCTAATTCCATAAGATTTTTGGTATTATTTAATTTATCAATTTGAACTTGAATCACGTCATCCTCTATTTTATCAAATAACAAACCTGGATTTTTCAGGGTACGTCCTGCCGGAATAATTTCAAAATCCCCAATATGCGTCCAAGAATAATCAGTCATCCCAAGAGCTTCCCGTAATGTATTAGCGGTAAATGGAATAAAGGGTTCCAGGGCAATCGCTGACTGTGCAACCAATTGTACCGCAAAATTCAAAATAGAACCTGCTTTTTCTCGATCCTCCTTAATCACCTTCCACGGTTCTGTTTCAGCCAAGTATTTATTCCCAAGCCTTGCAATTTCCATAGCGATCACCAAAGCATCCCTAAATTTAAATGCGGCTAAAGCGGCGTCTAATTTGGCCGGAATATCCTTCAAGGCAATCATCAAATCGGACTCTAAACTTGATTCTGTAGATTTAATAGGTACTTGCGAGTCGAAATTTTTGTCAATCAACACAAAAGCCCGATTCACGAAATTTCCTAAAATAGCCACTAATTCAGAATTATTTTTGGTCTGAAAATCAGCCCATGTAAAGTCTGAATCTTTCGTTTCAGGACTTAAAGAAGTCAAGGTATAACGCAAAACATCCTGTTTTCCTGGAAAGTCCTGCAAATATTCATGCAACCAAACAGCCCAATTTCGAGAGGTCGAAATTTTATCCCCCTCTAAATTCATGAATTCATTGGCAGGTACTTGGTCCGCCAACTGGAATTCCCCGTGTACCATGCACATAGCAGGAAAAATCAAACAATGGAAAACGATATTGTCTTTGCCTATGAAATGAACAATCTGACTATCCTTAGCTTTCCAATATTTCTCCCAGTCGGGTGTCAACTGAGTAGTCATCGACATATATCCAATAGGAGCATCAAACCAAACATATAGCACCTTCCCTTCGGTATCAGGCAAAGGAATAGGTACACCCCAATTTAAATCTCGGGTCATCGCACGTGGCTTGAGGCCTTCCTGCAACCATGATTTTACTTGGCCTAGTACGTTCGGCTTCCATTCTGGATGCGAATCAACGTATTTTGTTAACTCTCCTTGCCACTGATCTAAGGGTAAAAACCAGTTCTTCGTAGGCTTTAATATAGGCGAAGCGCCGCTTAACATCGATTTAGGATTCAACAGCTCATTCGGAGACAAAGTAGTCCCACATTTTTCACATTGATCTCCATAAGCTCCTGCTTGCTTACAAGAAGGACAATCCCCCGTAATATAGCGGTCTGCTAAAAACTGATTCGCCGACTCATCAAAATATTGCATCGTCGTCTCCTCCACAAATTTCCCATCTTCATATAGCTTCAAAAAGAAATCTTGAGAAAATTGATGATGTACAGGATCCGAAGTCCTTCCATAAAAATCGAACGATATTCCAAAATCCTTAAAAGAGGATTTAATTTCTTTATGGTAATAGTCAACCACCTCTTGGGGTGTCTTACCCTCCTTTTGTGCTTTAATTGTAATAGGAACTCCGTGCTCATCCGTCCCAGAAACAAAAATAACATCCTTCTTTTGTAAACGTAAAAAACGGACATAAATGTCTGCAGGTAAATAACAACCGGCTAAATGACCAATATGAATAGGACCATTCGCATAAATTAAAGCCGCCGTTACCGTAGTCCGTGAAAATGTAGACATATCTTAAAATTCAATTAAAAGACAAAAATAAGTAAAAAATCATCAACCCGTCGATAAAATATCCACGTCAAAATTTAATACAATGACTTGCAATTCAAAAAAAATAAAATTATCTTTGCATTCCAATTTTAATAAAAAAGAGAACATACATGTTAATTATTTCAATTAAAGAGAACGAGTCAATTGATAAAGCTTTAAAGCGTTTCAAAAAGAAATTTGAAAAAACAGGTGTAGTGAAAGAACTTCGTAGAAGATCTGCATTTGAAAAACCATCAATCGCTCGACGTACTGAACTTATTCGTGCGGCTTACAAGCAGACTACATACGGGAATATAAACAACTAATTCCTACTAAATATTTAAAGAATTGACTACTTTCGGGCTATGAATCGAGAGTTAGTCAATTTTTTTTTGGTACATCTCAAAGTAGAAAGAAGACTAAGCATTCATACGGTCACTGCGTATGAAAATGACCTCAAGCAATTTCTTGCATTTATCGGAATTGAGGTTGACATTACAGAAATCAAATCAGATTTAATTAGAAGTTGGCTCATACAATTATCAGATGATACCATTCAAAACCGTAGTATCAATCGTAAACTAGCAACTTTAAGAACCTTTTTCAAATTTTTATTACGTAGAGGTGATCGCAAAGACAACCCAATGACCACAATAAAAATGATTAAAACGAAGAAAAAATTACCCCAATTTCTTCGAGAATCCGAAATAGAACCTTTATTTAATACCCCCATTGACATAAACTCGTTTGAAGATTTACGAGATCAATTAATCCTATACTTATTATATGGGACGGGAATTCGTTTGGCAGAATTAATCTCCTTAAAGCGAGTCCAGATTAATTTACAATCTGGTACGATCCGAGTCATTGGAAAAAGAAATAAGGAACGAATGATTCCTATCCCAAAACTGATCGAGGTCCTGATTGAAAATTATTTGAAAGCCTGTCCATATACGCATGAAAACTTATTACTGACCGATAAGGGAGAAATTCTTTATCCGGTTTTTGTTCAGAGGCTGGTTAAAAAACAATTGAGTCGCATTAGCACCTTAGAAAAGCTATCACCCCATATTTTACGTCATACCTATGCCACACACTTATTGAACCGTGGGGCTGATTTAAACGCTATTAAAGAGCTGTTGGGACACGCTAATTTAGCGGCAACCCAAGTGTACACCCATAATTCAATGGAAAAAATCAAGGAAATTTATTCACAAGCACATCCTAAAGCCTAATTAGGAAGAATCACAGGACCCGCTTGATTAATTTGAGATACGTAGGTTTCAGAACCAATACCTAATTTGGCAAATTCTGCCGCCATGCTTTGAGCAACTTTTTGAGCCACTTCCTCCCCTTTTGAAAGCGCAAATAAAGATGGGCCTGAACCTGAAATCGAGCAACCTAAAGCTCCTGCCTGCAATGCTGCCAATTTTACTTCTTTGAAAGCAGGAATTAAGATGGCACGGGAGGGTTCAATGATTACATCCACTAAAGAGCGACCAATTAACTCATAATCGGGCAACAATAAACCAGCGACTAAACCTGCTACATTTCCCATTTGAGTAATGGCGGTCGACAAGAAAATTTCTTTATTCAAAATACCTCTCGCATCTTTGGTATTCACCTCAATCTGCGGGTGAACAATGCTCGCATATAAATCGTTTGGCGTAGGTATCTGAATAATATCCAAGGGCTCATAACTTCGAATTATGACAAAGCCACCTAATAAACTTGGTCCCACATTATCTGCATGGGCTGAACAACAGGCTACTCGTTCCCCCTCCATTGCAAAAGGAAGTAAATCTTTTTGTGCTAAAGGACGCCCCATTAACTCGTTTGCGGCAAAAACTCCTGCCACAGCAGAAGCAGCAGATGAGCCTAATCCAGAGCCCAAAGGCATATCTTTATGCAATGACAGGGAAAAACCTTGTTCCGGCTTACCTATAAATTCAAGAAACTTTTGAATGGCAATGCCGGCCGTATTTTTTGAAACCTCCTTAGGCAATCGGCCATCATCACCCGTAATTTCGATAATTTCGATACCTGGAGAATCCTTTTTAACCAAGACTACTTCATCACCAGGATGGTTTACGGCAAAACCAAAAATATCAAATCCACAAGCCACATTGGCCACAGTTGCAGGAGCATAAACACGTATTTTCTCCATATCTATCCTAAATAACTGCCTAATGAAACGATGTCGGCAAATACGCCGGAAGCCGTAACTTCCGCCCCAGCACCAGGCCCCTTAATGACTAAAGGCCTATCGTGGTATCTTTTAGTTGTAAATGCAATCACATTATCCGCTCCATCCATTTGATAAAAAGGATGCGAAGAATCTACTTCCTTTAACCCTATCGTGATTTTCTGATCTTCTAAAGTGGCGATATATCTTAAAACATGGCCATTAGCATGTGCTTGATTTACCAAATTCTCGAAATATGCATTCTGATTTTTCAACTCATCGAAAAATGCGTCGACCGTCGGCGCCATTTCACATGAACTTGGAATAATAGGCGAAATAGTAATGTCTGAAAACTCCAATTTTAAACCTATTTCTCTACTTAAAATCAATATTTTTCTTGCCACATCCATCCCACTCAAATCTTCACGCGGATCTGGTTCGGTATATCCCTTTTTCTTTGCCTCCATTAAAACATCCACAAAGGATTTACCGGGAACAAAGGAATTAAATAAAAAAGATAAGGTCCCTGATAAAATACCTTCAATTTTTTCAAAACGATCACCCGATGAAATTAAGCCTTGTAAGGTATTGATCACAGGTAAACCTGCACCCACATTCGTTTCGTATAAAAACTTAACCCCCTTCGCTAAAGCTGTTTGATGCAATTCCGCATAAAGCGCATATGGACCCGAATTAGCCACTTTATTTGGCGTAACGACGGATACATTGGCATGAAATAAACCTAAATAAAATTGGTAAATATCTTTACTTGCCGTACAATCTGCAAAGATTGAATTAGGCAAATTCAATTGCATTAATTCAGCTACAAATGCATTTAAATCATTTTCAGAACCCTTAGAATCTAATATTTCAATGGCCTTTTTAAGATCAATCCCGGATTCATTGATGTATTGCTTTCGGCTGTTGGCCAAGCCGACCAACTTAATTTTCAATCCTTTATACTTGGCCAAATATCGCTCTTGGCCGATCAATTGGGCCAATAATGTCTTGCCAATCAATCCTGTTCCTACTAAAAAAAGATGCAAGGTCTTGATCTGAGAAAAAAAGAAAGTTTCGTGAATCACATTTAATGCTTTCGATAAATCCTTTTGTTCAATGACGACTGAAATATTTAATTCGGATGAACCCTGTGCCGTCGCCACGATATTAATTCCATTCTTACCTAACACAGAAAATAATTTACCACTCACACCTGTGTGCTTCCTCATTCCCTCTCCCACAACAGCAATCACAGAAAGATCATTTTGTATATCAATTCCCTCGATATCACCTGACTCAATCTCAGCAGAAAACTCTCGGTGCAATATCGCTTTCACCTTATCAGAGACCTGAGGCTCGATGGCAAAACAAATGGAATGCTCCGATGAGGCTTGAGAAATTAAAATCACTGATATTTTTTCCCGAGCTAACACCGTAAATAATTTAGCTGATACTCCAGCCACACCGATCATCCCAGAACCTTGTAAATTAACAAGCGACAAATGATCAATGGAACTTATACCTGTAATGATGTAAGGACTTAAGGTAGACTCTTTACTAATGACAGTACCCTTAAAAGTAGCATTAAATGTGTTTAATACTCGAATAGGTATGTTTTTAGCAAAGGCAGGTTGTAAAGAAGGAGGATAAATTACCTTGGCCCCAAAATGAGTTAATTCCATAGCTTCTGCATACGAAATAGAGGGGATCGTAAAAGCCGCAGATACCTTGCGAGGATCCGCAGTCATCATTCCGTCCACATCGGTCCATATTTCAATCTCCTTCACATCTAAAGCAGCGCCAAAAACAGAAGCTGTGTAATCAGAACCACCTCGGCCTAAAGTAGTGGTATCTCCATTATTATCAGAACCAATAAAACCTGTGATTAAACAAATTTTATCCGCATGATCCTTGAAATAAGATTGAATTAACGGATTTGTCTCTGAAAAAAATACCTCGGATTTTCCAAAATTTCCATTGGTTTTAACTAACAATCTAGCGTCCACATATTCAACGGGCAGACCTTTTTGCTGCAAAACCGAAAAAATCAATTGGGTCGATAAGCGTTCCCCAAAACTCACTAACAAATCAGAGGTCTTTGGTGAAATCTCTTTAATTAAACTTATGCCCTTTAAAACATCGCGCAATTCATTGATTAAGGTACGGATTTGGGCAATCACTTGGGACTGGCCCGTAACCGGAATAAAGTGCTTGATAATCTCAAAATGCCGATTTTCAATATCTTCAATGATGGAATTATCGGTATTTTTCCTCTTGGAAGCTAGGTTTCCTGCTTCTAATAATTGGTTTGTCACACCGCTCATCGCGGAGAAAACCACTGCAAATTTAGTTTGAGCCTTAAAATTCGATTCGATGATCGAAATAACAGATTGAATGTTGACTACACTACCACAACTCGTACCCCCAAATTTTAATATCTTTTCCATCAAATACGAAAACAAAATGACTCTTATCTCTACAAACAGATAAGAAAGTGAGCAAATATACAATATTAGGCTGTATTTTTGCCTATCACTTGATGACCTTTATGTTTTCTTTGGGTGCTTTTCTTGAAATTATCCGAAAGCACTGAAATATTACCATCCACTTCAAGCATCGCTAGATTAACCAATTCAACACTTTCAACGCCATGTTCACGAACCACAGCATTCAGTTGGTCTATCGAAATTTGCGCTTTTTCCAAGCCACTCAATTTAACTTCCCCTTGATATATTAACATAATGGGCTCCAATTCGACGGCCTTGGAAAATCCTTTGCTGAACAAGGAAATCTTTTTGAATACATAATTCATTAGAAAAAGTGAAAATGCGGCAACTAATCCTCTTTCTAGTGACGAGTCGGCCCCCACCATGGCATTTTGAACTGAATTAGAAATTAATAAAATGAAAACTAAATCAATAATGGATAATTGCGCAAACTCTTTCTTTCCAAAAACACGAATAGCCGCCACGATGAACACGTAAACGGCTATTGATTTTAGGGCTATACTCAGGTAGCCTTCCCTAAATTTATTTTTTCTTCTCCGCGGCCATCACCATAGAAAGGTTATTTTTGGCAGCTAAATCATACACATCAGTCAAATCCTGTACCGTACGCGTTTTATCGATTGATATAATCAAAGAGGTTGCTTTCTTCGTTTGTAATAAAATTTTCAAAGCCGAATCCACTTGTTCAATCGCAATACCGTTGGCATTGCCATCCAAATAAAACGAATTATTGGCATCCACCGACAAACGAATCGACTCCACTACAGGTGGAGTCACCTTAGTAGAATCAGCCTTTGGAAGCAATAAACGAATAGCATCCGGAGAAGCTAAAGTCGATATCATTAAAAAAAACATCAATAAGAAAAACAAAATATCCGCTAATGCACCTGTCTCTACCTCGGATGCTTCTCTTTCGCGCTTTCTAAAATTCATACAATTATTTTTTGTTAGCTGGCTTATGCAATAAATCAATAAAATCCATCGCTACAATTTCCATCTTATTAATACTGCGATCAATCATGGTCATTAACAAGGTATACAATACATAAGCAATGATACCCACAATTAAACCTGAAGCAGAAGTAACCATTTTCTCATAGATACCTGATGCGATCGTCGAGATCTCAATTTTGTTTGAAGTAGAAATATTATGAAACGTACGAATCATTCCCGTAACCGTTCCTAAGAATCCAAACATCGGCGCAATACGAGCAATCGAACTCAAAATACCTAAGTTCTTTTCCATGTTGTAGATTTCCAACTTAGCCTTGTTCTCAATCGCACTTTCAATTTCACGGATGGGAGAACCTAAACGACCCAATCCACGCTCCAACATATTGGCAATTGGAAATTTAGAATTCTTGCAATAGGTAACGGCTGCTTGGATATTACCGGCTAATAAAAGTTCATTGATGTTGTGAAGAAAGTTCTCGTCTATTTTAGTCGTCTTTCTGATATACAAATACCTTTCAATAAATAAAAAGATAGCAACACTGAACAAGAATAGGATTGGATACATCACATACCCTCCTTTTTCCAATAAACTTAAAATGGTGAATTCTTCTTGAGCGGTTGCTTGTAACAGAATTAAATTAAGTATCGATGACATAAATATTTGTTGAAAAATTTAATAACACTTTATAACCTTAAAGATTATCATTTTAATTGTTTTTTTCAAAAAAAAGCAGATCTTTTTAGCTTTATTTATTCTGAAGAAACCAATAACCCTCTTTTAAACTATAAGAGGACACCCACATATTTTCAATGGTTAATTCCTCCAAAACTGTGGCTATCAAAACATTAGCATAAGGTAATATCCCAGCACGAAAAGCTTTCATCCCTTTGATATTTTGTCGGCTCACAAAATCAGTTTCTTGTACCAATTTCTTTTGTTGGTAAAATTGCGTTATAACCAATTCCGAAGCAGGAGGAATGACGCTACCTGGAATATCCGCATGAGCTAAATCCCAAATCGTTTCAAAGGCACCTGCGGCACCGATTAAAACGCTAGGCTTATGCTCTACACAGGCGGTAAACAAAGGTTTCATTTGTTCTAAAACATAGGATTGCAGTTCGACCATTTGAGACGAATGAAAGTACCCATCTTGTTGGAATAAAGATAACAGCCGCAAGCCACCCAGCTCTAAACTAACTTTGAATAAAATTCTTGTTCCTTCAAATAAGATGAATTCCACGCTACCTCCCCCAATATCCATCACTAAGCTAACTAGATTCCAAGGCTGCGGCAATGAATGATAAATTCCATGGTAAATCAAATTCGCTTCTTCAATCCCAGAAATAACTTGAATTTTAATGCCTAATCGACGTTCCACTTCTGTTAGGAATTGTTGCGTATTGGAAGCTCTTCGTAAAATACTCGTGCCTATGGCATGGATTTGGGTATTTTCACAGCCTTTGGAAATAGCCACTTCTTTAAATTCAGTTAAAGCCGCTAGGGCGCGATCCATCGCATCGTTTTGTAAAATTCCAGTTTCCATGGCGCCTAGGCCCAACTGTACCGGTCGCTGTAATTGGCAAATGATCTGCAGGGGTTCCGAAATATTTCCAGGAGTAGCCACTAAAAGCTGAAAGGTATTTGTACCTAAATCGATGATTGCAGTTGGCTGTGGCATTAATTATAATTTTGGAACAAATTTAGGTTGAAATACTGTTTAAAATTTAAAAATAATTGCTTTAATTTAGTAAAAATTATCTCGACTAACCTCCAATAATACTCTATGCTGGATCCCGAATTCGATGAAAACCGAGAAGATATCAATTCTTCCGTTCAAAGATTTGAAAAGATGTTAAATAATCAGGAGGATTCTTTCTTCGACATAGATACGTTAGAGCAAATTGCGGATCATTATTTCATGCAATCCAAGTTTGACGAAGCATTAAAAGCATGTGATTTAGGGCTTACCCATTTTCCATATACACTCGAATTAATTATTTTAAAGGCACAAGTTTTAGGAGAAATTCAAAAACCAGAAGATGCTATGGAAATCATTGAAAATGCTATTTTATTGTTTCCAACAGACATAGAACTGATTTTGGTTAAAGGATCTTTATTGAGCCAAATGGGCCAACATGAAGCCTCCGTTAACCTTTTTTTAGAAGCTTTAGAGGCTTATGAAGAAAAAGATGAAGTCTACTTTAGATTAGGTTTAAGTTATGTGGCCTGGTTCAAACCCCGCGAGGCGGTTGACATGTTCAAAAAATCCCTTGAATATAACCCTGAAAACGAAAATGCCTTAGTCGAATTAGCTAATGCCTTAGATGAAATAGGTAAAATCGACGAGAGTATACCATATTACAAAAACTTTATTGACCAAGATCCTTTCTCCTATACCGCTTGGTATAATTTAGGCATCGCCTATTCTAAACTTAAGCAATTTGAAAAAGCGATTGACGCTTACGAATATTCATTAGCCATCGAACCTACTTTTGGTTCATCTTTGTTCAATTTAGGGAATACCTACATGAACTTAAAGGACTATGAAAAAGCCGAAGAATCATACAAGCAATGTCTCATTTTTGACGATCCCAACCCGGAATTATTTTGTTGCCTCGGCGCAAGCTTAGAAAGACAAAAGAAATTTGACGACGCATTAACCTATTATAAAGATGCTGTTAAGTTGGACCCATTGTGGGATGAGGGATATTATGGATTAGCTGTTTGCCTCACAGAGATGGACAAATGGTTTGAATCCTTGCATTTTCTAAAAAAAGCGATCAAATTGAACGAATCTGCTCCCCTTTATTGGATTGGATTAGCGGATGTAGAAGCCTATTTAGGAAATACCGCTTCAGCAGATGAAGCCTATCAAAAGTCCATCGAATTAGAATCGTTCTTTGCTCCTGCTTGGGTTAAATGGGCGCAATTGCACTACGACCTCGAGGATTTCGAGAAGTCGGCCGACATCATGTTATCGGCAATCGATGAATTACCAGAAGAAGCCGATTTCTATTATCGATCCGCTATTTTCTTAATCAAAGCAGGCCAATTTAAAGAAGCATTTCACTTTTTAGAATCAGGACTTATCTTGGACTATGACCAACATGTCATCATGTTTGAATATTTCCCTAACCTAGAAACACAGAAAGCAATCTTTAAATTGATCCAACAATACAAAAAATAAATCCTATCGTGGATTTATATATCCACCCATCCTAAAAAAAATAATTCAATTACAATTTTAGGTAATTTAATTTTTCAAATTTAAATCAACATTCAATTAACACCATGAAAAGAATAATCCTTGCGGGACTCCTTTTAGTTAGTTCAACTGCCACACTAATAGCCCAACAAAAACCCACTGCCAATAAAACGGCTGCAAAACAATCGGTAACAGCACCAGCAGCTTCCCTACCTATCCCTGAAAAAGTAACGGCAGCAGAAGGAATTACGGAATACAAATTAGCCAATGGGCTTAAGGTTCTGTTATTCCCAGATCCGTCTAAGCAAACCATCACCGTAAACATTACCTATTTAGTAGGCTCTCGCCACGAAGGATATGGTGAAACAGGTATGTCTCACTTGTTAGAGCACATGGTTTTCAAGGGGACTAAAGAAAAACATAAAGAAGTAGCCAAAGAAATTTCTGACCATGGCGCTCAGTTTAATGGTACGACCTGGTTAGATCGCACCAATTACTTCGAAACTTTTGCTGCAACGGATGAAAATTTAGATTGGGCTCTCGATATGGAAGCCGATCGAATGATCAATTCACGTATTGCAAAAAGCGAATTAGAAACCGAAATGACGGTTGTTCGAAATGAATTTGAACGTGGTGAAAATGATCCAGGAAGCGTGCTTATGGACCGAATTGTTTCGACCGCATTTTTATGGCATAATTACGGTAACTCAACTATAGGCGCCCGCTCAGATATCGAAAAAGTGCCTATCGAGAACCTGCAAGCTTATTATCGCAAATACTATCAGCCTGATAATGCCGTATTATTGATCGCAGGAAAATTTGATCCCATCAAAACCTTGCAATTAGTTAATCAAAAATTTGGTGTAATTCCACGCCCAACACGCGAACTGACAAAAACTTTCACTTCGGAACCTACGCAAGATGGGGAAAGAGAGGTCACATTAAAACGTGTAGGTGATGTTCAAGTAGTGGGTATGGCCTATCACATTCCATCCGGTTTACATCCAGATTACGTTGCAGTAGATGTGATGGCAGATTTATTAACAGATGCACCATCGGGTCGTTTGTATAAAGCATTAATTGATACAAAAAAGGCATCTAGTCAGTTTGGTATGACTTTCCAACTAAAAGAACCGGGGCTTGTTTACTTTGCAGCTGAGGTTTTAAAAGAAAAATCATTGGATTCAGTGAAAAGAATCATGATTGAAACCATTGAAAACTTTGTGAAAACACCCCCTACTAAAGAGGAAGTTGACCGCATAAAAACCAAAGGTATCAAGAACATTGAATTACTGTTAAACAATGCTCAACGCGTAGGTATAGGCATGTCTGAGTATATTGCGCAGGGTGACTGGCGTTTATTGTTTCATACCAGAAACCAATTAGAAAAAATTACACCTACCGACATCCAACGCGTTGCAGCAGCCTATTTTAAATCTTCAAATCGTACATCAGGTATTTTCATCCCTACTGATAAGCCTGAAAGAGCTGAAATTCCTGAGGCCAAAGATGTGGCAGAAATCTTAAAAGACTTCAAAGGAAAAGCGGCAGTTTCAGAAGGAGAAGCCTTTGACACATCACCTAGCAATATAGATGCAAGGACTAAAGTTGAAAACATAGCTGGAATCAAATTAGCTCTATTAGCTAAAAAAACGAGAGGTAATTCAGTTTACGCGAAAATGACGCTACGTTTTGGAGATGAAAAATCTTTGTTGGGCACATCAACTGCCGCTGATTTAGCAGCAGATATGTTGACAAAAGGAACGGCTAAGCATACGCGCCAACAATTTCAAGATGAATTGGATAAATTAAAAGCACGTGTTTCCATCTCGGGTGGAGCGACTCAAGCCAATGTATCCATAGAGACAACCAGAGACAATTTAATTCCAGCGCTTAAATTAGTGGCAGAAGCTTTGAAACAACCTATCTTCCCTACAGATGAATTTGAGAAGTTAAAACAAGAGAATTTAACTCAAATTGAATCGCAAAAAAGTGAGCCAACAGCGAAAGCCAGTGAGGTATTGGGCCAATTAAGAAGTGGACATTATCCAAAAAATGATGTGAGGTATCAACCTACGATGACAGAACAGACGACTAATTATTCGTCTGCCAAATTAGAACAGTCCATTGCTTTTTATAAAGGCTTTTATGGAGCGTCAAATGCTACATTTTCAGCTGTTGGGGATTTCGATGAGGCGGAGTTAAAAGCTACCATCAAAGCTGAATTTGCTGATTGGAAGTCACCTAAGCCTTTTACTAGAGTACCTGAAATTTTCAAAGATATCAAGGGTCAAGTAAAGTCTATCGAAACCCCAGATAAAGCAAATGCTTTCTTTTTAGCATACCAACCCATTAAAATATCAGATAGTGACCCAGATTTTGCTGCTTTAGAATTAAGCAATTATATGCTGGGTGGTGGATCAGGTTTAAGTTCTCGATTGATGAATCGTATTCGCCAAAAAGAAGGTTTATCTTATGGCGTAGGTTCTCAATTTGCGGCGAGTCCATTAGATCAATCAGGTGCATTTGTAGGCTATGCGATTTATGCGCCAGAAAATTTAGCCAAATTAGAAGCCGCATTTAAAGAAGAAATCGAAAAAGTGTTAAAGGAAGGATTTACTCAAAAAGAAATCGACGAAGCTAAAAAATCATGGATTCAAGCAAGAGCAGTGGGTCGTTCGCAAGATAGTGGATTAAGCTCTACATTAAATTCAAATTTATATTTGAACCGCAACATGAAATGGGCGGATGATTTAGAGAATAAAGTAAAGAGCTTAACTCCAGAGCAAATTTTACAAGCTTCCAGAAAGTCAATTGACTTACAGAAAATGTCATTTGTGAAAGCAGGTGATTACGAAGGTGCTGCTAAAAAGATGGCAGAAAAAGCTAAAAATGCAACATCTGAATCAGGTGCAGTCGGCGGAGCGCCGAAGCAATAGGTTAAAATTGAACATAAAAAAAGGAGCTAGCAGATTGCTAGCTCCTTTTTTTGTACTAATTATTTTAGCAAAACTCTTCGAAAACACCTTCTAAATGTCCTGCGATCATTTCAGCTGAACGGCCTTCAATGTGATGACGTTCTACAAAATGCACCAATTCCCCATCCTTAAATAAAGCGATGGAGGGAGATGATGGTGGATAAGGCAATGTATACTCACGCGCTTTTTGGGTAGCTTCTTGGTCTACTCCAGCAAAAACAGTTACTAAATTTGCAGGCTTTTTTGCAGAAGCGGCAACCGCCTCTTTTACACCTGGTCTAGCTGTTCTAGCAGAACAACCACATACCGAATTGATAAACAATAAAGTAGTTCCTGGCTGTGCCATCGTATTTTCCACCTCTGCAGCAGAACTTAACTCTTTGAAACCACCTTCGACAATATCCATCCGCATAGGATGTACTAAATGTTCTGGATACATATTTTTATATTTATTTTTTTAAAAATTTACTTACATAAAACCTAATTCTAACTTGGCCACCTCTGACATCATGTCTTGTGCATATGGAGGATCAAAAGTTAGCTCAACCGAAACCTCAGCGATTCCTTCTATTTCCCTAACAGCCTTTTCTATGTCCACCGGAATACTTTCCGCAGATGGACAAGATGGGGAAGTTAAGGTCATTAAGATGTACACATTGTTGACCGGAAATATTTTCACTTCATAGATAAGACCTAATTCATATACGTCAACAGGTATTTCTGGATCGTAGACGGTTTTAATAGCCTTGATCACTTTTTCCTTAAGTTCAACCTCCGTCATTTGTAAGGATGTCGTCGTTTTCTCTTCCATATTTTTTTTACTTCGCTGAAAAGGCCAAAGCATAATTTTTCATTTGTTTTACCATCGATAACAAACCATTCGAACGCGTTTGCGCAAGATGTTGGCTCATTCCGATTTGATCAATAAAATATAAATCCGCCTTCATAATTTCCTCCGCCGTATGATTGGATAATACCCGAATCAACATACTAATCAAGCCTTTAACAATCACCGCCTCTGAATCGGCTTCAAAAATGATTTGATCTCCTTGCTTTTTGGCATGTAACCAAACTCGGCTTTGACAACCCTTAATGACATTTTCCTCCGTCTTTAATTCTTCAGATAAACTAGGCAACTTTTTACCTAGGTCAATCAAATACTCGTATTTATCAGCCCAGTCATCAAATAAACCAAACTCCTCAATTAACTCCTCTTGGGTTTCTTGTATGCTTTGAGTCATTATTGCAACATGTTAATCGACCTGCGTAAGGCCTTCACAAATAAATCTATTTCTTCAAACGTGTTATAAAACGCAAATGATGCCCGGCAAGTTCCCGGCAACCCAAAACGCTTCATTAATGGTTGTACACAATGATGTCCCGTCCGAATCGCTATGCCAAATTTATCCAATAACACACCTAGGTCTTGTGGATGTATTCCATCCATCACAAAACTAATTACAGCAATTTTTTCAGGTGCCGTTCCAATGATTCTTAAACCAGGTATGGTACTCAATTGTTCAGTTGCATAGGCTAAAAGCGCTAATTCTTGCGTAAATAATGCTTCTTTTGACAAAGCGTTAACATAATCAATCGCGGCTGAAAAGGCAATTACATCTGCAATATTGGGTGTGCCCGCCTCAAATTTATAGGGCAATTCATTGTAGGTCGTTCCCTCAAAAGAAACTTCTTTTATCATTTCACCCCCACCTTGATACGGTGGCATGGATTCTAACAGTTCACGCTTCCCGAATAAAACACCAACGCCCGTAGGCCCAAATAATTTATGTGCCGAAAAGGCAAAAAAGTCAATATCTAAAGCTTGAACATCTATATCTAAATGAGCGATGGATTGTGCCCCGTCAATCATGACTTTTGCCCCATGTGCATGAGCCAATTGTATCATTTCGGCAATGGGGTTAATGGTCCCAATCGCATTAGAAACATGATTAAGGGCCACTAATTTTACGCTAGCATCCAATAAATTACGGTAAGCCACAAGATCTAAAACACCTCTTTCATCCACCGGAATGACTTCGATGATTGCGCCCTTCTCTTCAGCAATCATTTGCCATGGCACAATATTAGAATGATGCTCTAAATTTGAAATTAAAATCTTATCTCCTTTTGAAAAATTAGCACGACCAAAGGTCTGAGCCACTAAATTGATACTCCCTGTCGTTCCGGCGGTCAATATAATTTGATCCGAAGAAGGAGCATTAATAAATTCCTTTATTTTAGTTCTCGTTAATTCAAAAGCAGTAGTCGCGCGCTCAGCCAGGGCATGAATGCCCCGATGAATGTTCGCATTATCTGACGCGTAATAATGAGATAAGGCATCGATGACCGACTTAGGTTTTTGGGTTGTCGCTGCATTATCAAAATAAATCAGCGGCGAGCCGTTGACCTGTTGGTCTAACACCGGAAAATCAGCACGAATCTTTTGTATATCTAAGGTCATTATAATAAGGTTAAACCTAACGAAGCTTGTATTTTATTCACAATCTTTTCAGACAATTCTGCACGTATTTCTGCATGCTCTAATTTGTCTATCACTTGTTGAACGAAAGCTAATAGCAACAAAGTCTGTGCTGTCGCTTTTGAAATCCCTCTTGAACGCATGTAAAATAAGGCCTCGTCGCTCAACTGTCCCGTGGTCGTTCCATGTGAACATTTAACATCATCCGCCCAAATTTCCAATTGGGGTTTCGTGTTCATCGTCGCTCGATCTGAGGCTAACACATTTTTGCAACTTTGAAATGCATTTGTTTTTTGAGCATCAGGACGAACAAAGATTTTACCATTGAAAACGCCAGTTGCATTTCCCATCAAAACTCCTTTGTATAATTCATTGGATTCCGAATGAGGCATGCGATGGTCAACGACCGAGTGAGTATCCATTAATTGGTCCTCCCCGGGAACGTACAAACCGTTCAAATTAGAAACGACCTGTGGACCATCAATGTAGAAATGCAAGTTATTGCGTAAATAAGCTGCATTAATGGAAAATGTAAACGCATCGACCAACGAGCTTTCTTGTTGGAATATAAACGTATGATCCACATGCGTAATGCTTTGCTGCAAATCTTGATCTTTAATCAAGGTAAGATGGGCATTTTTTGAAACCCAAATCTCCTGCACATAATTCGACAAAATCGCATGACTAGACTCAGAACGTTGTTGTTCGAACCAAGTAATTTCCGAATCCTCCTCTAAATAAATGAATATTTTTGATTGTACGGCGGTGTCTTGTTGGCCCGACACTAAATAATGATGTAACAAAGGCTCTGCAATTTTCACCCCCTTCTTAACCCATAAAATCGCATAATTAGAAGCCAAAGCTTCGTTTAAATCGTATAAAGAATTTTGATCCAAAATAGGATTTCTTACCTTCCAAACGGATTCGAAGGTAGGGTTTTGAGCCATAAATTCCGAAACGGGTAAAAGAGCAATCCCCTGAGGCAAGGTCCCTTCTGAATGGGTATTCCCATTTAATGTCTTAATAATGACACTATGCTTCCAAGCAGGCTTAGGGATATTAACGCTTAATGTTTCAGGCGACCATTTCCAATTACGCTCATTCAAATGCTTTAAAGAGGCATATTTCCATTCCTCCCATTTGCTGGTTGGAAAACCTTTGTCAATAAATTTCCCTAGGGCCAATTGCTGAGCTTGGGTCAATGAATCTATCGTTTTGATACTATCTACTAATGATTTCTCTAACATTTTATTTAATCTAGGGCAGAAATAATCCAATCATATCCTCTCTCCTCTAATTCTAAGGCCAAATCCTTGTTGCCTGATTTCACAATCTTTCCTTTGTAAAGAACGTGAACAAAATCAGGGATAATGTAGTCCAAAAGTCTTTGGTAATGGGTCACTAAGATCGTCGCATTCTGAGGAGTTTTTAATTTATTGACCCCTTCTGCCACGATGCGAAGTGCATCAATATCTAATCCAGAATCCGTCTCGTCCAGGATGGCCAATTTAGGCTCTAGAACAGCCATTTGGAATATTTCATTTCTTTTTTTCTCACCCCCCGAAAAGCCTTCATTCAGGGCTCTGCTCAATAAAGATTGGTCTATGTTCACATAGGCCATTTTTTCTTTGAACATTTTCAAAAACTGAACGGCATCCATGGGATCTTGACCTCGGTAGGTGCGAATCTCGTTGATGGCCGACTTCATGAAATTGGTGATGGAAACGCCTGGAATCTCCACAGGATATTGAAATGCTAAAAACAAACCCTCTGCCGCACGTGCTTCAGGCGATAAGTCTAATAAATCTTTACCAAAGAATTCCACAGAACCTTCGCTCACCTCATAATCCGATCTTCCGGCTAAAACAGAAGCTAGGGTTGATTTACCCGAGCCATTAGGTCCCATGATGGCATGAACTTCGCCCGCATGAACTTCTAAATTAATTCCTTTGAGAATTTCCTTCTCCCCTATTCTTGCATGTAAATTTTTTACTGAAAGCATATGCTAATATTTTTACTTAATGAACCACAAAATTAACGCCATAAATTTTTAAAAACCATAGTTAATTTAGATTCGCTCTAAATAGAATCATTTTTATCAAAAAAATTGATACATTTGCATCTAAAATATTTCAAAATCTTTTAAAGATATGATCACTATCACGGATTTAGCAGCCAATCGAATTAAGGAATTAAGATCTAAAGAAGGTTTAACGGAGGAATTTAATATTCGAGTTGCGGTAGAGGGAGGCGGTTGTTCCGGTTTAATGTACAATTTAGATTTTGCCTCAGCGCCACAGGCGAATGATATGATTTTTGAGGACAAAGGAGTCAAAGTGATGGTGGACAAAAAATCAATCTTATATTTAGCAGGAACTGAATTAGATTTCTCGGACGGCTTAAATGGAAAAGGTTTTCAATTCAAAAACCCGAATGCATCTCGTACATGTGGATGTGGAGAAAGTTTCTCAATTTAATTAAAATTGGATTTGGGCTTGTTTTCCGTCCAAAATATAAGGGGTTAATAAGTTGAAGACGTGAAAAATGGGTAAACCCATCACGGTATAAAAAGAGCCCTCCATTTTTTCAATCCCTGCCATTCCGATAAAATCTTGGACACCATAGGCACCGGCTTTATCTAATCCAAATCCTCCTTTCACATACCAATCCACTTCCCAGTCGGCCAAATATCTGAAGGAAACCATGGCTGAATCCGCAATAGATACTGATCCATTAGGAGTTATTAGCGTAATCCCAGTCACCACTTCATGCGTTTTTCCGGATAATAATTGGAGCATCTCCCTAGCCTCAGATTTATCAGCTGGCTTATTCAAAATTACATCATCTAAAATAACAACTGTATCTGCAGCTAAAATGATGGCATGTGGATTTATATCGGCAAGTACCCTTGCCTTTTTTTCCGAAAGAAAAACGGGTACCTCACTTAGGGGCATATTGGCTGGAAAAGACTCATCTACATCAGAGGCTACCACAGAAAAGGCGAAACCTGCTTGGCTTAAAATCTCACGCCTGCGGGGTGAATTACTAGCTAAAATAAGTGGATAATTTAAACTGAGTGTCGATTGCATATTTCAAAATTAGCCTAAAATATGAGAATTATATTTGTCGACAAAAAAAATAATTTAAAATCATTTGTAATTAATGTATAAACATTTAATTTTACGACATCTAATTATATTTTATGGCTATATCAGATGAATTAAAGCAATCTACGTTTAAGAATGAGGAGTCAAAAGCTGTGATTAATCTAATATTTACGGGTAACTTTATTATTCAAAAACAGCAGGAATTGTTAAAACCTTTTGGGATAACGATGCAACAATTTAATGTTCTGAGGATTTTAAAAGGACAAAAAGGTCAGGCAATTACCGTTTTATTAATCACCGAAAGGATGTTGGACAAAATGTCCAATGCTTCACGCTTGGTCGATAAACTATTTGCCAAAAAATTAGTTTCAAGGGTACAATGTGAAAAAGATCGGAGGGCAGTCGACGTGTTTATTCTCCCTGCAGGATTAGCATTATTAGATAAAATAGAGGAGCATCAAAATGCTTTTGGTGAACAAATAAGTCAATTAGGAGTAAATAAAATAAAACAATTAAATGAATTGCTGGATCAATTCAGAGCAAGTATTTCTTAACAATTAAAAATAAAAAACATGTCAATTATCGATTCGCTATCATGGCGTTATGCAGTAAAAAGAATGAATGGAAACAAAGTATCTCAAGACAAATTAGATACATTATTAGACGCGATAACTTTATCCGCTTCGGGTTTTGGCTTACAACCCTATCAAATTTTGATGGTGGAGGACGCCGATTTAAAGGCTAAAATCCAGCCAATTGCCTATGGACAGCCACAAATTGTGGAATCTTCTCACTTACTTATTTTTGTAGCTTGGAATGAAGTAACCGAAGCGCACATTGACACTTATATGAATTTAATCGCTGAAACACGCGGGATGTCATTATCAGACTTAGGTGATTTCAAAGGGGCCATTGCAGGATCCATGAAATATAAATCAAAGGAACAGCAAGCGGAATGGGCTGACCGTCAGGTATATTTAGCGATGGGTACTGCATTAGCAGCGGCTGGTGAATTGCAAATAGATACTACACCGATGGAAGGTTTTATTCCAGCTAAATTAGACGAATTATTAGGTTTAGAGGCTAAAGGACTACATTCCGTACTTATGTTGGCAATCGGAGTACGCGATGAAGCAACTGATTACATGGTCAACGTGAAGAAAGTAAGAACCCCGAAATCGAGTTTGTTTGTTCAACTATAAATCGTTGAATCGGTAGATTCAGCATATTAACTGAATTAAATTACAAAGAAAGGCTCCCGTAGTGGAGCCTTTTTTTGTGGGCAAAAATGATCAGTTATTCGATCAAAAATAGTCCACAAATGAATGAATTAGTCCATTTAGGAATGAGACAAACTAACCACATCATCTACATTTACAATGTCATCGCGAGGACAAAAAATAAATATTTAAATCTTTTAAAATAATTTAAAAATGGAAAATAACATGTTTGATTTAAGGCAAATGCAAGCTCAAGAGCTAACATTTGAAGAATTACTCAATATAGAAGGAGGAGGATTTTGGCATACGCTAGGAGTCATTTTAGGAATTGCAACAGTCGTAGCCGCGGTCATTGCAGTCATTTCAGTAGTTGGCCCAGCTGCAGCATTAATGGCAATTATTTAAATTCTAAAACTAAATAAAAATGAAAAATACAATTGAGAGTAGTATACATTGGCGTGAAATGAATCAAGAAGAAATGCTTGACATCACAGGTGGGAATTGGTGGTCCGATTTCAAACTTGGTTTTAAAGAAGGGTTCAATTGGGCCTGGAGTGTTGTAAAAGATACGGTAACCAATACGAGGTCTACCCAAGTAACATTTTAAATTAAAGACTATAAGGATAGCATGCATTCTTATAGTCTTTACTAACCACAAATAAAACCTAACCCTTGAAAAAGCACCTATATATTTATCTTATTTTTCTGTTTTTACCCAATTTATTTTATGGCCAAATAATACATGGAAGAATTGTAGATCGAATAACCAAAGAACCCCTAACCTTTGCCAGCATTAAAATAGGTTACCGGGGTGTTATTAGCGCAAATGATGGTTCTTTTAAAATTTCCATTAGAGAGATTGACCAACAGAAAAAAAATCAACTGAAAATCTCATTCATTGGGTATAAAACTCAAGGAATTAATCTAAAAAGCATTAAAGATAATCTGATTATCGAGATGGAGTCCATGGAAAACCAATTAGATGAAGTTAAAATCACCAATGGAGCAGAGGAAATAATTAAAAAAGCCATACGGAATTTTAAAATCAATTATTCGAATAAACCTTATGCAATGTTTGGAAGCCAAAGTGAAACATTGGAGGATCAAAATCAAAACAAAATATACCATTTGACCTCAGAATTAAAATCCATCATGCCAAAATTCTCCTCTAATGATAAAATTAAAATAGAGTTGAATAATTTAAAAATAGAAGAGTTTAAAAAAGCAGATTCATCCAATTTTACTATATGGGGAGCGACCGGTCGAGCTATTGAATTCTTTGATTTTTCAAACAATTCATATGCAATATTAGATTCAATAAAATTAAAAAGATTCCGATTTATCGTAGAAGAAATTTTATACGAAAATAGGCCAATATACAAAATATCATTTTCACCGAAAAAAAATCGAGAGAACTCATACGAAAGTTATCTGATGATAGATAAAGCCACATTTGCCATCTTAACATTACAGATTGAAGCGATAAACTCGAACAGTTTATGGGCTATATTGCACCAATCAAAATGGAAAATAAATTACAAGGCATTTGGCGATAAATGGTATTTCAAATCATTAATCCATGAGCATAAAAGCAGAAGCTGGACCTCCCAAAAAGAAGCATTCGAAATATTGAAATTAGAAATTCAAATTGACAAAATTGATACACTGGTCAATTTTGATATAGATTATGCAAATAATATTCAAAAGGATGATGTTCTATATTTTAAAGCCCAGAAAAAACTGGCATTAAAAGACAGTACACAACATGAGGATGGTAAACCAAGTACTTCCAAACAATTAAATCGTTTTGTTAAATTTTGGTACTATCATATCAGTATAGGCAAAACGCTTTCAATCACTCCTTTAAATTCTTCATCTAATTCTTTTGACTTAATATTTACTGAAAGCAAATGGCAATTAGACCATAGGTATCAGATTCAAAAAAAAACTATTAATCCAATTCTAATTGGCTTCAGTTGCGAAATAAAAGTTGGCAAGGCCATTAAGGCATTTTATGATGGGTCCACCAATTTTGGGTTAGGGGGTCGCAAAATAAATTATACAGGATTAGGCTTAAAATTTGAAAAAATCTATCATCAAAATAAAAGACCATTTGGAATTTATGCAAGCCCACAATTTGGAATAATTGTAGAAAAAATTCCTATACAAGGACTACAATCTTTTACATCGGCACAATATAAATTGATGAATTTAAAAGAAGAACCCATTCAACTTATTGTCAGCAAAGGTATTCCTCTGCTATCCATTGCCTTTGGGTATTCGTATGAAATATCAAGAAAAAAGCATTTGAATTTTGAATTAAGATACAATTATGCGCGCAAAGAGGCCAATAGTTTGTTAATCAAAGGTCCTACTAGATCAATATTCTTAGGTCAAAACCGCATACTGACTTCAAACATCTCTAATCTACTAGTGAGCAATCTAAACTTTTCAATAAAACTATTTTAAACCTAAATAAAATGAATGTAGCCAAAATACAAGAATTTCAAAAAATGATTCAAGACATAAAAAACGACATCATAGAAGTACATCAAGATCCAGAAGGAATATTTGAAATTGAAATTAATGGACATTTAAGAGTTCAAAAAATTAGAATCAATTTAAAAGTACATGATCAAAAATTAGAAGAAACTCTACCTGATTTAATTAATTCATCGATTGAATCAGTCAGTCTGAAAATTAAAAGCATGATAGAAATCTATCAAAAAAATTTATCTAACTAAATCCATAAAAGTCGTGAAAATTAAAACCGATGATTTTGAACATACGATTGAAAATCTATATGCTAAAAACAATAGTCAGTTTTTGACAATTTATAGTATTTCATTGCCACTAATTGCAATTCTATTAACTATCACATGTTTAACAAACATTGACATAAGCATACAAAGTCGTGGAATTATTCGTAGTAGCGGGGAAAATATCCCTATAACATCGTTACAATCTGGTCGAATTATTTATCAAAAAGTGTTACCAAACCTAGCCGTTAACATAAATGACACCTTATTAATATTGGATTCAAAAGAAAATAAAAATGAAAAAAACAGATTAGAAATAGAATTAAAACTAAAAAAATCAATTTTAGAAGATTTGACTCAAGTGGTTCAATTAAAAAATTCAGGTTTAGTAAATAAAAGCATTCAAGAAGATTATTATCGATATATAACTCATTTCAAAGAATTAGAACTAAAATCAGAGCAGGCCCAATTAAAATTCAATCGAGACCAATTTCTTTTTCAAGAAAATGCTATCCCACTGATCGAATATGAAAGGTCAAAATTTGAAAATGAAATAGCCAAAGAAGTATCCAAAGGGTTCATAAAAGACATTTTAACCCGTTGGCAATTTGATATTAAAGAAATTTCGAAAGAAATAATAAATATTTCGAATGAGATAAATAAAATAACCCTTGAAAAAAATAATTATTTTATAAAAGCGCCAATAACTGGCCATATTATCAATTCCATAGGACTTACAGAAAATGCTAATTTACTAAATGGACAGGTATTAGCTCAAATATCACCTAATGAAAATCTAATTATTGAGTGTGTCATTTCCCCTAAAAATATTGGATATATAAAAACAAGCCAATTAGTAAAATTCAATTTAGATACTTTCAATCATAATCAATGGGGATCACTGAGTGGCTATGTCATAGAAATAGACAAAAACCCTAGAATAATCAATAATGAAATGGTATTTGTGGTAAGATGTTCGTACTCCCAAAAAGATTTAATGTTGAAAAATGGAGTAAAAGGAAAGATAATAAAAGGAATGACTTTAACTGGAAATTTCTTTTTGGCTAAAAGAATGATTATTGACCTATTATTTGACAAAATAGATGATTGGATTAATCCCAATAAATTAAAAATCACATAAAATGAAATCCATTGAAGTAAAACAACATGACATGATGGATTGCGGCGCAGCGTGCATATCATCAGTAGGAAATTTTCATAAGATATATGTACCCATTACAAAAATTAGACAATGGTCGGAAACTGATAAAAATGGAGTAAATGTAATAGGACTAATTGACGCCTTAGATAAAATGGGCTTTTATGCAAAAGGCGTAAAAGCTAGCATTGAAGCAATTGACAAAATCCCTTTGCCATCGATAGCACACATGATATATGAAAATCGATTACAACACTTTGTTGTTATTTACAAAGTGAAAAAAAAATCTCTAACTATAATGGATCCAAGCTTGGGCTATCTAATTCAAATAAGTTTAAAGGAGTTTGAAACTAGTTGGTCAAGTGCCTTAATTTTAATTGCACCTAAAAGTAATTTTTCTCCATCAAATTTTAAACAATCAAATATAACCCGATTCTATTCATTGATTAAACCTCACAAGTCAATTTTGTTTCAATCCATCTTTGGGGCACTAATATATACAATCTTGGGGCTATCAATCCCTATTTATATTCAAAAAATAACTGATCATGTTTTAATCAATGGAAATAAAAATTTATTGAATTTGATGAGTAGCCTAATGATCTTATTAATAAGTGTTCAAGCCATAATTGGAGCTAAAAAAACGGTATTAGTCATGAAAACTGGCCAGTTAATTGATGCACAATTAATCCTTGGATACTATACACACATAATGAATTTACCTCAAAGATTTTTTGACACTATGCGAATTGGTGAAATAATTTCTAGAATAAATGATGCAGTTAAAATAAGAAATTTTATCAATGAAACTGCATTGGAGATTTTAGTGAATTCATTAGTCATCGTGTTCACTGTTACATTAATGTTTACCTATTATTGGAAACTTGCATTGATTATTTCATTCATCATACCCATTTACACGGGTATATATTTTTCTATGAATTATTTAAACAAAAGGAATGAAAGGAAAATAATGGAAGTTTCCGCAAAATTAGAGACACAATTAGTTGAATCCATCAATCATGCTAAAACAATAAAGGAATTTGGCATTGAAGAATTTTCAAACACACAAATAGAGCACAGGTTTGTAAAATTATTATTCACAGGATTTAAATCAGGATTAAATAGCCTATTCGCATCTGCATCAAGCCAATACCTATCGTCTATTTTAACTGTAATTATATTATGTTTTGGATCATACTATGTAATTGATGGAATGCTTACACCAGGTGAATTATTTTCATTTTATGCATTAATCGGTTTTTTTACAGGCCCTGTCTCCATGCTCATTGGGGCAAATAAATCAATTCAAAATGCGTTAATAGCAAGTGATAGACTTTTTGAGATCATGGATTTAGAAATCGAAAACACAAATCAAGGCAAGTTAACTTTACAAAAATCTGATTTAGGTGACATTCAATTCCAACATGTTACTTTCAGCTATGGAAATAAGGCAAAATTATTTGTCGATTTCAATTTAACTATTTACCAAAATCAAGTTACTGCACTAGTCGGTGAAAGCGGTTGTGGAAAAACAACCCTGTTTTCATTATTTCAACAGTTATATCCAATAAAAGAAGGGAGTATTTTTATTGGTCATTACAATATGAATGATATTAATATAAAAGATTTAAGATCAAAAGTGGGGGTGATTTCCCAAGATTTACAATTGTTCTCCGGGAATATTATTGAAAATATTGCACTTGGAGATCCCAATCCGGACCTTAAAAGAATCTTTGATATATGTAGTGAACTTGAAATTAGTGAATTTATTGAAAGGCTTCCCACTAGCTATGATACGGAAATTGGCGAAAATGGAACATTGTTGTCAGGAGGACAAAAACAAAGAATCGCTTTTGCAAGAGCTATTTACAAAAAACCTGAAATTCTCTTATTGGATGAAGCCACCTCCTCTTTGGATTCAAATTCTGAATTACCCATTAAGAAATTTATAGAATCCTATAAAAAACAGTTTAAAACAATTATCATAATTGCCCATCGACTGAGCACGATAAAATCTGTTGACCGAATTGTTTTCCTTAAAAGAGGTCAAGTTCAGGAAGTTGGTACCCACCATGAATTAATTAACTTAAATGGTGAATACAATAGTTTGTGGCAATTACAGCACCAAGACTTAATGATATGAAATCAGATTTGAATATCATCTTGAAGCAACACCGACTTATCCACATCAAAATACACCGAAATCAATAAATATCTTTCAAGACTCATTTTTGTTTGACCTCTTTCTAATTTTGCATATGCACTTTGGGTCATATTTAGTGAGTTAGCGATTGCTTCTTGAGAGATATCCTTAGAAATTCTCAATCTCCTAATGTTTTGAAGGATTTGATTCATTTTATTATGTTAGTGGTTAAAAACTAAATTAATATAATTTAATGAACAAAGCCACAAATTAACTGATCATTTGATCCAAACTCTTCACTGGCTTCAATCCCAATTTCTCTCCCTCTGAAATCATAAAGTCCCAGCCAGAAGCAAAATCATTCCGGATCAAGCCATCTAAAATAGCTTCACGAATGGCGATTTTTATAAGGCCAACCTCCTTCCCAGGACCCATATCAAACACGTCCATAATTACTTCGCCTGAAAAAACGGGCTGAAAACTTCGCAATGAATCACTCGCCTCTACCTCCCGTAATTTTTCTTCTACTATATCAAAATTCCATAAATATTTTTTAACCTTTTCCCCATTTTTAGAGGTAATGTCGGCTCTACACAAGGTCATCAAAGCTTCTAATTCGTCCCCCGCCTCAAACAGCAATCTCCTCAAAGCTGAGTCTGTAATTTCTTCTTTAGATAAAGCGATGGGACGGAGATGTAAACGGACCAATTTCTGAACCAATTTCATTTTTTCATTTAAAGGTAATTTGAACCTTTTAAAAATAGTGGGAACCTGCCTCGCTCCCATTTCCTCATGGCCATGAAAAGTCCATCCTTTTTTCTGGACAAATTTTTTGGTTTGAGGCTTTGCAATATCATGCAAAATAGCCGCCCAACGCCACCAAAGGTCGTTCGTATTTTTAGATATATTATCCAACACCTGTAACGTATGATAAAAATTATCCTTATGCCCCTTCCCTTCTTCCGTATCCACACCCTTCAAATGCATGAATTCTGGGAATATAATGGGTAAAATTTGACATGCATCTAACAATAAAAATCCATACGAAGGCCGATCTGAAAGTATGATTTTATTCAATTCCTCCGAAATACGTTCCATCGAAATAATCGACAATCGGTCTTTCTCCGTAGTTAATGCTTCAAAGGTTTCTGGGAAAATATCAAAGCCCAACTGCGTCGCAAAACGAACCGCACGCATCATGCGCAATGGATCATCCGAAAAAGTAATTCCAGGTTCTAAAGGAGTCCTAATTATCTTAGCTTGTAAATCATCAATTCCTTCAAATGGATCCAATAAGGTACCCCAAGTGTCTTTATTGATCGAAACCGCCAATGCATTAATCGTGAAATCTCGTCTATTTTGATCATCCTCTAAACTCCCCTCTAAAACCAAAGGCTTCCGAGAATCCCGCTGGTATGACTCCTTCCTCGCCCCCACAAATTCCAAATCCCAATCGTCCACTTTCAACATGGCCGTACCAAAATTCTTGAAAATAGAAACCGATTGTTCCGATAAATTAAATCGCTTCGCTACCTCCTCGGCTAATCCTATTCCAGAACCCAAACAAACGATGTCAATGTCTTTACATTCACGGCCCAATAAGCTATCTCGGACAAAACCACCGACCACATAGGTTTCCAAACCCAAGAAATCTGAGGCTTCCCCAATAATCTTGAAAATTGGATTTTCAATAATTTCTATGCCGGATTTCATTAAGATCTTATCATCGTATATTCACCACCTAAACCTAATTTAATTATTTTGGAAGATTTCAACCCTCCTTTTTTATCCAATTTTTCCGGTTGTAAAATATAATCTACCTGCGATTTGATCGATTCTGAAATACTGGCAAAATCAGTCGGCGATGGAGCTCCTGAAATATTAGCAGAGGTGGAAACAATTCCTCTCTGATAGCGATAGACCAAACCCTTGCAAAATTCATCTTTCAATAATCGGATTGCGATGCTGCCATCGGGGCCCAACATATACTTACTGACATTTTTACCTTTAGGATATATAATGGTCAATGGATCTTCCGCAAACTCGGCTAAATCCCAAGCGATTTCCGGGACCTGCTCCACATATTCACTTAACTGTTCAATTTTCGAAATCAACAAAATCAAACCTTTATTTTCAGGTCTATTTTTAATATCAAAAAGTTTTTCAATAGATGCATCCATACGGGCATCACAGCCCAAACCCCAAATGGTGTCACTTGGATATAATATCACGCCTCCAGACTTTAAAGAGGCAATCGCATCAGCATATAGATTCAACATAATGGACACAAAGGTAAGATTTAATTCCTCATTTATTAAGTCAAATCGCAATATTTGATCCAAATTGGCTACCTTTGTTGCTTATTGGGGATCATTAAAACCAATTATTTTAATATGTTATTAGTACAAAAGCAATTAATTGAAGCCTTAAAAAATGGCTTATCCTCATTATTTGAAATTCAGGCAAACGACTTGGTTTTACAAGAAACCAAAAAGGAATTTGAAGGAAGCTACACCTTTGTTGTTTTCCCTTTTACTAAGCAAGCAGGTTTAGCACCTGCGGCCATTGCAGAGAAACTAGGCCAATTCGTTTTAGAAAACTATACTGGCGTCAAAAAATTCCAAGTTGTTCAGGGATTTTTAAATTTTAGTTTTACGGATGAAGTTTGGATAAATGCGTTAAATAAAATTATTGAAGGTTCTCAAAAATTCTCATTAGATAAAAAAGGGGAAAAGGTATTAATTGAATATTCATCACCCAACACAAATAAACCTCTGCATTTAGGCCATTTAAGGAATAACTTTCTTGGATTTTCTGTTGCCCAAATTTTAGAAGCAGCTGGTTATGATGTCATCAAAACAAATTTGGTAAACGACCGAGGGATACATATATGTAAATCTATGCTGGCGTACCAACTCATGGGCCAGGGAGAAACTCCTGAAAGTAGTGGATTAAAGGGGGATCATTTGGTTGGGAAATATTATGTGGCCTTTGACCAACTCTACAAATCTGAAATTGACGTTTTAATTAAGCAAGGTTTAGATCCTGAAAAGGCTAAAAAAGAAGCACCCATACTCCTAAAAGCGCAAGACATGTTGTTAGCTTGGGAAAATGGTGACCAAGAAGTCATGGCCCTTTGGAAAACCATGAATACTTGGGTTTTTGCAGGTTTTGAGAAAAGTTATGCGCAGATGGGCGTTCATTTTGATAAAATTTACAGGGAGTCGAATACCTATTTATTAGGTAAGAAATTGGTCGACGAAGGATTAAAAGAGGGAGTTTTTTATCAAAAAGATGATCAATCTGTTTGGATCAATTTAGAGGAAGAGGGATTGGATGAGAAATTGGTCTTAAGAAAAGATGGAACCTCCGTATATATCACGCAAGATATGGGGACGGCCCAATTGAAATTCGAGGATTTTGGGGCAAAAAAATCCATCTATGTGGTAGGAAATGAACAAGATTATCATTTTGAAGTGTTGTTCCATATTCTGAAAAAATTAAATAAGCCCTATTCCCATGGTAATTTTCACTTATCCTACGGGATGGTTGACCTACCGAGTGGAAAAATGAAATCACGTGAAGGTACTGTGGTAGACGCGGATGATTTAATGGCTGAAATGGTGCAAACGGCCAAAGAACGAACCATGGAGCTAGGAAAAACGGATGGTTTTACGGAAGATGCGTCGAACGAATTATACCAACAACTTGGCATGGGGGCTCTAAAATACTTTTTATTGAAAGTTGACCCAAAGAAACGGATGATGTTTAACCCGGTAGAATCCATTGATTTTCAAGGAAATACGGGTCCATTTATTCAATATACACATGCTAGAATTTGCTCCATCACTAGGAAAGCAAAGGAATCAGGCATTGACCTCTTGGCTGGACATACAATAGGCGCTGAATTAACCGTGACTGAAATAGATTTAATCTATATTTTGGGCCAATACAAAAGCATCATTGAGTCTGCTGCAGAAACGTTTTCCCCATCATTAATCGCGATGTATGCCTATGATGTAGCGAAGCAATTCAATAAACTTTATAATGAATTAAGTATTTTGAAAGAGGAGGATGAAAATAAACGAAACATTCGATTAACTTTGGCAGACATTACGGGTAAAACAATTCAGCATGCTTTTTCGTTATTAGGAATAGTTTCACCCAATAAAATGTAATGAAACGTAAGAGTATCATTTTTTTAACCTTTTTAATTTTGACCATCATGTTAGCAAGCTTTATGAAAATTGGATCTATTTTAACGGCATTAGCATTGCCATTCACTCAAAACACAGTTTTAACTCGTCCAAACCAAATGGAAACAACCGCTGAAAAGAACTTTCATCAATTTAAAATGAAGACCATCGACGGAAAAGAAATTGACTTTTCTCAATTCAAAGGAAAGAAGATTGTTATTTTAAATACAGCATCTAAATGTGGTTACACTCCACAATATGCAGATTGGGAGAAATTCCATCAGGCAAATAAAGACGTTGTAGTCTTGGGTTTCCCGGCCAATGAATTTGGGGGACAAGAGCCAGGAACGAATTCTGAAATAGCTAGTTTCTGTCAAAAAAATTATGGCGTCTCTTTCCAAATGATGGAAAAAGTGGTTGTCAAAGGCGGCGAAAAATGTGAGCTTTACAAATGGCTTTCAGATAAAAACCAAAATGGTTGGAACGAAAAGGAACCAAGTTGGAACTTCTGCAAGTATGTGATCAATGAAAAAGGAGAATTAGTTAATTTCTTTGCATCTGGAATTAAGCCCACAAGTCCTGAATTCGTTGCAGCATTGAATAAATAAATCAGATGAATCGATGGATTGAGGCTGCGAGACCTCGTACCTTACCATTAGCGATAGCGAGTATTTTATTAGGAAATTTTCTGGCCTATGCGGCCGGAAAATTTTCTTTTTTAACGGCATCCCTTGCTATTATAACCACTTTATTTCTCCAAATCCTTTCAAATTTTGCGAATGATTTAGGAGATTCGAAAAACGGAGTAGACAATAAAAATAGGAAAGTAGCCTTGAGAGCTGTTCAAACCGGAAAAATTTCTCCTTCCGAAATGAAAAATGCGGTAATCATCGCGGCAAGCCTTTCATTTATTTCAGGGATAAGTCTTTTATATTTTGCTTTGCAATACGCTAAGCCACAAACGATTATCGCTTTTATTGTGCTGGGTCTGCTGGCTATTTTAGCTGCAATCGCTTATACGGTTGGCAAAAAACCTTATGGCTACATAGGCCTAGGCGACCTTTCGGTATTTCTGTTTTTTGGTTGGGTTGGCACCTTTGGTACCTACTATTTACAAACTGAAATTCTAAATTATTACATTTTGATTCCAGCCTCTGGTTGTGGATTTTTATCTGTTGCCGTATTGAATTTAAATAATTTAAGGGACGTCGAAAATGACCGAAAGACCGGAAAAAATTCCATTCCGGTTCGCATAGGTAAAATTTACGGGTTCTACTACCAAAAAACAATCATGTTACTAGGTGTCTGTACCTTTATAATCTACTTAATGTATCAAGGAAAACCCATTCAATTATCACAGAACATTATCATTATGGCGGGATGGTATCCTTTGGTTCAAATCATCAAGCAATTGAATTCAAAAATGACACCAGCACAAATAGATCCTTACTTAAAAAAGACTGCTTTGAGCACTTTGTTTTTGATTGTGATTTTTGGTGTGAGTCAAATTTTTCTTAGCTAGAAAATTGACTATTTTTACAAAAAAATAATCCACTCATGTTACAACGAATTTCCATTCTATTCTTGTTGAATTTACTATTCATCACTGCTGTCATTGCCCAAGACGCCACTCCTAATTATCTTGAATTAGGCATTACGCAAAACAAAACAGGTAATTACGCCGATGCATTAAGGAATTTCAGTATTGAGATTGAAAAAAATATCGCGAATCCGAATCCGGTTTCATTTTACAATCGCGGATTTGCCAAATACAATTTAAAAGATTTCCGAGGAGCTATTTTAGATTTTGACAAAGCTATTGAATTAAAACCTACCTATTTTGAAGCCTTTATAGCGAGAGGACAAAGTTATAGCATGCAGGATAATCATAAAGTGGCCATGAATGATTACAATGAAGCGATTCGTTTAAATCCATTGGAAGCCACCGCGTATTTTAGTCGGGGCATCTCTAAAATGAAACTTCAAAACTTCCGAGGCGGTTTATCTGATTTCAACAAATCATTGGAATTAAATCCAGAATATGCACCAGGCTTAGCCTCAAGAGGCGAATCAAAAGTAAAACTGGGAGACTTTAAAGGAAGTTTAGAAGATTTTGATAAAGCCATCACGATCAATCCCAAGCGTGCGAATTATTATTCGAGTCGGGCTTATTCCAAACTAAAATTAGGAGAATATGCTACAGCTTTAAAAGATTATGCGGAAGCCATTAAACTAAGTCCAGACAATCCAGATGATTATTATTTTTCAGGATTTTGCAAAACGCAATTGGAAAATTTTAGAGGAGAAAACGGTGAAAAAGGAGCATTAGAAGATTTCAGCAGGTCATTGAAATTAAACCCAATGAAAGTGGAAGCTTATTATGGTAGAGGCTTTTCAAAATCAAAAATTGGGGACCAAAGGGGAGCCATTGAGGATTATACCAAAGCAGCAGAAACGGGAAACAATGAAAATGCCAAGATACTTTATGATGGCAAAATGTCTAAAAATTTGTTAGATGACCTAAGAAATGGCGTACAGGACAAAATCAAAATGGCAGAATTTACCTCTGAAAGAGCTGAAATATATTTCAATAGAGGTTCATCAAAAGCAAAATCTGGCGATCAAAAACAAGCCATGGATGATTACAATAAAGCTATTGCGCTTAATCCTGTGTATGCAGAGGCGTATTTTTTAAGAGGTGTGGCTAAGTCGTCCTTAGGCGATCAACGAAATGCAATTCAAGATTGCAGCAATGCGATTAAATTAAATCCTAAATATGCGGAAGCTTATTATGTTCGGGGCATTATAAAATTAGCCCTCAGCGACAATACTGGTTGTTTAGATCTAAGTAAATCAGGAGAATTAGGTTATAATCCTGCCTATCAGGTCATCCGAGATCATTGTAATTAATATCAAAATCATTCATTTGAATAAAAAAAGCCTTCTAAAACGAAGGCTTTTTTTATTCAAATCTTAAGTGTTTGACAGATTCACCAGAATTGGCTAATTCTTCTAAAGCATCTATGCCAATTTGCAAATGCTTATTGACAAAATTGACCGTAACTGTAAGATCACTTTTTTCCGTTTTAACCCCATCAGGTGTCATAGGATTATCAGAGACTAAAAGCAAAGCCCCATGAGGTATTTTATTGACAAAACCCACGGTAAAAATAGTCGCTGTCTCCATATCAATTCCCATCGCACGAATATCAGATAAATATGTTTTGAAAACTTCGTCATGCTCCCACACTCGACGGTTAGTCGTATAAACCAAGCCAGTCCAATAATCCATTTCATGTTTCTTGATCATCGAAGAAACCGCTCTTTGCAGTCGGAATGAGGGCAAAGCAGGTACTTCCTTTGGCATATATTCATCTGAAGTCCCCTCTCCCCTAACAGCGGCAATGGGTAAAATCAAATCACCTATATTTAAATTTTTCTTTAAACCCCCGCATTTACCCAAAAACAATACCGCATGAGGAGAAATAGCTGATAATATATCCATCACCGTAGCTGCCATGGGTGAACCCATACCAAAATTTATGATCGTAATGTTATTAGCTGTAGCCGTTTGCATAGGCCGATCGTTCCCTAAAATTTCTACTGAAAATTTTTCAGCAAACATGTCCACATAATTTTTGAAATTGGTCAACAAGATGTATTGGCCAAATTTTTCTATGGGAGTTCCCGTGTATCTGGGTAACCAATTTTGAACAATCTCTTCTTTTGTCTTCATTAAATCATGTTTGCGTGATGAAATTAATCTAAATAAAGATTAATTTAGTATTTGGCTTTAAAACCTATGAATTCTTCGAACAATTTAAAATTAATTTTCCCTGAATTTGAGTACAAATTAACAAAAAAGGAAGGGAAACTTTTTATTTTTGATCCAATAGCCAAGAAATACAGGGCCCTAAGTCCAGAGGAATGGGTAAGGCAACATTGTTTAAATTTTTTAACCAATCATTTAGGATATCCTGCCACAAACATTCAAATAGAAAGAGCGTTTAAGGTAAATAAATTAATCCGAAGAACTGATATTCAGGTGTTTGATTCAACAGGACAATTACTCATAATTATTGAATGTAAAGCTCCGCATATTGAAATAAATGAAGTTAGCTTTCAGCAAATCAGTCAGTACCAACAAAAAAACATGGCTAAATTTTTAGCCTTAACGAATGGCTTAGAAAATCATATTTTTGAAATAAATTCAACAGAAAATCAAACAATTAAAATCAACCAATTTCCCTCTTACCTATGAAAAAATTTCTCTATTTAATTTTCACCTCTACATTTTTATTTTTTTCACAAACATCTTATTCTCAAAAGAAAGCAATCGCATTACCTAAGAGGCCAAAATTGGTCGTTGGAATTGTCGTAGATCAAATGCGGTATGAATATCTTTATAAATATGCCGACCGATATGTAGAGGGAGGATTTAAGCGGCTCATGAAAGAGGGAATAAATTGCCAAGAAAATCATTATAATTATGCACCAACCGTCACCGCAGCAGGACATGCGAGTGTATATACGGGTTCAATTCCATCTGTACACGGAATTGTAGGTAACGATTGGACCGATGTGGCCAGTGGGAAAAAAGTATATTGTACAGAAGATAGCACAGTAAAAACAGTGGGAACCACAGGAAAAACGGGATGGATGTCACCTAAAAATCTTTGGACTACCACCATCACAGATCAATTGAAAATGGCGCAGAATCATAAATCAAAAACGATAGCCATAGCATTAAAAGATCGCGGAGCCATATTACCAGGAGGACATACAGCCAACGCAGCTTATTGGTATGATTCAAAAGAAGGCCGTTGGATCAGCTCCAGTTTTTATTTAAATGAATTACCTAATTGGGTTCAATCATTTAACTCGGAGGAAAGAGCTTTAAAATATGTTCAAAAAGGTTGGAACACCTTATATCCAATTGAATCTTATACCCAAAGTGCAGAAGATGAAAATAAGTTTGAAGGAAAATTACCAGGTGAAAAATCCACTAGTTTTCCACACGAATTAAAGGGAGGAAATCCATTAGAAGTCATTAGAACTACGCCTTATGGAAATAGCATCACTAAAGATTTTGCACTCAAAGCCCTTGAAAATGAAAAATTAGGTAAAAGTGGCACTAGTGATTTTTTAGCCATCAGTTTCTCGTCAACTGATTATGTTGGACATAATTTTGGTCCACAATCCATTGAATTAGAAGATACTTATCTACGTTTAGATAAAGATATCGCAGAGATATTAACTTATTTGGATGCGCAATATGGAAAAGATCAAGTGCTTGTTTTTCTAACAGCAGATCATGCGGTAGCTGAGGTTCCCGGATATGCCAATAGCAAAAAATTACCTGGAGGAGTTTTTGACCGAAATACATCAATCAAGGACATGAAAAAAGCCATAAATCAAGCATTCGGAAATGTAGATTTATTGGTCGGCGAGGAAAATAGCCAACTCTATTTCAATCATGGTTTGATGGAAAAAATGGGAATAGATACTAAAAAATTATTTGAAGTAGTTCGGAAATCCTACCAGAAACAACTAGGTTTTTCTGAACTGATTAATTTAAAAGATATTCAGGGCGCAAATTTAAATGCTCAATATGCCCAATTGATTATCAATGGATATCATCCAGCGAGAAGTGGTGACTTCATGATTTTATTAAAACCATCATGGTTTATGGGATCACAGACGGGTACTACACATAGCACCCTGTATTCATATGATACACATGTTCCACTATTGTTTTATGGTTGGAAAGTAAAGCCCGCTGAAATCATAAAAAGAACTTCCATAAGTGATATTTCAGTGACATTGGCCAACTGGCTACATATTATGGAACCATCAGGAAGTACCGGCAATGTTATAACGCAAATACCTTAGCCTTTAAATCAATATTTGCAATTTTTAAAGATTATTAGCTAATTTTGTAGCCAAATTTAGAATTAAATTAAGATTAACAAATGAAAATAGCTGTAGTAGGAACTGGATATGTGGGTTTGGTTACGGGTACTTGTTTTGCAGAAACAGGTAATCATGTAACATGTGTAGATATTAATGAAGATAAAATTAATCGGATGAAAGCTGGCGAGGTTCCTATTTACGAGCCCGGTCTTGAAGATTTATTTCATAGAAATACAGCAGAAGGCAGATTGAATTTTACCACCTCATTGAGCAAAGGTATAGAAGGAGCAAAAGTTATTTTCCTTGCATTGCCCACTCCTCCAGGTGAAAATGGATCAGCTGATTTAAAATACATTCTTCAAGTAGCTAAAGATTTGGGGCCACTGATTACAGAATACACTGTGATCATCGACAAAAGTACAGTACCTGTAGGAACCTCAGAACTTGTACATCAAGCGATTGCCAAAAATGTATCACCTGATTTATTTGATGTAGTTTCAAATCCCGAATTTTTACGTGAAGGTGTGGCAGTGGAGGATTTCATGAAACCCGACCGAGTGGTTATTGGAACCGAATCTGATAAGGCAAAAGAAATTTTGAATCGATTATATGCCCCTTTAGTTCGCCAAGGAAATCCCATAATATTCATGGACGAACGTTCGGCAGAAATGACCAAATATGCAGCAAATGCATTTTTGGCTACCAAGATTACCTTTATGAATGAAATTGCTAACCTGTGTGAGTTAGTTGGCGCAAATGTCGATGATATTCGCAGAGGAATTGGAACCGATTCAAGAATTGGTAAGCGGTTTTTATTTGCTGGTATCGGATATGGAGGATCATGCTTCCCAAAAGATGTGCAAGCATTAGCCAAAACTTCAGAAGAAAATAATTACCAATTTCACATTTTGGATAGTGTGATGAAGGTCAATGAAAAGCAAAAGACAAAGTTAATTCCGATCATAAAAAATCACTTCAATAATGATTTAGCTGGGAAAACGATTGGCATTTGGGGTTTGGCTTTTAAGCCCTATACGGATGATATTCGTGAAGCACCTGCTTTATATAACATCGAACACCTCCTTGAATTAGGATGTAAAATAAATGTATATGATCCTGAGGCTATGCCTAACGTCAAAGAATTATTAGGAGAAACTGTAACCTTCTCAAAGAATCCTTACGATGCGATTGAGAATGCGGATGCACTTCTTATTGTGACCGAATGGCCACAATTTAGAACTCCTGATTTTGAACGCATGGAAAGCTTATTGAAAAATAAGGTTATTTTTGACGGTAGAAATTTATATGAAATGGCTCAAATGAAAGAACTAGGATACACCTACTATTCCATTGGCCGAGGAGTTGTAAAGTAAATTAGGTAAGAGGGTAATAGGTATTAGGTAAAAGGTAATAAGTATTAGTTGGGTACCGGTTTACCCCGGCCCTTAAAATTAATTAGTTTTAAAAGCAATATGAAGAGAATATTAATAACAGGTGGGGCAGGGTTTTTAGGTTCACATTTATGTGATCGTTTTATCAAAGAAGGCTATCATGTGATTGCCATGGACAACTTGATTACTGGGGATTTAAAAAATATTGAACATTTATTTAAGCTCCCAAATTTTGAGTTTTACCACCATGATGTCTCTAAATTCATTCATGTTCCTGGTTCATTAGATTATATCTTGCATTTTGCGTCTCCCGCCTCACCCATTGATTATTTAAAAATACCTATTCAAACCTTAAAGGTAGGTTCTTTAGGCATTCACAATTGTTTAGGTTTAGCTAGAGTAAAAGGAGCACGTGTATTAATCGCTTCTACTTCAGAAGTATACGGAGACCCAACCGTTCATCCTCAACCAGAAGAATATTGGGGAAATGTTAATCCCGTAGGCCCACGTGGTGTTTATGACGAAGCAAAGCGTTTCCAGGAGGCTATGACCATGGCTTATCACACCTACCATGGACTAGAAACAAGAATCGTTCGAATCTTTAATACCTACGGTCCAAGAATGCGATTAAATGATGGACGTGTTCTGCCTGCATTTATAGGCCAAGCATTACGTGGAGAAGATTTAACCATGTTTGGCGATGGATCACAAACGAGAGCCTTTTGTTTTGTTAACGATTTGGTGGAGGGTATTTATCGACTTTTATTAAGTGATTATACCCAACCTATGAACATAGGTAATCCAGATGAAATTACCATAAAGGAGTTTGGTGAAGAAATTATCAAATTAACGGGGACTTCCCAAAAGCTTATTTCATTGCCATTGCCAACAGACGATCCTAAACAACGTAAACCCGATATTACAAAGGCTAAAGCCATCTTAGGTTGGGAGCCCAAAGTATCTCGTGCAGAAGGTTTAAAAATTACCTATGAGTATTTCAAATCATTAAGTCCGGAAGATTTACATCGAATGGCGCATCATAAAGAGTTTTAGTAAAACCGGGGAAACCCGGTTTTTTTTTTATTCCTTGTAGAGACGCGATACCTCGCGTCTTTTTTAGTTATTTTTTGTAGGAAATAGACGCGATTATCGTGTCTCTACAAAAAGAATAATCTGGATATAAATCGATGCGAAATATCGTGTCTCAAAGGAATTAATAATCAGGAAAACAATTGGACGCACGATCCATAAAACCACAAACAAAAAAGGCTGCTCTTACGAGCAGCCTTTTTATTTCGGAATTGAAATATCTTAATTAAAGATATAACGTACTCCAAATTGTGCTTGCCAACGAGATCCTAGACCAAATGATCTTTGGAAAGTATCAGACAATGGAGTGGTTCCAGAACGATAAGGGAATTGGAAAACTGGTCTTCCAGTTGCAGCATCGTTCGTTACATAGTTCAATAAACCAGCACGCAATGGTGTTTGGTTTAAGCCCCACTGTGGAGATACATAGTTACCAAAGTTAAATACGTCTAATGTAAATTGTAAGGTATTTTTCTTACCAGCTACATTGATGTAGAAATCTTGGATAATTTTAAAGTCGAAATTCGCCGACCAAGGTAACTCTGCCCCATTACGCTCTGCATAATGACCACGGTGTGAATTTAAATAAGAATCTTGTGTAATATACTTATCCAAATCTACCCACTGTTGAGCAGCTGTATACGTACCTAAATCACGTAACAAGATCTCTGATTGGCTACGAGGAACATACATTAAGTCATTAAATTGATTGTCACCATTCATATCACCTGAATATGTATAGGAGAAACGACCTGCTGGAGCTACTGAATACGTAAAGCCAAATGTAGTACTTGCTTTCTCATTCAAGTAATTTAAACGGTATGAACCGTATGCATTGATACGGTGAGCTTGCATGTAAGAAGAGTACGAAGCAACGTTCTCGTTTGGATCACCTGATACAACACGGTCTCTCCATTGCGATTGTGCAATCGATCCACCATCGTTCACCGAACGTGAATCTGAATTCGTGTAAGCTAATGAAGCGAATAAACCATTTTCAAATGCTTTTGAAATAGTTGCAGTCAAGGCATACGAATAACCCAAGTTTGTGTTCTTGATTACAATCGCGTCCGAGATATTCGGAGCTGAAGTAGTAGCAATTCCGTTTGCTGGACCATTAACTCCTCTTACGTTACCGTAAATTTGAAAATTTCTTGATGTGCTTGGAAGCCCATTTGCACCTAACGTATAGAATATAACACGGTTGTCAGCTCCTACTGCTTTAACCGTTGAATTAGGCAAGTTGACGTTTTCTAAGTATACCGCATTGATATCTTTTGTGTAGATACCTTCCACCGATACGATCCAGCCATCACCCAATTGCTTATCTACTGCTAAATTTCCACGGAATACCTGAGAGAATTTAAAGTTTGGATCCGTAACCGCTAGGTTGTAAGCTGTGGGTGTAACGGTCGACGATACAGCTGGACGGTATGCATTCACATCCGCATTGAACGGACGATTAGTTGGATTACTTAAGTTTTCTGATCCAAATAAAACACCATTATTAGACAATTGATTAGATAACCATACGTAAGGAACACGACCTGAGAATACACCCAAACCACCACGTACTTGAGTCGTCTTGTCATCCTTTACATCCCAGTTAAATCCGAAACGTGGAGACCATAATACTGTAGTCTCAGGGAATTTGTTGGTAGCTAACTTCACTCCATCACGGAACGTTAAATTAGGAACAAATGAGTTCGTATACTTTGGCTCATCAAAAGATGGAAATGAAGTTGCATCAGCACGTAATCCAAATGTCAATTTCAATCCTTTCGCTGCAGTAATCTCATCTTGTCCGTAGAAAGACAAGGTATTACCTTTCATCTCAGCAAAAGGGAATTCCGCATAATTAGACCATTGTTGACGGTAAAAAGCTGGAATAACTGTTTTGTCTCCATTTGCTGACTTAATGAAATCATCAATTGATCTAAATTGGTAACCACCATAGTAGTTAGGAGCAAAACCATTTTTAAATGCATTCGCCTCATATGCAAAACCTAAGGTATACACATGCTTTCCTTTGTAGATTGTTAAGTTATCTGAGATTTGGAAAATGTCAGAGTTCAACAAGTTATTCGCAGAGAATGGCTCATATCCAAATGCAGTCATTTGGTTTAAGTTATTATTTCCAATATCAACCGTTGGGAATGGATTATCATTCACCGGTGACTCCCGGTAATCACGCATCGCTGTGTAACCTACAGTCAAGTTATTCGCTACCGAGCTAGAAAAAGTTGAGTTTAATTCAGCAATATATGAATCTAAATTATTGTTGATACGATACAATGAACCTTGGAAAGGTAACACGTTAACCGATGGCGAACGACCTCCAGATAAAGAACCTGAGTTCGAAGGAGAAATATCAGCAAAAGAACGTAAGTAGTTATACTTAATGTTCAATTTATGCTTATCAGAAATATTCCAATCTAAACGAATGTTAGCTTTTTGTGAGAATTTCTCTCTATTGTAGTTCTCATAAGCACCTGGATCATACTTGAATTTCGACAACAAGAATGATTTCAAACGATCTAAATCTTCCGCTTTCGCAATAGATTTATTCGGCTCCGATCCTGTACGTGTTGCAACAAAGTTTGAACCCGGATCCGTTTGCGTTTCTTGCTCAAAAGATCCAAAAACAAATAATTTATCTTTAATGATTGCACCACCGATACGAGCACCAATTTGACCACGGTTAAATTTACCGTATTGATTTGTAACATCACCAATTTTATTTCCAACCAAACCTTCGTTTGTACCAAAATAGTAACCTGAACCTGTCCAATTATTTGTACCTGACTTCGTCACTACGTTGATATTTGCTCCAGTGGCCATACCTTGACGTACGTCATAAGGAGCAATTAATACTTGGAACTGATCAATTGCATCCACTGAAATTGGAGAGGCGCCTGTTTGTCCACCAATGGTTGAAGATAAGGCAAATGCATTATTGAAAAATGCTCCATCGACGGTAATATTATTATACAATGCATTACGACCTGCAAAGTTCAAACCATTTGCACGTGGATCTAAACGAGCAAAATCACCTAATGAACGATTCAAAGTAGGTAAAGTTGTAATTTGATTGTTACCTACAGTTGTTGCCGCACCTGTACGACCTGAATTGATGATTGAACTGCGAGAAGCAACCACTTTAACTTCTTCCAGTTGAGATTGATTTACTTCCAATTTGAAGTTTTGGCGTAATTCTTGAGCTAATGTCAAAACAATTCCAGATTGAACTGCATTTTTATAACCCACAAATGACACAGTAACTTTATAAGGACCACCCACACGCATGTTAACAATGTTGTAGCGACCATCCGCTCTTGTGGAACCACCATAACGAGAACCCGTAGGCTCATGAACGGCAATTACCGATGCACCAGGTAAACCTTGCCCTTTTTCATCCACTACAGTACCTGCTAGAGCAGCAGTTGTAGAACCTTGAGCAAATAAACCACTCACAGGTAGCATCATTAAAAGCGCAAAAAACGCTCCCAACAACACAGAATTAGTCATAAATCTTTTCTGCATAAAATTGAAATTTAGATATAAGTTTATTGAAAGAAACTTTACACAAAATAAACTTAAAAAATCAAATACTCCAATTATTTGCAAGAAGAGTTTTACTGATAATCAACCTAAGTAATTGACTTTTAGGATAAAAATGACAAAAAATTATAATTTTATAATAATAAGAACACTTTAAAGTGCAATCCAATTCGAAAATTTAACAAAACCTTAATTTTTAATTATTTAAAGAATATTTTTACCCTAGAAATTTACATATGCAAACAAACAAAGAACCCATCAAATTAACTTCATTTTCACACGGAGCTGGCTGTGGTTGTAAAATATCTCCACAAATTTTAGACAAAATCCTTACAACGGATACACCTAAAAAGAATCACCCTCTATTGTTAGTTGGCAACGAAAGTAGAGACGATGCCGCCGTATTCGATTGGCAAAATGGGGAAGCGGTCATCTCGACGACCGATTTTTTCATGCCCATTGTGGATGACCCCTTTGATTTTGGTAAAATAGCAGCAACAAATGCCATTTCTGATATTTATGCGATGGGGGGAACTCCACTCATGGCCATCGCCATACTAGGCTGGCCCATCGACAAGCTAGCCCCTGAAATTGCAGCCCAAGTTCTTGAAGGTGGGAGGTCCGCTTGCGCCGAAGCAGGAATTCCTTTAGCAGGAGGCCATTCCATCGACTCCCCCGAGCCGATTTTTGGTTTAGCTGTCACAGGAAAGGTTAAAAAAGAACATTTAAAACAAAATGATCAAGCTACCCAAAATTGCCTACTTTATTTAACTAAGCCTTTAGGTGTTGGGATTTTATCGACCGGTCAAAAAAGAGGCATCGTCAGCCCAACTGATTTAGCCAAGGCTGTCAAACAAATGAGTACACTTAATTTATTAGGTGAAAAATTGGGCCCTCTCCCCTATGTCCATTCGTTAACAGATGTGACGGGGTTTGGTTTATTTGGACACTTAGTAGAAATGTCGGATGGCTCACAGGTTAGTTCTGAGCTATTTTTCAATAAAATACCCACACTGGACAATTTAGATACCTACTTAGATCAAAAATGTTTCCCTGGTGGAACAGAACGAAATTGGGCCAGTTATGGACACCGAATCCAAGAAGGAATTACAGAAACCCAAAGGCTCATTGGCGCCGACCCACAAACCTCGGGGGGCTTATTAATTGCCATAGAGGAAAAATCCCAGGAAGTTTTTGAGAAATTTCTAAAGGACGAAGGATTCAATCTAAAGCCCATTGGAAGAACCACTGAAAAAAGGGAAAAAGCGATATACATTCTATGAAATTATTTTTTAGAAAACTAGGTGAAAAAGGAAGTCCTATTGTTATTTTACATGGGATTTTTGGCACGTCGGACAACTGGGTAGGCATCGCTAAAGTCTTAAGCGAAAACCACCAAGTCTTTCTATTAGATTTACGTAATCATGGGCATTCTCCTTGGTCTGACGAATTTGACTATCAAGTCATGTCAGAAGATTTGCTAGAATTCATTCAAGACCATTCACTCGAGAAACCATTATTAATCGGTCATTCCATGGGGGGAAAAGTCGTGATGCAATTTGACCTAAATCACCCCAACATAGCCCATAAAATAGTGGTTGTGGACATAGCACCTAAATTTTACCCCGTGCATCATAGTTTAATTTTAGAGGGTTTAAATACTTTAGATGTAGCGAATTTGGAGAATAGACAGGCAGCCAATGAGCACATGAAGCGATTTGAGGACAATGAGGGGGTGCGCCAATTTCTATTAAAAAACCTCCATAGAACTGGGGAAAATGGTTTTGAATGGAAAATAAATCTACAAGTCATTACTAAAAATATTGATGTAGTAGGATTAGAATTGTGGGTTCATCAACCCTCCGAAACCATTGCCATTTTTATTAAAGGCGCTGAATCACATTACATCCAACCGGAGGACCAACGATTAATCTCGGAAATATTTCCCAATTTTGAGTTGTTTGAAATTCCCCATGCAAGTCATTGGGTTCAAGCAGATCAACCCGCGGCATTTTTAGAAGTAATAAACAGCATACTATGAAACTCGTCCTCATCCCCTGCCCCATCTCAGAAAATACCGCATCGGATGTGTTGCCCGCAGACGTCTCGAAATATGTCCTTTTATGCAAGCATTATTTAGTTGAAAATATAAGAACCGCCAGAAGGTTTATCAGCGAACTGAAATTAGGGATTAATATCGAAGAGTTAACTTTTGAAATTTTAGATAAAGACAGTACCCGTTCCCTAATTTCATCTTTTATTTCTAAGCACAAACAAGAGGAATACGTAGGGGTTTTATCAGAAGCGGGTTGCCCTGGAATTGCAGATCCAGGAGCATTAGCTGTTTCCATTGCACAAGAAATGAATATGGAAGTAATTCCTTTGGTAGGCCCATCCTCCATTTTATTAGCGCTGATGGGCTCTGGATTTTCAGGTCAAAACTTTACATTTCATGGTTATTTACCCATCCATAAAGATTTAAAAGCTAAAAAAATAAATCTTTTAGCAAGAGAGGTAGAAAAAACTGGGTTTACCCACTTGTTTATTGAAACACCTTTTAGAAATAATGCAATGCTAGAAGATCTGATCAATAACTCTCCCGCTAATTTATTAATCTGTATTGCCTGTGATGTAACAAGCCCCACAGGATTTATCAAAACTAAGTCGGCCCACACCTGGAAAAGCGAAATGCCCGATTTACATAAAAGACCTTGCATCTTCCTGCTAGGTCAATAAAATTGAATTAAAGTAGTAATTTGCAGAAATTTCTAATACCGATGCAGTTAAAATCTTTTTCATTCAATCCTTTTCAAGAGAACACCTACATTATTTGGGATCAAGATGGGAATGGAGCCATCATTGATCCTGGCTTTTATACATTTGAAGAAAGACAAGAACTAAAAACATTTGTTTCGGAAAATAAGATCCAACTAAAATTCATTTTAAATACGCATGCACATATCGACCATGTGCTAGGAGTTGATTTCGTAAAGAATGAATATAAAATACCATTTTGCTTACATCCTAAAGAAATTCCGATTTTAAGCGATTCAGAAAACAGAGCTGCTGTATACGGATTTCCGCATTATCAAGCGGCATCAGTGGATCGCTGGTATACGGACAATGAAATAATCACCATTGGCAATATCGAATTAAAGGTGCTTTTTGTCCCTGGGCATGCGCCAGGACATGTGGCATTTTATGAAGAAAACAATGGCATACTCATTGATGGCGATGTATTATTTAGAAGAAGCGTGGGAAGGACTGATTTTCCACTATGTAATCATGCTGACCTCATGCAGAGTATTCGCACGGAATTATACACGTTACCCGATTCCGTAAAAGTGTATCCAGGTCATGGCGGCCCCACTACAATCGGGGAAGAAAAAGTAAGTAATCCATATATCAAAGGAGTATGAGCATCAAGAAAGAAATCCCCAATATATTAACGCTAGGCAATTTATTGGCCGGTTGTTTGGGTTTATATTTTGTCATGCAGTCCAAATTGGAATATGCGGCATACATGATATTCATTTCGTTGGTCTGCGACTTTCTTGATGGCTTTTTGGCCAGGCTATTGCATGCCTACTCAGATATTGGCAAAGAATTAGATTCATTGGCCGACGTAGTTTCCTTTGGAATTTTACCCAGTTTTATCTTACTGAATTTAGTGGAGCAAAGTTGCGGCAATCAATGTACGATTGGCTTATTCGGGTTTTATAAACCATTCTTAGTTTTCTCATTAGCGTTGATGTCGGCCTACCGACTCGCCAAGTTCAATGTTGATACCCGACAAACAGATCAGTTTATAGGTGTTCCAACACCGGCCAATGGTTTATTAGTAGCCTCATTGCCCTTGATCATTCATTTCCAACCTGAGTACACCAATTACATTTTAAATTTCAAGGGAATCCTTATTTATAGCGTCATAATGAGTTATTTATTAGTCTCAGAACTTCCTTTAATGGCTTTCAAGTTTAAAACTTGGGATTGGAAAAGCAATCAGATAAAATTCATTTTCCTTTTCTATTGTATTGCTGCCCTAGTTATGCTTAAATTTGTAGCTTTCCCGATCATTGTGATTAGCTATATCCTTTTATCTGGAATAATTTTTATCCTCAATCCCTCCAAAAAATGAAATTTTTAGCTGAAATTAATGTAATGCCTCAAAAAGAAATTCTAGATCCTCAAGGAAAAGCCGTTCGTATCGGTTTGCAAAATCTAGGCATTCATCAAGTCGCTGATGTCCGTATCGGAAAGCACATCACATTAACTTTAGATGCTAATAATGAATCAGAAGCGAATGAAATTGTAACTAATGCTTGCAATAAATTATTGGCCAACTTAATTATGGAGGAATTCGAATTTACTCTTCAAGTGTTGTAATTAAAATTGGTTTGTGTGTAAAAGAACAAGTGTACAGGCTTCTTCTACTTGAATACCCAATTTTTCTATTTCTGCGTATAAACTCGGGTTCTCCGTACCTGGATTAAAAATAATGCGTTCTGGTTTTATTTTAGATAAATCTTCCAATAATTCCTGTTGATTTTGCGGCCCTACATAAAGCGAAACGGTATGAATATGATCAAAATCATTTGTTCCCACCTGTATGGTCAAACCTAAAGCTACACCCGCTTTATTTCCTTTCAAAAAGACCTCATGCCCTTTTACTACTAATAACTCCAATGCTTTATAAGCATAACGATTTGGGTTTGTAGACGCCCCAAAAATCAAGACTCTCATATTCTCAATAAATAATCGCAATATTAATTATTAAATTCCGTTATTAGCCCATATAATGATGAATGAGTTAGAAATTAACACATTCAAAAACAATTCGCCAAACTAGACAATGAAAAAAACGGAACCATTTCCCATAGTTAACTATTGGAACGAAAAATGGGAAAGAATCGACTTTCCTGAATTCGACAATCAAATCCATTATGAGATTTCAAACTATGGCCGCATTAAAAGCTTTCAAAATACTCAAGAAGGCGTTTTAATTCAAGGCTCTCTCATTCAGGGATATCAATCGCTCAATGTGCGATTTCAAAATAAATCGGTCAACCACTATTTACATAAGTTAGTGGCCAAGCATTTTTGTCCACAAAATAATCCAAAAGATACATTTGTGATACATCTTGATTTTAATAAGCAGAATAACAGAGCAGATAATCTACAATGGGCGGATCGAAGTAAAGTCACCGAGCACAATAAAAACAACCCATCGGTCGTCAATCGGCTCATCCCACTGAGGACAAAAAACTATAAATTGACCGAAGGCAAAGTGATGCTAATTAAACAAATGCTCAAGTCAGATAAAAGCAGACTTAAGATGATCGCAAAGCAGTTTGGAATCACGCATACTCAATTGAACAGAATTCGTTCTGGAGAAAATTGGAAGCAAGTAAAACTAGCAGACGAGGTCTAAAACAATACCGATGCAATAGCACGTACACTATCCGACTTACTCATCGTATAAAAATGCAAAGCAGGGACATTCGCTTGGATTAATTCCTTGCCTTGTTGGATCGCCCATTCAATACCTATTTGCTTAATAGCCGCATTACTATCACATTTTTTAACCTCTGAGGCCAACGCTTCAGGGATTTCTAAATGAAAAATTTCCGGCAATATTTCCAGTTGTTTCAAAGTAGCCAAGGGCTTAATCCCAGGAATGATCGGAACCAAAATTCCTATTTCACGGCATTTGCGCACAAAATCAAAATACTTTTCATTATTAAAAAACATTTGCGTCACAATATAATCAGCGCCTGCATCCACTTTTTGCTTTAAATAACGCATATCTTCTTCCAATGAAACAGCTTCAAAATGTTTTTCTGGATAAGCGGCAACCCCGATACAAAAATCGGTCGGAAGTGATTCCGTTTCTTCATGCAACAAGATTCCTTGGTTCATCGCTTTGACTTGACCTACTAACTCATTTGCATATGCGTGACCCCCCTGCTTGGGAATAAAATGTGTTTCCCCTTTCTCCTGATCACCTCGCAAAATCAATACATTTTCAATGCCTAAATAATGCAAGTCAATCAAAAAATCTTCAGTTTCTTCCTGAGTAAATCCCCCACAAATCACATGAGGAACGGCATCTACTTGGAATTTTTGCATAATTGAGGCACAAATACCTAATGTTCCTGGACGTTTACGAATAGGTATTCGAGTAGAAACACCATTGACAATTTTCTGAATATATTCCTCTCTATGATAAGTAACCTCTATAAAAGGTGGCTTAAATTCCATTAAAGGCTCAATGTGCGACATCAATTCACCCAAATGTTGCCCCTTCATAGGAGGAATTATCTCAATGGAAAACAAGGTTTTTCCTTTGGCTTCTTCTAAATATTGTGTAATCTTAGTCATATTCCTAATCGTAATTTAATACTGGACTCAGCCATCTTTCAATTTCTTCCAAAGGCATTTTTTTCCTTTCAGTATAATCAATCACCTGATCTTTGGCAATTTTACCTAAGGCAAAATAGGTACTTTCTGGATGTGAAAAATAAAATCCAGAAACTGCTGAAGCTGGATACATCGCATAACTCTCGGTCAGTTTGATGCCAATCTGATTTTCTGCGTCAAGCAATTCAAAAAGCCGTTTTTTCTCCGTGTGATCAGGACAAGCGGGATAACCCGGTGCTGGCCTAATTCCTTGATATTTCTCCGAAATCAAATCTTCATTACTTAAAATTTCATCATGGGCATATCCCCAATATTCTTTACGAACACGCTCATGCATCAACTCAGCAAATGCTTCAGCCAAACGATCTGCCAAAGCCTTCACCATAATCGAATTGTAGTCATCGTGTTGTTTTTCGTACTTCTCTAACAAAGCCTCAATGCCAATACCGGTAGTGACCGCAAATGCACCAATGTAATCTGTCGTTTTTTCCGTAATAGGTGCCACAAAATCACTTAGGCAACGATTAGGCAAATTACTCGCCTTTTGCCCCTGCTGGCGTAAATTATGCAACCATGAAGATGAATCAGACGATATATCTTTGGGCATAATCGTATAATCGACCTGGCGATGAACGCCATGTTTTTCACAAGGAACCTCGCTAACTTTCTCCGAAAATTCATGTAAAATAATGTCATCACCAAAGGAATTGGCTGGGAAAAATCCTAAAGCTGCTTTGGCAGTCAATAATTTTTGATCGATGATTTCAGCTAATAAGACTTGGGCATCATTAAACAACTTACGTGCTTCTTCACCCACGGTTTCATTTTCAAATATCCGTGGATATTTTCCAGACAATTGCCATGTAGAGAAGAATGGTGTCCAATCAATGTATTTTGCTATTTCGGCCAATGAATAATCTTGGAAATATTTAACCCCAAGGAAAGACGGTTGGCATGATTTGAAACCAGTCCAATCGATACCCGAAGATTTTTCACGAGCCTGAGAAATACTTAAATAATTTTTATCTTTTTGACGAGCTGCATGGGAAATCCTAAGCTCCTCATATTCTTGTTTGATCTCAGTAAAAATCTGATTTTGAGTCAATTCACTTTGCAATAAACGGCCGGCCACAGGTACCGATCTAGAAGCATCCAACACATGTATAACGGGTCCTGAGTAATGAGGATCAATTTTCACAGCTGTATGAATCCTTGAAGTTGTAGCTCCACCGATCAATAAAGGAACCGTAAATCCTAAACGTTCCATTTCCTTTGCAACATAAACCATTTCATCCAGAGATGGAGTTATTAAGCCAGAAAGCCCAATAATATCCACTTGATGTTCTTTGGCCGCAGCTAAAATTTTATCGCACGAAATCATGACACCTAAGTCAATCACCTCATAATTATTACAAGCCAAAACGACACCCACAATATTTTTTCCAATGTCATGTACATCCCCCTTTACTGTTGCCAACAAAATTTTACCTGCCGATGAACTTTCACCAACCTGTTTTTCAGCTTCTATATAAGGTAATAAATATGCAACGGCCTTTTTCATCACCCGAGCGGATTTTACCACTTGGGGTAAAAACATTTTTCCTTCTCCAAACAAATCACCCACCACATTCATGCCATCCATCAAAGGCCCTTCAATCACCTCAATTGGCTTATTTACTAATTTTCTTGCTTCCTCGACATCTTCGTCAATAAATTCAGTCAATCCCTTAATCAAAGCATGTTCCAATCTTTTATTGACATCCTGATGACGCCATGCATCATCGATTACTTGCTCCTTTCCAGCTGATTTAACCGTTTCAGCATAGGCGATCAACTTTTCAGTAGCCTCAGAATTACGGTTCAATAAAACATCCTCACATAAATCTCTCAGCGTTTTGTCAATGCTATCATAAACCCCTAACTGGCTCGCATTCACAATCCCCATGTCCATACCCGCCTTAATCGCATGGTATAGAAAAACGGTGTGCATGGCTTCTCGAACTAATTCATTCCCTCTAAATGAAAATGATATGTTTGAAACACCACCTGAAACCTTAGCAAAAGGCAAGTTTGCCTTAATCCACTTCGTTGCTTTTATAAAATCATTCGCATAATTATTATGCTCATCCATTCCTGTGGCAACCGTTAATATATTCGGATCAAAAATGATATCTTGAGCTGGAAACCCAACCACCTTCGTTAAAATATCGTAGGCTCGTTGGCATATTTCAATCCGTCTTTCATAAGAATCTGCTTGGCCTAGCTCATCAAATGCCATCACGACAACAGATGCGCCATACATTTTCACCTTGTGGGCAGATTCAATAAACTTCTCCTCCCCTTCTTTTAATGAGATCGAATTAACGATCGATTTCCCCTGAACACATTTTAAACCGGCTTCGATCACTTCCCATTTTGACGAATCAATCATGATCGGCAATCGAGCTATATCAGGCTCAGACATCAATAAATTCAAATATTGTGGCATCATTTTCACTCCATCAATCATCCCTTCATCTAAGTTGACATCCAAAATTTGAGCCCCGCTATCGCATTGTTCTCGAGCTACGGCAATCGCTTCTTCAAATTTTTCCTCGCGAATTAATCGGGCAAATTTCTTTGAACCTGTCACATTACACCGCTCACCTATATTAACAAAATTGGTCAATGGCGTAATTTCAAGCGGTTCTAAACCCGAAAGCATTTGGTTATGGCCAACTACAGGAATCTGATGTGGCTTATATTTGGAAGCGATCGTTGCAATCGCCTTGATATGTGCCGGTGTCGTACCGCAACAACCTCCTATGATATTCACAAAACCATGTTGGAGAAAATCCTCAATCACTTCAGCCATTTGCTCAGGCGATTCATCATATTCCCCCATTTCATTGGGTAAACCTGCATTCGGATGAGCGGATACAAAAAACGGCGACTTATCATTCAATGTTTTCACATAAGGACGCATTAAATCCGCACCTAAGGCACAGTTTAATCCGACAGACAAAAGCGGCATGTGAGAAATCGAAGTCAAAAATGCCTCTGTTGTTTGCCCTGAAAGTGTACGCCCGGAGGCATCTGTAATGGTTCCCGAAACCATGACAGGTAAATAGGTATGATTGGGATTCTGAGTAAAAAATTGGTCTATGGCAAAAAGAGCCGCCTTTGCGTTTAAAGTATCAAAAACAGTTTCGACTAATAATAAATCGGCGCCTCCGTCCACTAAGCCGCGAACTTGCTCTTGGTATGCAATCACCAATTCATCAAAGGTGACGGCACGAAAACCAGGATCATTGACATCCGGTGACAAGGACAAAGTACGATTGGTAGGTCCTATCGAACCAGCAACAAACCTAGGCTTACTGGGATTTTTTTTCGTAAATTCATCAGCAACCTCTCTGGCAATTTTAGCAGACTCAAAGTTCAATTCATATACCAAATCCTCCAAGTGATAATCGGCCATCGCAATAGAGGTACCCGAGAACGTATTGGTCTCCGCGATATCAGCACCCGCCTCAAAATATTTGGCATGAATTTCTTTGATCACATCGGGACGAGTGATCGAAAGCAAATCATTATTGCCCTTAAGTTCGTGAGGAAAATCCTTAAACCGTTCGCCGCGATAATCAGCGTCAGTCAGATTATATTGTTGAATTAAAGAACCCATGGCACCATCTAGGACTAAAATCCTATCTAGTAAAAGTTCTCGTATATCTGTTTTAAGCATAGACAATTGAATCTTTGAACGAATCAAAGCGACTAAATAAAAAGGTTAAAAATCTGGTAAAGATACATCATTTCAACTGACCACCCATCAATTTTGTTTTAAAGGAAACCTAATTTTCTGATTTTTTCGAGGTCTTCCGGACTATCGATGCCGATCGTTTCAAATTGTGTTTCTACCGCTTGAATAGGAAAACCATTTTGTAGCCATCTCAACTGCTCCAAGGCTTCTGATGTTTCAAGATCTGAGGCAGGTAATTTACTAATGGACAATAAAATATCCGACCGATAAGCGTATAAACCTATGTGTTTGAAATATCGATGATGCGTCAACCAATCTTCCTGGGGTAGACCGCGCATGTAGGGTATGGCATGTCTAGAAAAATACAAAGCTTGGTTTTTATTGTCCAAGACTACCTTAGGACAATTCGGGTTAAACAAGGTATCAATCGTGGTAATTTGTTTAACCAAGGTCAGTATGGGGGCATTTGAATCCATCGCATTCGTGATTTCAATGAGCTGCTGAGGTTCAATATAGGGCTCATCCCCTTGAATATTCACAATATAATCAATGTCATCCCCTAAATTTGCTAACACCTCAGCACATCGATCCGTACCAGAAACATGGGACGATGAAGTCATCATAACAGAAGCACCAAATGACTGAGCCACCTTAAAAATACGTTCATCATCGGTGGCTATTATAATCTGATCCCAACCCTTCACCGTAGCTACCTGCTCATAAGTTCTTTGAATCATCGTTTTTCCACCTAGATCCACCAATGGCTTACCAGGGTAGCGAGTTGACGCATAACGTGCTGGAATTACGGCAACAACTTTTTTACCTTGGATCATAATAAATTGATTTTATTCAATGAAATTTAACAAATTTGCACATAATTTAGATTAAAATCGCTCTCGCTTTTGGAAAAAATATCCAAACATTTATTTGAATCAACGATTTGGAGTATCGGATATTTCGGGACAAATGAGGTTCCTAAACTTTGGATTGAACTTAGATCGCCCACAAAAACAAATTGGGTTAGTTTTGATATTTCAAAGCGAATATCAAATGATATTTGTTCATTTGAATCTTCCCCTCAAATTAAAACATGGCTAAAAGGCGTGGGAAACATCGGCTTATTTCTTCGCTTAAAATCAGGAATAAATCCAGGCATTGAAGCATTAGAAGCCTATGATTTAGCCACTGGAAATTTAATTTATGAGGTTGCCATCACGCATTGGGTAAAATTTACTCATTCACATATTCAAGTGGTTCAAGAAAAATCGCTCTTTTGGATTAATTTGCAGACAGGCCATTTTGAAGTCCCTGAAGACCCAACTGATGAAGGAAGCAACCGGTTTCTTTTTGAAAACCCAGCTCATTTTGAGGAAAACCAACCGGGATTTTCAGATTTTAAGTTATTTTTTAAACAAAATTTTGACGAAAATATAGTCAAAGCCATGGATTGTTGGGACGGAGATGATAAGATAATATTTTCTTATTATCTTTACGAAGGTGGCTTAAAAAACATCCTTAGAGTGTGCGATAAAGGATTTGAAACGGAGCATACCGAAATAATTGCGGAGGGGGAAACCATTGGTTTTAATACGTTTCAAATATTCAATCGCACGTTGATTTATATTAAAGACAAGCATCAACTAATATTTTATGAATTCTAAAAAGCTACTTTTATTCGTTTTGTTGAGTGTGGGATTCACGAGCGCTTTTGGAAGCCCGATTGATTCCTTAGGACTTAAAAAAGAAAACAATAAAACCTACATCGTGTACAAAGTGGAAATTAAGCAACCCCTTTACTCGATTTTAAAGCATTTTAATATCTCATTAACTGAATTCAAACAAATTAATCCTGAAGTCAATATCCCAATCAATGCTGGGGAAATCATTTTCATCCCCATTCACTACTTAGACGAAGCTACAAATGCTTTAATTGCTCCTGCTAAACCTTTGGAGAAAGTGGTGGTAAAAAAACAAGAAGAAGTTAAACCCATTGAATCTGACATTCACATCGTTTCTGCGAAACAAAGTCTATTAACCATTGCAAATTTGCATAAAGTAACGATGGCCGATATCCGAAAATGGAATAATTTAACTTCAGATATTTTGAAAGAAGGCCAACGGTTATTAGTCGAGGCGCCCAAAAATTTAGTCATTGACAAATCAACTTTATTGGGCAGTAAAAACGATAAAGGGATAGAAGAATTAAAATCGGATAGTAAAGAATCAGATGGCTTGAAAAAGACCATTGAAACAGGAATTGCAGAATTAATCGAGGTTCCTGACAATTCTGGTAAGTATTTAGCCTTACACAAATCAGCCCCTATAGGCACCTTGGTTTTGGTCAAAAATTTAGCGAACAACCAAAGTATATGGGTTAAGGTGATCGGCAGATTGCCCAACTCAGATGGAAAATTAATCATTAAACTTTCTCCTAAGGCATTTGAGCGACTTAATGCAGTCGACAAAAGAATTAGAGCCGAGATCAGCTATTTAATTCAATAAAATGCCTAAACGCAAAAGACCGGTCACGGTAGGAAATGTAGTTTTTGAAATTTTCTTCATCTTATCCTATCCATTTATCGCACTATTCTCAGCCGCAGTAACCTTGTTGGTTTGGATATTTTCATTTCCTTCCAAACTAATCGCATTTTTTAGCAAAATAAAATAAGCCCATGAAGGAAGAAATCGTAGAACTTCTTGAGAAGAAATACGCATTTTTCAATTATCCTAGGTTCATTGAACACGACCCGATTCAAATTCCCCACTTATTTACCAAATTACAAGACCGGGAAATTATGGGATTTTGGGTGGCGATGCTATCTTGGGGACAGCGAACCACCATCCTCAATAATGCCAAAAAATTAATTGATCTCATGGATGGAACGCCTCACGATTTCATTCTGAATCATCAAGAGACCGATTTAAAAAGATTTGAATCCTTTAAACATCGAACCTTCCAAAGTACGGATGCCTTATATTTTATACGATTTTTTAACAGGCACTACACAAGCCATCCAAGTTTAGAAACAGCCTTTGTACCGGATAATATCTTATATGAATTGAATACAACGAAGGCAATTAATGATTTTTATACGCATTTTTTTGATGATCCTTGGGCTCCAGAGAGGACCAAAAAACATGTTTCCACTCCAAATAAAAACTCAGCATGTAAACGAATATGCATGTTTTTAAGGTGGATGGTTAGAGAGGATCAGATGGGTGTGGATTTTGGCCTTTGGAAAAAAATAAAACCCCAACAATTAATTTGTCCTTTAGACGTTCATTCTCAAAGAACTGCAGAGAAATTAGGTTTAATTGTTCCCGGCTTGCCCAACTGGAAAAAGGCGGTAGAACTTACTGAAGAATTAAAAAAAATCGACCCTATGGATCCTGTGAAATTTGATTTTGCATTGTATGGCATGGGCATTGAAGAAAAAACGATATGGAAATAATTGTACATTCAGAGCCTTCTAGTGAAAAAAAAGTGACTCTACAAAATCCGAAAACGGGTGAAAAAGTAGTCATATTGCCTGAAATAGGGGCAGCTTTAGTGGAACTGGAATTGATTTGCGAAAACAAGCTGGTTCAACTCATTCATCTTCCGGGAGAGAAAACCATTGGCGAAAACGACTTGTACCCCAGTGCCTTATTAGCACCCTGGGTTAATCGAGTTCGAAATGGCAATTATTCATTTGAAGGCCGAAATTACCAATTGCCCATCAACGAATCCAACCTCGGAAATGCCATTCATGGTTTTTTAGCAAGGAAAAAATTTGAAATTTCTGAAGAGAAATGCAATCATGATTCGGCAGAAGTTTCTTTTATTCACAACTACACAGGCGATTTCCCCGGCTACCCGTTTCCATTTATTTTCACTCTTACTTATAAGTTAAGCTCAAAAGGAACCTTTGCCGTGAATTTCAAATGCCAAAATACAGGGCAAACCAATATGCCATTTGCCTGCGGCTGGCATCCCTATTTCAAAATCGCGAACGCAGATATAAGTCATTTAGAAATTAATTTCAGCCCCACATTAAAGTACATTTCGGATCCACAGATGATTCCCATGGCAGAGGAAAGCGTTTCCATTCCAATGCCTGTTCGATTTTCAGAAACGACATTAGACAACGTTTTTAAATTAGAAAGCCAAACAGAACACTTGACCGAACTAAGCGATCAAGAGTCAAAAATTAGCCTCTTTCTCAAGCAAAACTCAGTTGAATTTCCATATTTAGTGGTTTTTGCGCCACATTCCGAAAATTGTGTCGCCATTGAGCCCATGACCGGAAATACAGATGCCTTCAACACAGGAGATGGATTACAAGTATTAAGTCCGAATGAGGAATTTACTAGTTTAGTTGAAATTTGGATTGACAAAGCTAAAATTTGATAGTTCGTTAAATAAATGATTTATGTACCTTTACGGCATGAAACTTTGGTTTATTTATTTGATTTTAATTTTCAGCTTTCCATTGTTGGCCGAAAATTCCATTCAAAAAGATTCCTTAAAAGTTTACTGGAAACAAAATTTTTCCACAGGGATCGATTTAAATCAGGCTAGTTTTAGTAATAACTGGAAAGGTGGAGGTTCAAATACTTTTGCGACTGGTTGGTATTTAAATCACAATGCCACCATCAATAATTCTTCTTGGCGCTTAATTAGTGATCTGAGTATGCAAGTAGGATTTCTTCAAAACAAAACCCAAAGTTTAAGAAAAAGTGTGGATCGTATTTTTTACGAATTCAAGGCCGGTTATCGAATTAGTCCTGATTGGGATTTTTATGGGTCTACCAACTTCCAAACACAATTTTTTCAAGGATTTGAATTTGGAAAAAAAAATAAAAAGGGTATTCCTGTGGATTCATTAGTCTCTAGTATTTTTGCCCCTGCCTATTTAACCACTTCATTAGGATTAGAATATCATCCTCAAAAAACGTTTTATACACGATTTGGTATAGGTAGTCTAAGGCAAACCTTTGTTTTTGATGAACGTATTTCTAGAGCAGGATTATTCGGTCTAGAAAGACCCGGTGACAATATTCGAAATCAATTTGTGTTCCAATTATTATTCAATGTGGAGAGAGAAATATTCGAAAATGTCAATATGAAATTAAGGTACTCAACCTTGATTGATTATTTTAGATTTGGAGTATCCAATGGCATGGTGCATCGTCTTGACGCTAATTTTACCATGAAAGTAAACAAATACCTTAGCACAAATTTGCAGGCCGTTTTGTTTAGAGATTACGACCAAGATCCCAATTGGCAATTCTCCCAAGTTCTCTCCATGGGTTTAGCCTATCGTATCAATAAATAATTAGGTCTTTTTTCTAGCTTTATAGCGATCATACAGCATTTGAAGAATTCCATCTTTCAATCCTAAATCCGGCACAAAAATACTAGGACAACCTGCACACTCCATGGCTGCCAAATAAATAGACGAAGCCGGAACTATGACATCAGCGCGGTCAGTATTAAGCCTTAATTTATGCACGCGTTCCTCAAATGTAAAGGAACTTACATAAGCGGCTATTTTTTTAAGTTCGTCCATCGTCATAGTCTTCAATTCATTCACCTCACTTGACATATTGTACAATTTACTGATATTACCTCCCGTCCCTACGGCATAAATGGGACCATTCATGGATACGATTTGTAAGGAAATCCACTGCTTCATTTTTTCCCAATCAGATTCTTTTTCCTTGCCTTCCAAGAGACGAACAGAACCAATTTTAAATGATTTAGAAGCCAATTTTTCTCGGTTGCGGTAGATATTTAACTCGGTAGAGCCGCCGCCTACGTCAATATGCAAGTAATTTTTCTGAGGATGCAACGATTGTACAACTACATCATTAATCAATTCGGCCTCTCGTGCTCCATCAATTACATTGATTTTCATCTCTAAAATCTTATTGATCCTTGTGATTATTTCAGCCGCATTAACAGCTTCACGCATCGCAGAAGTGGCACAAATGGCATAATCTTGCACTTCATGCAATTCCATTAATAGTTTGTACGCCTGCAATAATTTGAAAATTCGCACTTCAGATTCAGGGGAAATAGCCCCGTCGATAAACACATCATGGCCCAATCGTAACGCAAACCTGACATACTCCACGCGCTTAAAACTGATTACACCTTCATCTTCCAATACACTTGAAATTTGTAAACGGGCAGCATTAGAACCTATGTCAATCGCAGCAAACTTCATATTAAATGTATTTATGGTTTGTGTAAATAAAAGCCAATGGCCTGCGGCTCAAAACTAATGACCGTTCCTAAGACAAAAAGCAACTCCCGCTTATCGATCAGTACCGGAATTTCGTCTATTAAATAGGCCTCGTCGTGATCCGTTTTTGAGTCAAATCCCAAAACGAATGTCCCACCGCAGGCCCCTCCTCTCATTCCAACTCGAACAAATGGCTCAGGCATTTTGTTCTCCTTAACCAATGGCAACAAATTTAATAAAGCAGAATCGGTAAACTGAACTGGAGATTTATTTGACATACATTGCGTGATTCACTGCCTAAAATTAGCTAAATTTAAATAGTAAATAATCCCATGCACCTTAACAAAATTTAATTTAAGTCATTTACAATAAAAAGGCCTGAATTAAGTTAAAGAAAAAAACGAATATATGATATACTCCATACTGTGGGCAGATGATGAAATAGATTTATTAAAGCCATATGTTATTTTTCTTGAAAATAAGGGCTACCAAGTAAGTACCATGAATTCGGGAGCTGATGCCCTGGAGCTTGTTATCAAACAAAAATTTGATGTTTTATTCTTAGATGAAAATATGCCAGGAATGTCTGGCCTCGAAGTTTTAATTGCCATTAAACAAATTAGACCTAATCTTCCTGTCATCATGATTACTAAATCTGAAGAGGAAGAACTTATGGAGGATGCCATTGGATCAAAAATTGCCGATTACTTAATTAAGCCCCTTAATCCCAACCAATTACTTCTTTCAGTGAAGCGAATTTTTGACAAAAAAAGGTTGCAGGAAGAGAAGACAAATTTGAGTTACCAACAAGAATTTCGAGCACTTTCCATGCAATACCAAGATAAACTCAATGCGGAGGAGTGGTCCGAGATTTATAAAAAGCTATCCTATTGGGAATTAGAAATAGACAATACGGAAAACAAATCCATGGCTGAGGTTTTAAACAGTCAGAAGTCAGAAGCCAATGCTCATTTTAGCAAGTTTGTCGAGAAAAATTACGAAAATTGGCTTCAAAAGCCAGATTCAGATACTCCCATACTTTCTCACTTGATGATGAGAAAATATGCATTTCCTTTAATCAATGATAAAAGTCCATTGTTTTTTATTTTAGTTGACAATCTTAGGTATGACCAATGGAAAATTTTGGAGGTATTTATACAAGATTATTTCCAAGTTGAAAGAGAAAATACCTATTACTCCATTTTACCTACCACCACTGCGTTTGCTAGAAATTCAATTTTTGCAGGGATGATGCCCGCGGAAATTCATAAAAACTTTCCAGACAAATGGGTGCATGATTTAGGGGATTCAGATGATGATGAAGGATACAATCAATATGAGGAATTCTATCTCCAACAACAATTAAAGCGATTAAAAATAGACGCTAAATCATCCTATCACAAAATTATTCATCAATATCAGGGCAAACAACTAGTAGATAATTTCAACAAACTGTTGACTAACGATCTAAATGTGATTGTTTACAACTTCGTAGACATGCTTTCACATGCAAGGACCGATATGGCAATGATTAAGGAATTAGCACCTGATGAATCTGCTTACCGCTCTTTAACTGCTAGTTGGTTCCAGCATTCACCCCTATTTGATCTATTAAAAAAGATTTCCGCCAAAAAAGGACGTGTCATTATCACCACTGACCATGGAATGATCCGGGTTCAAAATCCAATTAAAATTGTAGGGGATCGTAATACCAATACCAATTTAAGGTACAAACAAGGGAAAAATTTAAACTGGGACAGCAATAGTAAAATGATGGTTTCAAGGAAGCCAGAGCAATTATTTCTACCAAAGCCTAATATGTCGACCACGTATGTTTTTGCAAAAGAAGATTGTATGTTTGCTTATCCTAACAACTACAATCATTTTGTTAATCACTACAAAAACACCTTCCAACATGGAGGGATTTCACTAGAGGAATGTATTATTCCAGTTGTGTATTTAACCGGGAAATAAATTAGATTGAGTCGATGGGAGAAATTTTACCTCCCTCGCACTGAAGAAATTGACCTGGAACTTTGCGCATGGTATTATAATCATGGCTTGCCATCAAAATAGTGGTTCCTTTTTTATTCAATTCCTGAAATAAAGACATGATTTCTAAGGAAACTTCAGGATCTAAATGGCCTGTCGGCTCATCGGCCAACAACAAAACAGGGTTATTCAAAATTGCTCTAGCAATACAAATGCGTTGCTGTTCTCCACCCGACAATTTATGAACTCTTTTGTGCAAGGCACTTGACATACCCACTTGGCTCAAAACAGTCTCAATACGAGCCGCATTTTCCGCATGATCATGATGCCCTGTGGCTTCTAAAACAAAGGATAAATTCATTTCCACATTGCGATCGGTCAACAATTGGAAATCTTGAAACACAAACCCTAATTTTCTACGAAGAAATGGGATTTCTTTTGATTTAATATCGTTTAATGAATAACCAGCGACAGAGGCCTGACCAGAATCTATCGGTAATTCAGCAAATATCGATTTGAAAAAAGTACTTTTCCCGCTACCCGACTTCCCTATCAAATAAACAAAATCTCCTTGGTTTAATTCCAGGGAAACGTCCTGCAAAGTGGGAACCCCATCTTGCGAAACATGAACATTTTTAAAGGATAAAATGGACATATGAAATTTATTTATTAGCCGATTTTGCATGATCAGCTAAAAAAGTAGCTAAACCGCTATCGGTCAATGGATGTTTCAATAAAGCTAAAATAGCTGAAAGAGGACCTGTCATTACATCTGAACCCGCTTCCGCACATTTAATAATGTGCATTGAATGGCGCACAGAAGCTGCTAAAATCTGAGTATCAAAATCGTAATTATCATAAATCAATCGAATTTGCTCAATCAATTCAATCCCGTCAAAAGAAATATCATCTAAACGGCCAACAAATGGAGACACATAGGTAGCGCCCGCCTTTGCCGCTAATAGCGCTTGGCCCGCGGAGAAAACTAAGGTACAATTGGTTTTAATTCCTCGCTCTGAAAAGTATTTTAAAGCCTTAATTCCTTCTTTAATCATCGGAATCTTAACGACAATTTTATCATCTAAATCGGCTAACTCCTCACCTTCTCGAACCATACCCTCAAAGTCAGTAGCAATAACTTCAGCTGATACATCACCATCTACAATATCACAAATAGCCTTGTAGTGCCTTAAAACATTATCTTTTCCGCTGATCCCCTCTTTAGCCATCAATGATGGATTCGTTGTTACACCATCCAATACTCCAAGGTCCTGAGCCTCTCTAATATCATTTAAATTAGCAGTGTCAATAAAAAACTTCATATAGTTTGAGTTAAAATAGACAAAAAAAATGGCAAATTCACCGCTCAACCAACCTACCCTTGCTTTGATCAAAATCTGGGGGATTCAGCGGGAGCTGGTAATTTGCCGTTGCAAATATGGCACAAAACCTGCTTTTTTCAAAATAATAATGGATAATTTGCATTCTCATTAATACCTTTATAAAAAGGATTTCTTATGCGCTTAGCCAAGTATATAATTTTAATTATCATTTCTAATATCCTGTATCTAGGATGTTCCAGTTCGGCAGAATCATGGTACGAGGAAGCAAAAGCCAGAATGAAAAAAGGTGAATTAATTACGGCCAGAGAAGCCATTGAAAAAGCACTTGAAAAAAATCCAGGTTATTCAGAAGCCTATAATTTACGCGGAGTAATCAATTTTCAAGAAAAAAAAACAGAAGAAGCCATTCTTGATTATCAAAAATCGGTTGAATTAAAACCATCCAATTACCTGGGCCAATTAAACTTAGCCGCCGCATTTATGGAAAAAAATGCTTGGAACGATGCAGTAAATCCGATCGAAAAGGCTGTTAAAATTGCCCCAGATTCAAGTGCTGGTTATTTACAAAGAGGAATCATTCGAGCTGCATTACATCAACTCGACCGTTCAAAACAAGACTTTAAAACCTGTATAGCATTAAACCCGAAAGAAATAAATGCCTTTTACAATCGAGGAAACCTATATTTTCAAGAAGACAAATTAGATTCAGCTATATTAGATTTTGAACAAACAATTTCATTAAATTCGGAATATGGAAAGTCCTATTACGCTTTGGGGCTTAGCTATTACAAAAAAAACAACTTTGAAAAATCTTGCTTAGCGTTTAATCAAGCAAGTAAATTAAATTATCCTGGTGCAAAAGATGCATTAAAAAACCTGTGTAAATAATTATTATGGAAAAACTACAAAAATTTCTTGGCGCACTATTTGCAATCGTTTTTGCCTTGTTTGCTTACTGGCAATTAAATGACCCAGATCCCATCTTGTGGGTACCCATCTATGCTGTGGCCACCTATGCATCCATTCAAGCTTTTCGAAACAAAACAAATTCAGAACTACTGATCGTATTATTTGTCTTATCTGCCACCGCCGGTTTACAAATATGGTCAGAAATGACTGCATGGGAAGGATTTTTAACAGATGGACTAAGCATGAAAACGATAAACCAAGAATTAGCTCGAGAGGCAGTAGGTCTTTGGATTGCTTCTTTTTCTTTTGTTATTCATTATGCATTAAAACTAAAAAAATAAGATGTTAGACCTTGGCTTTGTTTCAGCTATTTTACCCAATAAAAATTTAGATGAGGTATTAGCATTTGCCCAAAAAGAAAATTTTGCTTGTGTAGAAGTAATGTGCTGGCCAAGTGAAAATGCCGACACTAGAAGATATGCTGGCGTTTCTCATATATCGGTAGACACGCTAAGTCATGATGAATTGTTGGCTCTCAAAGAGAAATTAGCCAATCATCCCGTTAAAATTTCAGCTTTGGGCTACTATCCTAACCCGTTGGACCCTGATGAAAAGCAAGCTATATTCTATAGAAACCACATTAAAAAAATAATAAAAGCGGCATCCGTTTTAGGCATCGGAAATGTCAATACTTTTATAGGTCGCGATTTCACTAAAAATATCGATTACAACATTTCAAAATTTAAAGAGGTTTGGCCTGAAATTATTGACCTTGCCGACAGCCTTCATATAAAAATTGGTATAGAAAATTGCCCTATGTTTTTTTCTGATGACGAATGGCCAGGCGGAAAAAACTTAGCTACCACGCCTAAAATATGGGACCAATTGTTTAGCATCATTCCTTCAAGCAATTTTGGGCTAAATTATGACCCATCTCACATGGTTTGGCAAATGATGGATTACCTATATCCTATTTATGCCTACAAGGAAAAATTGCATCATATCCACTTGAAGGATGTAAAAGTATATCACGACAAACTAAACCGAGTAGGGATTTTAGCCAATCCTTTAGAATATCATTCCCCTAAAATCCCAGGATTAGGAGATATTAATTGGGGTTCATTTATCAGCGCCTTAAATGATGTGAGATATCGAGGTCCCATCGTGATCGAAGTGGAAGATAAGGCCTATGAAGGTTCAGATGAGGATATCGTAAAGGCCATTAGGTCTGCTAGAAATCATTTAAACCAATTTTTACCCTAAAAAAATACTCAAAAAACACGATGTTTTTTGAGTATTTTTAACATTTTCGAGAACAGAATTTAGCTTTATTTCTTAGCTGGTTTAGCAAACAAAGAAGCGTCTAATACAGGATTCAAATCGATCGATGAAGTTTCTACGACCATATTTCCTCCACCCATAGGGCTTGGTGTTTCAACCGTAAATGGGAAAAACAATCCGTCAATGGATTTATAGTTTGAGTACATTACTTCTGCTTCAACTTGCTGGCCTTGAACATTCATTTTATTTATTGCCTTCACAATAAATCCTGTAGCCGCTGAAACAAATACTTGAGATTCATCGCCAGATTTTTTCGTAATTTTTAATAAATAAACTTCAGCTCCATCTAATTTTTCTTTGCTGACCAATTCTATTTTGGCTCCCTCATTTTTGGCAATCAATAATGATGACCCAATGTTCTTTTGAGAAACACCAGCTTTAACCTGCTCGCGAGGTAAATCTTCCGGCTCACCTGTCCCTCCCATCATAGCAGGGCGATTCATCCATCCACCTTCACCATCTATAACAGTAATGATTTTATTGCCCATTACTTCGACTTCCTGTCTAAATGATTTACCTACGACCACTGATGACTTACTTTCAATGTCCATTCCTTGAACATTAAACTTACTTTTCATCACCATGGATTTTACAGAAGCCCATTTTTCAGGACTGCCCATAGCTGCTTGATGCTTCGCGATAATTTCATCTGTAGTTTGTGCATAAATGCCAGTACTAGTCAAAAACAAAACCGCTAAAGCGATACTTCCTTTGATTAATTTCATGATTTAAATTTTTAAGGGTTTGAGTTTCTAAAGGTAATTTTTTTTATTTTAATTTTATTTCCGTTCATCTTCAAAGATAACCGATTAAACAATTATACCGATCTGGAAGAAGGAACAGAACGCATCACCACAAACCATCCCACCACCACAAGAACTCCTGCCATAAAAAAAGCGGCCCCAGGAAAATAAATACTGGCACTCGTCGACGTAAAATGTGCGAACAAATTGGATGCCAATAAAGGCCCCAAAATGGTAGTGACGGATTGAAGACTTGTTAGACCCCCTTGCAACTCACCTTGCTCATCTGGACCTACCTGCTGTGTGATCAAACTTTGTAAGGCTGGACCTGCGATCCCACCCAACCCAAATGGCACCATAAATACGTACATCATCCATGTTTCTGAGGCATAGGAAAAAAGAAAAAATCCAATGGCATATAAAATCAAGCCATACGAAATAGCTTTAATTTCGCCAATTTTGGGAATGATTAAACGATTCAGTCCACCTTGAACGATGGCCACAATTAAACCAACAAACGCTAATGAATAGCCGACTTCCTTGGGACTCCAACCAAAAACCTTCATCGTAAAATACGACCAAGTGCTGGGATGCGCTTGGCCTGCCAACTGCAAACAAAAGAATCCTCCGACTAAACCAGCAATTAATGGATATTTTGAGATGTTTTTCAAGGAACCTAATGGATTAGCACGTCGCCAATCAAAAGGCCTCCGATTAGCTTTAGACAAAGATTCTGGCAATACAAAATAGCCATATAATCCATTCAATAATGTTAAAACTGCCGATGCATAAAAAGGAACCCTGACCCCATAACTTCCTAAAAATCCGCCTACTGCCGGACCAATTATAAATCCTATTCCGAAAGCAGCACCCACCATTCCAAAATTCTTAGCTCGATCCTCCGCTTTTGAAATATCTGCTATGTACGCCTGAGCAGTTGTAAAACTGGCCCCAGTAATTCCTGCCAGTAATCGGCCAATGAATAACCACGTGATATTAGGCGCATTCGCCAAAACTAAATAATCAATCGAAAAGCCAAAAAGCGACGCTAAAATGACAGGACGACGACCAAACTGATCCGATAATCCACCTAAAACAGGAGAGAAAAAAAACTGCATAATGGCATAAGAAGCCATTAACCAACCAGAATATTGAGATGCTGTACTTAAATCACCCCCCGTAAACCCACGAATTAATGTAGGTAAAATGGGTATAATTAGTCCGATGCCCAACACATCAATCACTAATGTAATAAATATAAAACCTATCGCGGGATTACGCTTAGAAGCCATCTATTCTAATTTAAGAATTTACTAAAATTGATAGCCAATTTTATCACTCAAATAACGCTTGCTGATTTCACCACATTGCAATGGTGTTCTAGCTTTATCTGGAACTGAATCCAATTCCACAATGGCCCAACCTTTGAATTTAATCTGATCGATGTTCTTGAAAACGGCAACTAAATCTACCTTTCCTTGGCCTAACTCTACGAACTTATATGATTTAGGATTTGACTCTTGACCTTTCACGGGAGCCTCCACATCTTTGATATGAAAAGCATGAATAACATTTTTATACTTCAAAACTGCCTCCGCTGGATTGCCTCCTCCTTGGAAATAATGCGCTACATCTAAAAGTAATTTCGCATAAGCTGGGTTCATATTTTTGACTAACGTTTCAACCTCCTCTGGTGTCTCCCCAAACTGATTCATGTGATTATGATACGTAGTCTGAATGCCAATTTCCTTCGTGCGCTTGCCAATTTCATTCATTACCTGCGCTAAGCGAACTAATTCCGCCTCGGTAGGCAAAACTCCTTTTTTCCGAAGGCTATTGGTCAGCTGAATCGATGTCCCGCCTAAAGCCTTGACAAATTTTGCATGGTTGACATGCTGTTCGATCGTCGCCATTTCCTTCGTCGGATCGATTTCAACATTTCCACTTGAAAACATCACCAACTTCAATTTGGCGGCGGCCAATTTTGCCTTCAAAACAGAAGGATCATCTTTGAACACTGAAAATGAATTAGCCCGCAATTGAATTCCCTTAAACCCTAAAGAGGCAATATCCGTGATGGCCTGCTCGTCGTTTCCAGACCAAGTAATGGCTGAATAACCCATTTGATAGGATTTATTGGCAGAAAATGGAATTAAAGTTGAGAAGGCCAACAAAGAAGATTGTTGAATAAAGGATCGTCGAGTAGTCATTAAAATAGGTGTTATGTATAAAAGGCAAAAAGCAAAGCTATTTACTTTGCGGCTAATTTCAAAAAGTCGGCAAGTTCCGACAAATTATCAGTTCCAATGTAATCCACTCCCAATTCCCACAAAGCCTGATAAGCCATTAAAGTATTTGGCGTTCCCCATAGGCGCAATTTTCTACCCGCTCCATGAACAGATTCCACATACACTTTAAGTTTCTCTTTCATCCCCGCAGGCATGGGTGATTGCCCACTCCACATGCCAAATTTATAGACCGATTCGCTCTCCAACACAACATAATTCTTTAGTCCAGCAGGATAAGTTTCATTTGACCGGCCATCAAACGTGATCCAAGTTGGGAAATTAATGTAGTCCTTGATCGGAGGACGATTACCAGAAATAACAATGCGTAACCCAGATTTAATAAATAACTCTTGATGAGGAGCTAAAAATTTAATCAATAAGGGCAAAGTTGAGTCAGCATTCGTTTTAAAATCAATTAAAAATTGATGAAAATTGCCTTGCTTCTTCGCTTTTAAAACTGCTACAATGGGATCAATATAAAGGGATTTCAACGTCCGATCCGCTTTTACATCCGCCAAATTATGACTGACCAAAAGCTCGCCATTAATCGCATAGACATCTGCTTCAATGGAACCAAAGCCTAATTTATACGCTTCAAAAAACGGTTTAGCATGTTCATAATCATTATGAGCATGCGCTTTTTTAAGATTTTCTTGAGCTAACGCTGATAGAGAAATCAAACAAAAGGCAATTATAATAAAATTTTTCATCGTTTATCCCTTTAAAAAATCACCCGATGCAATCCGTTTCAGCGAACCTACTGGACGGTTGTATAAATAAGCAAAGGAATTGATTACTTTTCCTTTCAAATTTACATCTACCTTTTCTCGAACAAATAAACTAGCTGTTAAATCTTCGGAATCAAATTCCTCGTACTCATCTAATACATTTAGTAATTTGATCGTTTTGGATAATAAATACAGTTCGCCAACTACTTGGTCTGCAGCATTCTCAGAACTCACAATACCTGGATAATCAGCTACGTGATACATTTGACCTTGGAATGTCGCCATTCCCACATAGTCTGAGTTTCGAGCGATCAATCGATGAAGGTCGTTGCCACAATCCCTTCTTAAAGTTCCATAGACAAATAAATATTCCTCCACATCTGGCTCGGGTAATTTCGCCTCCTCAATAGTTAAAACTAAATCATCCTGCTCAACGACAGTACCTTCATTCAAAACTACATTGCCAACCAGTCCTTCAAAAGGAGCAGAAACAATTGATTCCATTTTCATGGCCTCTATAATATACAAAGGAGCATTTTTCTTAACCTCATCCCCAGACTTCACTAATATACGACTCAATCGGCCTTGCAATGGAGCACCAATATCCCCCTTCTCCTTCGCCTTCGCATGTTGAGCTTTCTCAATCTTTATGTTCCGGTCTAAAATCTTAATTCTCCTGGCTTGCCCATTCAATTCAAATGTTACATTCCGCAAGCCCGACTCATCAGGATCCGACATATACAGGAACTTGACAATGATCGTCTTGCCTGGCTCTATCGTAATCATGATTTCCTCATCCTGCTTTAAACCATAGAAAAACGCTGGCGTGGGCAATGCCGACAACTCACCATATAGTGCATGGTTCTTATAATAATCTTCAAAAACCTTTGGATACATTTTATAAGATAGATAGTCGAAGAAACCATCCTCAATGTCTGGGAATTTAGCCTGAAATTCTTTAAAATCTTGATCGAAATCAATAGGCGCTAAATGATCATTTGGGCGACCCTCTAAAGCCACTTCACCTTTTAAAATGATCTCTTGTAATTGCTTGGGAAACCCTTGATACGGTTGGCCTAATCCGCCTTTGAAAAAATCCTTCACGGATTCTGGAAAGGACAATGTGCTTCCCTTCGCATAAACATCCTCAGCAGTCAGTGAGTTCGCCGTCATAAAAATGGCCATATCACCTACAACCTTTGATGAAGGTGTAACCTTAACTAGATCACCAAAAAGCTTATTTGCTTCCGAGTAATTATCTTTCAATAATTCGAATTTATCACCCACACCCAAGGCTATTGCCTGCCCCCGAAGATTCGTATACTGCCCTCCCGGAATTTCATTGGTGTAAACCTCAGCCGTACCTGCCTTTAATTCAGATTCAAACGGAGCATACATCGCGCGCACGGCCTCCCAATAATTGGAATACTCATTTAATAAATCTAAATCCAAATGGCTTTCATTCTTTTGACCTTGTAACATCGCTACAAGAGAATTTAAATTAGGCTGAGAAGTTAAACCTGACATCGCACCTAAAGCCCCGTCGACAATATCAACTCCCGCCTCAATCGCCTTCAAATAAGTAGCAGACTGAACGGAAGCCGTATCATGTGTATGTAAATGAATCGGAATATCGACCGTCTTTTTTAATTCAGTCACCAACGTTGCCGCCTGAAATGGCCTTAACAGACCCGCCATATCTTTGATAGCTAGCATGTGCGCACCGGCGTCTTCCAACTGGCGTGCCATGTCTAAATAATATTGCAAATTGTATTTGGGATTCGTATATAAATCGCCGGTATAGCAAATGGCTGCTTCCGCAATTCCAGGTGTTCTTTCTCGAACCGCTTTGATAGACACTTTCATCGCCTCAATCCAATTCAATGAATCAAATATGCGGAAGACGTCAACTCCAGCTTCCGAAGATTTCTCAACAAACTTCTCTATCAAATTATCAGGATAAGCTGAATAACCCACCGCATTAGAACCCCTAAATAACATTTGGAGCAACATGTTAGGCATTGCCTCCCTAAATTCTTGCAAACGCTTCCAAGGAGACTCTTGTAAAAAGCGCATGGCCACATCAAAAGTCGCACCTCCCCAAACCTCCATCGAAAACAAAGAGGGAAACGACTTCGCAAACCCATTCGCCACAGCTAACATATCCTGCGTTCTTACTCGGGTAGCTAATAAAGACTGATGCCCGTCCCTAAAAGTCGTATCCGTAAAATATACTTGCTTGGAATCTCGAATATGTTTGGCAAATTTCTCTGGACCTAATTTGTCCAACAACTGCTTATTACCAGCTGGAAATTCCTTCGCAGGGTCCACAAACGGAATCGTGGCTAATCTAAAAGGAGCCGTGGGCTTAACTTTTACATCTGGGTTCCCATTCACAATCACCTCTCCTAAATAACGAAGCGCCTTCGTGGAACGATCCCGAGTAGGTTTAAATTTAAATAATTCAGGATGTGTGTCAATAAATTGGACCGTACACTGACCATCTTGAAAAATCGGATGGGTGATCACATTGCGTAAAAAAGGAATATTCGTTTTTACCCCTCGAATCCTAAATTCCGTTAGAGCTCTATTTAAGCGTTCAGAAGCACCACGTAATGTTCTGCCTTTGGCGCTTACTTTCACCAACATCGAATCAAAATAAGGTGAAATTTTCACCCCTGGATAAGAGGACCCCTCATCTAATCTGATTCCAAAACCAGCGGCATTTCGATAGGCAATAATGGTGCCAAAGTCGGGCTTAAAGCCATTCGAAGGATCTTCTGTGGTAATCCGACATTGGATCGCGAAACCGCGCAAAGGAATATCGGCTTGACTTAAAATGTAAATCCCTGAATCAGACAACTTATAATTTTGGGCAATTAAAATCTGAGTCCGAACGATATCGATTCCGGTTACCTCTTCGGTGATCGTGTGCTCAACTTGAATGCGAGGATTAACCTCGATGAAATAAATATTTTCATCTTTATCAACCAAAAACTCAACCGTTCCTGCATTGTAATAATTAACAGCCTTTCCGATCGCTAACGCATATGCATATAGTTTTTGCTTTGTTTCTTCTTTTAAACCAAAGGAAGGGGCTATCTCAACCACCTTCTGGAATCTTCTTTGCACGGAACAATCTCGCTCATACAAATGGACAAGGTTTCCATGTTGGTCCCCCAGTAACTGCACCTCTATGTGCTTAGGCTCGTCAATGAATTTTTCAATAAAGATTGTTTCATTACCAAATGCATTTTTAGCTTCATTTCTCGCTTCTTGGTATGCTTTTTCCAAATCTTCCTCTTTCCGAACCACACGCATTCCACGACCTCCCCCACCTGCAGCAGCCTTAACCATGACAGGAAAAGTAATTCGCCTAGCTTCCGATAAGGCTAAATCATATACGCTTAAATCTCCCTTGGAGTCCTGAATCATAGGTACATTGGCCTTATGAGCAGCTACCTTTGCCGCAACTTTATCTCCAAGTGCATTCATCGCTTCCGGTGAAGGTCCGACAAATACGATTCCTTCTTCTCTACACCTCAAAGCAAGCTTTACGTTCTCAGAAAGAAAACCATATCCGGGATGAATGGCATCTATTTTCTTGGATTTACATAAAGAAATCAACCCCTCAATATCCAGATAGGGCTTAAGCGGCTCATTTTCTTTTCCAATTTGGTAGGCCTCATCTGCCTTGTAACGGTGCAGAGAATAGCGATCTTCAAAAGTATATACGGCAACAGTCCGAATTCCTAATTCAGAAGCCGCTCGCATAATTCGAATCGCAATTTCACCCCGATTAGCAATAAGAAGACTAGAGATTTTATTTACGTATGATTTTGGCATATCAATATATTTCGTGCAGTGTAACAAAAATGGCAATTATATTGGGAAATTTATAGTTAAGAGCCTATTTTATTTTGAATACCTTAAAATTTTACAATAATTATTTGGTTCGTTACTAAAAAATAAAATTCTGAGCTTCGTAATTTATGGGCCTGATAAAAATATTGTAAGCCTTCACATGAAATTTCTTAACTTGCGGATCGAAAAAAAATGAATTTTTAATGAGCGCAACAAAACCATTGATCGGTATAACGTTAGGAGATTATAATGGCATTGGCCCGGAAGTAATCATAAAAGCTTTATCAAATCCGCAAATTTTACAATGGTGCGTGCCCATCATCTATGGTTCTCAAAAAATACTTATTTACTATAAAAATGCCATGGAAGCTAGGGACTTCCAATTTAAAACGATTAGCGACCTAGCGAACATCTCACCAGATCAGATTTATTTGATCAATAGTTGGGATGATGCGAACACCCGTGTAGAGCCAGGAAAAGAAACTCCAGAAGCTGGAAAAGCTGCTTTCGCCTGCTTAGACAGATCTGCTAAAGATTTAGATAAAGGACTTTTATCTGCTTTGGTTACGGCACCTATCAACAAACATAACATACAATCCGAAGAATTTAACTTCCCTGGACATACGGAATATTTGACGGACCGATTTGAAGCAAAATCATCTTTAATGATGTTAGTTTCCGAAGATATTCGCATGGGAGTTGTTACGGGACATTTACCCCTTCAAGAGGTAGCAAAAACTCTTACAAAAGAATTAATCAAGGAAAAAATCGATTTATTCCTTCTGAGTTTAAAGGAAGATTTCTCCATTGAAAAACCCAAATTAGCTGTTTTAGGATTAAATCCTCATGCCGGTGATTCCGGGCTTTTGGGCCAAGAGGAATTAGATATTATTCAGCCAGTGGTGGAAGAGTTTAGGACGAAAGCCCAATTGGTTTTTGGACCCTACCCGGCCGACGGGTTCTTCGGGAAAGCGCAGTTCAAGGAATTTGATGGTGTTTTGGCCATGTACCATGACCAAGGATTAATTCCCTTCAAATATATTGCATTTGAAACAGGCGTTAATTTTACTGCGGGCTTACCGATCATCCGTACTTCTCCAGACCATGGAACCGCGTATGATATTGCCGGTAAAAATGAAGCGGATCCTAATTCATTTTTGCATGCCTTTTTCCTCGCAATAGAATTGGTTAAAAATCGAATGCAAGCATAATATGGTCAAAAAAGTACTCATCATCGACGAGGTTCATTCCTCCATGGCTGAGGGCTTACAATCCTTAGGCTTTCACGTAGATGAGTTTCTGACTTTATCCAAGCAGGAAACCATGTCGATCATCAGCCAATACAGCGGTTTGATTCTACGTAGTAAATTTATCATAGATGCTGATTTTATTGAATCTGCCAGTCATTTAACCTTTATCGCAAGAGCGGGTGCGGGTTTAGATCTGATTGATTTAGCCGCCTGCCAAGAAAAAAATATTCGCGTTTTTTCTGCCAACGAAGGAAATAAAGATGCGGTGGCAGAACATGTCATGGGCCAATTGCTCACCATCGCGCATCGATTGAATACGGCTGATACAGAAGTTAGAAATGGTATTTGGAACAGGGAAGCAAATAGAGGTTGGGAAATACATGGAAAAACCATCGGCATTATTGGTTTTGGAAATATGGGCCAAGCGCTTTGCCAAAGGTTACTTGGTTTTGGTGTAAAGATTTTAGCATATGATAAATACGCACCGGCACCCTCCCCTTTTGGGGCCGATTTAGCTGATATTTTTCAACATGCCGACATCGTTTCGTTGCATGTTCCATTGACAGATGAGACCAACGGATTAGTGAACCAAGATTTTTTAAGGTCCTTTAAAAAGCCCATTGTATTAGTGAATAGCTCGAGAGGTCCAATAACACCTTTAGAAAATGTCCTTTGGGGTTTGCAAGAAGGCATTATTTCAGGATTAGCCTTAGATGTCTTGCCTAATGAAAAAATTAAATCTTGGTCCAAAGAAGAACAAGTACTTTTTGATAAATTGAAATCATATCCCAATACACTCTTTAGCCCCCATGTGGCTGGTTGGACTACCGAGAGTTACCTTAAAATCAATGCGGTTTTAATAGAAAAAATCCGAACCCTGTTCCATCCATGAATTACCCAGAAAACATAGGTGAAAAGCTAGGATTTAATCAGATTCAAAATCACATTAAGTCGCTGTGCCTCAGCAATATGGGTGCTGAATATGCGGACAAAATGAAATTTTCAAACCGCTTTGCTTTGGTGAACCAATGGGTCCAACAAGTCAGCGAGATGAAGCAGTTGATGGCTGAGCATGGGGGTGAGTGGCCCCAACAAGATTATTATGATTTGCGAGAGTGGTTCGGACCTTTAAGCCTAGAAGGACATTATTTAACAGCCGACGAATGGCGCGATTGGCAAAGGGGCCTCGATATTTTATATCAATGTGTCCGCTTTTTTTACAAAATAGATTCCGAAAAATACCCAGAAATTCACCGTATAACCCAAGTTTTTAAGGACAAATGGGAAGGTCAAGAGTCTGGAGATTTTAGGCAAATACTGCCCATTATACAGGAATTAGATCGCGTTTTTGACGCCAATGGACAAATCAAGGAAAGCGCCTCCCCCGCTTTAGGAGATTTACGCAGAAAGCGCTTTGCAGAAGAACAAAATCTGAGAAAGAAATTGGACAGCTTAATCAATCAGGCCTATAAGGAAGGTTGGGTTAGCAAAGATTTTTCCCTGACCTTACGAAATGGCCGGATGGTTATTCCACTTGCGGCAGAGCATAAGAGGAAAATAAAAGGTTTTGTTCAAGACGAATCCGATACCGGTAAAACAGTGTTCTTAGAACCTGCAGATGCCTTAATTGCCAACAACGAGATCAAATCATTGGAATCTGCAGAACGCAGAGAGATTATATTAATTCTGAGCCGCTTATCGGACCGCATAAGACCATTAGTTCCTATGTTGAGCTCTTGGTTCCAATGGCTTGGATTGATTGATTTCATCCGATCCAAGTCGATCTGGGCCACAGAAGTAAACGCTAGTTTACCCAAAATAAAAGACTACCCTACCCTAGATTGGAAAGAAGCCAGGCACCCCATTTTAGAACAATCCCTACATAAAATAGGTAAAAAAATAAAGCCTTTGTCGATCACGTTGGACGACAGAAAAAGAATTATGGTGGTCTCTGGGCCTAATGCAGGAGGAAAATCGGTCACTTTGGGAACCTTAGGGCTATTGCAATATTTATTTCAAACAGGTTGTTTAGTGCCCATGGCTGAGGGTTCCACCATGGGATTTTTTGATCAAATCTTTTTAGATATGGGGGATGATCAAAATATTGAAAATGAATTGAGTACCTATAGCTCACACTTAAGCAATATGAATTATTTTTTAGGGCATGTAAATCCTAAAACGATGATCTTGGTGGATGAATTTGGGACGGGGACAGAACCTTCCTTAGGGGGTGCCATTGCGGAATCTATCTTAGAGAAATTGGCAGAAAAAGGTTGCTATGGAGCAATCAATACACATTTTGGAAATTTAAAGAGTTTAGCAGACCGACAAGCCGGATTATTTAATGCTGCGATGCGGTACGATACCGAACATTTAGAACCTCAGTTTATTTTAGATATGGGGAAACCGGGCAGTTCTTTTGCTTTTGAGATTGCTCAAAAAATCGGTTTACCTGCTAAAATCATTGAAAATGCGCGAAAAAAACTAGGCACTAAGCAGGTGGATTTTGATAAGATGTTGATGGAAACGGAAACCGAAAAGCAAATTTGGGAATCAAAAAATATTCGATTAACCATAGAAAGCGAACAAGCAGAAGCCATCAAACAACAATACACCAGCTTAAAAAATCATTTAGATGACGAGCAAAAAAGGCTCATTAATCAAGCAAAAGCAGAGGCGAAAAAAATCATTCAGGAAGCCAACAGCCGTATTGAACAAACCATTCGAGAGATAAAAGAGAAGTCGGCTCAAAAGGAAGAAACCAAAGAAATCAGAGGAAAATTAGACGCATTTGTCAAAAAAGAATTACATGAAATCCCGTCAAAAACCCCCATTCCAATCGAAAAACCGAATCCTAAAAATCTCAAAGGACCCATGGTTATTGGGGATTGGGTTGCTTTAGATCAAGGCCAAGGAGAATCCGCTATCGGACAAATCATGGCATTTAAAGGAAAAGATGCGGTGGTGGCATTAGGTGGAATTAGTAGTACGATCAAAGTGAATCGATTGCAAAAAGTACATGCCCCCAAGCAGGAAAAGCAAAAAATCTCTGCGCTACAAGGTATTGATTTTAATGATCGCATGGCACAGTTTTCCATCACATTAGATGTACGTGGAAAAAGAGGAGAAGAAGTATTTGTGATTTTAGATCGATACATGAACGATGCTTTATTGTTAGGTTCCAATGAAATTAAAATACTTCATGGTAAGGGGGATGGAATTTTGCGTAATTTGGTTCGAGAGCAACTCAAGCGCTATAATCAAATTAGGTCTTTTGATGATGAGCATGCAGATCGAGGAGGTGCGGGAGTAACCATTGTAACGTTTAAATAAATGGGACGTTTGTTAATCATTAGTTTACTCTTTTTCTGTTCCAGCTGTATGTTGGAGTATAGTTCGGGTATAGCTAAACTTCAATCAGAAGACTATAAAGGTGCTAATGAAGACTTTAGTATCGCACACCAAAAAGACCCCTATAACCCAGAAATACTTTTTTCTCGAGCCTTAAGCAGAGGTTTCTATGGACATTATACTGGGGCTATTAATGATTTAACGAGAGCTATTAAGCTTAATCCCAACGAAGCGAGTTATTATTTTTATCGGGGATATTTCAAATCTAAATTTTGAAATGAAAAAGGGGCAATTGAAGATTATTCTAAAACCATTTTAATTTACCCCTATTACCCTGAGGCTTATTATAATCGAGGAATCAAATTATTAAATACAGGTTATTTGTCTGAGGCCTGCCAAGATTTCCAAACAGCCGTTAACCTAGGTGACACGCTATCGATCCGATTTATAAATGTGTATTGCCGAAAAGAAATTATTCCAAATGCCGAGTAAGAAGTGACTAAACTGATTTTTGTCAGTTTTAGTTTTTGACTTAGCCGTAATTTTGCTGTGACTAAAGCAGCAACATGACTCACTCCACCATACAATCACCAGCACACACTTTTCATATCCCAGTGATGGGATTGTCATTTACGGTAGATACCCCCATTAAGGTCGCTCGTTTCGGGATTTCATCGGTCATTTCAATTGCCGAAGACCACCTAATTGAATTAATGCGCAAGCATTATTATCAAAGTCTTGGGATACCATTCCAACCCATTTCTAAGAACGAAGATGATTATCGGGCTAAACGAATTTGTGATTATTTGAATTTAGTCAATCAAATCGTTAACAATCAGATCGGTGTCATCAAACAAGAAAGCTTTGGTCAGGGAAATGAAATTGATCGGTATTTTGAAATGCTTCCGTCTAGCAGCTTGCTAAAATCAGCTTATCTAGAAATGAATTCGGCTAAAAATCTGTGTGAAAAAATCAAATTACAGGATTATTTAAGAACTCAAATCGTCCCAGGTAGCATTGATGTCAACATCATGACGAAATTGGACAAAAGTAACCCCAATCAAAAGGGTGAAATTTTAGATGAAAACTCAGACGCCATCGCCGCATTAAGGGGTTATGCGCAAAGTAATTTATTTCAATCCAGCATTGTTTTTTCAGCGGGGATGAATCCCAGACTATTCAATTATTTAGAGCATTGTGAGGATTTCTCTTTGGACGCACAAGGAAATTCAATCAAAAAAATCATTGTTAAGGTCAACGATTATAGGTCTGCTTTGATTCAAGGTAAATATTTAGCCAAAAAAGGAATTTGGGTACATGAATTTAGAATTGAATCCGGTTTGAATTGTGGGGGACATGCTTTCGCCACTGAAGGATATTTACTGGGGCCAATTTTGGAAGAGTTTAAGGCTAAAAAACAGGAGTTAGTGGACGCGATTTACATCCAATTCACCGACACGCTGACTCGATTAGAAAAACCAAAGCCTCTAAAAATCAATCCGATCAAATTATCCGTTCAAGGTGGGATAGGCACATATGAAGAAGATTATTTCTTACATCAGCATTATCATATGGACAGTACGGGATGGGGAACGCCATTTTTATTAGTTCCTGAAGCGACGACCGTGGACCCAGAAACCATGGATTTATTGTGTAAAGCTCAACAAGAGGATGTGATTTTAAGTAAAAGTTCTCCTTTGGGAGTTCGGTTTAATTACCTCAAGGGCACTTCTGCCTACCGTGAGCGAATGAATCGAATCGCTGTAAAGAATCCTGGAAGCCCATGCACGGAAAAACATTTGGCATTCAATACAGAATTCACCGAAGAACCTATTTGTACGGCTTCCAAAAAATACCAGAAATTGAAGTTGGCCTACATCGAACAAAGTGAATTAACTGAAAATCAAAAGGTAACTCAAAAACAGGAAATTTTAGACAAGGAATGTCTATGCGTAGGCTTAAGCAATTCGGCTGCGATTAATTACAAGGAAATTTTCTTGAAAAAATTAACGGCGGTCACCATGTGTCCAGGTCCTAACATTGCTAATTTCTCTCAAATTGTGTCCTTAAAAACCATGATCGATCATATTTATGGCCGCATTAATTCATTGACAAAATCGAGTAGACCACATATGTTCATTGCCGAATTAAACCTCTACATGGATTATTTTAAAGAAATGTTGACAGAAGAAATAAGTTTGGAACAAATGGACAAGCGAAAAAAATATTTCAACACCTTCATGTCCAATTTAAATGAAGGCATTGAGTATTACCATTCGTTAAAAGATTTGTTGGCAGATTCAGCTAAGCAGCAATTTTTAAAATCATTGCAATTTGCCGAGGATGAACTTAAGCAATTGCAACAAAAATATGCCCTTCAAATTATCTAATAAATCGCTAAAAATATTGACCTTTGTCTTTATTTAATTTTTAACGATTTATTATGTCTATTGCAAAAGCTGGCGATACGGTCGCCGTACATTACACGGGTAAACACACCGACGGTTCCATTTTTGATTCCTCAGAAGGAAGAACTCCATTAGAATTTCAAATTGGTTCTGGTATGGTCATCAAAGGCTTCGACGATGGAGTGACGGGCATGAGCATCGGCGATAAAAAAACAATCGTCATTCCTGCGGCTGAGGCCTATGGAGAGCATTCTCCAGAAAATACAGTGAGCATAGAACGCTCTCAAATTCCATCTCATATCGAATTAGCTTTAGGAGCGTCTTTAAATATGCATCAAGATGGTGGACAGGTGGTTGAAGTAGTAATTACTGATTTAACTGAAACGCATGTTACTTTAGATGCAAATCACCCATTGGCTGGAAAAGATTTAACATTTGATCTTGAACTTGTTAGCATTCAATAATTCATATGAAAATTGACCTACGCTCTTTTATCCCTCACGGACTGGTTATTTTAGGTTTTGTCTTGTTGGCATTCATATATTGTGGACCGGTACTTCAAGGAAAAGTATTGATTCAGCATGATATCCAACAGGCTCAAGCGGCGGCCCAAGAGAGCGTTCAATTTAAAAAAATAAGTGGTGAAGATGCCTGGTGGACAAATTCCATGTTTGGCGGAATGCCTACTTTTCAAATTTCAGGAAGCTATCCGTATAGTATTTCGAGTCATACGGGTAGTTTTTTAACCAATTTATTTCCTAATCCGGTCAACTTACTAATCCTCCAATTAATAGGCATGTACCTGTTTTTGTGGGCGATGGGGGCCTCTCCTATTTTGGGTTTTGCGGGAGCTGTTTTGTATGCTTTTGCGACGTATAACATGGTCATTATTCCCGCGGGACATACCTCAAAAGTATTGGCATTAGCTTATGCTCCTGTCGTTTTAGCAGGAATTAAAATTTGCTGGGAGCGAAATAAATGGCTGGGAGCTGCGATTTTCTCCATCGGGATGGCACTAGAACTCTATGCAAATCATATACAAATTACGTATTATTTGTTTTTCATTATTGGGGCTTATAAACTGTATACGTTTTCCAAAGCGATTCAAGATAAGGCCTTGGCCGACTGGTTTGGCAAAGGAATATTATTGACCATCGGTTTAATTTTAGCCGTAGGAACACATTCCATGCGTCTTTGGAACAATTACGATTATAGCAAAGAAACGACAAGGGGCGCATCGGAACTGAAAGTAAATAAAGAAAGAGGAAGTGGGTTGGATAAAAACTATGCTTTTGACTGGTCATATGGAATTTCCGAAACAGGTACTTTATTAATTCCAAATTTCAAGGGTGGAGCCTCTCAAGGAAATTTAGGAGGCGCAAAATCTGCTACCTACAAAACGATGGTTGACGCCGGTCTACCTGAAGATCAAGTTCTTGGATTTGTTGAAAAGGGACCGACTTACTGGGGCGAGCAGAGTTATACGGCAGGTCCAGCCTATGCAGGAGCTTTGGTTATCTTCTTGTTTTTGTTTGCAGCATTCTATCTGAAGACAGCTGAAAAATGGTGGCTGATTGGGGTCACACTCCTATTCATCACTTTTTCATGGGGTAAAAACTTTTTCTTTAATGGCGTTCTCTTTGACTATTTTCCCTTATTCAATAAATTTAGAGCCATCACCATGGTGCTTTCATTTGTCCAATTAGGTTTAGTGGCATTAGGGATTTTAGGGTTACAAAGATTCATTAAGGAGAAACCTAGTTTCAGTGAGATCAAAAAACCACTGCTTTATTCATTTGGTTTAAGTGGTGGAATTTGTTTGTTTTTCGCCTTGTTGCCCGATTTATTTTTTGATTTTAAGGGTGCTCAGGACGGAGTAGGAATCTTGCAGGATGCCAATATCAATGCAGCGATTTGGAATAGCATTCGGTTAGACCGGATCGTTTTATTTAGATCGGATGCGCTAAGGAGCTTTTTTGTGATTGCTATAGGTACTGGGATTTTGTGGTTAGCTACGAGTAAAAAGGTAAAGAAATCGATCTGGTTAATTGGCCTTGTACTTTTAAGTATTTTTGACCTAACACCAGTCGCCAAACGTTATTTTGGGAATGATGCGTTTGTTTCCAAAAGTACGTTGGAAGAACAAGTTCAACCGAGTTCTGCAGACCAACAAATTTTAGCCGATAAAACTCAATTCAGAGTATTGAACTCAACCGTTTCATTCATGAATGATGCGACCACTTCGTATTATCATCAATCGTTAGGAGGATATCATGGGGCTAAGCTTCGTCGGTATCAAGAGTTGATCGAGAAATATTTTGCTGGTAGTCCAGCCCAAATGAGTGTTTTAAACATGTTAAACACCAAATACATTATTGGCGCAGATTCATTAGGCAGCCCGATCGCCCAAGTAAATCCAAATGCCTTGGGCAACGCTTGGTTTGTAAAAAATATCCAGTGGGCAAATTCTGCAGACGATGCCTTAACTGATATCGAGAAATTTGATCCTAAAAATACAGCGATTTTAGAAGTACAGGATAAGAGTATTTTACAAAATTTCGCACCTGACTCCATGTCGGTGGGAGTTATCTATTTGAAAGACTACAAACCCAATCACCTAAGCTATTCCTCTAATGTGAGCAAACCATCCTTAGCGGTGTTTTCAGAGATTTATTACCGGGGCAATAAAGATTGGAAAGCGTACATCGATGGGAAAGAAGTGGATCATGTAAGAGCTGATTATGTGTTACGTGGATTAATTGTTCCAGCAGGAAAACATACGATTGAGTTTACATTTAAGCCCTATTCCGTAGAGTTGGGCAATAAAATAGATGCAGCCGCATCCATTGCATTATTACTATTTATAGCCTTGGGTTTGGGCTTAGCATTTAAAAATAAGATATGATTTATTCAATGACAGGTTTTGGGAAATCCCAAAAAGAGGCGCAAGAATTACAAATTCGGGTGGAAGTAAAGACCTTGAATTCTAAGTTTACAGATATTTTTTGCCGACTTCCAAAATCCATTTCAGCTCGTGAAATTGAAATTCGCAATTTCTTAACACAGCAATTAGAACGAGGCAAGATTGAATTAAGTGTTCAGATTCAAAAGAATCATGAGGGTGTTGAGGCAAGTATTTTACCGCAAGGACAGATTGCTTTGTATTATGCGGAGTTGAAGCGAGTGGCTAAGGATTTAGGTGTTTCAAATTTGGATGAAGGGGCCTTGTATTTGCAGGCATTAAATGTGCCAACAAGCATTTCCCAAGAGGCAAAGGAGGAAAATGAGGAGGAGATTGAGGCGCTGTGGCAAGTCATTTATGAGGCGATCCAAGAGGCGGTTGCCGAATGTAAAGAGTTCCGTGCGCGTGAGGGAAAGATAGTCGAAGATAAATTCAGGGAATATATTGCATCAATCTCATCGGGTTTGCAACAAGTATTAGAACAGGATTTAATTCGCATGCCTGGCATTCGTGAGCGCATGAAAAAGTCGCTGCTTGAGCTCGGACTAAACGAAGATTTCGACAAAAATCGCTTTGAACAGGAAGTAGTTTATTACATCGAAAAATTTGATATTTCAGAAGAAAAAGTACGTTTAAGCACGCATTTAGAGTATTTTATTGACATCTTGGCGGAGGGAAATGGCAAGAAATTAAACTTCATGGCGCAGGAGATTGGTCGTGAAATTAACACCATCGGTTCCAAGGCCAATGATTCTCAAATCCAACGCTTAGTGGTGAACATGAAGGATGAGTTGGAGAAGATTAAGGAGCAGACGGCGAATGTGCTTTAGAGACGCGAGGTATCGCGTCTCTACAAACCATTCAACAAGGCTATCCCCACACAACCAATCGCCAAACCAATCCATTGCCGGTTCGTCAAGCGCTCCTTGAAAAATACATAGGCAGTAATGGCGCTCAATAGAATGACACTTAAATTATACATCGTCAATACCACAGCGGCATTGTTTTGATAGGCATCTAAGGCTTTCAAAAGAAAATAAAAGGAAAAGAAGTTGGGCAAACCTAATGGAATGGCCGCTATTACAGAATTACGGTTCCAGGCTAATGTGCTATTAACCGATTTCCAAATAAGCACAATGGCTGAACTGATCATGGACCCAATCAGCAACATCATGATAAAAGGTAAAGTACCACCGACAAAATAAGTCAATGAGCTATTGAGGTAACTAAAAAGAGTATTTGTCAAACCATAAGCCACAAAAACAGCGAGCAATAATGAAACAACAGGTTTCACGCCATCCGCTGAAGTCAATTGAGGACTACAAAAATAAATGGCTGCAAAGGACAAAACCAATCCTAAGGAAATTGACCAATTAATTTCACCACCTGTCTTTAAAATAAATAGATTAATTAATACAGGAATGACGAGCGAAATGTTGTTGGCCAACGAAGTAGGGGCCATTCCATTTTTTTGGGTAGAAAAACCAGACAATAAAAAAGTAATAACAAATCCCACACCCATGGCCATTAATAAAAACGTATCTCCTGTGGAAGGCCAATGAAATGGAATAGCAGAAGGCTGATGAAAATAGGCCGTTAAAAAACAAACCGGATAATTCAACAAAATGGCAATTCGAGTATCCACTTGGAATCGAGCATGCGCCCTGAAATTCACCAGTAATAGAACCGAAAAAACGACTGAGAGTACTAAATAAAGCATCTTATGATTTTTTAACTAAGTCCTCCAAAATACCTACCCACTCCGGTGAATTGTTTAAACTTTCAACTAATTGCCAGTGTTCGCCACCCGCCTCTTCAAATATTTCTTTATACTCCTCACCTACTTCAATCGTTGTTTCAAGGCAGTCGGCCACAAAAGCAGGAGAAAAAGCCAATACTTTTTTATGTCCGTCAGCCACTAATTTAGGAATCACTTCGTCAGTATAAGGCTTAAGCCAAGGATCTCGACCTAATCTACTTTGAAACGAAGTACTGTAAGTCCCTGGCTTTAATCCCATTTTACCGGCGATCAAACGGGTAGTTTCATGGCATTGTGCCCGATAGCAACCATGATTTTTATCGGTGATTGAATCGCAACAAGTGCCAAAAACACAAGTCGTTTTAGTTAAATCACCCTTGCGCACATGTCGTTCAGGAATTCCATGGTACGAGAATAAATAATAATCAAAGTCGACATCCTTTTGGTAATTCGCAGCTTTAGCCGCAAAATAACTTGAGAATGCGGGATGATCATAAAAATAACTTGCGATAGAAAGGGAGGGCATCACTTGCCATTTGGACATCAATTGCATCACTCGTTCAAATACAGAACCTGTAGAAGCCGAAGCATATTGCGGAAAAAATGGAATGACAATTAATTTCTTTAAATTTTTGGCTTCCATATCCGCCATAGCAGTAGCTAAATCAGGACTCTGATATCGCATGGCTAAGCGCACATAATAGGAATCACCAAGTTTTACTTGTAGGTCGCGCGCCACATCTTCCCCATAAAATTTCAAAGGCGAACCACGTTCTTCCCATAATTCCTTATAAATTTTGGCTGATTTAGGCGCTCGAAATGGAGCAATAATTCCCTTAACTAAAATATAACGGATCAAGTATGGAATGTCGATTACTCGACCATCCATCAAAAATTCACGTAAATACTTACGTACCGAAGGAGTTCCTGGATCATCTGGAGTCCCTAAATTAACGATTAATACACCTACCATAGGAAAAATTTAAAAGCACAAAGATCATTCAAAAATTATAAAATCCATCCTTCTGGAGTAATTTTTGTTCGATAAGCTGATTCTACGCAAGGAACGCGGTCTTGGCAATTCACAGAACCCGGAGGACACGTATAAATTTCACCCGTCAAAAACGTGATTAAAGCAAACTCTTCCTTAGGCACACTTTTTAATCGATCGATAAAGTAAATCTTTTTACGAACGGAAAATACGTTGAAAATCCCCAAAACTCTTTCCTTAGGATCTGTAATGGGCTTAATATTCATACTAAATCGAGTTTCTGCAGGCACATCAAATAAAGATCCGCTAGATTGTACCTGAGCAATTAAGGATTGGTAAAAATTGAATGCATTTTTAGTGATTGAACGCTGCTCTAAACGTAAATAATAAGGCGAATACCCATCAAAAGGCACTCGAGCTACTTGGCGTCCCGTAATTTTCTGTCCGTTGGTCAGCACATCCGAAAATACATTTAAATCTGCGTTGTTCGTTATATCCCAGCAATTCCCATTACACATATAATTTAAAATCTCTTCCGTAGGCATCGCAGGAGCAACACATACATTGGATTTGAAATTCCATTTAGCCCCGCCCTCACAGGTTTCACAGATTGAAATCTTTTCAAAATGCCTCCAATTCCACATATAAAAATCTCCTTCCTGGGGACTATCTTTAAAGTCAACATAAACTGAAAAACCATTTCGCCGAGGATCTACCTTAGCGTATTGATCACGCACCTCAAACTGAGTAACAATGTTTTCAATTTCAGGAGCTGGAATCATTTTTTCCTCAACACTTTCATACTGCTTGCCAGTAAGTGTTTTAACAAATAATCGATAGGTGGAACCTACTTTACCCACAAAACCTACAGGTGGTAAATAGGTGCCTAGGGCAGTTCCTTCCTTGAAAATAGTTTTTGCCCCAGTTTGATCCAATATATAGACCTCAGCTTTAGATACTGCCAAAGGGTTTTGAGAAATAATTCGATTCGCTGAACTTGTAATTCGAATTTTATTTAAAGCCGCATCATCAGAAATGTCGGCTTCAATAGTCATGTACGAAGTGGAATCAATTTGCTTGAAATCCATAATGGGGTTGATACAAGCCCAAGAAATCATGCCAATGATGGTAGAAAAAAGTATATATCTAAATAAATGAGTAGGCATCTCTATAAAAATTTAAAATTGTACGTAAGAGAAATAAAAGGAGAGGCAAACACGCTAAGCTCATATGCTCTAAGGCCTGTTTTGGAGGATTTGAAAAACACTGAATATGGATTCTCTCTGCCATAAAGGTTGTAGACTGTGAAAACCCAACTACCTTCCCAGCGTTGACTTTTCATCGATGGATTATTAACGGTCCAAGAAAAATCTAAGCGGTGGTAATCTCGAATGCGGTCATTATTCCTCTCTTGGAATACCGGATATTTTTTAGCCCCGATTTCATACATTCCGGAAGGTGAAGAAAAGGGTCTGCCCGTGTTGTAGGCAAAAGTAAATGAAAAACTATGGTGCGTAGTTGGCTGAACATTCAGCATCATATTAAAGGTATGAGGCTTATCATAATTGGTCGCAAACCAGTCTCCTCCGTTAATTGACTGAACCTCAGGAAAATCACCGATCATTTGACTAAAGGCACGTGCGTAGGTGTAGGAAACCCAACCACTTACTTCGCCTTTTTTCTTTTGAACCATTAATTCAACTCCATAAGCTTTGCTTTTTCCGGTCACCAACTGAGTTTCAATGTTGGGATTTAATTGCAAATTAGCTCCCGAAATAAAATCAAGGGTATTGCGGACATCCCTATAATAGGTCTCTAAAGATGCTTCATAGACATTTTCATTATAGGTTTTAAATAAACCCAAAGAAAGAAAATCACTTTGTTGGGGCTTAATAAACTGATCCGCTGTTTTCCAACGAGAAGTAGGTAATGGAGTTGTGTTATTCGAAAGTAATTGGAAAAACTGCTGCATTCGATTATACCCAAATTTCATGGTTGTGTTTTCACCGATTGAATATTTCATGGTTAAACGTGGCTCAAATCCACCATATGAAGACATAACCTCACCATCCGCATACGTCTTTTTACTAATAATGGAATTTAATGAAGGCATCCGATTAGGCATATATTCATTAAATGTTCCCGCACCAATTCGCCAGTATTGCGAATACCGTAAACCATATTGAATGGTAAAGGTCTCGTTCATCTTAAACTCATCATCCGCAAAAATCGCAGCTTCCATCGATTGCTCATCCTGAATTTTAACGGTCGCCACTCGGGAAACAACACCAATATTTAAAGAACCAGGATCTATATCATATCGTGTAATCGTTGCACCAAAATTCATCTTATGTTTAGCATTCGGCTGAAAATCAAAACTAGCAGATAAATTTTTGTATTTGATGAAACTATTTAAATCAATCGTATTAACCGTATCAGGGGCATAAGTCTTCGTCTTATACACGGTGCTTGCTGCACTTAACATAAAATTCAACTTCTCAGAAAAATAATGATTCCAGTGAATAGCAAAATTAGTATGACCATAATCAAACGAGGTACGTTTTGCGATCACATTTTCAATACTGAACAATGAATCAACCCGGTAATAATCTTGACTTAAATAACTTGAAAAGGAAATGGTATTTTTTGTATTGGGTCTATAAAAAACTTTGGTCGCCACATCAGAGAAATTAGCCCGAATGTTTTTCAAATAATCAGGTGCAAACCACTTAAACATAAAATCATTTATAGACAAACGACCGGCTACCATAACAGATAACTTCTCCTTAATAACGGGTATTTCAGCAAGTAGTCGGTTAGAGACTAATCCGATACCCCCTTGCATTTTGAATTTATCCGTATTGGGCTCAATCATCTTGATATCTAAAACAGAAGCCGAACGGCCACCAAATCTGGTAGGAATACCTCCTTTATACAATTCTAAATCTCGAATCGCATCAGAAGCAAAAACGGAAAATAACCCAAACATGTGTGTTGGATTAAAAATGGGCGTATCGTCAATGTAAATTAGATTTTGATCCACATTACTTCCTCGAATATTAAGACCATTAGCCCCCTCACCCACCGAAGAAACACCAGGCAAAGTTTGTAAGCTTCGAATAACGTCCACCTCACCCATCATGGTAGGCAATTTTTTAATTCCTTTTAAACTTAACACGGTCACACCTAAAGAAGGGGTCTGAATATCGCGCTTGGTCGATGCGCTAGAAACAATAACTTCTTCCAATTGCTTTGTTACGTCGTTCAATTGAACATTTAATTCAAAATCAGCTTTCAGATAAAATTTAGTACGATACGGATTATAGCCCACATGGCCAACTTTCAATACATATTCTCCAAAAGGAAGATATATTCGATAGCGACCTGCAGAGTCAGTAGAAACACCCGATTTTTTAAAATCAACAGAAATATCAGCACCACGTAAAGGCTCGCCAGTTTGAGCGTCTAAGACACGACCATAAACAGAGGGCAATGTAGTGGTTTGTGCGATTGAAAATTGGCTTCCGGCAATTAATAAAAAGATGGGAAGTACTCTTAGTAAGAGTTTATTCATAAAAAATCAAGAAGTAGATAAAGTTAAAAATACGAAAATTCCACGATAGAATTTACTTTAATAGCGACCAAACCGAGGATATTGCGACGAAAAATAAGGCAATGGGTGTCAAAACTTTCCAAGATAAGTACATAAGTTGGTCTACACGTAACCTAGGAAGCGTCCAACGAATCCACATTTGTAAAGCGATCAATATATATGACTTCAACATGAGCCAGAAAAAACCTAAGGCAGTGCCGACAACCGTTCCAGGAGTTCCATTAGTCCAATCCGCTAATGCAAAACGACCCATATTAGGAAAGGGCGAATACCAAGCACCCCAAAATAGTATCACACCTAATATACTGACTAAGAGCATAATACCATATTCAGACAAAAACAATAATGCCCAGCGCATCCCTGAATATTCGGTATGAAAACCGCCGACTAATTCCGACTCAGCTTCTGGAATATCAAAAGGTGCCCGATTAGCTTCTGCTAAACTGGCAATAAAAAATACGATGAATAGCAAAAACATAAAAGGCATTCGGACCACATTCCACGTCAAAATCCCTCCTATACTTCCCACTTCAATTCCTGTATATTTAATACCAAATAAATATTGTTCCCCTTCTGCAAAAATACCTTGTTGGCCCGCAATCACCTGCAAATTCAAACTAGAAGATAAAATAACCACCGACAAAATCGATAAACCTAACGGAATTTCATAAGAAACGAGTTGGGCCGCCGAACGTATCGCACCCAAAAGCGAATATTTATTATTGGATGTCCAGCCTGCCAGCAATATTCCAAGGGTATCCAATGATATAATTCCCATCAGGAGCATTAAACCCATTTCTGTCTGGCTACCTTGAAGCCAAATTCCTGAGCTTAAGGGAATAACTGAAAAAGCGCCAAAAATAGACAAAAAAATAATCCAGGGTGCCGCGAGAAAAAGTTTTCTTTGGGCAGCAAAAGGAACGATATCCTCCTTTTGTAAAAGCTTTAGTAAGTCGGCAAAAACTTGCAATAGACCCCATTTCCCAACTTCCATCGGACCCAAACGGTCCTGCATAAATGCTGATAATTTACGCTCCACATATACGCCGACCACCACATTAAGGGTGATTAAAGCAAGGCAAATAATGAGAGCGATGAACATTATAGTTTATTTAGAGCTTGCGTGATATCCTGAATTAAATCATCAATATGCTCTAAGCCCACTGATATACGAACCATTCCATCCGTGATGCCCACTTCAGCCTTGTCTTCAACGGACAATTTCGAATGGGTCGTGGAGCCTGGATGCGTCATAATTGTACGAGAATCTCCTAAATTGGACGAAATAGTGATAAACTTCAACTGTTTCGAAAAGGCATTTACCTTTTCAAATCCACCTTTTATATCAATGGTAATAATACCGCCACCATATTTCATTTGCTTTTTGGCCAACTCATATTGAGGATGTGCAGGTAGAAAAGGATAATTAACTGCATTAAGCGCTTTGTGACCATCTAAAGCTAAGGCCAATGCCATTGCATTTTCAGAATGCTTTTGCATCCTTAACTCAAGCAATTCTAAGCTTTTTGATAAAATCCAAGCATTAAATGGCGACAAAGAGGGACCCGTGTGTCGAGCAAAAAACCGTATTTCTTGAATCAATTCTTTTTTTCCACAAATAATCCCGCCTAACACTCGCCCTTGTCCGTCGATGAATTTAGTTGCCGAATGAATGACTAAATCAGCTCCCATATCGATTGGAGTTTGTAAAATAGGCGTTGCGAAACAATTGTCGACCGCCAAAACAATATCCTTTCCTGCTTTCAAATCACTCAGCGCTTGTATGTCGATAAGCTCTAACCCTGGATTTGAGGGACTCTCACAAAACATGAATTTTGTGTTAGGTTTAATCGCATTTTTCCAGGCATCTAAATCACTCCCAGAAACAAAAGTGCATTCTATGCCCCACTTCGCAGTGATTTTGGTTAATATTTGAATCGCTGAGCCAAATAAAGCTTTGGAAGCGATAATATGATCTCCAGATTTCAACAAACCAGCCATTGATGCAAATATGGCAGCCATTCCCGTTGAGAACGCAATTCCATCCTCAGCATTTTCCAACACACACATTTTAGAAACAAATTCATCCACATTGGGATTCATGAATCGAGAATAAATGTTTCCCTCTATTTCATCCGCAAAAACGGCTTTACTCTGCTCTGAATCTTCAAACGTAAAACTTGACGTCAAATAAAGAGGCACAGAATGTTCACGGTTATGGGACTTAGGTACCTGGATTCGGATCGACTGAGTCTGTTTTTTCATAAATTTCAATTAATAATCTACAAAAATAATAGATTAACATTAAAAAATTCGCTAAAAATAATCTATTTGTAGATAAAAATTTGAGTAAAAAAATATTGGTTATATCTTTATAAGAAATAGAAATATACCTTTAAATACAATGATGAAAAAAACAATTTACTCAATGCTTGTAGCTGTGATGCTGTTGCCAACTGCCATGCAAGCACAAAAATGGACCAACCTTTTTGACGGAAAAACCTTTACGGGTTGGAAACAATTAAATGGCCAAGCGAAATACGAAATTAAAAATGGAGTGATTATCGGCACAACCGTAGCAAACACACCAAATTCTTTCATGGCCACCGAAAAAACGTACGGTGATTTCATCCTTGAGTTAGAATTAAAAGTGGACAACTCCATGAATTCAGGTATTCAAATCCGTAGTTTATCCAAACCAGAAGTTAATAATGGTCGCGTTCATGGCTACCAAGTAGAAATAGATCCCTCGGATCGCGGTTGGTCAGGCGGAATCTACGACGAAGCGCGTAGAGGCTGGTTATACCAAAACGAAATGAATCCTGCCGCTAAAAAAGCATTCAAACGTGACGCTTGGAATAAGTACCGCATTGAGGCAATTGGAAGTGTGATTCGTACTTGGATTAATGATGTGCCTGTGGCCAATTTGATCGACGACATGACTCCAGAAGGATTTATCGCCCTTCAAGTGCATGCGATAGGAAAAGAAGCTACGGCTGGAAAACAAGTTATGTGGAAAAACGTTCGCATTCAAACTGGTAAGGACATGCAACCACGCCCAGCGGATGGAGTAACTCCCGTAGAAAACTACACATTGAATACGCTTTCAGTTCAGGAAAAATCGTTAGGATTTAAATTATTATTCAATGGCAAGGATTTAACTGGATTTAGATCTGCTTTCAAAACCACTGCACCACCTAAAGTTTGGACAGTAGAAGAAGGAACTTTGCATGTGAATTCTTCAGGTGGAAAAGAATCAGGTAATGGCGGGGATATATTAACCAACGAAAAATTCGGGGCTTTTGAATTAGTTTTTGATTTTAAACTAACCGAAGGAGCTAATTCAGGGGTTAAATATTTTGTGAACGAAACATATGCTTCGGGCATGTCAGCGATCGGCTTAGAATACCAAGTTTTAGATGACGACAAACATCCTGATGCAAAATTGGGAACTGTTGGAAACCGTACCTTAGCTAGTTTATATGATATCATTCCGTCAAACAAAAACGACAAGCGTTTTCAAAAGAAAATTGGTGAATGGAATCAAGGACGTATCATCGTTTATCCAAACAACATAGTACAACACTGGTTAAATGGATTTAAGGTGTTAGAATACGAAAGAAATAGCAATATTTACAAAGTGTTAGTAGCACATAGCAAGCATTCAAGATGGGATGGTTATGGTGCTCAAGCAGCTGGTCCTATCTTGTTTCAAGAGCATGGAGATTCCGTTTTTTACAAAAACATAAAAATTAGAGAAATTAAATAAAATTATAAACCTATTACCATGGAAAGAAGAGAATTTATTCAAAAAGGTACTTTAGCTTCGCTAGGTACTTTTGCCTTTAGCCCAAAATCTTATAGCAAGATTTTAGGAGCCAATGACCGGGTGCGCGTGGCTGCAGTTGGTTTTTCAGATCGTCACCGATCATCACATGTAGGCCCATTCAAAACTTTATCGAAAGAGATGAATTTTGAAATGGTTGGACTTTCTGATCTTTGGAATCGCCGTAGAGAAGAAGGTGCAGCTTATTACCAAAGTCAATTGGGATCTAAAGTGACAACTTATCGCAATAACGACGAGCTGTATGCTTCAAAAGGTATTGATGCTGTATTTATTTCAACAGCCGATTTCCAACATGCCATTCACTTAATTGAAGCGGTAAAAGCAGGTTGTGATGCCTATTGTGAGAAGCCCTTGGCCGAAACCATGGAAGATAACCGCGCGGTTTTAAAGGCCGTAAAAGAATCCAATAAAATTGTACAAATAGGTTCTCAACGTCGTTCAGGAACCAATTATTTTGCTGCAGAAGATTTTATCAAGTCAGGTAAATTTGGTGATATCAAAATGGTGGAATTGCTTTGGAATGTAAACCAACCAGGAAGATGGAGACGTCCAGCTTTAACTAAGGTTTTAAAGGAATCCGATGTTGATTGGAATCGTTTCTTGCTTAACCGTCCTAAAGATACTTTTGATCCACGTAAATACTTAGAATATCGCTTATTCTGGCCATATTCATCTGGTATTTCAGGTCAGTGGATGTCGCATCAAATTGATACTGTACACTGGTTCTCTGGTCTAACACACCCTCGTTCTGCCGTTTCTAACGGAGGTATTTACCAATGGAATGATGGTCGTGTAAATGCAGATACCCAAACAACTGTATTTGATTACGGCCCTTCAGATGATAAAACAAAAGGATTCCAAGTTCAATTTACTTCTCGCTTCTCAAATGGAGCTGGCGGAACGAAAGAAATCTATTACTCAAATGCAGGTGAATTAAATCTAGATACAAACACAATTTCGCCTAACGGTGGACTTCGAGAAAGAGATGCAAAGGAAATGGGTATGCAAGCCAACCTATTACCTAGCATGAAATTAGGTGAAGCTATTGTAGTTGAGACAAGTGCAAATACGGGTGGAGACCAATTAACATTCAACCACATTAAAAACTGGATGGAATGTGTTCGTTCTCGCAAGACTCCAAACGCGCCGATCGAAGCTGGATATCAACATTCTATTGCAACCATTATGTCAAATGCGGCATATCGCACGGGTCAACGAGTGACTTTTGATGAGAAAACGCAAGAGGTTATGGCTGGAAATAAAGTGTTTAAATATTAATTTAAATACAAATTAATAGCTTGAAGAGACGCGATATTTCGCGTCTCTTTTTTTATTAAAAGCTGCTGTTTTTTCCAATAGACAATTTCCAAATTGCGACATATTTATTATAACTTGCAACAAATTCGAATTATAAAGCATATGGCCATCATTCCGACTCAAACTAAGAAAGATCTTTATACGCACATAGCGATCATTATTTCCTTATTTTTAGTCTTGTTTTTCGGCTTCTTCTTTGTCTATTTACCTTGGAGTACACACCACGGCGAAACGATTAAAGTTCCTAATCTAAAAGGAATGAGTGTTGAAAAAATGGAAGAGTTGATTAGCCAAAACGATTTGGAATATGAAATTTCGGATTGCACTTTCACAGCAGACAAACCTCCATTAACGATTTTATCTCAATACCCGATGCCAAATTCATTGGTCAAATCAGGCAGAAAAATATACATTACCATCAATTCTGAAACCCCTCCTACGATCAAATTACCAACGTTAGTCGGCTTGTCCGTGCGAAGCGCAGAACAACAACTCTTTATCTTAGGTTTAAGAAAAGGAATCGTACATGAAGTAAATGACCCTCGAATTAAAGAAGTGATTGAAGTTCAAGCATTTGGCAGAAAAATCGAGGCAGGAGCTAGCATACCTAAAGGCACTGCAGTCGACTTATTTATAGGTAATGGAACAGCCAATGTAGAAATGGAATTGCCTGATTTAGTGGGCAAGCCGATGGACGAAGTCAATATCATATTAGCAGGTATGAATTTGAAAATAGGAAAAGTAACCTATGAAGCCAATAGCGAATTCCCTGCTGGAACTGTATTTAAACAAAGTTGCGCCACATGCACTGGAACAAGCATCCACCCAGGAGATGCGATAGATGTTTGGGTTGTAGGCGGAGAAAACCAATAAATCATGGAAGATATTCAAATAGAAGAACTTAAAAACCGATTGGATCAAGGCGAAAACTTACACATCATTGACGTGAGAGAAGAATATGAATTTGACGAATTCAATATAGGAGCTTTATTAATTCCGTTAGGAGAATTACCGGATCGTTTAGATGAAATTGACGCGTGGAAAAACGAAGAAGTAATTGTTCATTGTAGGTCTGGTGCACGTTCAGGTCGCGCAAAGGAGTATTTATTGTCAGAAGGATTCACAAATCCCCGAAATTTAATTGGCGGTATGATCGCTTGGCAATCAGCCGGATATTAACATGAATAGTATTTCAGCCCAAGCATTCAAACAAAACTTGGGTGCCATTGCGGTGTTAGATATTAGAACTCAAAGAGAATGGGACGATTTTAATGTAGGGGGAATTCATATTCCCTTGGATGATTTACTCGCACGAATCAACGAAATTTCCCAAGAAAATAACTATACATTGATTTGTTATAATGGTACGCAAAGTCATATTGCGTGCCAACTCTTATCCGCAAAAGGTTTCAAAAACTGTCGAAATTTAGAGGGGGGATTAGAAGCGTTTTTATCGCTCTAGGTCTTTTAAAATACGATCTTTTGCCTGATCAGGATGCAACCATACATATTCATCTTGGTGTCTAAACCAGGTCAATTGCTTTTTAGCGTAATGTCGGCTGTTGCGTTTCAACAACCTGATTAATTCAGTCTCATCATATTCATCACGTAAATAGCCATATACTTCCTTATAGCCTAAGGTTTTAAGTGCATAATTGCTTTGGAAATCGGTGTATTTTTTGGCTTCGTCAACAAGCCCCTCGCCAAGCATCGCTTCCATCCGGGCATCAATTCGTTGGTACAATTCCTCTCTAGGCCGATCTAAACAGTATTTTAACATCTTAAAAGGACGAATATCCAATTTGCTTTTCCTGAATTCCGAATAGGTTTTGGAGGTTGACATACATACCTCCAACGCACGCACGACACGCTGCGGGTTTTTTGAATCTACTTGGCCTGCATACTCAGGGTCCCTGGTCTTGAGTTCATCGAATAAAACGCACAAGCCTTCCTCTTTCAATCTGGACATGAGAGAATTCCTCAATTCCATATCGATATCGGGCATCTCATCCAAGCCGTCCACCAAAGCTTTTAGGTAAAGTCCTGATCCTCCTGTGGCAATCACAAAATCATGTTGTTCAAACAAGGATGTTAACCGCAACAAGGCATCTCGTTCAAAATCACCTGGTGAAAAATAATCATGAATGGAATGGGAATCAATAAAATGATGAGTGACTCCACCTTGCTCTTTCAAACTAGGCTTCGCGGTACCAATAGACAATTCTTTGTAAAATTGACGTGAGTCGGCACTAATGATTTCAGTTTTTAATTCCTGGGCTAATTGGACGCAAAGATCTGTTTTGCCTACCGCAGTAGGACCTACTATGACCAAAAGCGTTTTATTCCCCCACTCCATTGAACTTAATAATTATTACTCTTCCCGTACCACTTTTTACCCCCTTTGGCTTTATCAAACGACCTAGGCGATGCGGCAGGAGTTGTATTGCTTGGTTTGAAATCGGAAGAAGATCGCTGTCCACCTCCACTTCGTCCTTGAGGTGTTTTTGCGGCCTTCTCTACTTTAAATATTTTCATGGGATATAAATGATCCTCGATGATGGGTACTTTTTTACCAATCAATTTTTCAATATCCCTTAAGTATTCTTTTTCTTCAATGTCACAGAATGAAATGGCGGTTCCTTTGGCACCTGCACGGCCCGTACGACCAATTCGATGCACATAGGTTTCGGCGATGTTTGATAACTCAAAATTAATCACGTATTCTAACTCATCTACATCGATTCCCCTGGCTGCAATATCAGTGGCCACTAAAACGCGAGTCGTTTGTGCCTTAAAATTTTTCAAAGCTGTTTGCCTAGCATTTTGGGACTTATTCCCATGTATAGCTTCAGCTTTGATGCTTTTGGCTAATAGCACCTTGACAACTTTATCAGCTCCATGCTTGGTTCTCGTAAATACCAATGCCGTTTTAATGCTTTCATCTTGTAAAATGGTCAGCAATAATGCATTTTTATTTCCTTTGTCCACAAAATAGACCGATTGATTAATGATATCGACGGTCGATGAAACCGGAGTTACCGAAACTTCTGCAGGATTATGCAAAATCGTACTGGCCAATTTTACAATTTCAGGAGGCATGGTGGCCGAGAAAAATAAGGATTGGCGCTTACGCGGTAAAACGGCTAATAACTTTTTGACATCATGGATAAAACCCATGTCAAGCATACGATCGGCCTCATCAAGTACAAAATATTCTACATCCTGCAAACTTAAATGTTTTTGATTCATCAGGTCTAATAATCGGCCTGGAGTTGCGATAACCACATCTACCCCATTACGCAAGGCTGAAACTTGGGGACTTTGACCTACCCCGCCAAAAATAACGGTACATTTTAAATTCGTATGTCGGGCATAAGCGTTAAAGCTTTCGCCGATTTGAATAGCAAGTTCGCGAGTGGGGGTAACAATTAAACCTTTTACTGTCCTGCGGACACCTTGAGGTCTATTTGACAATAATCTTTGTATAATCGGTAAAGTAAATGCGGCTGTCTTTCCAGTTCCTGTTTGTGCGCAGCCCAATAAATCTGCTCCTTTAAGAACAATGGGGATGGCTTGTGCCTGGATGGGTGTGGGTATACTATATCCCTCTTCTTTGAGCGCCCGTAATATTGGCTCAATGAGGCTTAATGATTCAAAAGTCATAAATTTTATAAGAATGTGTGCTATGAGAAATAAAACATCATCCTCATAATTTTCACAAAGATAGCGCTTTAATTTTTGCTAATCGAATACATGTGATTTTGGCACGGCGAAACACAGGCCTTCAAAGGCTATTTACTCGTTGGAAATAAATCAAGCTTGTTGATAACTTCCTGCAATTCTTGTGGCATTTTAGTGCCGATTAATAACCTAGCCCCATCCTTAAAAACCAATTGCAAGCCTTGATTTCCACTGACATTATAGACCTTACCAGCACATCCAAGACCATATTTGATCCCCCAACCCCCATATTCACCTAAGGGACTATACGTTCTAATGTAACATTCATCAAGCTGATCCCAAGCAATAAAAATTTCCTTTAAATGAAAGGGGATAAATCGCACATAGATTCCATTCTCCTCAACTCTAGTTTTGAGGGTTAAGAAATAAAATAAGGTAGGAATGACAAAAACGGGAATAATTATACTGAAGTTGGTCCAATTAAAAAGGGAATCACCCAATTGAATCGTTTCCATATTAGCATAAAGAGAAACACCTATAGCACCCAATATGATTGCCCATATCCACCATTGGGTAAATCGCTGGCTTTCTTCAAAAAGTATTTGATCCTTTTTCATATATAAAAAATGGGTTATTCAGCAAAGAGCTAAATAACCCATCGTATTTCTAAAGGTTGATTACCAAAAATAAGTATACACCAAAGTTAAAAACAAGCAAATCACCACGGTACCAAAAATGAAGGTTGGCGACAACTTGAACATTTTTGCGTCGATCTCCAGTCCTTGTGGATTATTTTTGCTTTCAGGATCTGATAAGGTAATCACCACCATCGAAACAATACAGAATATAAATACCCATCCCATGCGGTCCATAAATGGAATCATCATGGTGCCTGTTTCATCGGCAAAAGCAGTATAAAACATGGTATCATTTAATCCGGTCCACGTAGGAATAAATTTGGTGATGATGGAAAAAGTCACCCCGCCTAAAAGTGCAAATAAAGCTGCCTTTGACGTGGTTCGCTTCCAAAAGAAACCCATAGTAAACAAAGCGAAAATACCCGGAGATACATATCCAGTATACTCTTGAATAAACTCAAAACCACCTTTTTTATCGATGCCCATTAAAGGGGCAATGACCACAGCAGCAACCATCGACGCAACAACGGCAATCCGCCCCACACGAACTAAGGTTTCCTCATTTGCCGTTGGGTTCAAGTATTTCTTATAAATATCGAGCGTAAAAATGGTTGAAATAGAATTTGCTTTTCCAGCCATCGACGCAACCACCGCGGCAGTTAGAGCTGCAAATGACAATCCTTTAAGTCCAGTAGGCAATAAATTCAATAACACAGGATACGCACTATCTTGGTTTAAAACCCCATCTTTTAACATTTCTGTTTGGAACATACCGTCCTTATATAATAGATAGGCAGCGATACCCGGTAAAACAACGATGATAGGCATCATTAATTTCAAAAAGGCCGCAAATAGAATACCATTGCGAGCCGTATTTAAATCAGCACCTAAGGCTCTTTGAGTAATGTATTGATTACATCCCCAATAATTTAAATTGATAATCCACATACCACCCACCAATACTGCCAAACCGGGTAAACTTGGATAATTAGGATTCAACAATTTACCATCAGGACCTAAATCCTTATTTAAAATCATATGAAAATGCTCGGGAGCTTTGTTCAACAAATGACTTATTCCGTCAAATACACCTGAACCTCCAAAGCGATCTGTCACCATGGTCAAGGCTAAATAAGAAGTAGCTAAACCACCTAAAACCAAGAAAAATACTTGGATTACATCGGTATAACCAATCACTTTCATACCCCCTAAAGTGATAATGACCGCAAAAACCGACATTCCAATCATACAAATGGTGACGTCAATTCCCGAAATAGTGGTAATGGCCAAGGCACCCAAATATAAAATCGATGTAAGGTTGACCGCAATATAAAGCATCAACCAAAAAATAGCCATAATTAAACTCACGGAAGGACTATACCGCTGCGCCAAGAATTGAGGCATCGTGAAAATCTTATTTTTTAAATAAATAGGCATAAAGAAAATAGCCACGATCAATAAGGTAGCTGCGGCCATCCACTCATAGGTGGCAATCGCTAAACCTAGTCGGAAGCCATTTCCCGACATTCCAATAAACTGTTCAGCTGAAATATTAGACGCAATTAAAGAAGCGCCAATCGCCCACCAAGTCAATGAACCCTCGGCCAAGAAAAAATCGTTTGAAGTTGTAATTAACGCTTGTTTCCGTTGGTAAATCCAGTATCCATAGCCCGCTACCACAACGAAATAAAATAAAAAAACGAGGTAATCTAACGTTTGTAAACCTTGGGATTGCATAAATTTTTTGGTTAAGTAAGTAATCTTGTAAATGCTAAATTAGATGAATAGTCAACAAAATAAAAGTTTTATGAATTTTTATAGAGTAAATGATATTTATTCAATGAGTTCAGGTTTGACTAAAACCACTTCTTCCTCTCGGTCTACGATCATTTGGCCAGCCAACAAATCTTTCGTTTTTCGCACATATTTTTTGGGAGTAACAATGACAGGGCACAAAGAGTCCGATTGTCTTTTTGAAAAATAAGCAGCTAATCCTGCGGCTTTTTCAACTACATATTTGGGAACTACTTTTTGGTTAGGATTACGAATGATCACATGAGACCCCGCCACATCACGCGCATGAAGCCAAAGGTCAAACTTTTTCGCATATTTAAGCGTCAATAAATCATTGTTTTTAGCACTTTTTCCTACCCAAATAACCCAACCATCCACTTCAAATTGCTTGAAAGGAATTTCAAATCCTTCTATATCCGGCTTTTTCGCTTGCGTCAAAATAGACATAAAAGATTTTAACGCTTTTCGGGTTTCAGTTAGCTCAACGGCCAAAATTTGCTCCTGAATGCGGGTAATTTCTTCGCATTTTTTATCCACATTGGATTGCCAATAAGCAACTTCTTTGCTGTAATTTTTAGATTTTCGATAATAATTTTCAGCATTCTGAGCAGCGGAAAGCGTCGCATTCAATTTGATCTTAATGGGTTGATTCCGGTAAAAATCGTCTAAAATAACTTGGGAAATATTCGCCGGAACTGCGTGCAAATTAGCCATCAAAATATTTCCAATTTCTTCATATGGAACGTTCGAGTCACGAAGAACTTTTTGTCGATGCAAATCATCCAAATAATTTTGTGTTTTTGTCAATTTCCGATCTAAGGCAGCTAAAATCAAATTTTTCTCCTTTTTGAATTCACCAATAGAAAAATGAAAACTGTAAAGTTTATTTAGAGCATCGATGGGATCGGTCGACTTATACAAGAACTCATCTACCGGAAATAAGGTCAAATAAACCCCCTTTTCAGATTCGGCAATAAAAAATACTTGTTGGTCTAACAAGTCAAGCATTTGTTCAATCAGTCGCCAACGATCCTGGGCCTCTAGCGTCTCAAATCCATTCCGATTCAAATACGCTAAACCCTCTTTTCCCAAGGTGGGAAACAAAGAAAATACGTCACAATCATTCTCCAAAAAAGCATGATAATCTTGCTTGATTTGGCGATTAATTTGTTTAAGATCAACCGATTGGTCATTTTTCAGCCGACCTTGAAATTGAGATTGATAAGTAGAATCACGAAATAAAATCAAGTTGGATCGATTACCAAATAATTTAAATACCAAGACAAAATCACCCAGTAAATGAATGGAAAAAGCACGTTCATTCTCAAACATTTCCACTGCTTGTACTTCGGCCAACAATAATTCAGAAAACAAATCCACTGAATTTCGACCCGCCCGATGAAATTGATCTGGAAATTGGAGAATAGAAAATTGCGAACCTAACACACATTTGATCCAAAAGTCTTCCCCATTTTGCCGTTCAAAGCCCAAAACCAATTCATCCTTTTCCTGCGAAAAACATTGCTTCAAACGGGCATACATTAAACTTTGCCTTAATTGAACCACCAATTTTTGCAGAAAAAAATAATTATTATGCATGTAATGATTAAATTTAGGGCTATGATCGATCCTCCTAATTCCTATTTGTCAATCAAACAAGCCTCGGACGGAATTTACAAAGATAAAGGAAGTAAGTTCATCGCTAGGGCCTTTCCCGTGAAAGATTTAGAAGAAATAAAAAATATTGTCGGTCTATTAAAATCGGAGCACCCTAAAGCAAGGCACGTCTGTTATGCATATCGTTTAGGTTTTACACCGGAGGAAACGAGGTCCAATGACGACGGAGAACCAGCGGGAAGTGCTGGAAAACCTATTCAAAATACTATATTTTCGGCCAACTTACATTTTATCTTAGTGGCTGTGGTTCGATATTTTGGTGGAACTTTATTAGGAGTTCCGGGATTAATTCAAGCGTATAAAGAAGCTAGTGCAGATGCTCTAAAACAGGCTGAAATAGTAACCATAGAGCCTGAAATCAATCAACAAATAACATTCAATTACGAACAATTAAATGAGTTTATGAAAATAACGAAGAAACAACCCATTAAAATTGTTCATGCAAAGATCGACAACCTTTGTATATTTGACATTTCGTATCCTAAACGAGTCCAACAAGAGGTTGGCATAGCTCTAGAAATATTAAAAATTTAACTGTATGAATTATTTTAAAATTTATTTAACCCCTCAAGGAATTCAAATTCAAGATCAAGAAGGTAAATGTGTCCAAGCAAAAGAAGCTAATTGGGATTTATTTATTAATCAAAAGAATCTTTTTGAGGTATGTAAATCAGAAATGAGAAGCTCGGACCAGGCCATTTCACAAATTTCTAATCCGAAATGTCCGATTGACCAACAAGAAATTTGGGCAGCTGGTGTTACTTATTTACGCAGTAAAGTAGCTCGAATGGAAGAATCGAAGGAATCAGGGGGAGATACTTTTTATGATAAGGTGTATTCAGCAGAACGACCTGAGATATTCTACAAAGGCAATAAATTAAGATCTGTGGGCCCAGGTGGCAAAGTAAAAATCAGAAAAGATTCTCAGTGGAATGTACCTGAGCCTGAATTAACGCTTTTCATTAATTCACATGGACAATTAGCGGGATATAGCATCGGTAACGATATGAGCTCTCGGGATATTGAGGGCGAAAATCCATTATATCTTCCTCAAGCAAAAGTATATGACGGAGCGGCAGGTTTGGGACCCTGCATTTTGGTTACAGATAAACCCTTAGCCCCAGAAACTATCATCAATATGGAAATTTTCAGAGACGGAAATCAAGTATTTCAAGGAGATACACAAATTTCTCAAATGAAAAGAACTCACTCTGAATTAGTCCATTACTTAACTATGGAAATGAGTTTTCCATACGGAACATTTTTAATGACGGGCACATGCATCGTTCCTGACCCTCCATTTACCTTGCAATCGGGCGATGAAATTCTAATTACGATTGAACCCATTGGTACCCTAAAAAATATCGTTTTATAATGAGCATTACAGGAAAACAAATTATTGGATACGGATTATCCCAACAAGGTTCTCGAAAATTTCATGGATTAAACGCATCTACGGGAGAAGTGGTGGGGCCTATCTTTTATGAAGCAACAACAGATGAAGTTGACGCAGCGTTTACATTAGCCAAATCAGCCTTCTCAAAATACAGGAAAATCTCCGACTTAGATCGAGCCCAATTTTTAATGGCTATTATTGACGAAATCAATGCCATAGGTGATGATTTAATCAAAACTGCCTGTGCAGAATCCGGTTTGCCTGAGGCAAGAATCACTGGGGAAAGAGGTAGAACGACGGGACAAATAAAGGCCTTCGCTGATTTTATTTCGAACGATCAATGGCGCAAAGAAATTCACGACCCTGCCCTTCCAGACCGACAACCCTTACCGAAACCCGATTTATTACAAAAGCAAATCCCATTAGGTCCAAGCGTTATTTTCGGGGCAAGCAATTTCCCATTAGCATTTTCCGTGGCCGGTGGAGATACCATGTCGGCCCTAGCCGCTGGTTGTCCTGTCGTTTTTAAAGCACACCCGGCCCACCCAAATACCTGTGAATTAATAGGCACCGCTATTCAAAAGGCAGCACAAAAAACGCACATGCCTGAAGGCGTATTTTCAATGATTCATGCCACAAGCCATGAAATAGGTGGTTATTTAGTGACTCATCCCATTACACAGGCCGTAGGCTTTACTGGGTCATACCGAGGGGGTAAAGCGTTATATGATTTAGCTGTTCGCAGACCCCAACCCATTCCCGTATATGCTGAAATGGGTAGCATCAATCCGGTCGTTTTGCTTTCAGAAAAAATAAAATTGGCTGGTGAAGCATTGGCCGACGGATTAAGTCAGTCGGTATGTATGGGAGTTGGTCAATTTTGTACCAATCCAGGCCTTTTAATCCTATTAAAATCGGATGAAGGTTTTCTTGACCTTTTAGCAAGCCGATTAAATACGATGCCTTTAGGAACCTTTTTGACGAAAGGGATCAAAGAAGCATATGCTAATGGAACTAAATTATTGGCAAATCATTCAGGTGTTCAGCAATTAACCCAAGCAGATTTACCTTCTCCTGCCCTATTTAAAACGAGTGCAAAAGAAGCCATGAATCATCCAGAGGTATTGGAAGAAGTATTTGGGCCAAGTACCTTAGCGATTGTCGCTGAAGATATGGAAGAAATGATTGCGTTCATCGATTCATTACCAGGCCAATTGACCGCTACGATACAAGGTGAAAAAAGTGAATTAAGTAAATCTTCCGATTTAATAGAGGCATTGACTCAAAAAGTAGGCCGAATTTTATTAAATGGTTTTCCTACGGGTGTAGAGGTTTCCGGAGCGATGGTTCACGGAGGTCCATTCCCTTCGACGACTGATTCTAGGTCAACTTCCGTAGGAACGCAAGCCATATATCGATTCACTAGACCCGTTTGTTTTCAGAACTTTTCGAGCGAATTGATTCCTTAATTTCAAAGATTTTATAATTGATTTTATAAATAAAAAAGCCAGCTCTTTTGCTGGCTTTTTTATTTAGAATGCTCAAATTCATTACATAAATGCTTGAAATGATACCAAATTAAGCTAATTCAGGCGTCGCTATATTTTCAAATATAAGCTCTCCCGCCCCATTCAAATCCATCATCACAGCAGAATCTTTCTTGATTTTACCCGATAAAATTGCTTTGGACAATTCGTTCAAAACCGCTCTTTGAAGAACGCGTTTCATAGGTCTTCCACCATAATTAGGGTCATACCCATCCTTAGCTAATTTAGCTAAAGCAATCTCAGTAGCTTCCAGCGTAATGTTTTGTTCGGATAAACGCTTCTGAACTACTTTAAATTGAATCGCTAAAATTTTCCTAGCATGTTCCTCGGTCAATGGTTCAAATAATACGATTTCATCTACCCGATTCAAAAACTCAGGTCTCACTACTTGCATTAATAAGGTCATCACTTCCTCCTTCGTCTCTTCTAAAATTAAGGCGTTATTCCATCCCTCCATCTGAGTCATTTTCTCTTGAATCAAATGACTACCAATATTAGATGTCATAATGATAATGGTATTTTTGAAATTAGCGGTCCGGCCTTTGTTATCGGTCAAACGCCCTTCATCCAATACCTGCAACAATATATTCCAAACATCAGGATGTGCCTTTTCAATTTCATCTAAAAGTACCACTGAATAAGGTTTACGTCGCACGGCTTCGGTCAACTGCCCCCCTTCATCGTAACCGACATATCCTGGAGGCGCCCCGATTAGACGAGAAACGGCATGACGTTCCTGATACTCCGACATATCAATTCGAACGATCGCATTTTCATCATTAAACAAATAAGCGGCTAATGACTTGGCTAATTCCGTCTTTCCTACACCCGTGGTACCTAAGAAAATGAAGGAACCAATGGGTCTGCGAGGATCATGCAATCCAGCTCTGGATCTCCTTACCGCATCAGAAACCATTTCTATGGCTTGATCTTGCCCCGCCACTCTTTTATGTAACTCATCTTCCAAATGAAGTAATTTGTCAATCTCCGTTTGCAACATTTTGTTGACCGGAATACCCGTCCACTTCGAAACTACTTCGGCGATATTTTCCGCGCTAACCTCTTCCTGAAGCATGGAATTAGCACCCGCAGAATTTAGTTGGAGCTCTTTTAATTTAGCCTCAGACTCAACCAAACGGCCATATCGAATCTCAGCTACTTTGCCATATTCACCCAATCGCTCTGCTTGATCAGCCTCTAATTTTAATTTATCAATCTTTTCCTTTTCGGCCCTCACAGAATCTAATACCGATTTTTCCGACTGCCATTTAGCTTTCAACCCATCTCGCTTCTCTGTCAAATCAGCCAAATCACGCGTTAAAATGGTTTCTTTTTCTTTATTGTTCTCTCTACGTATCGCCTCACGCTCAATCTCAAATTGCATGATTTTGCGTTGAATATCATCTATTTCTTCTGGAACAGAATCTATTTCCAAACGCATCTTTGCAGAAGCTTCATCCATTAAATCGATTGCTTTATCAGGCAGAAAACGATCTGATATATATCGATTTGATAATTCGACTGCAGCAATGACGGCATCATCTTGAATACGAACTCCGTGATGCAACTCATATTTATCTTTAATACCTCTCAAAATAGAAATGGCGTCTGCCACATCAGGCTCCTCAACTAAGACCGATTGAAAGCGACGTTCCAAGGCCTTATCCTTCTCAATGTATTTTTGATATTCCTTTAAAGTCGTTGCTCCAATGGCATGTAATTCACCTCTGGCTAATGCAGGTTTTAACAAATTAGCCGCATCCATGGCCCCTTCGCCACCACCGCCAGCGCCTATCAACGTATGAATTTCGTCAATGAACAAAACAATTTCACCGTTAGAATCCGTTACTTCCTTAATGACTGCTTTTAAACGCTCCTCAAATTCACCTTTATATTTAGCCCCGGCTACCAACAAACCCATATCCAGCGACATTATTATTTTAGATTTCAAATTTTCAGGAACATCTCCTGAAACAATTCTTTGGGCCAAACCCTCGACAATTGCCGTTTTACCTACCCCGGGTTCACCTAATAATATCGGGTTATTTTTAGTCCGCCTGGATAATATCTGAAGTACACGTCGGATTTCATCATCCCGCCCTATAACAGGATCTATTTTTCCCGCTTTGGCTAATTCATTTAAATTTTGACCATATTTTTCTAAGGATTGGTACGTACCTTCTGCATGTGGATCATTCACTTTCTTATTTCCTCTAAGTTCTTTGATAGCACTTTTTAATTGATTTGAGTTGATGCCAAATGATTTTAACATATCGGCTATCACATCATTAGTTTCCAGCAAAGAGAGAAATAATAACTCAACGCTGACGTAAGTATCCCCAAACTCTTCTTTCAATTTTTCAGCTTTTTGTAAAGCTGACTGCAATCCATTACTTAAAAATGGATTACCAGAAACTTTGGGATACTTTTCTAAAATAGGGCGCAGTTTTTCTTGGACAACTGCATTAGATACACCTATTTTCTTTAACAAAAAAGAGGCCGTCTGCGTATCATCTTGTAAAATAGATGAAAGCAGATGGCCTGTTTCAATGGCTTGCTGGCCATTTTTAGTCGCAATCTCCATTGCATTTTGAATCAAAATACCGGCTTGTGACGTGTAATTATTTGGATTCATCTTTTTAATAAATTTTGAATCCATTTATCAATTAAAAAACCACAATACCAAATCGGAAATAATGGCTAGATTTTCGAGAAAAACTAAGAAATATCAGCCAAAATGTCCTGATTAAGCGTTTATACTAAGGTTTTAATCGACCTAGCAACCAAGCACTCATTTTCTCACCTTGTTCAGGATAAGTCCAATGTCCCGTATCTAGGGCTAAGTATAATTCTTTCGGAGCTGAGATAACATTATAAGCCGCATACATGGAAGTTGGAGGACAAGTTTCATCATTATACCCCCAAGAATAATATCCAGGAACCTTCACTCGACGAGCAAAATTCACCACATCATAATACGATACAGTAGAAATTTTATCCTTTTTATCATTCGCCGACCTATTTACCTTATCAAAATAATGTGGCCAACCACCTGCACGATCAAACAAATATCCTGTCACGTCCGACAATGCTGGATAAAAAGCCCCTAAACTTTTAACTCGGGAATCTAAAGCTGTGGTAATAATGGACAAAGCTCCTCCTTGGCTTCCACCCGTTACCGCTAAATTACTACCATCATATTGAGGCAAACTTGTCAGAAAATCATTCGCGCGAACGCATCCTAAATACACGCGCTTATAATAAAAACGATCCTTATCATCCATATTATAATTAAAATAACCTGATAAAGGACCCGCTCCCAAATCGGTGTAAACCGTTGGGTTCATGTCCACCGGAACCCCATGAATCCCAATTTGAAAAGTAATTACCCCTTTCTCTGCTGTGGCAATATCACCTCCATAGGCGCGGACACCCGCACCAGGAACCTGTAATAAAGCCGGGTATTTTCCCTCTTTTTTAGGCACACATAAAATTCCATAAAGCCGAGAACCCAACCGATAATTTTGCAAATTAACATGATATACATTCGTTTTCTCCGTACACCTTTCAGGCATCAAGGTCATCTTTGCATCCATCGGTATCTTGGCCAAATCCTCTTTGGCCTTTTGCCAAAAATTATCAAAATCGGCAGGATTCTCAACGGTCGGCTGAATGCTTCCAGGGGAAAATCCAGCCGTGGCAAGATTGCGGTATTCCTTTCCATCGACTTCAGCAATGGCGATGCAACGAAGAAATCCTGCTTTGGACAGCGTTCCTCCATCTATTTTTATGATGCCAGTAGCCGCTATTGTTGATTTCTTTTGAGTAGGATCCTGTTTCTCTGGCCCTATTTCATAGCGAACGGATGCATTTGGAACAAGACTTCCATTCTTGGTTACCGTAATGGTAAAGTTCACTTTCTCTCCTAACTGATAATTCCAATTCGCATGATCAGCAGCAACTGCCACCTTAATGATTTTTTCTGTAGGTTGGCCCAATGCCACAGACATAGCTATAATGGACAATAGTCCAATAAACTGAATACGTTTCAACATAATTATTAGGTTTAAAGTTTAACTATTTCTATTTCAAATTTATGCAATGCAGATGTAAGCCATGTGATTTCTTCTTCAAAGTTTGTAAAATCGCATACTTTGGCCTTATTCTCGATCTTCTCACAAATTTCATGAACTTGAGAAGCACCCAAAGTACCAGAATTTCCTTTTAAGGTATGTAATTCAGACTGAACGCCCTGGCAATCATTTAATTTGTACGCCTTTTCTGCAGTTTCAATTTGTTCTTTGGCTTCAACAATAAATTCTTCCAACATCCCTTTCACAAAGGCTAAATCCCCTCCCATGGCCTCAGATAATGCATGTATGACGTCAGTATCAACAACCAAAAAGGTCTTCTTTTTTACAGATTTACCCTCTTTCTTCTTTATTTTTTTTCCTTTTTTCTGTGTAACCCATTGAGTCACCATCTCTATTAAAGATTGGGCACGTATGGGTTTGGCTAAATAGTCATCCATGCCAACCGCCATAAATCGATCCCGATCTTCTTTCATCGCATAAGCCGTCATGGCTATAATTGGGGGCAAATCAATGATATTCAAGTCTTTTAATTGTTTGGTTGTTTCCATTCCATCCATCTCAGGCATTTGAATATCCATCAAAACCAAGTCATACGTCACATCAGTCTGTAATTTCAATATAGCCTCTTTTCCACTTGACACTGAATCAACCTGACATCCCGACTTAACTAATATTTGACTCGCGACTTTTCTGTTGGTCGAATTATCGTCGACCAATAAAATAGTGGGCCTTAACTCACTCAATTTCCCTGAGATCCCAAACGTTTTATCTTCCTTGTGTTCAATGGCAAATGCTCGATCACCTACTTTTAAATTGATTGTAAACCAAAAAGTACTTCCCACACCTACCGTAGATTCCACACCTACATCTCCATCCATCAGTTTACATATCTCACGAGAAATGGCCAAACCTAAACCAGTTCCTCCATGAACTTTTGTCGTAGAATTATCAAGTTGTTGGAACGAATTAAATAATATTTTTAAATCTGACTCACTGATGCCCACTCCAGTATCAGATACTTTGACATGTAAATCAAAGCGATCATCTATTTTATTTAAGACCGAAACGTCAATTTGAATATTACCGTTCTCCGTAAATTTAAGTGCATTGGAAGTCAGATTTGACAATACTTGCAACAAACGAGTTTCATCTACTTGTACACAATCGGGTATATCTGTCGCCAAATCAAAGGATAAATTGTTTCCTTTTTGCTTAGCAACTTGAGAAAACAAAGCCATTAAACGCTCGAAAACATCTCTTAAAACAATGTCTCGAGGATGTAATGCCATTTTACCAGCTTCAATCTTAGCTAAATCTAGAATGTCATTTAAAATATTTAAAAGCGTATCCAATGATTTTTTGATCGTTTGAACATAGTCCATTTGTTCTGTATTCAAGCTCGTATCACTCAGCATATCCACCATGCCTATCACTCCATTCATAGGTGTACGAATCTCATGACTCATATTCGCCAAAAACTGTTCTTTCACTTTTAGGGAATACTCGGCCTGTTCACGGGCAAAAACTAATTCCCTTTGGTATTTTTTCAAATCAGTGATATCACGAGCGATACCTGAAACTTCTTGAATGGAACCCTGGGTCATAATTGGGTTTAAATAAACTTCAAGCCATTTTTCAACTCCCTCCTTCGTCTGTAACTCCAGCTCAAAATGTTGTTTTTTACCCCGAAATGCGGCTTTGTATTTGTCTTCCAAAGGACGGCGCTCTTCCGGTGGCAACAGTTTAAAACCCATAGTCTCAGTTGAAATATTCAATTGAGGACTCTTGTTAAGCTGCTTCTCCAATAATTCAGCATACTCAAGATTAAAACTTGTCAACATCAACCGCTTGTTGACCGACCACATTAAATGAGAACTGCCTTCAAAAATCGCACTTAAACGAGCTGTTTCACGAGCCAAAGCCTCTTCTGCCTGTTTTCTGGCGATAGCCAGCGCCACTTGACCCGAGATAAAATCCAATAACTCAAGATCTCGATTTTCGTACTTGTTGACCCGCTCATAGGATTTAACCCCAATAATACCTGTAACTCGATCACCTATTCGTAATGGCACACAAAGCATCACTTTAGGCACCACCCCATATAAATAAATAACCTTTTCTTCGGCCAATTTATGAATTTCATCATCATGCAAAATCAATGGCTTATTGGCCATAATGGCGTATTCAGTCAAACCATTCCCTAATTTTCGCTTTGTAAAATGAACTCTAGAATTGAAATATTCATCGATGTAATAGGGAAAATACAGAAAGCTTTTAGCCGGATCATATTGCGCGATAAAGAAGTTTTTTACGTCAATCACCTCCCCTAATTGTTTGTGGATATTCACATACAAATCGTCCAGATTCGTGGAATTAATAGCCACTTGGGCAATAGAAGAAAATAATTTATTGGCCCTCTCAGCCCGAACTTTTGCAGTTGAATTATGTAAAATACAACGATAGGCCGTTGGCAAACCCTTTTCAAACCGACAAGTCACCGAGCCACTGACATATAATCGCCGGCCATCTTTACGTTTAAAAACCGCGGTAAATTCCGTTAATTCTTCTCCTTTACTAAGTTTAGTGAATTGATCGATTGTTTTGTGGGCAAACTCAGGGTGTAAAACATCCTGTAATTTTAAATCCTTTGCTTCCTCTTCCGTATAGCCCATGGTTTCTAGCCAGGCCTTATTGACAAACAAAAATCGACCCGAAATACCCGTTATTTGGATTAGGTCGGTCGTATTATTGATCAAGTCTTGGAGTTGGGAATTCGATCTATTTAGCGCCTCAGTGACTTTTTTTCGTTCCGTGACATCCTCGCCAATGATACTTAAAAAGGTATTGGAATCTGATTCACTGACGATGGTGGAAGAAACCTCCACCCATTTTACCGCACCAGTTTTAGTGATGTAATTTCGTTCTCTTTCTTCAAATAATCCACCAGAGGCAATCGCCTTATTAAATGAAGTGCGTCTCGCCTCACTTTCATCGGGAGGCAATAATGTAGAGAAAAAATCTTTTCCATTTAATTCAGATGGTTTGTAACCTAGAATTGTATGTGTAAAGGCGTTGGCATGGACAATGATACCGTCCGTTGACATAATAAGACCAAAAAGCTTTACGCCTTCTAATGTCCTTATCAAATTATCAGTGGAAGCCTGCTCCATGGGTAAAATTAAAATTTTGCTTAAATGTACGAAAAAGGGCTTAATTTTACTCAATAAACCCAGGAGCGCACGTGCAAGTAAGAGCAAAGAAAAGTCTAGGACAGCATTTTTTAAAGGATTTGGACGCAGCTAAGCGAATAGTGGATGGGCTCCAACCCAATGGTGCCTATAACAAAGTGCTGGAAATTGGGCCAGGAATGGGGGTTTTGACACAGTTTTTAGTCAAAAAAACGGAATACCAAACTTCATTAATTGAGATAGATCAGGAATCCGTTGCCTACTTAAGAAAAAATTACCTTGAGTTTACTGGACCTAGGTTGATCGACGGCGACTTTCTAAGGTATCCATTAGAAAATATATTTGGTGAAGAAAAATTCGGGATTGTTGGCAATTTCCCCTATTTCATTTCCACTCAAATATTTTTCAGAGTCTTGGAATATAAAGATCAATGTGTCGAAATCGTAGGTATGCTACAAAAGGAAGTGGCTGTACGATTAGCCGCAAAACCAGGCAACAAGGATTATGGGATATTGAGCGTGCTACTCCAAGCCCATTACGACATTGAATATTTATTTAGCTTAGGACCAGAGGTGTTTACTCCTCCTCCAAAAGTCAATTCAGGCGTCATAAGATTGGTACGAAATTGGGATAAAAAACTAGAATGTGATCCCGCAAAATTTAAAGCTTTGGTGAAAATGGCTTTTAATCAAAGAAGGAAAACACTTAGGAATGCACTTAGATCATTGCAATTACCCGATCATCCACTTTTAACCAAAAGAGCTGAGCAATTAGGAGTACCCGAATTCACTGAATTAACTGAATTGTGGAAAGCTCAGGGATATCCAGGGGCTTAATTCAGGATATCTTCCTTTCAAATTGCCTGATTTAAGCCAATATTTTATAAATTTGCAGATTATTCATTTTCTTAACCTCAAATCATGGAAGTAGTAAACACACAACACCTTCCGTTTGAACTCACTAAAGAGTACTTAGAAGAGGTTCGCTTGTTGATTCAAAATCAGGCGACGGATGAAATTATTCAAAAAACAGACGAACTATTTCCTGCTGATATCACCAATATATTAATTGAATTAACGGGTGAGGAAGCTAAATACATTGTACTCCTTTTAGATACCAAAATTGCCGCTGAGATAATTTCGACCATCGACGCGGACGATCGGAAAAAGTTTTTAAAAAATTTCAATTCAAACGAAATTGCCGAATACATCAACGTAATCGATTCAGATGATGCTGTTGATATTCTAAACGAACAACCTGTTCGTGTGAGAGAAGAGGTAATCGCGTTATTAAAAGACCGTGAACAAGCAAGGTTCATTATTGACCTCATGCATTATGACGAGGATTGTGCCGGTGGATTAATGCAAAAGGAATTAATTAAAATTAATGTTAAGCAAACAGTTACCGAGTGTGTGGAGGAAATTCGCCGACAAGCCGAAGATGTGGAGAAAGTCTATTCCGTTTATGTCGTAGATGATGATGGGAAATTACTAGGAACCGTTTCTTTAAAGAAAATAATTTTAGCCAAGCGAGGATCTAAAATTCAAGATGTTTACGAAGACGATGAAATCGTGTCCGTTCAAACGTATGTCGCTGGGGAGGAAGTAGCTGACATTATGCAAAAATATGACCTTGAAGCGATTCCAGTTATTAATATCCAAGGACGGCTTTTAGGCAGAATTACCATTGACGACGTAGTCGATTTTATTACCGAATCTGCCCAAGAGGACATTCAAGTCATGGCCGGTATCTCGGAAGACGTAGAAGAAGATGACTCCATTTGGCTTTTAGTTCGTTCTCGGTTACCTTGGTTAATTGGCGGTATGGTTGGCAGTTTTTTTGCTGCAAAAATCATTGATCGATTTGATGACACTATTGCACTTTTACCGGCAATTTCCGCATTTATCCCGCTGATTGGATCTACGGGTGGTAATGTGGGAATTCAATCTTCGTCATTAATCGTTCAAAGTTTGGCAGATAAAAGTGGCCTTGACACGACGCTTTGGAAACGACTTCAAAAAGTTTTAGTCGTGGCCTTCATCAATGCCATCATAGCAGCCATTTTTGCTTTTGGATGTTCATTGTTAGTGGATTCAGGGGAAATAATGTTGTCCACCACCGTATCGATTTCACTATTTGCCGTGGTTATGCTCGCCTCATTAATGGGGACCATCACTCCATTAATTTTAAATCAATTGAAAATTAACCCTGCAGTGGCGAGTGGCCCCTTCATCACCACGACCAATGATATATTAGGTTATGGTGTTTATTTCATGATTGTCTATTTATTATTGTAGGGGATGATCGCGGTAGTCCAACGAGTTTCTGAGGCCCAGCTTCATATCGACCAACAATTACATGCCTACATTGAGAAAGGTTTTGTGGTGCTTTTAGGCATTCATGAGACTGATACGATAGAAGATGTTGAATATTTATCCAATAAAATAAGTGGTTTAAGAATTTTTTCTGATGTGGAAGGGAAAATGAATTTGGACTTATCCCAAGTAGATGGAAATGTTTTATTAGTCAGTCAGTTTACTTTGATCGCATCAACAAAAAAAGGAAATCGGCCAAGTTTCATTGAGGCATCTCGGCCAGAAAAAGCCATTCCCTTGTATGAAGAAATGATTCGAAAATTGCAATTTAAACTGAGCAAAACAATTCAAACAGGGGTTTTTGGTGCAGACATGAAAGTTTCACTGATCAATGACGGACCTGTAACCATCATCATAGACTCAAAAAATCCTAACTAATGACCATACAAGAATCACAAAAATTAGTCGACAAATGGATTAAAGAAGTAGGTGTTCGTTATTTCAGCGAACTCACTAATATGGCCATGCTGACGGAAGAGGTGGGAGAAGTGGCCCGCATTATTGCCAGAAGATATGGAGAACAATCAGAAAAAGAGTCAGATAAAAACAAAGATTTAGGGGAAGAAATGGCGGATGTTTTGTTTGTACTCATCTGTTTGGCCAACCAAACGGGTGTTGATTTACAAGAGGCACTCACTAAAAGTCTTTTAAAAAAGACCGAAAGAGATAAGGAAAGACATCAGAATAACCCAAAACTGAAATCATGAAAATTCTAATTTTAGATGGATTTACCCTGTTTCAAAAGGATTTAGATGTATCTATTTTCGAAAAATATGGTGAAATCATTTTTCGAGATCGTACTTCTCGAGTTGAATTAAAACAGGTTGATCATTCCATAGAGGTAATTATAACCAATAAATGCCCTATTGGCGCCGATGATTTATCTTTATTTCCAAACCTTAAGTTGATTTTAGTTTCAGCCACTGGATTTAACATCGTGGATGTCCAGGCATGTAAAGAGAAAGGAATTCAAGTGTCTAATGTACCTAATTATGGGACATTTTCGGTAGCCCAACATGCCTTAGCGATGTTGCTGAATTATAGCAATCAAGTAGACTTGCATGAAAAATCGGTCAAAAGAGGCGAATGGAGCTCTAACCAAGATTGGTCTTATACTTTAAGTCCGATTCGGGAGTGGCACGGGAAAACCTTAGGAATTATAGGCATGGGTAACATAGGCCAAGCATTCGCCAGTATGGCTGAAAGTTTAGGCATGCAAGTGACTTATCATCATACCAAAGATTTAAAACTAGCCAATCGGAAGTTTGTCGGCATAAATGAATTAGCATCAACCTCCGATGTAATTAGTTTACATTGCCCACTTACGCCCAAGACGGACAAAATGGTCAATAGCGAATTTCTTTCCCGCATGAAAAGTAGTTCTATTTTAATCAATACATCCAGAGGTGGTTTAATTCATTCGCTAGATCTAAAATCAGCTTTGGTTTCGGGCGAAATAAGTGCAGCGCTTTTAGATGTGTTAGAGGTGGAACCACCGGCCGTTGGCCATCCGCTCATCGGAATTCCAAATGCCATAATCACTCCGCACATTGCTTGGATTAGCCTAGAAGCTAGAAAAAGGATTACTACTTCCATAGAAAATACATTGAAATCGTATATAGAGGGAAAGGTTGACAACTGTGTCAATCCTTAATTAGGAACTTGGCTTTGCTGAATGCGGCTTCCTATTTTCTTTCCTTCAGATTTTGTTGGAATTTCTGGGACGACAATGGATATCAAATCTAGTTTTGGATTTAATTTTTGAATGTCCGGATGCCGAACGTCGAACTCGACTTCCCCAGAAATCAATTTATATGCTTCATCAGAAATACCTGGGTGTTCATTTAAAACATTAGAAAACACAGCCAAATGACTCAGAGTGGAATCACCGGTTAATTTTCCACCTTCCCAACTAACCACCGAACCACCATGAGACCAATTAAATCCTGAAAGGGTAAAGTTTTTAGCGTTTATAGCTTGAACCTCAGACAATGTCATGCCTAAATAAAGTCCTGAATTTGTTTTCCAATCAGCGCTTTCGCCTTTAATTGTCACATCGACGATGTTCGCATCGTGGAAATACACAAACGCTTGCTTAGTAGAATTAGGAAAAATAATGCTGCCTCTCAACGTATCATCACCAATCACCCAAGAGGTGTCATTGATGACATTTTTTGATCCATATTTTAATTTTAAACCATCCAAAGTCTGACAAGTAAGCACTTCATTTAAATTACCCAACGATTGAATTTGCTTTTTTTCCTGTGAGCAGGCAAGAGAGTATAAGATAAAAAAAAGTAAGAATGTCCTTTGAAACATATTTGATTGGTTTAAAAACAAAAATAATCAAAAGAAAAAGATCTAGGCCAGCGAAACCACATACCTGACAAAAATCAATGATTAAAATGAGTAACCGAAACCGACATTAAAATTAAGACCTTGAACAGCATAATTCATGTAGCGTTGATAGGCTTTGCCAGTTAAATTATTTCCTTGAATATGGAAACTTGTGTTGGGATTGAGCTGATAATGCAATTTAACGTTCAAATCCATAATGTCATCTAACGCTACTGCCTTTGGGTTTTTTAGATCACGAGCATATAAGCCTTTAATAATGTACACATCGGGTGACAATAAAAGTTTATTGGATAATCTAATTGAATTGGTCCACGAAGCTACCAAATTAGGCCTATGAAAAGGCTTGTCTATAATTAAGTTGTCATAAGTGGCTGCGTCAAACTTTATCCCCGTGGTAATACCCTCAGCCATCTTAAAATTAAAGTGACCGGTTAAATTGACCACTCTAACCTTCTTTTCATCTCCAAGGTAAATCAATTCAAATGCACCATTTTGATTAGTTGAATTGACAAAAAATGGGAGGTCAGCATATTCAGAATAGGCATATTTAAGCTCAAAATCAACATATCTTTCAGTAGTACCTTTTATTCCACCATACACATTTCCTACTTGGCTCGTATTTTTAACCTGGGTTTTAGCTCCAAGCCAAGGCAATTCAGCTGTAAAATTGGACAATGAATTAAACTGCACATCTCCACCTACCCCACCGAATAAATGAAAAATATCAGTTGGCGCATAATCAATGGAAATTTGTGGAAAAACACTCCCTTGTGTTTTAGTAGCTAATCCATCACTTGAATTAATGATATTCAAACCTACTTGCAAAGCAATTCGGGCTCCAGAAAACTGGATTTTAGGCTTTACTCGATAAAATTGTCTACTTAGACTTGTGCCCTGCTTAAGTTCTGATAAGATAAAATCAGCATCGATTTGTCCAATCAAATTAGGGCTAAAATCGGTTGAATATTGAAATTTGGATTGAGAAACCCATTCCGATTCGTTCCGTTGATTAGAGAAAAAATGAAAGGAGGAAGTACCCGAATAATCCGATTTACCCTCCTTGTCCGAATTACTAAAATTACCTGAAACTAGAAAACGATTATTGATTACCTCGATATCGCGAATCGTATAATATTTAGGGATTTCTTGCATGCCGTAAAATGCAGTCGAATTTTCTTTATAGGAAATCCGACTATCCCAAAAAACTTTCTTCCCAAAACTACGACTGGAAAAGCGAACCTCATTTTCACTTCTTCCTGAATATTCATTTAAAACAGAGCCTGTTTGATTGGCATCATGATTAACATACAAGCCTAAAAATTTATTCTCCCTAGGAGCGTAACCCGTATTAAAATTAAACAAAGTGCGTCCGTAATTCCCAATCCCAAATTTGGCAATATTCGTATTTTTAACCGTAATAATAGCTAATTTCGAACCATTAACTTGTAACTTTAAAGCCTCAGGTTCAGTGAATTTAGGTAAAGAATCCAAAGGCCAATCCCTTGATTCCATTTTTAAAACAACGGATGGAGATTCTATTTTAAATGAAGGTAATTCATCATATTTTCGATCTGAAACCTTTAAGTCAATTGATTTTTTTGCCCCTCCAAAAGTAGTAATAATACTTCGATCAATGGTCCCTTTCTGTGCCCATAAGGAAGTGCCAGCAAACAAGCCAACTAGACACAAAAAATGTCTCAGAAGAATCCCATTACCTTTATACACCTGTATTATCATGTTTAACTTACTTATTTTAATGCTTGTAATTTAACTTTGGCCTGCTTTTTAATCTCTATATCGCCAGAACTTTCGATCAAACTAGATAAGATCGCTTTGCTTTGTGCCATGTTTTTTAAATTGGCGAAATTATCTGCCAATAATAAAAAGGCTTTTCCTACAATTGAGGCTTCCGCATCGTAAAAACGACCGGCCTTATCCACAAAATTCAACTTAATAAAATCATTCGATTCCTTATATTTGGCATCATTTGACATCATGGTCGCAAGACGCAAGGAAGCCTGAGCTCCTTTTGAAAACGAGTCGAATTTTGTCGTCTCTACTAACCATTGGGATTCTTTTTGCTTATCCCCTTTTATTTCATATCCCTTTGCAATCTCTTCTGTATACGAGGCTAAAACCAAAGAATCTTTTGTGGCCAATTGCCTGAATTGATTTGCCGCAGAGTCTAAATAACCCATTTTCAAATATCCTTTCATGATACCCGTGCCGGATACTGAAAAGAGTGTATCAACAGAACTCTTCAGGACTTTTTTATAGAGTTCAGTCGACTGAGCATAATTTTTTAATTGGAAATGAGATTCTGCCAAATAAAAATTAGCCTGAGTAACACTTTCAAATTTTGGGTATTTTGCTAGAAATTTTTGTCCTAAAAGAGTTACTTCTTTATATCGCTTAGAATTAAAACTCAAACGGACATTTTCAAAACTTCTATCTGCATTGTCTTCATCCTCTGGGTTGGCTAATTCAAATTTTTCAGAAATAGCGATAAATTCCAAAGAACGATTTGTTCGGGTTAACATTTCCCGCAGGCCAACAATCGCATCTTTGGCAGCTGGATCTTTAGGGAATTCAGTCACTATTCGCCTATAATCATCAGCTGCCGCAAAAAACTGACCGGTATTTTCATAGGATTGTCCCTTCACCATCAATGATTTTATTAAAAGTGAAGGCGCCAAATTAGGTCGATTAACCAACTCATACAGACCTTTAATAACTTTAGCATAGGCCTCATTTGTTTGCAATCTGAAAAGACAATCATAATAGCGATAGGTATTAAAATCTGTCTCTTCTCCAGATTTTCCTAGTTTCAAAAGCTTTTCGTATTCTGCAGAAGCCTCTTTGTATTTTCGTAGATCATACAAAATAGAAGCTTTACGCGTAACTATTTCAAATTTATTTTCCGCTGAAATCGAACTGGCTAAGTCAAAATATTTAATTCCTTCATTTAATTTACCCGCAGCCACAGACACCTCGGCAAGATTTAAATAGGTATTGTATTTGGCCGTCAAATCTTTAATGTTACTTTCGTACTCCACGAAATATTGTTGGGCTTTTTCATACATCGACATATACGTAAAAGACTGAGCTAAACTTAACCTAACTCGCTGCTTAAGCCCATCTATGTCAGCAACTGAAGAAATATCTGAAAGTAAATTCATGTATACTTTGACAGCCTCAGGATTCCGATTGGTCTTCGACAGTATTTCTCCCTGCCCATATTTGGCATAAGCAGCTATTTCGGCATTCACTGGATAATTCAACGATTTTTTGAAATCAGCCAAGGCTTCTGCCAAGTCATTTGATTTATAGGCTCGATTAGCCTTATCGTACAACAAGGATTGATAAATAGATTGAACATCAGTATTTTGCCCCTTTGCTTGCTTCAAATATGCCTCAATGGCACCTAAATTACCCCAATTGCTCACCGTAAAAACCCTCAATTTCAATAAATCATTGAGGTTTTTTCCTTTCGGAAAACGTTTATTACACTCATCAATTTCGGCTAACGCCGCTGTAAATTTCTTTTGATCATTCAGAATACCAATTTTTTTAAGGTAAGCATCTTGAGTAACAAGTGGGTCAAAGTTCACAGATTTAACTAAATCAAATGACTTGAGTGCAGCATCCTTTTGATCCAAGGCTTCCAACACCAAACCCTTATTATATTCGACATGTTGGCCCAATGAGTCCTTAACAAAAGCAATTTTCTCAAACTCTGATTTTGCTTCTTTTAAATTCTTGATTTTAAATAAAGAATAAGCTTTTTTAAATGTCAATAAACGCGTAATTCGCTCTGGATATCTCGTAAATAATTGTTGGTACACCTGATAAGTCTCTTGGAAGTCTTCTCGCTGAAATCTCAAATTACCAACCATCAAGCCAATATCATCAAGTTTAATTTTGGTATTCGTATTTTTCAAAAGTGGGCTAGCATATGACAAAAGCTCCGTAAACTTCTCTTGTTTCAGCAAGGCACTTGTAATCCACCGTGGCGCTTCAAGGCCATAAATTGATTCCCCTTCAATGAATTTAAAATCTTCAATGGCCAAATCATAGTGCTTGCTATTAAAATTAATTAAGCCAGAAAAATAAGCTGCAGGCTGAGAATACTCTTCCTCTGGTTCTCCTTTTATTTGATTAAATATACCATGAGCATCGTCTTTTTGACCTATTTGATAATAAGCAACGGCTAATTTGAATTTAAATTCTATATTGGTCAATGAACCTTTAGCCAAATATTTTATGGCTCGTTTCCAATCCCCCGCTTCATAAAAATAGATTCCTAAATCACGAACGAGATCTGCTGAATATGGATTCTTGGGATAATTTTCAACAAAGCGATTGGCCAACACCTCAGCCTCAGGGCGCATCGAATAAATCGAACACATACATAATAGATATTCAGCTGATATTTTTTCACTCAGCATTTCAGCATTCGATTCCGTCAGACCATAAAGATAGGTCCTAAATGCCTCTTGGGCCGCCAAATAATTTCTAGCTTCAAAAAAGGATTTACCTAGCCGATAATGAATTAAATGATCGGTGGAACTTTGAGTTTGCTGACCAAAAAGCGGTCCACAAGAGATGAAAAATAAAAATATGATTAATCTAAAAAAGGAAATACTATTTCTCATTAAAACCAAAAGAATAATTACGGTTAATACAATAATACAACATAATTTTCAATATATAATCGGATATTAAACGGTTATTTCAGAATTTAATTATTAAATACCTGCGCAATTTTCTATAAATTTGAAAATTATTAAATAAATCAAGATATGGCCGTTCAATCAACCATTAAAAATACCATCCATTTTATTATTTGTGCCACATTTTTGCTCGTTGCGACGAGCATGTTTGGACAGGACAACATCAAAAAAACTCCCCCGATCAAATTAGGTGGATACTTGATTTATGAAAAAAACGGACATGGCCTAATTGCCACGGTGGAACTTGTCGGCAAAGGAGATTTTGAGGAAGCAAAGAAAAAATGTGACGACTTAAATACGAATGGATTTGATGATTGGCGACTACCCACTAAGGAAGAATTTGACCTTATTCATCCCAAATTAAATTTCAAAAAATTGGGTAATGGCGGGATATTTAAATCGACTTGGTACTGGACATCCACTGAAATAGACAAAGGGAACGCATGGACCCATAATTTAAATACGGGTATGCAATCCAGTTATTTTAAAGATTTCAAATGTAACATCATGGCTGTAAGAAGCTTCTAAACCAAATCAATCTATGAAGAATGTAACATTATTATGCTTACTATTCATTTCATCGCAATCATTTTCCGCTCCTAAAAGAGAAAAATGGATCAAAATTTTTAATGGCAAGAATATTAAAAATTGGACCGTTAAAATTCACCATCATGAAGTAGGTGAAAATTTTGGGAATACATTTAGAGTCGAAGAAGGAATCATAAAAGTACGTTATGATCAATATGACAAGTTCAATGAGCGTTATGGGCATTTATTTTATAATACGCCTTACTCCTATTATAAACTAAAAATAGACTATCGTTTTACTGGTATTTGGCGCAAAGATGCTCCCTCCTACACGGAAAGGAATTCTGGTATTATGTTCCACTCTCAAGATCCAAAAACAATACTTAAAGAGCAAGATTGGCCTATTTCAGTTGAGATGCAATTTTTAGGCATGCTGGCTGATGGAAAACCTAGACCGACTGGAAACATGTGTTCTCCCGGTACCGATGTCGTGTATAAAGGTCGAGTGGATCCTAGGCATTGCATCAATTCATCGTCAAAAACTTATGATGGAGATCAATGGATTCATGCTGAATTGATCGTTCGAGGCGATTCACTTGTCACGCATATCATCAATGGGGAAAATGTGTTAGAATATACTAATCCTCAAATAGGTGGAGGAGTAGCCAATCGATATAATCCGGCATTGAAAATTGATGGCCAACGCTTAAAAAGTGGATTTATAGCCTTGCAAAGTGAAGGCCAAGAGATTGATTTTAAAAATATCGAGCTATTAGATATGTCTAAGCAGAAATAATAGACTCATATTTTTTTAATTGGCGATTCATCACTCGGAACCAAATAGGTGGAAATAAAGCCAAAACAATCATTCCTGGATATCCCGTAGGCATCTGTGGAGCGTCTTCATGATGCCGAAGAACTTGGTATTTCCGAGAGGCTAAGTAATGATGGTCACTATGCCGACTCAATTCAAAGAGCATTAATCGCCCCAATAAGTGATTGCTATTCCATGAATGTTTAGGTAAAACTCGTTCAAAATTTCCGCTTGGATTGCGCTTACGTTTTAATCCATAATGCTCTATGTAATTAACTGTTTCTAATAACAAAGCACCAATACTAGCTGAAATCAGGAAAAAATAAATTGTATTTAGACCAAAATTAAAACCAATAATCGCAATCAATATCAGCTGTGCGCACGTAAAAAGCAGCATCTCATTGTGAAAACTAAAAAAACCTAAACCCTTCTTTTTCAACTCAGCTAGATTAATTTTCCAAGCTTTAAAATAAGTTCCAAAAACAGTTTGTGGCCAAAAAGAATAAATCGACTGACCCAAAACAGCAGAACTAGGATCCTCTTCCGTTGCCACATGCGCATGATGCCCCTTATTATGCTCAATAAAAAAATGGGTGTATAAACTTGTCAGCAATAATAACTTAGCCAAAAACTGCTCAAAAACGGATTTCCTGTGCCCTAATTCATGAGCCACATTAATCCCAAATGTTCCACATAAAATCCCCATGGAAATTATTTGACCTATCAAATCAAGTCCTGAACTTTTCCTCATACTTGAAAGAAAAAGATACAGACTGCCATATTGCAATAGCACAACCGCATACAATATCCAATCATAAAAATGATCATTTCTGATTTGATCCTCAACCTCTTCCCCAACATTTTCAGCGACGGGTTTCATAATCAATTCTAAGATGGGGATCATGAAAAAAATGTAGATCGGCACGAGCCAACAAAAAAATCCGTGAGATTTGAAACCAATGATAGCCAATAAAAAAATAAAAAAAGGACTCAAATACCGAAATGGCCTCCAGATTATTTTTTTCATATTAAGGGATATATACTTCAAATATAAAATAAATTGTACCTTTAATCACAAAACAAAAGGACATGAAATCGATTTATTTAATTGTATGTCTTGCGCTTAGCTCTATCGTTTACGGCCAAACTACGGAAAAAAATACTATTCAGAGCTCAAACCAACAGATTTTCTCAATCATTCTGAAAGACCAATTTATTCTTACTGGAAATAAAATCAGTGAAAATGAATCGTCTATTTTATTTCGAGATTTTACTTTAGGAGAAATCAGTCTACAAAAATCGAATATTCTAAAGGTTTCTGAACTAAAAGGAGAACTCTATGTAGAACTGATTTTAAATGATGGAAAAACCATTTTAGGGAAATTAGCATCAAAAACAGAATCCACATTAAATATTTTAACTCAAAATCTAGGTCAGATTACCCTCGCTAAATCAGCCATTAAATCGATAAAAATCATCGAGGAAAGTCAAATTAAAAATGGGCAATATCTATTTCCTAACCCACACCCTACTCGCTATTTCTTTGGCCCATCAGCCATACCGCTTAAAAAAGGAGAAAAGTATTTCCAAAACGCCTACCTATTATCCAACAGCATACAAATTGGCCTTAGTGACGAGTTTTCCATTGGCGGCGGTGTCGTTGTCCCATTCTTATTTTACATCACTCCTAAATTCGGAAAAAAAATAAGTGAAAATGTTCATGTGGGCGGTGGAATTTTAATAGCAAGCTCCCTCATTAGCAATTTGAATCTGGGCGTGGGAGTTGGATATGGATCGTTAACTTTAGGCTCTCGTGAAAACAATGTGACTTTGAATGTTGGCTGGGGAGCCACAAAAGGCGACTCATATGATGCAGTTACTAACACAAGTAAGACTTCTTGGAGCTTTGCCAATAAACCTATGTTTACGTTTTCAGGCATGACCCGAATTTCCCGAAGGTGCATGTTGGTCAGCGAAAACTGGTTTTTTGCGGTCAATGAATATACCTATGATGATCAAATGAAAGCCAATGGCATTATGCAAGCCAATGGCGTAAAAAGCAATTACAATGGTATAATCTCAGGCGGAGTAAGAATTATGTTGGAAAAAAGCTCCTTCGACTTCGGAATTTTGTCCCCCATGGGAGCCAGCACCTCAGCCATGGGAATTCCCTATATCGATTACGTAATCAAATTTTAAATTGAATACGTTAACTCATTCTTTTTAACAGTCGGGTCCATTAAATAAGTAATCACGGTTCCGCTATTTAAAAGCTCCACGACACGGAAGCCTTTATGTGGGGTGCCCCAACTACCTCCAATATGCGAGTCAAATAAGAATGGTAATTTACCAACCATTTGCACTCCATCTTGATCATGCTCATGGCCGTGAAAAACGGCACGGATATTGGAATATTTTTTAATCAATTCAAAAAATGCAGGAGTTTCGATTCCGTTCTTAGTCCATTTAGCTTGAGGAATGTGTAAAAACAAAAATATATTTTTACGCTTTTTGTTGGCTTCCAATTGGGCTTCCAGCCATGCCAAATCAGGAGAAACATACGTTCCCTGCTCATTAGACGTGTCGCCCAACAAAACCAAGGAGTTTTTTACAACTTTTTGATGATTCAATGGCATGTTCCAAACTTGCTCCCAATAGTCCGAAGAACATTTATCATGATTTCCTCTGGTCACAAAATAAGGAACTTTCAATCCATCTATTTTCTGTTTTGCTTGAGCTAAAAACGACTTTTCATCATGTACAATATCTCCATTCATGACACAAAAATCTAAAGGATTTGAACCATGAAATAAATTAATTTTCTCAATTATCGTATCCATCATCGCCTCATAAGGAGTATTAGGTTGGCCATAATGAGCATCCGAAGCAACCGCAAATCTCATTTTAACCTGATCCTTAAATGCATCTACATCTTGTGAAGAAAGCGACTGAAACCCTCCGCCCATAAAAAAGGCAGAAGCAAAGGAAATATTTTTTACAAAATGTCTACGTGAGAGTTGATCTTGATTTTTCATAATTATTTTTTCTTAAATATAATCAATGGAACGGCAACGGAAGTTAAATACACAGGATTTTGTGTTAATTTATCATTAAAACATTCCCAAGGTGAACCAAAAGTATCCCCTTTCCTAAAGTCTCCCTCCCGTAATTCTTGAATATATTCTTCAGCTAATTTTTGTGCGGATGGTAGATCTACAAACGCGATGGCCTGACAAACCCAAGCTACAGGCGTTCCCCAATAGGCTCCATTTTGGTAGGTATTAATGGGAACGACACTTTTTTCCCAAGCAGATGTAGCGCTAAAGTCATCCGATTTAATGACATGTCGAATATTTCCTTTTTGAGATAGTTCACCTCTCAAATATGCATCCCTCAAATATTGAGCCGCTTTTAACCTAGATTTACCTGTTAAAACACCTAGATTAATCGCTAAAGATGTAGCCCAAACATCTGCTTGGGCACTGATTCCCGTACAGGCACGAAGCATGCCTCGAGCATCTATAAATGTACGTATGATCGATAACTTCAAAAGATTTGCTTCTTGCTGATAACGCAAGGACATTGATTTATTCCCCATTTTACCATACAAATAGGCCATTTGCTTAGCTGCCTGATATTTTAAAAGCGAGGCATAGCATAATTTTCCAGTGATATAAATAGCATCACGGAAACCAAAATCAACTCCCCTGTTGCTATCGTCAACCTCAATCAAATGAGATCGAGAGTTGGAAGGTGGCATTTGATACGCCATCTCCAATCGGTCTATCAGTTTAACCCCTTTAATTTCTTTTGTTAATTGCTTAGTTTGTGAAAAGGATTTAACATAAAAATAGGCCATTTGTATGAAAAAAAACTGATCACAAAAGGGTGGTTGCATGCCCCATTTTTTTTCTCCCTGATTTTCAAAACTATAAGTTCCCGGAAAATAAATGGGCTTTCCATCATCAATTCGAATGTGATCAGCAATCGAGCCTTTGGGAATCTTGGTGCCCCATTTAGTTCGTATCAGGAAGTCGGATTGTGTACTCGCAGTTAACTCCAGCATATGCTTTTGTTCCTTTTCGGATACAAATCCAGTCTCAATGGACATCGCATAATCGCGAATCCAAAAAGCTGGATAAGATGTTCTGCCACCGGGTCGAATCAATACGCCTTCGGTTTGGTTCGGCCCAAAGTCCTTCGAAATTTTTTGACCCGGATAAATTCTAGATGCTTCCATCACATCCTTGACCATCTGCTCCAAAAAGACTAAATCATTGGTAACCAATATACTTTTCTGCTGGCCCTGAACAAGGGTACAAGGCATTAAAAGGATAGCAAAAAATAAAATCCTAATTCTTAAAAGCATTTATTTTTTCAATAACCAAATGTCAAAAACTTTGGAATGTTGACGCCAATTTAAATGTGATTCCTCCGGCTCATCAAAGGTTACTTCAATTTTCCCGTCACTTACATATTGAGGGCTCAATTGGAACTCCTTAAATTCCTCCATCCCTTTGTTATAAACCGTTGGCGCTATTCGAACACCATCCACGCGCAGCAATGCTTCTCCATAACCTGAAATTCGAATGGTATACATCGCTTTTGCATCTAAATCAGCATAGTCCAAACGAGGAAAATTTTGAAATAATTGAGAAGAAAGCCGTAGTCTACTCAAGCCATTATTGGTCCATAGCACATCCGTTGCATCCTCAGTTCTCGTTTTGACCCTTGGACCTTTTGACAAATCAGAAATATTATCATAAAAACTTCCAGGACCTGGGTTTTCCCATTTGGCAATCACATCCAAACGCTCTATTTGATCCTTTTCATTGGTCATTTTTTTGATTTTTTCAAATTCATCTGCTAACCACCAACGGTTATTCAATGGATAATCTAGGAAATCTAAAATGGCTCCTCTTTCAGCGCCACTTGCCTGATATTTAGGAACAGATGTCTGCATTCCGATCGACTTAAACATGGCCTCACAATAGTCCACAATCTTTTGTCGTACTTCCGGACTTATGGGTGATTTATCTGCCTCATTAACTATATTTAAAGCTAATTCCATGGATTTTAGTACCCCTATTTCAGAGGCTTTTTCCAATACTGCATTGGCTTGACGTTCCAGTTTTTGCTCATATAATTTGCGTCGCTTCACATAGGTATCGTAATAAGCACGCATGATTAATTGTTGCCAACGCCAGTTTAATTTGAGTCCTGGGTTTTGGTTTTCCAAATTTTTCCAAAAAGCAAATGTGGTTTCGATTCCCCCATTTTCCTCCACAGGGCCAACCCAATTTCGTTCCAAAGCTAAGATTCCATCCGCTACTTGTTCAGAAATGGCATGACCAAAAAACAATCGGGCATATTCTACCATCACATCACGTGCATCTTTGGTTGGATCCCAAGACATTTGGCTCCAAATAACCTTATTGACATCGTCATGCACTCCATCGGAATAGGATAAAAATCCATCGGTTAATGGTGCGAAGCGATTATGAATTTTGGTATAATACGCTGGCTGAGGGTTTGAAACCTCACGTCCTTCGGTTAAAGCAAAAGCTTGATCCCAATTTTCTGTAGGATATTGGCAACGAACCGTATGCGTTAAATCGGGGTAATGTCGATGTTTATATTGCTTAGGCAATCGATAGCGTGTATTGGCCATATCGGGGCTACTAGGTCCTGAGACGACACCGGCCAACCAATCCGGTTTGTTTTTATCGAGGTACTCATAAAAATAATTGACTTCTTCATCGCTAAATCCCTGCAAGGATATCCACATGCCTGCCTCTGGATGGTATTTTTTCAGTTCGGCTGAAATGGCTTTTAGGAATGGCATCACATATTTGGGATGGTTGCTTCCGGGATCACCTCCAGGAAAAAAAACACCGTCTAATTTGGGGCATTTTTTGTAAAAATCCGCATGAAATTGCACCTCCTGTTTAAACTTAGCTTCATCCGCTAAATCTATATCAGCCGGCGTCCAAACCCAATAATCCAATCCATAATTCAAACATATTTGACTTAACTTCAGATTCATTTCTTCCCTCGGGATTTTCATGTGAGGTCCTGGAGGGCCATCTTGAAACGGAATATTTTCAATGGCATTTGAACCAAATAAGGCTAAATCACGAATGTATTGTTCAAATTGTTTCTCATTCCAAGCATCCCATGAATTAGCAGTGTTCCTGTAACCCAATTGGTGCCCGCGAATGGAATACTGCGGGGCAGATATAATCTCATTTTTTTTGTCGACCCAAATTTTATTTTTAGACAAATCCGCTTCACGTAAAAACTCACCGATCGCATACAATACACCCCGATCGTCTCCACCCATCAGCCACAGAATAGGCCTTTTTGTATTGGCATCCACCGAAATACGATACCCATCTTTTTTAAATACCGCATCATTTTTAGCTAATTTGGGTACTGAAACTCCGTCTACATTTTGATCCGTTGAGAGTACCAATGCAATCATCGGCGATAAATCAGATTGATTCTGAACGACTAAATTCAATTCAGTCCGCGCCTTTATTTCCTCCTGAAGTACTCGAATATAGGTCTCTCGTTGAGGCGATTTCAAAGATGAGGACACATGGATTTTGGCTTTAGAAAAATCAAGAACCTGAGCACCGCTGACTAAACTAATGCCCAAAAAGAGACATAAAAAAGAGCTACATGTAATTTTCATAAATTGGAGATTGATTGAATTATATACTTTCTGTGTTTGTATTAAGGTGTTGCTGCTCACCTACAGATTTTTTGATTTGATTTAAATCGTTGTTTAATTGGTTTGCCGTCAAATAGGCATCTGAACAATGAAGTATAATGTTAGCACCGGCTTTGGCCCATTCAACTTGTAAATCTAAACTGTCACGATATCCAGTATGTCCGCCCACCGCGATGCCTTTTGATCTTGCGTTTTTAATGATGCCACAACTCAAATCCAAAAACGCCTTTGACTTATATTTTTCTGGCATATCAAAAGAGGTCGATAGATCATGGGGGCCAATGATTAGACCATCCACGCCTGGGCCATCTAAGGTTTGAATGCTGGTAAATTCATTCATGGATTCAACACCCTTTTGACTTTCTACGTTAAGTATCAGCGTATTATTGCTATTGTGTTTAATCAAATACTGTTTTAATTCTTCAGATGGCTTTTCCTCCCCGTGTAAGATTCGCATCAGTTTTCTTCCTTTCAAAGGCCTATATTTGACTGCGCCAATCAAAGCAATCACATCTTCAATTTCCTCTACATAAGGAACTAAAATAGCAGAGGCTCCTGCGTCGAGCGCTTGAGTAGCTAAAAAGGGACTTGGTTCCAATATTCGAACTACGGGATTTACACCTGCGGCTTTGAAGGCACGGCACATCCAACTCAGCGTTTCGATGTTATATTGAACATGTTCATTGCAAAAAAATACAAAATCGAGCCCCAAGCTAATGACTGAATCAAACATTTTAGGTGAAGTGGATGAAATCTGAGTTCCATACACATTTTTACTTTCATGAAGTGCGTTGCGGAAATTTATTCCTACCATTGATTATTAGGTTTAGTATTTTATATTTAAGGCAAGATGCCTCAAAGCTATAAAATTTCTCTAAATTTATACAATACATTAACAAATCAAGGATTTTGACATTTAAAGAATTAGGTCTAACAGACAGTTTATTAGCGGGCATTGACTCCATGGGGTACAAAACCGCAACTCCAGTACAATCTCAAGTGATCCAACCTATTTTAGCCGGCAAAGATATTATTGCGTCCGCTCAAACGGGTACGGGAAAAACCGCAGCATTTTTATTGCCTATTGTCAATAAGATCATCACAGAGCCTCATGATGAGAACAAAATAAATGCATTGATCATTGTTCCCACACGTGAGTTAGCCATTCAAATTGCCGACAACATGGAAGGCCTTGGTTATTTTACCAATGTCAGTTGCATCGCTGTTTATGGAGGTGGAGACGGAAATTCGTTTACCGCAGAAAAAACCGCCTTAACGAGCGGCTGTGATATTGTTGTTTGTACGCCTGGTCGAATGATTGCCCATTTAAATATGGGATATGTCAATTTAAAAGAAGTAAAATACTTGGTTTTAGATGAAGCGGACCGAATGCTCGACATGGGCTTCCAAGATGAATTAATGAAAATCATTTCTTTCCTCGCCCCTACTAGACAAAATCTTTTATTCTCAGCCACAATGCCTCATAAAATGAGGGAATTGGCAAGAAAACTTTTAACAGATCCTGTAGAAATTAATATTGCCGTTTCTAAACCGCCTGAACAAATAGTTCAAAATGCTTTCGTGGTGTATGAAGCACAAAAAGCACCATTGATCAAGTATTTATTAAAATTAAAGGACTATACCCGGGTCATTATTTTTTGTTCTAAAAAGCAAAATGTGAAGTTGTTAACGGCTGATCTAAAGCGTTCTAAATTTAAAGTAGAAGAAATACATTCGGATTTGATGCAAGACCAACGAGAAAAAGTGATGCAAGACTTTAGAAATAAAAATTTGACCATTTTAGTGGCGACTGATATATTAAGTCGGGGCATCGATATCGACGAAATAGAATTGGTGATCAATTATGATGTTCCTAATGACGGAGAAGACTATATACATCGAATTGGTCGGACAGCAAGAGCGCAAAGCCAGGGAACTGCTTTTACTTTTATTAGCCCAACAGAGCAAAGAAAATTTGCTGCGATTGAAACTTTATTAGAAAAATCAGTGACTAAAGCTGAGGTGCCGGCAGAATTTGGTGAAACTCCTACCTATGACCCAGCGGCTTATAAATCAGCTGAAAAACCAAGAAATTTCTCTTCCGGTGGAAATAAAGGAGGAAAGAAATTCTGGAAAAAGAAATAAATTATACTTTTAAAGGCCTTACACCCGTATTTCCACCTTGATTTAAGCTTATATCTACAGGAGCATTCTTTTTCCATGAACCCCGAGTAAAATCTGGAATATTCATAGACCGAGATCTGTTATTGACCGACACCTCACTCAAAGGTACAATTGAACTCCATGCAGCTGCATCATATACATCTTGATCTAATGGAAGACCATTTCTCAAGCAGTCTATGAGGCGCCAATCCATCATGAAATCCATTCCGCCATGTCCACCAATTTGCTTGGCTAATTCACCAATTTTTGCGACGATCGGCGGTGCATATTTCTTCTCCATTTCAGCCATTTGTTCAGGCTTAATCCACTCATGGTGATGATTTGAAATTCGAGGCTCTGGATATTTCATAGCCACCCCATTCGTTCCACTTAATAAGTGAATGCGAGAATATGGACGAGGGCTTGACACATCATGTTGTACCATAATGGTTTTACCATGGTGTGTTTTGATGGTAGTCGTGTTCATGTTTCCTCTAAACTTCTGATCCACAAACTGTTTAAAATATGCATCTTTTACAGACAACTCTAAAGCCTTTTTATGCATCGAAAAATCGTCCGACTGAACTGAAACCAAATAATCCATCTGATCTCCACGATTCACGTTAAGTAATTGACAAATAGGCCCTAAACCATGTGTTGGATATAAATTACCATTTCTCATATTAGCCTTTAATCGCCAATCATCATAATACTGATCTTGCTTAAAATTAGCATCTAATAAATCATGAATATACGCTCCTTCCACATGCAATAACTCACCAAAATATCCTTGGCGTGCCATATTGAGTGTCAATAATTCAAAGAAATCATAGCAACAATTTTCAAGCATCATGCAATGCTTTTTCGTTTTTTCTGAAGTCTCCACTAACTGCCAACATTCCTCCAAGGTCGTTGCCGCAGGTACTTCGCAAGCCACATGCTTTCCATGTTGCATAGCGTAAACGGCCATTGGCGTATGTAAATGCCACGGAGTGGCGATATAAATTAAATCGATGTCGGGTCTTTGGCACATTTCCTTCCACGCCTCTTCCTTTTCAGTATAGGTAATGGGTTCGATGTCCATTTTTTTCAAGGCCTTCAATGCATTGGCAATTTTGGCTGGACGAATATCACAGATAGCCACTGTTTGAACGTTGGCAATTCGGTTTACCCTAGTAATGGCTCCAGAGCCACGATTTCCTAAACCAATGAAACCTATTCGAACGGTGTCAATTTTGGGAGCGGCATAACCAGACATATTAAAAGTCTGCTTAGGATCTTTCATTAATTGGTCTATCTGCGCCTGTGCAGCATCTCCAGCTTCTGCAGGAGAAAGCGAAGAGCTTAAACCAATGGCTGTAAGGCCGCCCATTTTCAGGAAATCACGTCTATTATTTTTCATATTATTTTCCAGCTAAATGCTTTTGAATATGTTGGTAACTTTTTAAAATTAATTCGGCTTCAGTTGTATAATTTTTACGCCAGATACAAGCGGCAGGTAATAAAGGAGTGAAGGCCTCTACGACCAACCAGCCTTTGTAATCCATTTTTTCAAGATGTTCAAATACATTGTCCCAACGAACTTGACCCTCACCTAGCGTTGCACGAGTACTTTCTGACAATTGAATATGTCCCACTTCATCCGCTATTCGAACCATCGCTTCACCCGTATTAAACTCTTCTATGTGAGCATGAAACGTGTCAAACATAATCTTAACATTAGGATGATTGATTGCTTTAACCAAACTGTATAATTGGTCAGCACAACTCACAACATAATTCTCAAATCGATTTAAATATTCTAAACCTAAAATCACATTTTTTGATTTAGCATGCTCAGCAACGGCCAACATGCTTTCCTTCGACCAATCTAATTCTTGTTGGGTCGGTGCCGCACCCGAAAACACAGCTAGAGCAGAGTGAAAAGGTCCAGATAGATAAGAAGCTCCTAAGTACGCTGTTATGTCAACGGCCTCCTTAAGAAAGTCAATTCCTTTCTGGCGCACCGCAGGATCTGATGAAATAGTGTTCATGTCCGCACCTAGAAAAGTAACCGTAAACACCGTTAACCCAAGTCGGTCTAACTCGGCCTTCCAAGGTTTCCAATATTCTTGTTCTGTCACAAAAATAGGTATCTCAACACCTTCGTAACCCACCTCTTTAATATAAGCTAAATGTTGAATGATTGATTCATTCATGTCTGGCCCATAGACCAGCGTATTCATTGCAATCGGGTATTTCATTGTAAATTATTTTGAATTAACCATTCCTCTATAAGGAACATTGATATCTAATTTTCCGGACCATTTTTGAGGTACTTTTAAACCTAATTCCCAATGTATCGCATTGACAACTAATCGTTGAAATGACTCTACTGAAAAATCCTCTGGATGTCCCATCGTGGTAAAAAACACTTTTCCTTTGTATTGATTTTCCCAAGTCCAAGCGATCGGTTGGACTTCAGCGGCTTTGTCTGGGTTAACTGCTTTCCCCATGATCAACCACTCTGTTCCTTTAGCAGGGTAATCAGGTAAAACGCGGTATAACCAAGATCTCACATGAAATTCAGGATTTACCCCTGTTAAAATAGGATGCTTCGATTTCTCAGGAATTACAGTTGCATCTGTACTTGCGTTATGCCCATAATGCGTATGTTTAGACGGCCCACCCCATCCCGGAGGCGCACCAAATGCTCTTTCAGCAAAACCATTATAAGGAAATAATGGATCTGTTTTAGGATAATTAAAAGAGTGTGTCGTTGTTCTAAATCCCATGATAGGCTTTCCAGATTTCAAATAAGCTTCTATATGAGCTACTTGTTCTGCTGGAAGTAGGCGCCAACGAAGAAAAAATACCGCCAAATCGGCCTCAGCTAATGCTTCTAAACCTGGAATATCTTTCTCAGCATTTTGATCCGGAAAAGATTTTAACACCTTAGTCCTAAAGCCATATTGTTTTTCTAAAACAGCAGCCAATAAGGGAAGTGTAGACTCGCCTGAATATTCATGATCCCCGCAAACAAAAACTACTAAGGGTTTTTTAGCTTTTAAGGGGCCATGCTCACGCGAATAAGCAGGCATGAAAGCCGACAAAATAAAAATAGCTATAAGACTAATTTGAATGATTTTTTTCATGATTATTTTTCGATAGGGTGTTCTGATAATAACATATTGGCATTATATAAATCATGCTTATACGCAATTTTAGCACGGACTTCCTTTACTTTTTCAGGATCGATAGCCGAGGCTTTATTGCCAAATGAATTTCGAACATAGGTAAGGACTGCTGCAATATCCTTGTCCGACATTAAACCGCCATAAGGAGTCATTGGAACTTGGCCCGCATATTTTACACCATTTAATTCCATAGGTCCCATAATTCCCTTGATCACTAATTTGATCAAACGCTCTTGGTTTCCGGTAACCCAAATCGAATTTGCTAATGGAGGAAAACCTGAAGCAGGTAGTCCTTTTCCATTGGTCTGGTGACAAGTATTACAATATCCTTCTTTAGCGTACCATTTTTGCCCCTCAGTAAACAATTCTAAGTCTTTACCTTTTAGCGTTGAAACCAAAGGAGCTTCTTTTTTTCTAACCACATTTATTCCACTTGCATGAGCGACAGCTATTTCATGTGGTTTTTCCATCCAAGGATCTAAAGGATGTTTTTTTGCCAAGTCTAATATAGGCAAAGCCGTTTCTTTAGGCAACCAAGATGCAGCGACAAAAGCCTCCATACGTACCCGACCATGATCATCTTCAACAGCCTTAGCTAATAATGCTGATTGATTTTTCACCTGGTGGCCTGTATAACGTAAAACACGAACAGCAGCTGCACGAACATGATAATCTTTCGCTTTTAGTAATTGGTTTAATAATTTTTGATCCACCTTATTTAAACCCCAAGTTACCCACAATGCCTCTAACACATGATGCTCATAATCAGCTTCTGTCTTGTCTAGACGTGCTACCCAAGCCGTAACTTTAGCCAATACCTCTGAAGCCTTACGTCCACGAAGCTCTCTACGCACACGGTAACGAGTTCTATACTCAGGTAATTTTAAATTTTCTAATAACTGATCAATCGACGCACCATATACTTTCGCAGGCGTCACTAAAGGTCTTGAAGGATACGTTACTCGGTAGACACGTCCATGAGTATGATCGCGCAATGGATCACGGGCATTATGTTGCATGTGACCAATTAAAATATTGTGCCAGTCAATCACAAAAAGTGAGCCGTCAGGCGCAAATTCCATGTCGACAGGGCGAAAATTACGATCTAGGCCAACAATCAAATCTTGGCGGTGCTTAGATTTATATCCTGTTCCATCATCTGTCAATTGGTGTTGCTTCATTCCCAAAAATCCAATCGTATTATTTATTAAGAAATCTCCTTGAACATTATCAGGGAAATGACGGCTTGATATAAACTCTAAACCAGAAGTAGGACGAACTAAATGTTTTTCCTCGATCAAGGTAAATGACTTATGACCCGTTTGTCCATACCGATTTTTAGTTGACCCAGGCATCATCCAACGCATATCTGGACCCGAAGTTTCGGCAAAAAAGTTTTGTCCCCATCTATCAAACGCAATTCCCCACGGGTTAGGAATAGACAGCTGAGCTACACGCTCTAAATGATGCCTTGCAGGATTGTAACGCATAAAACCACCGTTAGTAGCACGTACAGTTCCATAAGGTGTCTCCACATTTGTATGTAAAAATACCCCTTCTCCCATGTAAATAGCACCCGATTCATCCGTTACAAAGGCTGAAATTTCATGATGCGTATCATGGTCATCAAAACCACTTAAAATAACTTCTTTCGTATCTGCATGATCATCCCCATTGGTATCTTTCAATAAAACCAAATTGGTTCCTTGGCTTACAAATACACCAAATTCGGTTATTTCCATCCCAACCGGAACGTGTAAACCATCTGCGAATACCGTTTCCTTATCCGCTTTTCCATCCTGATTAGTATCCTCAAGAATAATGATTTTATCGTTGGGCTTTGCATCACCCGGCTTATAATGTGGATAAGAAGGCATACAAACAACCCAAAGACGCCCTTTATTATCGAAAGTCATTTGAACCGGTTTAGCCAAATTCGGAAATTCCTCTTCTGAGGCAAACAATTCAATTTTATATCCCGGAGCTACTTTAATTGCATTTAACGCATCATTTCCATACAAATATTTTAAGCTACCATTTTTATCAGGATTGAAATTAGTTTTTACAGGATCCAAAGGACGTGTTTTAGCATCGGCTGCGGCCAAATCATACTTGATGCCTTTAATTGATGCTTGGATCGCCGCCTCGCGATTATCCGTCATTTGACGAATTTTCTCAATTTCAGCAGGGTAATTATCCGGTCCAAACGGATTGTAACGGCGACCATATACGTGAACCCCATTCGGAATTTTATAGTCGGTATGCCACATCCAGTTTTTCTCTGCAACAGCTGCATAAACATCTGCTCTTTTTGATTCAATCACTGGTTTCTTCTTTCCAAAAACTTGATCTGCCAACAATAAAGCTAATTTTTTATATCCAGCATTGTTAAGTTGGAACCCATCGATCGTTAAATCTTCTTTAGATTCTACATACCATTTTTTGGATGCATCATAAGCATTGATAAATAACACATTATTCTTTTCGCACACTTCCTTCATCGCCTGAGTATATATAGCAATGTTTGCGTTCTGTACGCTACCATTAGGTAAATCTATTTTAGCACTTAAATCTTCAAAGGCCGTTGGAGATACAATGGCAAGCTGGGGCGCTGAAACATCATTGTATTTTTGGGCCAATGTATGCTTGATAAATGCCTCTAATTCAGCCTTATAATTTGCAATATTAGCTTTCCCTTCGTAGGATTCGCTATATCCAAAAAATCCGATCACAACGTCCATTTTTAAACGGCTCATCCATTGGTCATGGGTTTCTAAATGACCTTCACTTTGTGAGGGATTAGCAAATTCTGATTGAAATTTTTCCGCTCCTGGAAAAGCCCAAGGTGCAAATCTAGCTGAGTGTGGTCGGAATCCTGGAGTGTCGCCCCCATCACACATATTGCGAACCATTAAATTATTTTCTGGATAGCGAAGATGTAATTCTGTCTCAAAATGATCATAATTAATCATGCGAGAACCTAAATTACCACCAACTAAAGCGATCTTCGTATTTTTATTAATCGATAAAAAAGTGGGAGCCTGTGGCTGAAAGAAACTAATCGTAAAAACTGAGATTACAATAAGTATCAGTCCGAGTTTTATTTTAGAGGACATTTTGAATAATTTTTATAAGTAAATAGGTTTTTGAAATATTAAATTAAGGATAAATTTTAACTCAACAAAGAAATATTACTTTTCATTGTTTAAATGAAAAATTTATTGAAAATCAATTCCCTTCTGAGCTTAGGTTTATACTTGCTTTAATGTAACAGATATAGTTCCACTGAAATTAAAAATCCCTAAAAGCAGATGGGATTAATATATGGTGAGCAAAAAAAAGACCCGCATTTCTGTGGGTCTTTTTCAAAAGAAGGATGTGATTAAAGTGTTAATTCACCCCAACCAGCACGATACTGACGCTTAACGAATTGATTAGCCGCATCGAAGTTAGTCACGCGCATATTTTGGTTATCCCAAAGTAATTTTGTGTTTGAACCTGGATAATACATTCCGTTTCCTGTTTTACGAGGGAAAGGCATATCGGCCACACGAATAGCTAGATTAGCCATTAAGATCGCCTCAGTCAAAGGACCTGCTAAATCAAATGGCGAACTTAATTGTTTTTTACCGTATCCAGCAATAGCACCTTCCACCCATTGTGCATAATGTCCGTCTGCACTGCCTGGAACACGTTCCAATTTACGAGGAACTTTAACTTCTTGATTTCTTGATAAAGGCAATAAACGAGGATTAGCCGCATATTCACTAGCCATCATTTTACCTTTGGTTCCAATAAACAAGATACCCGAATTACCATCACCAAACATTTCGTCCGGTCCTAATTCTTCTGGACGCTCAGGCTTAATTCCACCGTCCATCCAATGCATAGTTACAGGTCCTTTTGTACGATCTGTCTTAGGGAAAGTCAATGTTGCATGACTTGATGGAGGGCAAGAATCTAAGAATACACCTCTTTTACCAAAAGCTGTAAATACACTACTTACACTAGCTTGAACATCAGATGCGTATTTCAAACCTAAGACACGGAAAGGAGCTTCCATTAAGTGGCAACCTAAATCACCTAAAGCGCCTGTACCATAGTCCCACCAACCACGCCATGAACCTGGAATCAAGTTTTCAACATAATCTTTTTGAGGTGCCGTACCTAACCATAAATCCCAATCTAATCCAGCAGGAACTGCAGGCTTAGTGGAAGGCCAAGGAATACCTTGTGGCCAAATAGGTCTGTTTGTCCAAATTTGAACAGTATGAACATCCCCAATAATATCTGCGTCATACCATTCTACCAATTGGCGTACCCCGTCTCCAGAGCTACCTTGGTTACCCATCTGAGTCACTACTTTATATTTTGCAGCCGCTTGGGTCAACATACGAGCCTCGAAAATATCGTGAGTCATTGGCTTTTGCACATACACGTGCTTGCCTAATTGCATAGCAGCCATAGCTTGAACCGCATGGTTATGATCCGGAGTAGAAACAGAAACAGCATCGAAATTCTTCGATTCCACTTCCATCATTTTACGCCAATCTTTATAGTATTTTGCTTTTGGATAAGCAGCAATTGAATCTTTTGCCATGCGATCATCTACATCACATAAGTAACCAATATCTGCTTTACCGCTATCGTAAAAGTATTTTAAATCTGATTTACCTTTTCCACCGGCTCCGATACCAGCAACGACCAATTTATCGCTAGGTGCTAAAAAACCTTTACCGCCTAATACGTGACGAGGGACAATCATGAATCCTGCAGATGCTAAGGAGGCTGATTTCAAAAACTCCCGACGGGAGTCCACTGTTTTTTTCTTTTTCATTAGGTTTAGAATTTGAACTTTTAAAGCTAAATAAAAAATTGTGAAAATTAATAATTGAGTCAAGTTTAATTATTTAACTAATTTTGAATTTATATTATTCTAGACAAAACGTATGATTGTAGTTAAACTTTTTGGCGGCTTAGGGAATCAATTATTCCAATATGCTTTTGGCAAAAAAATTTCGCTCAAGAAAAATCAGAAGTTATACTTAGAAATGGAGTATGGATTTAAAAATGATCCTTATGGAAGAAGTTACAATCTATCTCCTTTCAACATCCAAGAAAATCTTTTAAAAAACGATCCAATTTCCATTGATTTTGACCATTTGAGCATTAACAAAAAACATTGGCAAGGAAAAATTAAAAACTATTTAATAGGGCTAAAAAGACATGATTGGCATTTAATCAGAGAGAAAAACCTTGAGTATGATGATTCCATTGAAGTTAAAACAAAGCATGCCTATCTAGATGGATATTGGCAAAGCGAAAAATATTTTAATGATATTAGGGATGAAATAGTAAATGATATCCAATTAAAGGCTCCATTACAAAATGAAAATGCCCTGATTTCAAAAAAAATGTCCGAGGTCACATCTGTTTCATTACACATCAGAAGAACGCATGGCATTGAAATGGCTGGAAAAATTCACCATAAAATACATGGAGGATTAGACCTTGACTATTATCAAAGAGCGATTGAAATGATAGCATCTCAGCATCCTAATCTAGAATTGTTTGTGTTTTCAGATGACATCAAATGGGTGAAAGAAAATTTCAAAAGTGATTTTCCAACCGAATTTATGATTCAAAATGACGATGCTCATAATTACTTAGACTTGATTTTAATGAGTCATTGCAAGCATCAAATCATTGCAAACAGTACGTTTAGTTGGTGGGGCGCTTGGCTAAATCAAAATCCAGAAAAGATTGTTATAGCGCCTAACATGTGGTTTGTCGACCAAAAAATGAATGCTCAAACCAAGGATTTAATTCCTACTGAATGGCTCAGAATTTAATTAATTTTTAATGTAAAATTTTCTCGGGGTCCAACATTCATCCATCGGCCCGCCAGTTGATTTTTGCCCTTTATGTCGCCAATCTCCGTCTTTAAAAGTATAAGTAAACTCCACACTTTTGCCAATGCTTGAAGCGGCTTTGGTAAAAAACTCAATCGTTTCCACGTATTTTCCATCAGCTGAAGTCGTATACGTTCCACCGCCTGTGCCAAAAAACTCCTTGGTTTTTACATTAAAGGCAATCCATTGGAAATGATTTCCCGTTAAAATCTTCATGGTCCGACGCGGATAAAAGGGGCTCGGCCTTTTGGAAACAACATCATTAGTGTAGTTTCCTGAGATGATCCATTCGCCTTGTAAAGCCCCAGGGGTTCCTTGATCTAGCTTTTTCAAAGGTAGATTCAATAAACCGAAATTTAATTGGCCTGAGGACAGAGCGACCGAAACTTTAATTTCTTTGCCAACTTTAGAAGTATCCTTTGAAGACCAATCGTAGGCCAACCAGATATTATTTCCATCAGAGCGCCAAGTTCCTCCTTCGCAAGAAATGAACTTTTTGTCAATAAAATTATATTGGGTCAAACTGAATACTTGGTCTGTAATCAATAAAACCGTTTGACCGAACGAGTTCTCTAGGCCCCAAGCACCCTTCAGGGATGCTTGTTGGCCCAAAGAAATCAAAGGCAAAATCAATAAAATAAAAACGATTTTTTTCATTGAAATTACAATTTCCAACCGGCACGATACTCGCGCTTAACAAATTGATTGGCATCTTCAAAATTAGTAATCTTCATGTTTTTACCATCCCAAAGCAATTTCTTGCGACCTGGATATGTGAATCTATTTGTGTTTGGAATCGGCGTGCGCACGTTGAAACTACGAATAGCTAAATTTCCCATCAATACAGTTTCTGATAATGGACCCGCAAAATCAAACTTCGAAGATAAACTTTCATGCGCTGCACTATTAAATCCTGCCTTGCAAGCTTCCGCCCACATCGCTTGATGGCCATACTCTTTTAAGTTGTTTGGCTCTTGCTTTGGCATCTCTATTTTCGTTCCATTATTTAGGTAAATACGAGGTTCTAACCCATAGGTTGCATGGACCAAAACTCCTTTAGAACCCATCATGATTACTCCATTACTATTATCAGCGGTTCCTATCGAATCATCTGCAGGTATCAAATCTGGGTGGAATCCACGAATACCGCCATCCGTCCAATTCATCGTAACGGCTGATTTATTCTTCTTTGACTCTGGAAATTTCAATTGGATTGCGGCAGATGGCGGGCAACCTTCTGGTATATATTCAGGTTGGTTTCCTGCAACAAAAACGGAGCCTACACTCGCTTCAACTTCCGTAGGATACCCTAACCCAAGTGCTCTAAATGGCCCGTCGATTAAATGACAACCCATATCACCCAAAGCACCTGTACCAAAATTCCACCAACCTCTCCACTTAAATGGATGATAAGCTGGATTATAATCGATTAATGAAGCAGGTCCCAACCAAACATCCCAATCGATGTCCGAAGGTTTTTCATGCTTGCCAGTAGGAACGGGAATTCCCTGAGGCCAAATAGGGCGATTCGTCCAGATATTGACCGTGTGAACTTTGCCAATTAAACCTTCCTCAAACCATTTGACAACTTGTTGGGTCCCCGGACTAGAAGCCCCTTGATTTCCCATTTGAGAAACTACTTTATATTTTCTAGCCGCTTCAGTCATGGTGCGTACCTCAAAAATATTATGAGCCATCGGCTTTTGAACATATACGTGTTTGCCTAATTGCATCGCAGCCATGGCGATAGCCGCATGGTTATGGTCTGGCGTTGAAATGGTCACCGCATCTATATTCTTTTCTTTTTCAAGCATAACGCGCCAGTCTTGATAGCGACCCGCCTTTGAAAACTTCTCAAACAATGGTTTTGCACGAGTCAAATCCACGTCGCAAAGAGCTGTAATATTATTAACACCCTCGTTATAGGCATTATTTACGTCCGACATCCCTTTACCATTAATCCCCACGCCAGCGATATTCAATTGATCACTGGGAGCGCGAAAGCCTTTTCCTAACACATGCCTAGGAACAATGTAAAAGCTACCTGCTAGGGCACTTTTTTCCAAAAAACTTCGTCTAGTTATATCCATAATTTTAGGTTTTTTTATTTTTTTATTTTTTATCAATTTCTAGTTATTTTGAGCCATTTTTATTGGCAAAATGCTGAATATTTGAATCATTTAATTTAATAAGTTCTTCCCAAACTACGTCAAATGGCAAATCTTTAGCCATACCGCTTTCGTTAAAAAGTACTTTGACTTTTTGACTATTTTTATACATCCCCGAATATGACATATAAGTTTTAAATTTCAAAAATTCACCATTTAAAATTAAACCTGGCAACATAAAAGCATTCGCCAAATGGGTTGGTCCTGAATCCAATCCGATAAAAAATGAGGCCCCTTTCATAATCTTCATTGTTTCTTGAAGGCTGGTTTTTCCAACTAAACTAATGAAATTTTCATGGGTAAAATTCAATGGGTTTACATGACCTATTTCAATGATCTTTACATTCCACTTCGCGATTATTTTCGTCAATAAATAACACCAATTTTCATCCGTCCAATCTCGAAATCCTGCATTGGATTTAGCATGAATAACCCAATAGGGTTTTTGGAAGGGGACTTTATAGGGTATTTCATCTAAATAAATATATGGTTGTACATCTTCAATAGGCAAATCACAAAGCTTTAAGGCTATTTCCAATAAATTATTTTGATCGTAGTAATTCGACAAATCGATGCCTAATTCATCTGCCTTAGCATTCGAAATTGAAACTCCTGTCTTCTCATCTTTTCTAAAACCACTTAAGTGTAAATTATAATATTGATGGAATGGATTCGATTTTTGAAGTAAATAACTGAGTAGAGTATACTTTTGATCCACAAGCTGGTCGACAAGTGGATGATTTTCAAAGATGGGGAAGTGCTTTTTACTTGTGATCCAAGTGATGTATGTGTTCCCAAATTTTTGATTCAAGCGAGGCAATATAGGCTCCGAGGCAACCATGTCACCCAAATCTCCGTCCATGGCGATGCACAAAAAGACTTTTTTAGGAGAGCTCATTCTGAGTAACAATACCTTGATATAAAGGCTTACATAATAACAAAAAACTTCACTCCAATAAATAAGGACCGTCAATTTTTTCAATGACTTAACAGGTTTTTAATACTAAATTATTTAAAAAAATATTTATTTTTTAGGCTTTACTGACTTTTTGAATTTAGTAAAGCTATAAGAAAAGAGATTAAAAAACTACATTTTCGTTTCCATAAAACTGATCATTTTAACCTACTTGGTTAAAAATATATTGCTTCTTTAAGAAAATCAACATAAATTAAACCTGCTTAAAAAAACCTATTTAAAATAATGAAAAATCCAGTATCAGTAAGCTCTTTAACCCAAAGAGATACTCAAATTTCCATCATGCTGATTGGAATGATGTTTTTCATTTTTGGTTTTGTTTCTTGGGCCAATTCCATTTTAATCCCCTACTTTAAAATTGCCTGCGAACTAACTAACTTCAAAGCCTATTTAGTCACATTTGCATTTTATATTTCCTATTTCATCATGTCAGTTCCCGCATCCTATGTACTTAAATCCATTGGATTTAAAAAAGGAATGATGTTAGGATTTTGGATTATGTCCATCGGGGCATTCATCTTTATCCCGGCAGCCATGAACCGGGCCTATCCTATTTTCTTATTAGGATTATTTACGTTAGGTACGGGTTTAGCCATCCTACAAACTGCCGCAAATCCATATATTACCCTTTTAGGCCCCAAAGAAAGTGCAGCCCAAAGAATCAGCATCATGGGGATCTGCAATAAAGGTGCGGGGATTTTAGCACCTTTGGTATTTGCTGCAGTGATTCTAAAGGCCACAGATAGTGACCTGTTTAAGAATTTGGAACACATGACGGGGGCCGACCGGAATTTAGCGCTGAATGAATTAATCCAACGAGTAATTGTCCCTTATTTTTGTGTCGGTATTTTATTGTTTTTACTGGGTTTGGCTGTTCGATTTTCTCCATTACCTGAGATCGACACGGATCAAGAAAATGATATAGTAACACAGATCAATTCGCAGAAAACGAGCATATTCCAATTTCCTCATTTAATTTTAGGGGCCGTTGCCATTTTTCTACACGTAGGTACCCAAGTAATTGCCATCGACACGGTTATTGGCTACGCGGGGTCCATGAATATCCAACTCATGGAAGCAAAAATTTTACCTTCATTTACGCTCGCTGCTACTATTTTTGGATACATCATCGGAATAATATGCATCCCAAAATACATCAGCCAAGTCAATGCGCTTCGGACATGTACGATTCTTGGCTTGCTATTCGCTATTGGAATATTAATGACCTCTGGCAACGTTGAACTGGCAGGATTAAAAGTTGACATCAGTATTTGTTTTGTTGTTTTATTAGGTTTGGCCAACTCGCTAATTTGGGCAGGGATATGGCCCTTAGCTCTAGATGGTTTAGGAAAATTTACTAAAATAGGTGCATCCATTTTAATTATGGGCCTTTGTGGAAATGCAATCCTACCCCTTTTTTACGGCTATTTCGCAGATCTGTATGACTTGAAGTTGGCCTATGCCGTATTAATTCCCTGCTACTTATATTTAATATTTTATGCCATCAGAGGACATAAAATCAGACAATGGACGCTTAATTAAAATGAAGATGAAAGGAAAAATGACAAGAAGGAATTTTATGGGACCCATGGCTTTGGCAGGATTAAGTCTGCCATTTTCTAAGCTTAAATTCATGCCAGGAAAGGCCGAGGGCAAAAGAATTGGGATCATTGGACTCGATACATCCCATAGTGTTGCCTTCACAAAATCATTAAATGCAAATGTTCAAAACCCAATGTATGATGGATTTCGAATTGTTGCAGCACATCCACAGGGAAGTAAGGACATCGTTTCCAGTACCGAACGAATCCCTGGATATACCGAAGATGTCAAGAAATTGGGCGTTGAAATTGTGGGGTCGATCCAAGAATTATTAAAGAAAGTAGATTTTGTTTTGCTTGAAACAAATGATGGAAGACTGCATTTAGAGCAGGCCATTGAAGTATTTAAAGCGGGTAAAACGACATTTATTGACAAGCCCATAGCCGCATCTTTAGCCGATGCCAAAGCGATTTTCAATGAAGCTGAAAAATACAAAGTGCCCATATTCTCTGCTTCATCCTTACGCTTTTCCACGGGGATGCAAGAGATAAGGCAGGGTAAAATTGGCCCAGTGGTAGGTGCTGACACCTATAGCCCAATGAAATTCGAAAAAACACATCCTGATCTTTTTTGGTACGGAATCCATGGCGTTGAAATGCTATTTACCGTCATGGGAACGGGTTGTGTTTCAGTCCAAAGAACGATTTCAGAAGACCAAGAAGTTTGCACTGGCGTTTGGGCGGATGGAAGAATCGGCACATTTAGAGGCATAAAAACGGGTAAACAAGATTACGGTGGAACCGCTTATGGAAAAACGGGAATCATGCACTTAGGTCCATACAATGGATATGACCCCCTTTTAGTTAAAATTATTGATTTTTTTAAAACGGGTATTCCTCCTGTAGAAAAAGCAGAAACGTTAGAAATATTTGCGTTCATGGAAGCAGCAGACAAAAGCAAAAAGAAAAAAGGGGCCCGAGTAAAAATTGCCAACATTAATTAATATCATGAGAAAAATAATTAGTATCCTATTACTAGGCATAGTGTTTGGCTCATGCCAAAACAATAAATTAAGTCGCATCGAAAAAACCAATGGCTATACTTTGCTTTTTGATGGAAAATCAAATGCCGGTTGGCGCGGTGCCTATCAAAACCAATTCCCTACTCATGGATGGGTAATTAAAAACCAGCAGCTATTAGGCCAACTATCCTCTGGAAAAGAATCCGGTGATGGAGGTGATATCATTACGTTAAAAAAATACAAAAATTTTGATTTGAGTTTTGATTGGAAATTAGGGAAATTAGGTAATTCAGGAGTTAAGTATTTTGTGGAAGAACTCCCTGAAAAACCAGCGAATTCAAGCTCATTGATCGGCTATGAATATCAATTAATAGACGACCCCGATTTTATTTATAACGATAAGCACTTGCCCGAAGATCATAAAACAGGTGCCCTATACAATATCATTCCACCCGACAAACCTGATGTTAAAATTGGCCAATGGCATACCTCACGCATCGTGGTCAAAGGTGAACAAATTGAACATTGGTTGGACAACAAAATGATCATATCGGTCAATCGGAATTCGAATGAATTCAAAAATGGATTCTTACAAAGTAAATTCAAATCGATAACGGGATACGATAAACGTAAAGAAGGCTATATTTTATTGCAAGATCATGGACACAATGTAGCATTCAAAAACATCAAAATAAAGGAATTGGATTAGTTTTTTTGGTAGACTAAACGGCCTTTAACGAAGGTTTTTTGGATTTCGATCTGATCATTAAATATAACGACATCCGCATCTTTGCCTTTAGCCAAAGATCCTTTTCGATCTGAAACCCCCATGATTCGAGCAGGAGTTTCCGTGATCATTTGGATTGTTTCCACTAATGGAACCTCCGCCAAATTCAACATAGTTCTAACTAATCGATCTGCTGTAGCCACACTTCCTGCAAAAGAGGTTCTATCTGGTAATTTTGCCACGCCATCTTCGACGATTACTTTTAACCCATTTTTGAATGAACCTAAAACAGACTCTCCCTCTGGCATATCCGCAGCACGCATCGCATCGGTAATTAAAGCAATTCGGTCCGGACCTTTAATTTTATAAATTAATTTCAACAATGGAGCGGGTAAATGAACGCCATCCGCTATAATTTCCACATCCATATCATCCAATAAATAGGCTGATTCGATAACACCGGCATATCGAAAAGCATTACGACGTGTCACCCCCGACATAGCTGAATAAAAATGGGTAGCTAAGGTAAATCCCCCATGATGATAGGCCTCTAAAACTTCCTCATAAATGGCATCAGTATGCGCGATTGCAGCTAAAACTCCTTTTGATGTTACATACTTCCCAAATTCCACCGCACCTTTTAGCTCGGGAGCCGCAGACCAACGTTTGATAAAATCAAAAGAAGAAAGAACTTCTCTATACTCGGCTGGATCAGGATCTCGAATAAATTTCGGGTCCTGTGCGCCTCGCTGGCTTACCGCAAAATAAGGTCCTTCTAAATGCATTCCAATAAAATCAGCTCCTAGCTTATTAGATACACATGCGGTTTGATAAGCTTCAAGAGTCTGAATTAAATCCTCCTTTTCACACGTTAGCGTGGTGGGAAGCATAGAGGTCGTTCCATGTTTAGCATGTGTTTGAGCTATTTGTAAAAATCCATCTACGGTCCCATCCATAAAATCAGAACCTCCTCCCCCATGAATGTGAATGTCAATAAATCCAGGTGAAATATAATTTCCATTGGCGTCTATTAATTCAGCATCAGGAAAGTCGACATCACTAGCAGAAACAGCAACAATCTTTCCGTTTTCAATCAAAAGACAGCCGCCTGATTGAATACGATTCTGATGAATGATTTGGCCATTAAAGATTTTAATTCTTTCCGACATTCCTTAAAAATTCTTTGGTAAAAGCGAAGCAGAGCTAACATCTAAAAACAAATCACAATGGGCATGATTCTGCAAAATACTAGCAGGATATACATTGGAAACAGGTTTTGTTAAACAATCAGTCACCGCCTGAGCCTTGCGCGCATCAGGAACCGAACAAACGATATGATCTGATTTCATGATTTGTTTAATCGACATACTAATTGCCTGCTTAGGTACATCATTCATGCTTTCAAACCAACCCTCTCCCATTTGTTGGGCTCTGCAAGCCTCATCTAAATCCACTACGATATAAGGTTTTTCCGTATCAAAATCAGCCGGAGGATCATTAAAAGCCAGATGGCCATTTTCACCGATGCCAACCAATGCCACATCGATGGGATTTTGTTGAATTAAATCGGCTAGTCGGGCACATTCTTGAACTGGATCAAGCTCGCCGTTAATCAAATGTCCCATTTTCAAGGTTGGCACCAAATAGATAAAACGCTCATTTAAATAATGGCGGAAACTAGCTTTGTGCGTAATGGACAAGCCAATATATTCATCTAAATGAAACATTTGAACTCGGTCCCATTGGATTTCGGAGTCACTGATCAATTGCTGAATGGTTTCAAACTGGCTAGTCCCCGTCGCTAAAATGATATTAGCAAAACCCTTTTGATCGATCGTTTCTTTGATTAATTCAGCGGCTTTCAAACCTGCCGAAATGCCTAATTCTTTTGCATTATTACTTATGTGTACCTTCAAAATAATTAAAATTTAAACGCGTAAAAATACTTTTTTATCAAACAAAAATTTAAGAGAAAGCCATTTAATGAATAAAATTGTGATGGCTACAAAAATGATGGAAGTAGGGTCCCCAGCCCATTGGTATACCCAATCAAAGAACTTTTTTGCGGTGTATTCCCATTCAATGAACTTTTCAGAAAGATAAATTAATATGGAATTAACACCTATTACTTGAAAAGCAAACGCCCATTTTTTATAGCCTAAAACATCAATAATATAATAGAATAGCGCAAAAAATAGCAAGCTACATCCCACAGTTTGCATGACAAATGAACTAGACCACAAATTCTTATTGATCGGAAAATCCAAGTTCCATAGTTGGGCTATCACCAAAGAAATAACCCCAGTGGCTAATAAATACAAGGCCTTTTCTTTTCCGCTGATATTTGTTCGTTTTAAAAATATGCCAACCATAATCCCGGCAAGTGCATTTCCAATCGCAGGAATGTTATTGAAAAAACCGACCGTATCGTGTATGCCCATACTTAACTTGCCAGGCAAAACCACTCGGTCTACATACGATGCAAAGTTGCCTTCAATCGTCAAGTCACCAGGAGCAAATCCTGGAGCCGACATAAATTTTAAAATCAAATAATACCCAATTAAGAGTGCAGAAAACCAGATAATGAGCCAGCGTTGTTTGGCATAGAGGTAAATGATATTGGCCAACATATACGCTATCCCAATTCGGCCTAAAACGGATGAAAAACGGATCTCAGCTAAAGGCCTGAGCGTAAGCCCATTGTTGTAAATAACGCCTAAAATAAATAAGATGAGACCTCGTTTGATCACTCGTTTCAATAAGACATTTTTAGAAACTCTCTCGTCCAAGGCCTTGCCGACAGAAAATGGAGTAGAAACTCCCGCTAAAAATATAAATAATGGAAAAATAAGATCATACATCGTGAACCCATTCCATTGAGGATGTATAAGCTGAACAGAAAAACTTTCCCAAAAAGGTGAATGAGTGACCTTGGCTAGACCATGAACAATATCCTCCGCACCAATGATCCAAAACATGTCAAAACCGCGTAAGGCATCCAATGAGTACAATCGATTGTTCAAAAACTTCTCTTGATTTTCCAGTAAATCTGCTGATTGCGCCATGAGTTAAATTTTGGGTTCCCAACCTTTTTCGTATTCACGTGACCAAAATTTCATTGCACCCTTATCATTCAAAATATGTCCATTTTTAGGGTTAATGTCTAAAGATCGGCCTACTCGCTGGGAAATATTGCCTAATTGGACCAAAAGCGTACTTTGATGACCAGATACAATATCTGAATTCAAGCGCGTACCTAAGCGAATTCCATCGAAAAAGTTAAGGATATGCAAAGCATCTAAATTCTGTGAGGGATCAGATAAGTTGCGCGCATCCACAGTAAAATTATTTTTCACCTCTTTTACTAGGTTATTTTTAAGGTCATAAATTTTATAGGAGTTGCCACTTTCGATGACCATACTTCCTTGTTCTGCATAGAAAATAATGCCTACGCTGTTGGCCTCAATGGACTTTCCGTTGCAACTACGACCTTCCCAAGATATCATGGATTTATTCTCAAATTCCAAATTAATCACTTGGGTATCTGGTGTCTGCCAATCATCTTGATACATATATCGACCGCCGGTAGAGTTCACTTTTGTCGGGTATTCCACATTCAAACCCCAACGAGCTAAATCTATCATGTGAGTACCGTTATTCAATGCTTCACCTGTTCCCCAGTGCCAAAACCAATGCCAATTGTAGTGAATCAAATTATCCTTGTATGCTTTTCTAGGCGCAGGTCCTTGCCATAAATCATAATTTAGCCATTCCGGTACGGCGGTCTCTTTCCCTATTCCAATGGAAGCGCGGTTATTCGTATACCACGTTTTCGCAAAATAGGGTCGGCCAATAACCCCCGCATGAAGCTCCGCAATTGCTCCGGCCACATTAGGCCAAGAGCGGCGCTGGTTTCCCATTTGCAAAACACGCTTATGTTTTTCGGCTGATTTAACCAGCATTTCACCTTCGTTGGGATTGTGGCTACAAGGCTTTTCTAGGTAGACATGTTTGCCAGCTGAGCAGGCCAACAAAGCCGCCGGGGCATGCCAATGATCAGGTGCGGTCACGATGAGCGCATCCAAATTTTTATCTTCAAGCGCATTCCTGAAATCAGGAGTTGCTTGGGGTTTATTTGATTGAATTTTACCTATGGCATCGATGCAAATATCAGCCGCACGAGAATCTACATCGCAAACGTGAAGGACTTCGCAGTTTTTTTGATGGGCAAAATTTTTGCCAACGGCCAAACCGCGGCTATTCACTCCCATACAGGCCACCCTAATTTTCTCGTTGGCCCCTAGAATATTTTGATAACTTTTGGCTGAAAATGCGGGAAGCATTCCACCTAAACTTAATGCAAAGGCTCCTGAGGATGCCTTTTTAATAAAGGTTCTACGTGTATTTTTCATTTAAATAGGTTAAAAAGATAGGGTAAAGATTACGAAATTATTCGACTATTTCCATTTAATTTTTTTGAAAACGATTTGGGAATAATCTTTTCGTTCGTAGACAATCCCAATGTTTTTTGAATCTACTAAAACTAAATCCGAATAGGCAGTAAAGTCTTTAGGTGATTCCCCTGCGGCTGCTCCATTGTCTATCGGAATCGATATAGGCCAAGTACGACCATCATCTTGACTGATCCGAATGGTCAAATTATCTCGATTTTTTGTATCGGCCGCATTGCTAAAAGCTAAGGTAAATGCCTTTTTATTTTGTGCGATGGTTAGAATACTTCCTTGGCAAATAGGATCCGGCAATTGTGGATCGAAATAAGTTTCTTTCCAAGTTGCGCTGCCATCCTCGCTAAGACCAATGATTCGTTGGCGTATATCGCCTCGTTGGTTTCTAATGTTCATGAGAAGTTTGCCACCCGAAATTTCAGTAGCTGAAGATTCGTTACTACCTGGAATAGAAATGGATGCCCCTAAATGAAATGTGTCTCCATGATCATCCGTGTAAAAGGTATGTGCGCGGTAATCGGATCCTCGTTCACCTCGAGGACCTTCAGAATGGTTAGCTGCGATAAGCATTCGACCTGCATGAGGACCTTGGGTAAATTGCATTCCGTGGCCAGGGCCGTTGGCATAATGCCGCCAATCTTCTTTGAACGTATAAGCAGAATTACGGGAAGGCTGATTCGGTCGATGTACTTGGCTCGTAATATTCACTGGTTTAGTCCAGGTCAAACCGCCATCAGTCGAAGTAATGTACCAAACCTCGCGTAAACCCTCCCCTTCTCGGATCTCATTTTCATGATTATTTCCCGTATTGTAAAACAGAAATATACGGCCTTTGGGAAAACGTGGGTCGGTGGTATCTAAAATAGGTGTTGGATTCCCTGCTTGTAAATCTTGATAATCAACCAAAGTAGCAAGATCTGACCAGGTGTTACCTTGGTCGCGGGAAATTTTAAGAACGATATTTATATCACCAAAATCCCCTGAACCATTTACACGACCTTCCGCGAAAGCGAGCAAATGTCCTTGCTTGTTTTTGATCATGGCAGGAATGCGATAGGTTTTATGTCCTTCTTGACCTGAGGTATAAACAATTGAAAAGGGGGATTGGGCCAAAGTAGAAAAAGCACAAATTAATATCACAAGGCTTAGCATATATTTTCTCATAGATTATTATTAAAAAAACGTAGCGACAAGATAAAAAAAATCCCCTTTACATTTTCATGAAAGGGGATTCTAAATCAATTAAGCAAAAAATATTAATATCCTGTATTTTGCTTTCCTAATTTTGGATTGTTCAATAATTCAGCCGTTGGCAAAGGGAGTAATAAATGCTTCGCTTGCAACTTTTGATTTGAACTAAGGTTTGTATGACCTACAAATTCCTCAAAGGTTTTTGTATTCTGATTGAATGCTTTTTTCAAGCGAACCATATCAAACCAAGTTATTTGCTCGTAGCATAAT